>Ga0209671_1005234_pt1 | contig 13072 bp, 10 predicted proteins | sample WorMetHERISLAND2_2_FD_187401 | JGI IMG/M metagenome (GOLD analysis project Ga0209671, IMG submission 187401) | Marine gutless worms symbiont microbial communities from Max Planck institute for Marine Microbiology, Germany - Olavius geniculatus... | ecosystem: Host-associated > Annelida >... | reverse complement strand
CACACTTTTATTGTCGTCGATCTCAATGTGCAGCGTGGACGCATACTGGAGAAACCTGGCATGTTGCGCTGGCGACCGTCGCCTGAACGGACGTCGATAACTTCGCTTATTCAGCGGCTGTACGTGCGCCTGACCTTGGCAGGCGATGACGGCCTTGTGGTGAGTCTTGACCGTAGACTTGACAACTCGGACGGTGGTGTAGCAAGAACTGTTGACGTAGACTCTATCGAGAGTGTTAGCGATGGACAGCAGCGCGCCACGTGTTGCTATTTCCGTGTCGTCGAGCGTGTTCGCCGGCCAGCACGATCGTTGCCGACGGACACGCCACAGTCACTGCGATGACGCTAGCCTCAATGTAGTCGAGCAGCGCTGATGGCTGGTATTTCGGTTTTTGGCGGGTGGTACAGTGCGCCAATGAACACGCTGCGCTTCTGCGCTTGAACACGCACCCACAAGAGCTCAAACTGTGCTGAATCGCCTGGAGACGTCCAGACATTAGCTGTCAGTCGATTGTTCACATAGACCGCAACCCCGCCTCCTCGACGACCGACCCGGTCACGACGAAACAGCGCGTATCCGTCGATGGTGAAGTGGTGGTCGACGTGTTTCTTCTTGAGGTGCGTCTCGGTGATCACAGCGACGTCAGTTTTGTACCCATTCAGATCCGCCGCCAGCTGCTCGACTGCATGTGGTTTAATAGCTGCTGCGTTGAGAACGTACAAAGCAGGTGCAGTGCTGGAAACGTCGGTATTCGAGCTACTGAGCGTAACGCCGATGCTGGAGATAGTAGTCGCGCGACGCACAGGTTGCAAAACACGTTGACGATATTCTTGGTGGCGACGGTATAACACCGGCACACGGACATTGTCAGAAGTCAATCGGAAAAAAGAATTCTTACAATTCTCGATATGTTGAATGTTTCGTAAAGATTATTTTTTACTGGCGCACACTGTGGAAGATTTGAGTCCGTTGATGCAGGGAGCGACGAGTGGTTTTGCCGATGAGCAATGAAGCCGCGAGCGTCAGTTGGCATTTGATGCCGTGTGCACACGACTCCCCGAGGCCTAGCCGCGATGAATGAACAAGGACGAGGCTGCTATCCTATGCCGTGGCAGCAGCAGCAGCAGCAGCAACAACAACAACAGCGATGACGACGATGATGACGGCAATGTTGATTATGTGGACTCGGGAAAACAACGGCAATATTAATGGACGCAGGTTTAGAGGTGTGCGATGCGAAAGGCCAGGCAAAAGCTGCACAGCTCACCGCCGGGACGACGTGCATGATAACGTGTAAAAGCGCGTACAGAGCGACGTAACTGAACTGAACTGAACTTAGATGACTTGGTTCATTTCTTGACAAACCAGCCAATGGGCAAGCAGTAATGCATTACAGCATGCACCGTGTAACGACGTCAGTCACTGTGTGTCCACATGACTACGTGCACGTACAAGTCAATGAACAATGGGCTCGTCCTGCTCGTCTATTGATTAGTTTGTCAAAAAAAAATCCGTGTCAGTTCATTTCAGTTTAGTTTAGTTATGTCGCTATGTACGCGTCTTAAAATAATCGGAAATAATGATTTTGCACAAATGTTTTATTCTTTGCGTGTAATCACTACCCGATCTTCAACACACGTTCAGGTTGCTGCCGAAAAAGTCTCACCCTAGATGCTTTTGTAAACGTTTTTGGTTGTGGTTACGTGTAAAAGTTGTCAAGAATATTTGAGAATGTGTAGCTTTTTATTTTACGTGCATACAACCGCGTCTGCCAGACTGAATGCGGTGGCTGTTTAGAGCGGGAAAAATGTATCCATGGATTTAAGCAGAATTTACCATTTCGTGGTTTCAGCATTACTTTTTATCCAAGTTGGGGGGATAACGGGGGTCTGAGAACAGAATCCCCAGTGGGTTCAGGGACAGAACCTTTGAAGCTTAAACACGTTCAGCTTTTGGGCATTCAATGAAAACGACAAATTCATTTTGTTTTCGGCAACTTATTTCGCAATAGTAGTGTGCGTACTGCAATTAAAGTCTCAGATTATTAAAGCATGAGGCAGAAATCACATTGGTTTTACCCAAAACACTACTTGGCCACTTTTTGTTGGAGGGTCGACATTTTAGATGGGGATGTACACCCCTCCACACTGGAGTAAAATAATTTTCTGATTGCATTGTATCCTAAACGTGCAAGCCAAGACCTACGTCGCTGTTGTTGACTGACAGGAAGTTATATACGTGATTTCCGCTGGTAACGAAATCAAAGACCGTGGATGACCTTAAACAAAACAGACATCATGCATGAAAGTATTGTTCAGCGAACACAGACTCACGTTGTCAAAGGCAGAAATATAGCAACTCACGAATACTTCTACTCAGACAGCGGCGTTGTGGGTTACATATTAAGTATAGACGGGCAGGAAGTCGCTATTTTCCGACATGCATGCAAATCGCCGGCAGTGAAATTAAGAGTGCTCAGCATTTCAATTTTGCCCCTCTTGTTGTTGGTACTTCCTCCTTTCTGAAGATCGGAGACCACTGATGATGACACGATGCATCTCCCTAAATGTTCTCAAAATGTGGTTTTTACCCCCAAACTTAGAATTTTGGGGGAAAAGCAAAAAAAATCCGATAGTTTTCCAACAGAGGCAATTGCCCTTTGCCTGGCAAGCGGGGGGGAGCTTCTACGACGGCACTGCTTTTAGGCATTATCAGATCATCGCGTCAAAATAACTGCGTCATCGCACAGTGTCCTTGCGATAGCACGGCTTCCTTGTTTCACGAAGCTGTGGGCCCGTAGTTGGAAGAAAAGCTGAAGATTAAATCCGCGGACAACTGGTGCACCGGTAATAAACGGTGGGTCAACGCTGATGAAGTCTGCACGCAAGCGTTATTAGACACTGTTGCTCTTCCTGTTTACGTCGCCGCATAAAACACTGGACCAGCCGGCCTAAGCCCCGGTGACATTTAGGACACTACCTCACGTGTGAGTGTAGCTTTGTCTTTTCATTGCCGTCGCCTTATGTCGTATTGTTGTGACTGCGGCTTAATTAAAACTCACTCGGCAGTCCATATGTAAACGTGACTTTAGTGTTTAGGTCGAACGGTGGGAGTTTATCAAAAAATGAAACTGACTGACGAAAAATGATCATCGATATTTCTGTAGGCCGCTCGTGCACCACTTCCGACCCACCAGCACATCTGGCCCACGACGTCCAAAAATTGAATATACCTCCTTTAAAAATTTATCATATACACTTTTACTTAATTTCTTTTTTGTACTTGGTTCAACACCAGTAAGCTTGGTGAAATTATATTATACAATTATATGTTTGCTGTATTTCGTCAGTCACGATAATAACATAAATTATTGTGCACTGATGTTTTGGCCCGACAGGTGACTTCAAGATCATGTTATGTGGCCCGTGGCTCCCAAAGGTTGTGCACCACAGTCTGCTGTAGACCTATTAAACAGCATAGTATCCAACAGGTAAACGGCAAACAAAAATATTTCTTCACCTTTTACATGCATAGTAGTTGTCTTTATATGATTAGTTAAGCTGTAATAAGTTTCGTTCGCACGTTTGTGTCTAGTATTTCTCGTATGTTTACGGCCTGCGGAAGTGACAACAGTATTGTTTTCAGCATCATCGTTAAGTTTTCTTTTCTTTTCACGACTTTTTTCTGTTTCTCTGTCAACACAATAATTTATGAACCGCTGCACGTAGCTAAACAAAATGTTGCACCAACATGTAGGCCTATGTACTTTGACAACCTGTAGAAGTTTATGGAATGTCAAGGCCCTAAGTCACAGGTCAAAGGTCAAGGTCACATGGGTTTTTGCGTGTTTTTGGGTGCGTGATACTGCGGCTTGAGCTAGGTTTGGCATTTTTATGTTACTATTATTTTTGCTTTATTTTTGTACCATTGTGGCGAATAAAGATTTTCACGATCAAAACGTACTTGACAGTTACTGGAGATTTCAAATTGACACCGTGACCAATCTCCGTGCGGCTGACTAAGGGCGAAAAAATGTAATAGCCTACTGCTCTCGTTTTTAGCCGAATGCATTTTAAGCCAAACGAACCAACGAATATTTTATATTCCGATAAAACAAGCAGTTCATTATTAATTCTGCAACAAAGTAGAAACTGTTTAGTACAGCAAATCGGAGAAAATTGGTAGTTAATTCATTGGGTTAGCCTCTTTCTTTACAAATTAGGCCTATAGCTCAAGATGACTTAAGGGCGAAAGCTGGCATCGTTTTCTTCAATACCGCACGATAGGATATAAATAAGTAAGCAATTTGAAGTCATTGGACACAGAAAAATTTGTATTTTATTATTATGCCAATCATCACTGCACAAAACTAACATTTTTCGCAGACCAGTGGGATAAGTTGAATAAACACAGGCCCACTTAATGTCAGAAGTGTGGTCCATGAGATGTCTCCTATGCACTCTGTGACTGTCGTATCGAAAGGATCGCGGCATCGTGCAATGTCATTGCAACAGCACGTATGGCTTTCTTGTTATTTTTTGATATAAGCGGGCATGGTGAATTTATATACTGCTGCAAAAGTGGGGGTCTGCATTGCATAGGCCTATAATGTGCCACACACTGCTGGCTCGACTGTACGATGTATTATATGTAAAGTGCAGTTGCAATCAATTGACCAGCAGGGATGCGCTTTTACCGGTCCCCCGTGTAAAGCCAACCGTTCGTTACGTCCTTGGCGTCGCAAAAGTCCGGTAAAGAAACTCTAAAATCGTTCTTACGTGCAGTTTGCACGCCATCAGATGTCACTGCCGGTGTAGCGGCTGATGGCGTTTTATATGTGTGCAGGCCGCTGTTTATACGTGACCGCTCTTTTTACTTAGGCTCTATTTGAGCTCTTACTTTCATTCTCGGCTAATAAAAGCCTAAAAACTTATCTCGTTTTCAACTTTTCTCAGACTGTTTTCTCTTTTTTCTACGGACGTAACACATGGATGATCCACGAGCTCGTGTCTTTCAAGTCTTTTGCGATGGTAACTTTGCAAAAAGATGGCAGATTATGCCAACTGAGCTGGCTTTTCTGGAGCACAACGAAAACAAAATGTTTGTTTTTACAGGCTTATTTACTTACTTCTGCTAATTTGATTAGTTGTGGAATTATTGTTAGACAATTTAGTTAGTTCAACGGGCTGTATCTTTTCTGTTGCACGTTTTCGGTTTTTGTATGGACTTGTCGTAAAACTTGTTGTTGTAAAAACTTAGTGTGCAAAAGATACATGACAGAAAGATCACCACCGCGTTATAGCCGCTGCACTCTTACCACCAGCGGACTGCAGGAGACCGGCCGGACGTCCAAAAACCACTTGGCTGAAAACAGTTGATGAGAACATCCAGCCCCAGAATTTCAGAGCTTAGACTGCCTGGAGGAAGGCTAAAGATAATGACACTTGACGGCAAGTCATCAGTACGGCAACGCTCTGACAGGAGTTCGCCATTAAAAAGAAAAACAGGACAAACTATAATGTGTCATTTTTCGCTCAAAAGGACAAAGGTCAAAGTTAGGGTTAGGACAGCACAGCCCTGGGCCGACAGCAGCATAATTCGGCGGCTCTGGGCCGACATATGTGTCAAGCTTTCCTCGACAGTGGTTAGTACAGACTTCACGGCTTTGCGTGTTGCATCACATCGAATGTCCGTTAATGAAACCGTCTTCATACAGCACAACGATAAACTAGCGAACAGAGCGACGGACATTGGGTACCGTTCTGCACGGTGCCTAGACGGAAGCGCCAATTCGGTCGGAAGTCTGGACAAGGCGTGACGTGACGTCGAGACGTCACACTGGAAATAGTGGTATCCGGACCGTAGTCGCTGCTGTTGCTGCAACGGAGATGGTAATTGTTTCGCCGCTACAGTAGGTTACACTATACGTCCTGTTGTAATTTAAGTAAAATAAGTATTGCGTAGACCTATTTATACAACGCATATTCTTAATTTTTTTTCAATTTTAACGTCAATCTTGCAGAACGAAAGAAGTAACATTAAAAATTAAACGTCAGTTTATGTGCTTGGCAAATTCATTAAACAAAACGAAAGCTTTCTGCAAACGTGCGACGTTTTTTCGTCTAAGCGCCGCTGTCATCATCACTACTAGGCTTACTGCTGCAGCTGCCGCCGCTGGATGCAACAAGTGGACACTCCGACAGCGTGCGTGTTATGTATGTGTCAGTGCGTCCAGACTGAAGCGGGGTTTCCATTCGACGCAACGTATGCAGCGAACGCCAAAAAATACGTAACAGACGCGGTAAACACAGTGAATACGAGAAAAGTAAGCAACAGGTGCAGCTGACAGACATAGCTGTCGCAAAAGCAAAAACGCAAAAATCGAAAAGGTCTTTGCGTCATATGTAGCCTACATGTACGTCAGTTACGTCACGTTCGTAGCGGCAAGCAGCTACTTCGCTGGCCTTACGTCCGTTGCGTTGCGTACGTTGCGTGCGTTGAGCTGGATGGAAACCCCGCTTTACTTCTGTTTTCTGCGTTTAGTGTTGTCACACTCGAAAACAGACAGACAGATACTCCCGCGGCGATGCGTCTGTAACACTTCATGCCGGAATCAACAACGCGTTGACTCGACGTCAGGCTAATACTCGCTGACCAATCAGAGTGTTTGATCTACACTCGCCTTGAATGACTTCACGTCGACCTTATGGACAGCAATCACCAGACACACGCGTCTACGTCCAGGACGCTCTCCAGGTCCCGCAAACTCATGGAACAGGTAAGCTGCTGTCTGTCTGTCGCTCTGTCTGCTTGCTCGTCTTGATGTCTGTCGGTTTGTTTGCTTGATTACCACAAAAACAGATTCCATGCAATTTTTCGGATTAATTGTTTATATTTTGGTGCAGTTGGTTGACCACTTTGGAGGTAAACGCTAATAGTTCCAACACGGTTAAAACTGCAAACATCAAATTTGGCGTTCTTGTTTACAGCGACGGTTTGAACATCACTTCTTAAATTTTTTTTCGAAAGACGGGGTGGCCAAGATCATGTAACTCACAATACACGGTACTAACTCGGAAAAGATTAAAGTTGCGGATTTCACTTGGCACGCAGTCTAACTTAGGTCCACTATTTTGTAAAAAAAATGCACTTGACAACAATATGTATTTGTACGATTACCTTTAGTCTTTATTTGGTTTAGCTACACGATAAAAAAATCGGAAACAGGCAAAGAATAAAGCTTTGGAACAAAAACACTTTTTCGCTCTAGAATGACATTCGCTAATGGTGACAGACGGCTCATTGATGTTGGACTGCGGCAGTGCGATATTCGTCGAGGAGTGCAAATCAATGAAACTGAACTTGGTTTTCTCGCCACAGTTGCTGCCTGACACACACAAGGTTCTCGGTAGTTTATAGCTTAGCAAGGTAACAGGAACTTTCGTACTTGAGAACTTTCGTTCCCGGGAACGAAAGTTTCATAGGTGGAACTTTCGTTCTTGGGAACTTTCGTTCATCAAAATTAGCATGGAACTTTTGTTCCCTAACATTGATTATTAGGCCTATACTGTACACAATTTTGATGCGTTTTTTAAAATCACAGCTATGCTGTAGGCGTAGATGTTACCATTGTTGTCTGTCTCTCGTTTGTCCGTTCGTCCGTCCATCCGTCTGTCTGTCCCTAATGGATGTATTGTGGATAAGCGTTGGGTCATAGAGGAAAACTTTTTGCACGGATAATTTGGGGTTGATTTGGGGTAGAAAAAATGTGTATTTTTTCAACGAAAAACTAGCCATATCTTGCCCTTACAGATGAGAGAAAAATCATCGAACTTGGATGACCTTGAAGGTTAGCATTGCAACAGAAACTGTATAAGCTGCAGTGCGTCTTCTCTAGCAACAGCTGGACTTCCTTGTTATTATTACATCCTGTTGAAACTGTAGCTATATACGTCTAGCGAGTGACACAAAATTGGAGCTTTATGTGCTGAACTATAAACACTACGTAAGGATAAGGGGTTCAGTAATTATCAGTGTCAGGGAACGAAAGTTCCAAGGGACGAAAGTTCCCGAGGACGAAAGTTTCACCTATGGAACTTTTGTTTCCGTCAACGAAAGTTCTCGGGTACGAAAGTTCCATGAATCTTTAGCAAGAGAATGGATCACTGAACACAAGACACGCCAATTTACAGCAGTAACGTTTTATAAAGTAGTGTAGCGACGCGTTTAAAGTATAGTAGTAGAGTATTCAATAACAGTTTTTGTCGAGCCGTGTTGGTTTTTAGTTAGCTCGTCGGCTGTGGTGTGTATGTCGCTTATATGAGAACAGGTTAACTCTAAATTAAGTTTAGCGGTAAGCCTATGATCAAACCCACCAAGACAACCTTACAGTTTTTGTTGCAAATTTTCTGCTAAGTGTAACAGCGAAAGAATTTTGATAGTCAATCAATATTTTTCGAGCCATGTTTTTTTGGTAACTCATTGCATGTGTATAGTTACTGCAAAGCGCGATGTTGCCAGCGTAAGCGATCTGTCCGTTTGTCTGTAACATTGGTGTATAATTTTAGTCATGCAGGTTAGATTAGGTTTACTTGAAAAGTATAATATTTATATATTAATCAGTTTATGCGGTGTTCGTCCTTTGAAGGCACGGAACCTCAAATGTGCAATGAAATACGTCGCACGGCGTATCACAAGCGTATAGGATAGCATGTGACACCACCCGAAATCGCGGTTGTAAACGTAATTAGCGCATCCTGTTGCATTGGCTTGAATTCATGTTCTTAAATGTAGAAACAACCCACGAAGTAATAGATAGACCCTATGAAATAAGAAATTAGCAAGTCATATTATTAGGCTAAAATCATATCTTTATATATCTTTCCCGCGAGAGGTAAAAGTTAGAGTATATACTGTACAAAATCCTACTTTGTTTTTCTCAGTAAGGCATTATATTGCACTTTTAAAAGTTGGGAAAGTTCAACCTGAAGTATTAATTTGAAGAATAGGAAAACATACCCTGTCAGTTAGGTGTGTTGATTCTATACTCCTATGGTTTGACATGCGCCACACCCAGGCCCTAAACGTCTACAGGAATACTTACAGCTATTTTCCCGACAGCAGGTTAAGGCGTTGTTGTTTTCTACGCTAGTGCAAGATGGCATGATTGACCGCAGGAGTAAACAGAGCAACTAAAATTGCGTGCAGATGAAGCCGCGCACAATAAGCAAAGTACAGACAGGTAAGACGACCGATTATACACGACCGATTATACCAGGTAAAACCACGGATTACCAAGTAAGACGACGGATTACGTGTGGATTACAGTATAGTTGCGATGATGTCGTGACGTAACGTAACCTACACTTCAAGTCATGCAATATTAGACGGCTTCTGCAGCGTCCGGTCCAGTCGTCACGTGACGACAACAGCAACATGGCAACAGTTACGACACTCGACTTGTAACCACCCGCTGCTTTCGCTTCGTCTTTCGTACTGGGTGATTGCAAGATCTCAGCTTCATGGGTACCTTCGGCCCCGAAAGATAGGCGGTTACACATGATGGTAATGAGTTCGTGTTAAACGAAGGGTTGCCGACGAAAGAGGCTTCCTGAAATGACCGTGAATGGATAAAGATATAGTTATTATTGAACAGTGGATTTCGTTTGGACGAAGGGTGTTTCGTTGGTTTTCGTTGCTTCGTTTGGGAAGGCGAAAGCTCAGCACCTTGTCAGTCGATTTGCTCTGTCCGAGAGCTCGATTAAACTTATCAGTTGTCATCACTGCGCTTCGCCTTTTATACTGCCGGAGCCGGCCAAAAGGGCCTACTGCCTATCACGTAACTGCCATTGTCATAACATAACGTACCGGTATTTTATTACTACATGTATATAACGTATTTTCAGGGAGCTCCGACAACAGCCTATATGTGGCTTTATACCACACTAAAAGGCGACGTTTGATAACCTTTTGACGAAAGATATGAATTTAAAATATTTATTATTTGTATCCGAAAGATAAATAATTTTAAGCAAATAGACTTAAAATATTTTTGTAAAAAATAAGTTAGATTTTAATTTTATTCTACCGAAAATACGAACGTACCTTACGACACAAAATACACTACAGACTGCGCAGCTTTCCGGCGACATAACTATATTATTTCTGCGGAAGAAAATAGTAATATTGTAATCATCATACGCCTGCTTGTTTGCATATTCGTCAGATTACACAACAGGATTCGTTTGTTTAGGCTATCTTTATAATCACGCTTTTGAGTGACGTCACACGTTATATACGGTTGAGTTATGCCGTGCGAGATATAGGCCCTATTAAAGTACGAGCGGATAAATCGCTACGCTCCCTGTCCGCTTGATCTTTGCTATATTACTGGCTTGTGGCCTCCATTTGCGGCCCTTCGGCCTCGATTTCGGCCTGCGGTCTTAATTTTCGGCCCGTCGGGCCTCATCTTGGTCTACGGCCTCGACACACAACGCTGCATGCAGCGTACTATACGCTGCAGTGTTACTTCTAGCTGTAAAGATGTTGATGATGCGTCACCATGGTGACGACGTTTATATGACGTCACAGCTCTGCTGCGGTCGAAAAAGCGTAGCTGAAAATTTTTTTTTAAAAAGTAAAATTTTCTCAAACGGACGACCCTTAGGCGACATCTCACCTAGCCCAAGTCCCGGCCAAGTAGGATACGGATCTGCGTGCAAAATTTTGCGGCCGTACGTAGTGCCGTTTAAATGTTATAGGCCTATTGGGGGGCCGTAACTCTCAATTATTATACAGATTAGCATACATCAAACGTGCATTACAAATTTCCAGTTGTGTCAGTCATCTTGTTACGTGGGCATACCAGAAAAAAGTAACGTGCAACAAAATATCTTACATAAACTCGAAAAAAAATTGACGCATTTTACATTAATACATTACATGTCTGCTGTTTGTCGGCAGTCTTCACAAAGATCGTTGCGAAACTGTTCGTATGAAATTGCCACAACGTCTCAGTTCTATCCATCTCTGTCATGCGCTAATGTCTCTGCCTCGCAGCTCACAAACAGTGCGTCTTGTTTGCAATAGGCATACATTTATTGTCGCCTGTCGCTGACCTTATCAATAATGCACGCCTGACACACACCTATGTTGTGGAGCAGTCAGCAGAGCACTCCCGAGCACTTTGAAGAACGGAATTTTTCTGAGGATTATGCAGTCGATGTTTCCTGCCCGGCCTGCAGTGTAGCCATCAGTGCGGCTGAGTCGATTATCTTGCGATGGGCATTATAGTTTCAAGTGCACGATTAACTTGCGTTGCAGTCGTTTTTCACAACACTGTGTCCCAATAAAAGGTGAACCCTAGGATTGTCGTCAGTAACTGTGTTAAACTAAAACTACTATTATTGTAAGTTTGTGACCAGTATTTTGCAGTAAATTTGAAAGAAATACGCAAAAATTTCATTCAAAATTATGAACCACAAAGGAAAACATCGAATTTTGAAGAAGTGTCATTTTTAGATTCCAGTACAAACAGCTCTTCACGGATGCTTGCTGTTGATGTCGTTGGCGTTTTACTATAGTCTAAATAATGATAAACAACGGTTTTAGCAAATATGCCTACGTTGTAATTCAAGTTTTGCATCAAGAAAAAAGTTATGGAGATTAAAGTTATGGAGACCGTCACGGAACTCCCGAACAGAAAACGGTCTTCGTCATTTTTGCATAAGTTGCTGACAAAGTTTCATCACACCAGTATTGTGAATTGGAAACCATCAATGGTAAAATGCGAGATACGTAGATTGTTTAGAACGCTGATTCAGCCGAGGAGGTGGCGTCAAGTTGAGAAAATGCCCCCGGCACTTTATAAAATTCGTCAGATTCAAGATAACGGAAATTTTCTAAACGTCAGCGCCTGGATTGAAGCTACTGTGTTGTAAACGTCATATTTTCAGTGATGCACTTTAAATGTTAATAAGCCTGACATTGGCGTGAGTTTTATTACACTGATATGTTATTCTTCTGAACTTGATTTACAGTTATTACGTTTATGATTTCAGAAAAAATGATAAGTTTTTGATCCATTATAGCTATTCGTTTTGTGGTCCACTTTTTATTGGGACGCAGTTTATTTACATTCATGGCGTAAACTCCATTTGCTTTAAACTTCATTTGCTTTCAATTTTTTGCGGACCTGTTAAACAACAACAAATCGTATGCAACAAACAGTCTCACATGTTGTTGATGTGCTGTCATCTTTCGACTTCTGTCGACAGATGTACAACTAGTTGTAGCCTTTACTTTCGATTTTTTGCGGCTTTGTTGTACATGCAGTTTGTTTATACGTCAACTCCACAACAAATCGAACTAAGTGGAGCGTGAGCTTATGTTTGCAGCCACCGGATTTCACCTGGGCCAGCTGCCACCCTTAGCCTATCCGTTCAATACTCGATCTTGAGATTTCGAAAAGAGACGAGTTGCGAATGCAATCGCGAGAGGTCGGATAGTTTGGACGCCGTAGCTTTGCGTACAAGACATTGGCTACTGTGCAGATTTTCACCAACACAAACGTCATGCCTCCGCTCGCGTGTGAGCAATGGCGTTATTTTGCATCTTCGGGGGCTGCGTCTTTGGACTTCGTTGAGAAATTTCGTCTCCTAAACCCGCTAAGCAATCTTTACAGTATGAGTAAGCAAATAATGTGGCACGACCAATAACAGCACATGACGAAGTTTCACTGTTTATTAGGCCTAAAGAAAAAAAACAAGAAAAAAACGTATACTATAACTAGAAAGCAGTCATAGCCCGCAGGTACCTCCGCCAAGGCAATGTTATTCGCAGGTGGCGTCACCATATTTACTTTGCCAGCGGTTCCCTTATGCCCCCTTTAACGCAATGGTAACGAAAATTTCAAAGTGATCCAGAATCCAGGATTCCTTTCGGATCTCCCCCAAAATTGAATTACTGGTAGTTTGTGCCATGCCCGACTTACCCTCAAAATTTCAGAAATATCCTTCCATACCTTTTGAGTTATCTCGCTCACACACAGACAGACAGACAGACAGACAGACAG
>Ga0209671_1005233_pt1 | contig 13073 bp, 10 predicted proteins | sample WorMetHERISLAND2_2_FD_187401 | JGI IMG/M metagenome (GOLD analysis project Ga0209671, IMG submission 187401) | Marine gutless worms symbiont microbial communities from Max Planck institute for Marine Microbiology, Germany - Olavius geniculatus... | ecosystem: Host-associated > Annelida >... | reverse complement strand
GTGTGATTCACATATTGTTTTTCGTACATTTACATAATAATTTTACTAATTTAAAACTTTTGTCATCGCATTCAGAAATGTATGTAGGTGGGAGAATTAATGCTGTTCTCGTGTTATGAAAGTATTCTTTAAATTATTTGTCACTACTTTCGATCAAATTTATAAAAATTTATAAACTTTTGCTTGACTTGTCATGATTACTTAAGCAACCACTTTAACACGAAAGTGTTTTCCGATATTGGTTTCGGGCGTGAAAGGAAAACAAGTTTGTGTTTGCTTCTGTAAGTCATGTCACGAATTTTTGCTTTCTACTGCCGGGTAATATATAGTCCTATGTAGGTAATTTAAAACTCTGCAAATTTTGTTAAATTAAAGCGGCGTTTTAAATTGTTTTTGTGCGACACGTACTTGCTAGGATAATACCGAACACATAAAATAGCAAACAAAACATTTGTACCGGTACTATAGCACACTTTCATTTTCTCATGAGTAAACATAGTTGTATTTGCAGAAAAAGTGTGGACGAGAAAATGATGACAAGACACTAAAAAATCAGGCAGCGGGTAAGAACAGATGAACACTAATTTGCATAGTTAGCAAAGGAAAATATTTTAAGATTAGAAAATAGCAATGATTTTGACTGCGGCGCAGTTTGGCTATTTGCTTTTCTTACCGCCGCGCAAGCTTACTTGTTTGGTTGCATTAGTGTTAAAGATCCGATACGAGTTTCTTACAGGAGTCAGACTTGTAACCAGTAGCGCTTCACAGTCTCGAAAGTGGCACCTGATTGACGTAAACTAATAATATGCCGCAGCGCACTATGCGGTCATCCATTGCCCGCGCCAGCGAACAGTTGGATTCGCGGTGCAGCCAGCTGCTGTCACCATCTTTCTGCCACACCAGACCTTCCAAACCTGTTATGCATAAAATGAAACTGCATTCATATTGACTTTTTATCTTACTGTATAACACAAAATCTTGGAATCGTATTTCTTCGAAGTTCTTATCACGGCGCAATTGCCAGTGAATGCAATGTTGAAATGTGTTGTGTTAGAAGCGCTGACGGTTGTCGATCGCGTGTTCGGCGGTCACTTCTTGTCTGTGTTCCTCTGCAAGAACTGTGACACGGTTAGACGCATACGCAACAACCTGTCGCGTTGTGGCAGGGGAAAGGGGAGACCATCCTTCTTAATTCTGAGCTGCCGGATAATTTTTTTGTTGTCGGAAAAAACTTTTGTTTTGAATGAAAAAAACATTTTTTAAGAAAATTTTGAAGCAAAATTGAAATCTTGAGCACCCGTAATCTTTTATGTGTGAAATTTGCAACTGTCTGTCGGGAGATTGTAATTTCTTGCCCCGTTTACTATTTTTAACCCACAACGTGCCGCTGGTAACTGCATTGTTTAGATAAATTTCTCGTGGTTAAGATAAACTGTGGCGTTTAAGCATAAATAAGAGATTACCGTATGTAACTTGCATAAGGTTCTAGCGAATTGCGTTGTAGAATCAGGGAATTTAAATGTAATGGCCATTAAAAATTTTTGGAACGAATTATAAAGAATTTAAAAAATGGCTCAAAGCAGGCCAAATGTGCAAGGCCAGGGCCAACTGGATAGTCATGTTTTTGCGGCCGACACCGAGGCCGACCCAGAATTTTGCCCATGCCGTTTGGTTAATATAACAATAATAACATATTTTTCTTAAATGTGTTTTTTTAATTTTTAGCCGTATCATCTATTCGAGCCTTTCTTAGACGTGTCGCTGCCGATCACCTTCATGCAGGAAGAAAAAACAGCCGAATCAGTTGCTAAGAAATCTGCTAAGACCGCAGGTAGCATTTGTGGCGGAAACACAGATATGATGCATGTTTTTTTTCTGATTTATTGTCGTATTGTCTTGCTATTATTTGTTGTTGGTGTTTATCTGACAACGAGATTTGCTTTTTAGTGCACGCTATTATGTCGTCATGTTTTTGTGATTTTTAAAACTATAATTATTACTGATATTATAACTGTGTACAGTTGTGACGTGTACGACTGTACAGGACAAACCAAAACGCGACGGAATCGTTCAAAACTTGGCAACTTTGACAAGAAGATGGATGGCAACGTTGCATGTGGTACGAACAATGGTAATAAGAACAGTGATCAAACGAATGAGCGGCGTGAGACAGCAGAGACAGAGACAGAAGACAAGACAAAGCAAGACCTTTTAGTTTCAAAGGACGATACAAGTAATCGCACGTCACAGGCTCAGAAGAACTTGTCAGAAGAACAAGCGGACGACGCACGTGACAGTCAGAATTGCACTGATGGGAGTCGACTAATAAATGTCGATAGCGATGACGATACGAGAGGGAAAAATCAGTCGAATGAAGGGCATGGCGACATCGCTAAGAAGCAGGAGCAGGGTCTTTCAGAGGATGATGGGTCTAGTGATCTTACTTTGTTAGTTTTAAAAGAATCAAGAGACGAAGAAGAGAATGGAGATGACACAAATCGTTCCAATGTGGCTAAACTCACTGGCGAGATTACAGAAAATAATGATGCACACAATGGTGAAAATCAAAAGCAGCAAGTACCGGAGAACGAATGTGGGTTTTGTAGCGACGAAGTTAATGCAGACACCCCGTCAGTGGTACCAGATGATTGGTGTGTTATTGATGATGGCACAGAACAAGAAAGCTTTGGTGACGCTCAGAATAAACTTTCAGCAAATCACGCAGTTAATGACACGTCATCATCGGCTGATTTGTTGTATAAAGAAGCTGCCAGTAAAGTCAAAGCTCGCTTGAATCAAGTTCCGGACAAACTAGACGACGATGAAAAAGATTCCATATTGAATTCTTTTCGTTTTTTCTCAAGGGAAAAAGAGTGCGAATACATCTGTCCCAACTGTTGTATAGGTTAGTGCTTCAAAATGCGGTAATATTGGTCTGAATATTGTTAAATCGTATTTTCGGCATAACAATTTAAACGGATTTGTATCATTGATAATTCTTGTTTCAATTAACTGTGTTCACTAAAATAATAATATTAATCTGCATGTTTTTTGTGGGGGTAACATCGTAAGGGCTACTGGTAGCATTATTTTAATACACAGTAGTCCCGTCTTTGTTTCTAGGGTGACTTTGGCAAACGTTAACCAATTCGAATGATATTTGCACTTGCAAATAAACTAGAAAAGAGACTTGATTATGCCCTATAAGTTAACGTTGCATGGAATTAGCTGCCACACTATTTTGCAAAATTTGAATGGTAACCGTACATTTTTATTCATATTAATAAATACTGAATCTATCTATATTCTTATAGCAAGTACACATTCTGTTATCGATTAATCAATCAATCAATTGGTTATTAAGCTAAAGGCAGCACAGCATATGCATATAAATAAAAATGCACATAAAAATCGTAGAATCATAAAAATGCAACACAAGAACTAAAACTCGATCACAGCAACGAATGAATTATAGATGTTTATTGTTATATCTCTAACGGACCCACCGATAGACTTTATTCTATATTTACGTGCAACAGCAGCAAAGCGTCCAAATACCAAACGTAACAACGTATACAGTATGAAATTATCACTATTGTACATCTTCGGATAGAAAAACAGTTTAGTCTGGTCTATCTGACACATCATTGGCATGTTGGAGCAAAAATACTGTAACGGTTTAACGCTCTCACGCCAGCAGCAATCAACGATTATGTCTGAAACAATAATTCTATGCCACATTTATTTTTCTTTGTGTGTTATCACAAAAGACAGCATTCTCACAACCATAACGTTAATGTGGGCAAACAATACGTTTTAACTAAGTGAACAACGATCATTTTGTTAAACCCTTCACCAAGCACAGACATTATATTATTGAACTGTCCATAGAACTTTGTTATTAACTTTCTGTTATTGGCCACTTACTGCTAGCACAACGTATGCTCTTGAACAAAACGAATTAACGATACAACCGTATCGTATTTACACCGTTTGTGTATATTTAGTTACAGCAGGCGAGGCAGAAGTTACGCTGCAAAAAGCAACGAAACAGACGCTGATATTCAATCCTCCTGCAATTCTCATCATTCACCTCAAGAGATTTGAACAGGTGTTCTTCCTATTGTAGCGATGCATGTATTGCTGCATTATAAACGTTGTCGTCATTTTCCTTTAATCGACTAGAAGATAATTTTGAGAAATATCACTGCATACTGTTAATTTTGATAATATTGAACTTTGTTTTCTATAGTGTGACTTATGTCATTTTCCAACGCATTTTGCGTATTAACGTACTAACTATATCACGTGTGTCAATTTTCATGTTAATGTACGATGGCCACGCTATTGGAATTATGTCGATGTGTACATCTGCTGGTACCTTTAGAGCGAAGGCAAATACGTCAAAGTCTCGAAACATGTGAAGTTTGACGAATATTTCGATCTATCTCCATACAGCACCCGCTTTGCGTGGGTCAGTGTATTTGGTACTACTACTGCAACTGCTCTTGCTTTGTACAGGCAAACATGCTGTTTTAGCAGTAGCCTGTTATGATTAGGTACTTAATTTACATTTTATGCCTGTTACATTTTGCTCTTATGCGAGTATAGACTAAACAATTTTCGAAAAAGGTTTCATATAAGCCAAATGTTTTAAGACTAAGTGCATTTAGCACAACAGACATTTTTTCATAATTAAAGATTCCGAACTTGAGATACGTCGGGGTCTTTAATGACAGTAAAATAATTTTGAGGATTAGTCGACGATACTTGATTAAGTTACAACCACTATGTATATCAGTGATGTAAACCAGGCTTTTTTTCAAGGCAAAGAAAACCAAATTTGTTCTCAAGACCAAGAACGGCTTAATTTTTTTTGTCTTCGAGGCGCCATGAGACGAAGACTTTGGATTGGATGACTATATCACTGCTCTATAGTGACGGTATTTCTGCTCTTTTGTCGCTTTTTTAGCGTCAGCAGCAAGATGGCAAGGGCAGCTTCTTCTACCGTTTGTACGGCGTGGTCGTTCACAGCGGCAGATCATTGGAAGGCGGCCACTACACGGCTTGTGTCAGAATGAGATCTGTCGACGTCAGCAGAGCAAGAACGTTTCTACAAAAGAAGTTTCTCGATCGTCAGCTGATGATGGACAAAGAACAACTCATCAAACTCGTCTCCAGCGACGACCTACCGCGTGTAGATCTCAGTCAGCCTACAGTCAACAGGCCTACGGACGATGAAGGTCGCTCTGGTCGCTGGTTCGACATCAGCGATACATCTGTACATGAGATCGGACACAAGGATGTTTTCGAGAAAAAAGCTTACTTGCTCTTCTACGAACGACTGTCTTAATTAGTTATTGTCATCGCTTGCGCAGAGCTGCTTTTGTGACATTTTTCGTCAATCGCTCACACTTAATTATTTACCGCTTTGTTGTTGCACTAATTGAATATTTGCATGTAACCGGAAAACACTTGAAAGTCCATAGCTGTGGCATCTTAAGGCACATGCAAGATGATGCACAGTGAATGAAATATGAACTGAGCTACCAGTGCGTCCACTTCTGTGCATTCGCACGGGGGCTGAGTTCTAGTCGATTTTGTCCCAAATTTCGTTACCACGTTTTGAGACTGAATTTTAGCCTGCTGGCAAATTTGTTCCAAAATACAAAATTTGGAGCAAAAATCACGACCGTGGAGAATAGAAAAATAACATAGAAATTCTGAGCACCAACAATCTTTTATGTCTGTTAGAACAAGTTATTTGAGCAAAGCTCACGTGACGCGCGATAGCAGCGGTCCTGCCACTTTGGCAATCAGTGTAGGCCTACAGCAATAAGATATTAATGCATTTTGAAAGAGTACTTAAATTTGAGGCCTCATGATGGAAGACTCCTTAAATTTAAAAGATCGAAACTTAGATTCTTAAAAATGTACGTTCTATGCTAAAAATGTCATACGCAGGTTGTCCAGGTTTATCTCTAGCCATTGCAGCGCAGTTCACTCTTAAAATGTGTGTCGTAGCTAGCGCCTCCAATACCGACGATGTTTGGCAATACCGGTATTTCGGTATTCAAGAAAGGCAATACCGGTATACCGGTATCGATACCGGTATTTTGTTCAATGACTCTGTTAATGAGAAAATCTTAATCTGACTGGCAGAGGTCGACAGGCAATAAGTAGTTGTAAACAATAACTCTGTAGTGCATCTTTTATTATACGAATACTTGCCTATAGCCTCCTTAATGTAGTGATTCATGAATTACCTGACGTTGAGCGTTATAGAAAAAAGTTAGTGACTGTCTGATCTAAAAATACTTAGTGTATTAAGAGTGTAGTCTCCCAGCGTAGAGCGTAGTTTAGAGCATAAAATCCTTCAGCTGCGAATGCTCTTTCTGCTTCTAGGCCTACGGGTGTTGCTTTGAGAGTCATTAAGTAGGCCCTAGGCCTGGGTAATCAAACATAAGCTTATGACTGGCGCAAAGTGATTGTGACTCACTAGGCTCAGCGACCCTTGCTGCTCGCGGCTCTCTAACTAGGGAAACGTGGGTTAGTCGGGCGACACTGCAACTGCATTCAGCATCCCAATCGCCCACGTGTCCTCAGAGGCGTGCAATGCAGTCTGCGTTCTGAGTACAGCTTACACGATGCACGGACAGCGACCGGTAGCGAAGAATACCTAACTTTTTACCGGTGGAATACTTGTTTCCTCCTAAACATTCTCTGAAAATTTGGTGGAAATCGGAACATTTTCCACGGAGATATAGGGGCCTAAAACATAACGTGAGTGGATGTTTTTATGGAACACACCGTATAAAACTTCTTTATTCGGTATTATTAGTCAGTGCAATAAGTTTTGGATTCAATGGACTAGCTACAAATTTCTGGATGACGTTTTGATAGAAGAAACAAGCTTAGCGAAGCCTACCGGTACAACATGTACTACGTGTTTCGTCCTAGACTAGGCCTATACCTTAGCTAAAGGCCCAATTTGACCTCAACCATTATAATTTTGTGCATAGCTATACATTTCGCGTTTGAAAGAATAAAAGTATTGTCCAATGTTTCAGCAGATACTTCGTGTTTTGGTTTTTTAATATGACTGTTTAACTTTATGATATACCAAAATGCGTGTAGCGGCCAGCTTTCGCAAAAACCGGCCGCCTGGAGAGCATTAAAAACCACAGCTGCGGTATTCCAGAGCTTTGTCAGACCTTCTATAGCTGGATTAAAGGGAAGAGACAGCAGACGAAAAAAAAGAAAAGAAACAAAAAGACCGGAAACCGGCAAAAAGTGTAGAGGAGAAAAAAGAAGAAAGGCAAAGTGAAAGCCTGAACACCACTGCAAAGTTTTGCAACGCTAATACAGCGCTGACTTTGCCCAGGCCTATCAGATCATTCAGATGTGGTATAGTTAGGCTCGAAAGTGGTGGCTGGCTTGGTGGCGTAACGGTAAGGACGTTAATCTGACGATCGATAGATAGTGAGTTCGACTCTTGGTTTGCTCGCTATCAAGTGGTTACTCCCTGGATGGGTGACGGTCCGCGGAGAGGTAAACCAATACGGTAATATATAACAAATAACAAACCACCAAAGTAAACGATAAGGTAGGCCTATTCTGAACACTTTGATAATTATCACTATCGTTATTGTAATGTATGCACACGCGTGGCGATCGTCCGCGCAACCGATCGATCGGCGCAAACATTGTGCCAACATCGGTCGCGCGGCAAGAATGTGTTGGAGGTCAACATCTTCAAAACCTGATCGAAGGATTGAATAGACAGTACAAATCAACACTCGCCACCGCGGCAACAAGAAATCTGTGAAAACTACTTCGCACCGCAGTTTTTTTGCCAAGCCGATTAACAAGACCGATTTCGGATGCAAGATGTTTGCTCTGACCGAACGGATTTTCTCCAGAAGCGGCAGGCGCACGCGCTGTATTTCAACGGCCAATGCTGTGCGAGTCCAAGGCTAAGTTTACGGCAAGCTTATCCAAAGGAAAGGCGAATGCCACCAAACTTTGTTCCCGTGTTGTCCTAGACTTTGGGGACAGTCCTCGATCGTGCGCGATCTCGGTATTTTCATTGACGCTGACGATGCGTACCCAAGTCAGTCAGATATGTTCGAAGTGTTTTGCTGCCCTTCGACAACTACGAAGCATATACGACGATCTGTGTCAAACGACGTGATGCAGTCGCTCATCGTGGCGCTGGTGCTTTCCAGGATGGACTACGGCTTCGCAACTCTTGCCGGCCTTCCGAAGCAACTCACGAACAGGCTTCAGTCTGTGCAGAACGCCGCTGCACGGCTGATCTTCAAAGCTTGTCGTCAGGACCACATTCAGCCGTTACTGCGCAGATTACACTGGCTTCGGATGCCGGAAGGCGTTTCGTTCCGGCTGGCAGTGTTAGTGTATCGCTGCCTCCACGGCTCTGCACCTGGCTACCTGGCTTCAGATCTTCAGCGCGTGTCACACCTCAACGAACGTCGACGACTGCGCTCTTCGACTACATCAGCGCTGGTCGCTCCATGCACTGTGCGTTCTACCATTGGCGACCGCACCTTTCCAGCGACTGCTGCATCGGTCTGGAACAGTTTGCCGGAGTCAGTCCGGTCATCGCCGTCGTTGCAAATTTTCCGCAGCAGACTGAAAACCGAACTTTTTGCCCGGTCTTACAGACAGGACTAAGAACGTGTCATTGCACTGACTACTAATACGTGACTTCACTGTTTAAGCTTATTTATACGTGTCCTTGTAGTCTTAGGACTTAACGCCACGCTAAAGTTTATTCGTCCTTCATCATCATCATCATCATCGAGGAACTGTCTTTGTCGGTTCACAACGGCGCACAGGCCTGCGTAGTTTGCATTATCACTCTTCGCGCGCCTACATCTTCTAAATGGCCTAGGCTAGGCCCTATAGTAGATACCAGGCTTTCGGACTAAGAGAGCCCGCAATGAGCTAGCCGACCCGCAGAGCGTCATAAACATTGTGGCGTGGAATTTACTGCATAAACTTTCGCTTTCGCTTTCGCTTTCCGGACATTATCATACTTTTATTGCGAAAGCAGTAGGCTTAGGCGGCGCTAAGAATCTAGATTTAACCTTTGTAGGCCTAATTATTTCATAAGTTTACGCTTATGGCTTGCGTTTGACAGTGTAAAGCTGTTGAAGTAATAGTTTTGTGAAAACTAACACGACCCACTGCCGATGGGTAAGTACGATTTGGGTTTGGGTGGCATTACAGACTTACAGTACACGTCGTAGCCTATCGCGTGCATCATTAGTATTAAACAACAGTAGGCCTATTTGTTGCGATAACGTAGCTGGCATGCTTGCTCTGCAGAAGGGCCATTAAAATATGTCACGGGAGGGGGTCAGATGGGGTGTGACATAGTGTTACAGGGGGGAGGGAAGAGTTCAGGAACATGTGATGTCACGCTTTTGTGAAAAAATGTTCATCTGCCTAAACGATGTTTATCGTACCTGTTAGTCTCTGATAAAATGTCTACAGATTCAGATACAGCAGGACGTTGGCTGTTATGACTCAAACTGTTCTTTTATTGCCAACTACTGTATGTAAACTGTAAAATAATGTTTGAAATGATTATGATGATAAATGACCGCATTCATGCATATATTCTATTTATCGGTAGATGAATAACTTTTGGCTGGCTTGGTAATTACAGTGCTACATTCGGTAAGACGCATACAGTTGAGGGGGTATTGTGGCATGTGACATTTTTCATAGGGGGGTTGGCCATGTGTGACAGTTTGTGACAGAAAGGGAAAAAGGTCAAATATTTGACATATTTTTGAATGGCCCCAGAGCGTTGTACTGGTGATATGATAAGTGGTGAACGACTTCGATGTCAAATATAATAATGAGATGCCACTTGACAGGCACACGCATTGCATTGTAGCTCCGAGTAACATTTTTAGTCAGAAACTACAGCTCGAGGCTCCCAGCTGAGTGGTTTAAGGTTGTGATCCGGGTCGTAGTGGTTACGGTGGGTACAGCCATCTCTAGGGAAAAACGGCGAGTCCTACGTAACATAGGCCTTGTGGCCAGGACTGCCGATATACTGGCTCAGTTAAAGGCGCTGGCTGTTAAAAAGCCGTTGTCCATCTGTCCGACTTGGGTTGTATGCTAGCTTAATTGGGTTTAACCCTCGCCGGCTCGCCAAAAGGGGATGAGCTACCTCGCAAAGGACCTAGCTGTCTGTGCGAATCTCCTTCTTCTCCAAGCCAGTTGCGTCGTGGCAGAAAAGGGCACGGGGACAATTGTCCATCTTAAATTAAGTTTTGACTATCTCAGCATTTTAGCTAAACTAACGCAAATCTAAATTTTGATTTTTACCATATATTTTCTTTTTGTCAGAAAATTTTCTTGCAAAAATGCGAAATTTTTGGCTGAAAAATTCTGTGCTAAAATATCCCATTTTGAGAAAATTTAGGGGCAACATTAAAAGCACCCATAATCTCTTCTGTCGGAAATTTGCAGCTGTCTGCGGAAAAATTGCAACATTTTGCGTCGCCTTCTCTTACTTACTCAACCCACGACGCCGATGTACTAGACTGCTAGCGATTACGCGTAAAAATGGATGTCAACGCGATGTAATGATGATGCGTTATCCGTACATTGTTACACTTTGTCTTGGTATTCTGTGTAAACTTAGATCGTACATGCGTTGTAGCCTACTATGAGTGATTTCACGGCTCAGCGGCTGAAAAGCTTGATCTGTTTGGTCATACGACACGTGGCTGCATATATAGGTCTAAGAAAAATTCGCGGCGAGGTAAGTGTGTGTAACGACATTATAATGCCCCATACTAACTCTCGTTTGTATATCAATAGCACTGTGTTTTAAATAAAACCAGACATCATTTTTGTGTATCTTATAAGTCTATCGTACTAAAAAAGTGAGGTACATTTTTGTTTTGGTTTTGACGTGGTATATTGGTTACTTTTTGTGTAATAGCTTAAATATTAGAGTTTGTCGTGACCTTACTGTACCACTAAGCCTATTTTAACATGTGAATAACTAATAAACTACAAAATAAACGTTCCTACAAGGATTGGCTTCATTACGTTGCCTACGTTTGTGTGCGGTTGCTTTCTTATGCTATAAGAAATATACACGAATCAAGTGTTTGAATTCGAATAGTGTTTCACCAATTTGAATAAATTTTAAGCAAATGTTAAGTCGATACACAGGTGCTGAAATGACTGTGGTTCTTCTGCAGGGTTGGTTCGTTTTCTTTATAATGTCGATCACAAAAGTTTTGGCGCTCAATAAACAACGGCAGTTTATGGCCACCACCCCACCAGTTAGAATACTAAAGCAAAGTGCTGGGGAAAAGGTAATATTCAGTGCTTTTATATATTGTGACACGTTTATCAGCCTGGTCATCAGTTTGATGACTTATTCAAGTTATTGATGGTGATTATTTCGAATATTTGCTTTTCATGTACTAGCAGCGATTGTGCTTCAGCTTTTATTTGTAATAATAAACTATTTACTGTACTTTTTGCTGCATCAATAATAACACAAAACGTTGTAAAAGTCGTTATATTCTGTCTACAATCACGAAGTGTTACATTATGCAATTGAACGCGAGGGTATATGGATAAGGAAAGCATTTTGCCCCCCTCTGTGAAAGTCGGAAAAAATCTAAATCTGTCAGGCTTTATCCTAAGAAACTACACTGTGTTCCAAAACGCCCCATTTTTATTGTCCATATCTTTGCCCAATGTTTTAACGGATTTTTTACAATTTCGCATTAGCCCATTCTGTGGACAGTTAGCAATAAAACAGTTATTGTGTATTCCACCACACCTTAACTGCGTCACTACACTAGCTTGTGAAATATAAATGTACGAAAAATCGACAATGACAAGCAAGAAGCAAGTTGGTAAACGAAAGACACTTCAGATAAAAAAAACGCAATAAATGATCTGTACGATGCTATACACTCTGTTAGATCCATCTTTTTTGGATCATAGCTTCAATCATGTTAAACGTCATGTTTGTTTTTTTTGTTTTTTTGCCAGTTCATCCTCAGTGGTACGTTTTCTTTAGTACGTAGGCATGCTCCAGTTTGCCACTCTCATGCTTTTGGTCGTGCTTCCTGTTTTTTAAATTTTTGTCATTAATATGCTTAGTTGTTTGCTGTTTAATTTTGAAATTTTATTATTATGCTCCAAAAAGCTGTATTTTTAAACTATTATACGTTTTCCATTAAAGCCTTGTCTCCATTGCTAAATGACATAGGCCTATTATAATACCAGTATATTGTTACGGCTTTAAAAATTATTATTTGCAATAATATCGTCTGCTTTTGTTTATAAACATTAAAATATATATGGGACTAAACATAATTTGATTTCCGCATAAACATTAATACAAAAAAATTAGAATATATTTTTGCATAAGTATTATAGTTATTTTAGGGATTTTCAAACATGTGTTTTACATGATAGTGTAGCGACACAGATAAAGTTGGTTGTAAATTTAATAACTGTCTTATCGCTAACTGTCCAAAGTATTTGACAGTAAAAGAATGAAAAAAATCAGTTAATTATTGGCAAAGATATGGACTGTGACAAAGTGGGACGTTTTTTAGGACATAATGTGTTGATTGATTGATTCGTTTATTATGTTTGGCAGCAGATGTTGGATATACAGGGTGGGCCAAAAAATGGCACCATTTGTTTATACTTTATAACTTTACCAAATATTAACCGATTTTCAAAATTCTTTCACTGTCAGAATCAGGAGACAATCGTCAATAAAACTCTTACTATAGATCCCACTACGCCCTATAAATGTGTCACTACACTACCTTGTAAAATGTCACTTGAGAATAACAATTAAAAACAAGACGACTTTTGTAACAACACATTTTAAAAAATTAACAACAGAAACAACGCGCTTGTTGTCTCAGTTATTGTCTAAAAATCACATCTTTACGGTTTTTACATCAAATTTTCAATGTGTCCGCCTTGCTGCTGGACGACGCATCGAAGCCGGCGACGCCACTGACCAATGGCGCGATCAATCAAAC
>Ga0209671_1005231_pt1 | contig 13075 bp, 13 predicted proteins | sample WorMetHERISLAND2_2_FD_187401 | JGI IMG/M metagenome (GOLD analysis project Ga0209671, IMG submission 187401) | Marine gutless worms symbiont microbial communities from Max Planck institute for Marine Microbiology, Germany - Olavius geniculatus... | ecosystem: Host-associated > Annelida >... | reverse complement strand
GTACTACATTACATGTAAAATTGTCGCCCCCTGGTGAATGTGAATGTAAAGCGTAATGATGCATCTGTCGACGAAAATTTTAGTTGGAACAGCATTTGTCGGAATAGCATCTGTCAGATAGAGTCTGCCTCTCCAGTCTCCATCATCACATCCAACATGTTACAAATAATGCTGGGTGGCTAGACATTATTTAGGTGTTCATATTCAACATGCTTTCAAAAATCCGGTTTTAATTTGGCTCATTTTTTGATAAACTGCACACAGTCAAATGGCAAAGAAGCACAGTGTTTGCCTGTGGCATCGTACATTGCCAGATGAATAAAAGTGAACAATATCACTAAGTACTAGCAGTCTGTATTCATCAATTAAATGTATTCATTCCTGCCAGATAATTAGGACAGATTCCAATATTTTCAATTTTAACACTCATCACTGTCAGAACTATTACTCTATCATTACCGTATATAAAAAATAATATTAAAAAATTCAGAAAGCAACATAAATCACAGAATTATTACAACATACACCATCTAAGAAAAGTGACAATTTTTTAGTTAACAGCAAAAAATGCAACATTGAAATAATTGCAAATAAACATACCTTTGAAGCCATCTGGATACGTCTCTGGTAAGTACTTGGTGCTGACATCACCAGACACAAATCGCTGTTCAGTGATCACATCACGCAGCAATGGAACATTGTGCGTTACGCCTGCAACCAACACTGAGACTTTTCACCATAAATTAACACCCTGCACTGCACATCTGCTCTAGAGATGTGCGAATCCTACAATTATGAGTCCGCATCAGTCCGCCGATTTTGACCAAAAATCTGCGTCTGCATCCACAACAGGAGAGAAATATTGGATTAGTATGTAAGGTAAGCCATTAGGTTCACAACAGATTACAATTTACTGGTTCCAGTAAGTGACAAAATAACAGCAGCAAAAGGCTTACTTATGCATTTCGCTAAACACGACAGAAATCCATCATGCTTTTCAAAGTCCGTTAACACTTATTAGAAAAAACACACTCATCATGAAACAAGATCCGCATTAGTCTATGTCCGCAAATTTTGTCTACCTTTGATCCGGTGTCAGTCCGCATCCACCAAAAATCCTGCGGATCCACAGCCTGTCCACACATCTCTGGTCTGCTATATGTCCTAGGTAATCGCTCCAACCAGAGCTAATCATTAATGGTGAAATAAAATAAATGTTTATTTGTTTTGATCATTTAAGTTGTCTGGTTAATCAAAAAAAGTTCAACAGCTCGAAAGCGACAAAAGCTACGAATAAGCGATATCAAATTCTACCAGTGGCTGTAATCTGTCAGAATCTCAGTCAGAAAGTCATTGGACAAAGTAAGAAGATTAACTAAAATGAAGCAGCTAATTTCTTTACATTTACCACAACTAACACACAAATTACAGCTGTACAAAATGCTTAATTTCTCATTTACAGGTCTATTTGTTATGCATCTGTATACCGAAAACCCACACAATAAAAAGTGCCATGCAAACTACAAAACTACTTGACACTGTTGTTTCCCAACTGATCAACTGATATTCAACTTTATGTAAGTTCACAATAATATTCATATCTCATCCTTCTACATGCTTCGAAATGTAATTTCAACAGAGCCTACAGAAATATAAATGCAATTTCTGAGTATCCCCACAACTGACACATCACATAACCTGGTAAATGTCACATGCACCCTGATTCTTTCTGAGACATTCGCGCTTTATAAATCATTTAATTACTTACTTACTTACTTACATAATTACTGTAGCTCCATTTAAGGAATACATTAACAAATAAATAACACTAAATTACACACACAGTAGCACTTATAGCTAAACAGTTTTAAAACCAATTCCAGCACGTTTACATATAAGGACCAAGCTACCATGGCAAAACACGAAAAACATGTGCTAGTCAAACAAAAACTGAGTACAAGCAGCAGTAGGTAAGTATGTAATCCTCTTACCTCGGATTACGTAAGAGTCAAGTGCTTTGGCCATCGTCGACAATGCTTCAGTTCTATCGGGACCATATGTCACCAGCTGAAATTATTATACATGAGAAGGCGAGTGGAAAAAATGCACTTCATCTAAATGTCATAAAATAGTTTGTATTTAAAGTCTGCTTATATCAGCTTTTTTCATTAGTAGAGTCCATTTATCATCTGTAACACTTAGTAAGATAAGGAACAGACTAGTTTGCATGTTTTGGCTGGATGTTCAACCCCCAAATTTTATCCTTCCCAGGGGCCCGACTCCATCTAACACAATGCATCATTAGACACCACAATTGTTCCCACCAAATGGCATCTAAATCCATCGAACAGTTTAAAGCCCAAATTCCATTACGCAGATTTTCACCGAAACTTCACAGACACAAACCATCTCGACATGTCGAGATGTTTGTGACAAAGTTCGTGACAAGTCAGTGACAAACCCGTTTGTGTTGTTCTAATGGAATTTAGTCAGTTACAATACATCGGGAAAGTCGGTGACAAAGTCCGCGACACAATTCACGAAAGTCAACAACACAAATCCTGAAAGTCGGCGACATGATTTGTGTTGCAGACTTTCATGATTTGTGTCCGCGACTTTCCCCGCAGGGAAGTTTTGGTAAAAGTTGCAAAGTCAGCATAATGGAATTTGGGCATAAGCAGGCTGAACAAAGGTGACGGATTGACCGATAGAACATGCTAAGCAGAAATGTATAGGAATAAGTAAAATGGCTTGCATTGCAGGAAGAAATTCCATCTAAAAAATACAACAAAAATGGTTAATAATAAACCATACATTTACCTTGCAGATCATGGGATCATAGTAGATGCTGATTTCACTACCTTCAGTTATCCCGCTGTCACAGCGCACCTGCAGCAGAAACAGTCTTCACAGAATTACTCCGCACTAATAATATATCATGCTCTCAAAGCCACACGATAACTGCGACTGCAGTGTGTCCGACACTGTTGCTTTGGTAAGCTAAAAGGAAACACTAGAAACTGGTCCACGGTCCAATGTGAAACTGCCCAGAACCATAAATTTGATTGGGGGAGTCTTAATTAATCCGCGACTCCTTATTCGCCAAGCCATCAATTATAAATGCAGTAAAATGCCACTCCCTCCAAAAACCGTCAACGGATCTCACTGAAATTTGGTCTCAATTCCTTCCAGGTAAAGGTCATGCTTCGGCCAATTTTAGTCTTGTCCACTGTCTTGCTTTCAAAAAGTTAAAAAAAATTAATTAATTAAAAAATAGAAAAAAAAACAGAACAAAAACAAAGTATCCCATTACTATGTATCCGTGGCCTAACAACCATTGCATAATAACCCATGCAAGCAAGAATAAAACAATAAAAAATTTCAGCTGACATTAAAATAATACAAAAACATCGTGTTTTACTTCTGGGGACTGGCATTCACCATCATTTACCTGAACTACACTCAAATGCAAAATGTTAATTATACTGACTAGTACATTTTTATCATTTAGTACACTTGTGATTAAATTCAGCATCAAACAAATTTTACGACACCAAAATTAACATATACATTTTATCCATTTTCCTGAAAGTGCAGAATTTTCTGATAACATTGACAATAATATCGGCATCCAGCGTTTTGTCAACACGGAAAAATTTACCTTTGAAGTCGATGATCTATGAAAACGACGTAGAAAACACGCAGCCATGATGGTCTGCGGTGACGTCATGAGCTTAATCTGTAGATGTCATGAATATTAATGGCCTAGCCTAGAATGATGACGTCGTCGGCTAGGCCATTAATATTTATGATCTATATGGGCTAGGGTTATGACGTCACCGCAGGCACCTGATAGATTAGAATATTTCGCATAACGTAACGTAATGCCACATTTCGTTTGAATTCACGCATTATTTTCATATATTTATGAAGCTCAAATCGACATATTATATATGAGAGGTTAAATGTCTAATTTAAATCTACAGAAATTGCGTGAGTGAGTTTGACCGTAGCCATGGACCTTTAAGTTCATTTAAGTTCACCGATCTTCTGCTTATGGGCAGACAAGCCCAACCAAATGATGTGACTTACTTACTGTCCCAAGAACTGGAAAAAGAAATAATTGTTTTCATTCTCCAACGAAGACTTCTGATGGAGGTCGAAACGTTGAGGTACAAACAATTTTTTGGTCGTAATTGATGAATTTATTACTGTAAAGTACTTCCGAACCTAATGAATCTATTCAAAGATGATGTGCTGCAATCTTTTTGGCATACTTGCCGTGCTGAAAAATTAGGCATCGGCTTAAGAGTCTAATAATGCAGTATCGATTAGACATACACCAAACTAGTGCCATTTGACATAGAATTTTGCACTATATTCAAAACTAATAAACACATTAGTTGAAGAAAATACCCAGAAAAATATCAGCAAAGAATACATACACCTGGAATGTGGACTGGTTCAATATATCGTGAAAGTCGGCCAATAGACGGAAGTCCAAACGCCTTGTATGGGTCCTTCAGACAATCAACAGTACACCACAGTCAAGATCATCACTTACTTGGAACGAACTGCCACTCTGTTCTTAGTACCCAACTATAAACACAACTACCAACACTGCAAATAAGCAAATTTTACACTTGTCTACACAACAATTAATGTCAAACAGATTAGTTTCTTTTTCATCCTAAATTCATCATATTTGCATCTGCCCACAAACCAGTAACATGTTCCATATATTAATTACTTTACTACTGACGACCGCAAGGTTGCTGGTTCGACTCTCACTCACTACCAAGTAACAACCTTTGGCAAGTCGTTTAAACATGTGTGCCTCCATTCATCAACCAGCATAATATGGTATTGGTCAAAGGGCGGTGATGCTCTGTGGCTGGGAAGGTAACCGTAAGTCTGGCGTCATCGTACTGGCCATGCAAGGCGTCAAGGACTCTAGTTGTTTATCCACCGACTGGCTCAACGGCCTAAGACAGGGAGATGAGCACCTGTCTACACCCGAGTAGGGGTATGGCACCTTTATTTTTACCATCACATCTCACACATGTACTTGCACAAAGTCCTTCCTGACCAAAAGACGCACAGAGGAGCACTGATCTCCATTTTGTTTGCCTCAGCCAGACACAAATTTACACTACGAGACCACAGATGCAGGGCTAGTGCATCGTGGAGTGTGTCGGTTTAAGCCCCAGCTTTTGCGGGTACTTACTGAGCCTACCCATGGGGGATGACCAGGCTGAGTTGACCCGAGTGGCTGGTTACATGCTTATGACGATATACCCATCTGCCAATGGTCACCCATAAAAGTAATATAATACCTTAGCTCTTTGATAACTTCGTTAGAGCATAGAAAGGAAGAGGAGCACCCCACCTATGCCCCTTCTGGGGTATGGCACCTTTACCTTACCCTACTTTCTAATACACAGAAAAACTTAAAACAGTGCCCAAACAGTAATGAATATATCCACTACAAAATAACAACTAAACATGGGACACCAAAAAAATTACTGTTTATTTTCTCACACATCCAAGGCAAAAAACTCCATCTGTGCAGTGCAAGAATGCATAACAGTCACAATGATAATTATCAGCGTCTAACCTCTGCATAGACACGACATTCGACAGACCAACCATCAATGGGAACATCCGACTGCGCATGCAATAACTTGTGACCTAGCAATCAACAACAAGACTAATTCTTCACTTTCATCTTAGACAATAAATTTGTACAAGATGGAAAATTGACCTTGCTAAGAAAATAACTGTAATAATCTGATTAAACAAATATAAATATGTTACACGTAAAACTGCATTTCAACAGAACACAGCTGCTCTGTTAAAGCAGTTACAACTATGGCTCTACGTTTCATTTTAACTAACCTATCTTCTGCAGTACCACAGATGTGGTAATCTCACAAGTGCAACTAGAGAAATAAAGAGTTTGACTTTGTATGGCAGACTAGCACCATTCATATGATCGAAATAATGACAACGTAACAAAAACAGTAACATAACAGTTATAAACAATTTACAAAAAGAGCATATTCCTAGACAAGTGTGACATTGCTTGCAAGAGGATCTGTACATTATTGTTATATCTGCCAGGCACAGTTAGTATGCATTCGAAAAATGGTAAAACAATCCTGATATACAAAACGTAAAAACTGTGACCTAATGTCTCCTATCAATTACAGAAGACTTGTTGGTCACGAAATCAATAAAAATCATTGCAGATATATAATCATCATAGTCATCACCAGCAAAACAATTTGTGATGCACCATTCATTGATACACTAAAAACAACACTGTCAAACAACCAAGCAGAAACTACCCATTGAAAGCAGCGTCAAAAAGTGTGTTTTCAGCGAACCGCACTTAAACTGTGGTGTTATTACAGACCTTTGGCGGAGCGTATCATCTGATGGACAATGTCAATGCCGGTAATACACTCGGTGATTGGATGCTCCACCTGTAGTCGAGTGTTCATCTCCAGGAAATAGAACTTACGCTGGCTGTCAACCAGAAACTCCACCGTACCTACCAAAAAGTACACAAACAACACACAGGCAGGTCAACTCAGCCTACTGTCCTCCACGGGATAAAAAATGAGTATCAGCTTTCAGGCTCAATAGCAGTAAATGGCAAAGTTAACGAAGTGCTGTAGGTGTTAGTTAGGGCAGAGAAGTTAACATGCCTAGCTACCAGGTGCTCATGCCTACATTCAGCATCCCTCGAAATGGGTGAACTCTTACAATGACAGTGCCACAATGACCGTTGACGAGGCAGACCAAAACACACAACACACTCGAACATATGCAAAAATGTATTCCCAAGTTATAAACCTAAAAATCCGAATTACAGGTTTCAGCAGAGTACAAATTTTGGTGTTTTATGTACCGGAACATATCCACGTAAAATCTCATCACCATCGGTGATCAGGAGGTGTAACTAGTATGAGGTTTAAAAAACGTGTAAAGCACTGAATCAGGAAAGCTGCAGCGTAAAGTACCTGCGGACGTGTACTCAACAGACTTGGCAAGTGAAACTGCCTGTTCACCCATCAGCCTCCTTGTCTCTGGATCCAGGAACACGCTATGACATCAAACACATATACATGTATACAGCCAAGTTCATTTCTGTGTGTGCAAATTTGTGGATCAAAACTAAGGAAATGTATGTAAGGAAATGTATAGTTTTTTTCATGCCCAAAAATAAATTATTGGCCTTGGCCAAGGCTCCACCCAAGACCCTGCTAGAAGGGGGCTTGCTGTCCTCTCCCCCAAAACCCCATTCTTCCTCTTGGCATTTGGCCTCGCTTCTCAGTCCTTTGGAGCTCAATCCACCCCTCTTAGGTCCAATTTTTGGCTACATCTATGCATACAGATGCAATAAGTACTTTGCAGGAGAGAATAGAAGTCAGCACAATGTGCGGGACAAGGCGAATCTGCCACGTGGATCTGAATACCTAGCAGTGACAGAAAATGAAGTACAGATCTGCTAAAAAGAAGTAACTGAACACCAATGTAATAGTGTTGACACATTGGCCAGTTTCAGGCGCCTGTTTCTGGTACCAGTCAACTACCAGTCAACGAATTTCTGTAAGATTGGAATTCATCTTTTGTTTTTTTTCTGTCGGCATCATTTGCCAGCTAAGTGTGTCATAGTTTCTGGCACCAAACAACAGTTGCCTGTTTCCGGCAGCAGAAACAGGCACCTGTGTGTCATCAACTTAAGGCGCATATAAACATGTGAGTGAGTGAGTGGTTTCTTAATGGCACATCAGCATAAAGTAGGCCATTCAGTGCCATACATGGTTAAAATTAGCTAAAAGCATTTAACATATGTACTAAAAGCAAAGTTAAAATACTAGTTATAAACAAGGACACTGTGTGATGCACTAGCACTGTATCTGTGGTCTCACAGTGTAAACTAAAAGCTTAAGAAAACAGAGACAGGCTTAATGTTGTGTTTAACATGTTGTGTCTAGGCCCAGTTAGTACTTAGATGAAAACCATCAACATATGCAGGACATGGGTAAACCACTTTCATATGTAACTTAGTTCAGCGGTTAACAAAGCCGCCAACATCACTGATGTCATGGCTGGGGAAGTACTTGCCACAAAACCCGAATTTTCATACCAAACAAACACAATCTTATTTTCTGGGCCCGAATCAGCAAAATCAAATCAAAATTGCGGCCATAGGAGTGCATACAAACAGTGTGATTCAAGTGATTTCATAATCTGCTCCACACTAAGCTATAGTAATGGGACAAATAAAAATGCAAAATTTAGGGATAAAAACCCCCACTTATAAAAAATCGGAGGCAAAATTAAAATTTTAGCAACCATGCGGCTGTCTGGCCGAAAATTACAACTTCCCACCACACCCATTTTAATCCAGAATGCCGCTGGTGAACACTGTAACAGAACCATGAGCTCGGCCACCGAGCATTGGATGGCCACAAAATGCCTACGACACAACGCATACAAAACCGAGCCGATGTCGACTAGTGCAAAGCACAATCTACTCAAGTTTCCTGGTGGTGTTCCTTCTCTGACGCTCGGTGGAGCCAACACCAAGTCATCCGACGTCATTCGTTTGCCGGGAGTGCTGCTCACTCCAAACTTGTCAATGGACAAACACGTCACCTCACTCAGTGCCAAGTGGTACAACTACGTCATATCCGACGTTCGCTGTCGCCACAATGGTTCACACATTTATCACCAACTGCATTGACTACTGTATCAGTCTACTGGCCAACTCGCCAAAGTAGATGACAGCAAGCTGCAACATGTTCTCAATGCAGCTGCACGAGTCATGTCAAACTGCGGCAAATACGATCGAGATCTGACACATTTCCAGTGCCATGTTTTGCACTAGCTGGATGTCACTGACCAGATTAGGTTCTGGCTGTGCATTCTGGTGTACAAGTGTCGACACAGCATGGCTCATGGATACCTGATCGAGCTCTGCCAGCCAGTCGCCAGCATTGATGGCTGCGGACATCTGCAATCTGTGAGCCGTGGTCAGCTGCAGGTTCCACGGATCAAGATGACAACCTACGGAAACCGTGCTTTTGGACATGCCGGTCCATCTACTTGGAACGCTCTGTCGAACACTCTTAAATGCAGTTCACACTGTTTGCCTACTTTCAGACATCATCTAAAACATTTTTACTTCTCGTTTTACTAGAAAATCAAGCGTGTTCGAGATTGCTGGCAAAAAACAACAAGACATCATGAAATCATCATCATCATCATCACCTTGGTGCTTCTTCAATGACCTTCTGGTTTCGTCGCTGGATGGAGCACTCGCGTTCGTTGAGGTAGATGGCATTACCGTGCTGATCACACAGCACCTGAACCTCGATGTGACGTGGATTGTCGATAAACTTCTCTATCAACATTCGGTCGTCTCCGAAGCTTGATGCCGCTTCGGCCTTCGACAGATTGAAACCTTTCCTGCACAGTTACAGCATTCCAGTACAGCATCCAGTGACTTAGCTCGCATTATTAGCATCAATAATCTAAAAAAAACCATTTAATCAGTCTACTACAGGTGGCTGCAGTGGCTGGCACATCATATTCGTGATGGAGAGGTCGCAATAAGTGGCCAATCTGCTATCAAGCAACAACTCGAGGCAACTTGTTCATAACTCTGTCACTAAGCAGCACAATTTAGTACCAAATAAGAGGCAATGATGCTCTGTAGCTGGGAAGGTAACCACAAGTCTGGTCACAGGCTTAGTGGCCTATCCACCTATGGCCTCAATGGCTTTGACAGACAGACGAAAGACCAATGCTCTCCAGATGGGAATGGCCCACTTTACCATAAAACCTTTACTAAACTGCAAAACAATGTCTCACAGATCTTTTCCTTTGCACTGCCTAAACGGTCTGAGTTCATCTTATAGCACGTCCTTTCTAGTTGCTCAACAAATCATATCAATGACAAGTAATTTGAGTAAAGCTCACGTGATGCACGATAACAGCAATTTGGCAAACAGTGGCAAACTTTGGCAAACAATAAGATGCATCTTGAAAGAGTTCTTAAATTTGAGGCCTCCATATGGAAGACTCCTTGAATTTAAGAGATCGAAACTTAGATTCTTAAGAAGGTATGTTCGATGCTAAAATATCGTACACAGGTTGTTCAGGTCCATCTCCAGCCATTTCAGTGCAATTCACTTTTAAACTGTGTGACGCAGCCGGAAATTGTCAAAAAATTCACTAAAACCCCTATTTTGGAGGTTCAAGGTCATTCAAAATCATTGACGTTGACACCAATAAAAAGCTTGTTACTATTGCTTGTTATGATAAGCAACATGTCTGCACCAATCTGCAACCATTTTCATGCTACAAGAGCCAACAGTGGTAAAATAACCACTTTTTAGGGGGGTAGCTGTCTTTGACGCCCACCTGCGCCAACCTCCTTGAACCTAGGGGATCGAAACTTAAACTGTTGAAATCTATGTTTAGTGCTGAAAATTTTGTATTTGCAGATTGTCTCGGTGTACCTCCAGCCATTTTGTTGCAATTCAGTGTTAAAATGTGCGCCGCATCCAAAAATTGCGAAAAATTCGGTAAAAATCCTTTTTGAGGGGTTCAAGGTCGTTCAAGGTCATCGATGTTGATAAATCTAAAAAGCCTGTCATCAGTGCTTGTTATGTTAAGCAGCAGGTCAGCATGTCTGTATCTATCTGCAACCGTTTCCACACTAAACGAGCCAATAACAGCAAAATAACGTCTTTTTAGGGGAGTACCTCTCTTTAACGCCCTTATTCAAGAAAAATCCCTGCACCCAGGGTCATGAAGTTCTGTCACAAAAAACTAGAGACCTTGAGGCAACCACCGTAAAAATTTCGTGATACTAGCTTGCACCGTTTTAATACAGCTCACAAGTGTGACAGACGGACGCCCAGGCCATGGCTAAGACGCGCGAAGCATTCTGCTATCACGCATAAAAATCGGTATGATTATGTCAATTTAGGTTTACACTCATCATACAGATATGAGCAGATGACACACCTTTGTCACTTTGCACAGGTAGCTCGTCAAAAATATGTTTACAACAAATACGTTTGACACCAGTACGCCATTCATCGTGCACATCAAACAAAAATTACAACAACACTGATTGGCCAGTATTGAATATTTGATTCCACCGAAGTCTGCTGTGTAAAGAAATGTGTGTTACATTCTACTTGTCAAAGTGTGAGAGATGTTTCTAACCTGCAATCTTCATCATTCCATGCAATACGCAGACCTTTGCCGCCACCACCAGCCGATGCTTTAATCATTACTGGATATCCTAAACATACAAACAAACCATTATAGCATCTTATTATGAATATATTTTTAAAAAGTATGCCCAGTCACGAACAGGCTTCTGCATTTTAGTCATACCTAATCACAAATAAATGTAAAAAAACTGTGACTTTCACAACTGTCAAAATATGCATGTAATATGTTCATTATTCCAACAGTCCGAAAAATACATCTTTAATTTTCCGACACTACTTAACTGGCTATCCAGTGTAACACATCGCTTTTTAAAAACAAAGCTAACTTTGTATGCGAAAAAAACAAAGAAAAAGTAACCGATGTCATTAGCAACACGAACGGCATCGTTGTCATCCTTGACTTCACCATCGTAGCCAGGAATCATGTTCACCTTTGCCTGCATTGCCACGCGCTTACTCTCAATCTTATCTCCCATCGCCTTGATTGATTTGCTCGTAGGACCAATAAACACGACCCCGATGTCTGCCTGCAAGCAAAGCAAATGACTTGCTCAATATTAGACTCCTATCCACTTATTATTACGCACCAGTTTTCCATGCCATGGAATTTTCAGCCTAGAAAAAAGTGGCCACTACTTATTACATGATCGACTGTCGCATCAATCTTGAAGATATACAACACAAAAAATGACATATCATGAATGATTCAAAGATAAAAATTACAAATAAATGTGTGTGTGAACAAAATGATGACACTCTGTAACAAAGACAAAAACAAGCATCTGTACACTACATAAGCTTACCAGTCGCTTGGCAAACTCCATGTTTTCTGATAAGAAACCATAACCAGGATGCACCTGCAGTTATACACGTGTCTCAAAAAAACTGCACTAAAACATCACTAGGCAACTCAGAATAGAACCACTGCATGACAGTCCAGACCAGTTTAACATTAGATGTGCAACATGTTCATACATCGCTTTGTGTATTATTCAACACTTTATCCTAACCATCATCATTGGCCTCTTGTTTTACTGACAATTTTCTAAAGTTACTCAATTTTAGGCACGTCCCCAAAGGTTACAAGGCAAACTTCGAAAATTGCTGAAGCAGAACTTTATACATTCTAATAACCATTAAGAACAAAGTCAAGATACTGAATGGAAATTATTATCCAGTTACAACAATAATGCCGAAAAAGTTCCACAAGTGAGACGATGATGAAATAAACACACTTATAACAAAACAACACAACAGGCAGATAAAAAGCGATGTCCACAAGAAGAGAACGACAACAAGATGATCATGAGTTTGTAGATTTTCAGACTTTGCAGCTAAGATGTACTAACCGCCTCCGCACCAGTCTGTTGAATTATATCCAGAATTGCATCCATCTTTAGATAGCTCTTACTCGTCGGCGCAGGACCGACACAGAATGCCTCGTCAGCCAACCGCACAAATCGCTGCCACAACATCATGGATTTCAAACACTCTAGGCACTAAACTACATTCTACAACTGCTTCAGTGACATAAAATATCACTTTTGAAAAATGAAACTTGCACCAGCTGCTCTTTTAACAACATGAAAATACAACCTACTAAAGACAACACACTAGCCTCGTGAAATAATTACAGCTGTAGATTCAACACATTAATGCATTACAGAATTAACACGTGTTAAAAAATTAACGCGTCCTAAAAAAATTACGCACATAGATAAATTTACTAATTTCCATGAAGCAGAAGTTCCAATATTCAAATGTTATTTGACAATCGATTAATATTCAAGTACTTAAAAATGGCTTTGTTG
>Ga0209671_1005230_pt1 | contig 13075 bp, 10 predicted proteins | sample WorMetHERISLAND2_2_FD_187401 | JGI IMG/M metagenome (GOLD analysis project Ga0209671, IMG submission 187401) | Marine gutless worms symbiont microbial communities from Max Planck institute for Marine Microbiology, Germany - Olavius geniculatus... | ecosystem: Host-associated > Annelida >... | reverse complement strand
AGTGCGACACGTAGCAAACAGCAACATCCGTACAAAAGCTGCTGATAAAACTCTGGAATTGTCATAAATTAAACTAAAAGCGCTAAAATTCACGAAAAATCACGGATTTCACGGAAATCGGCGTTTTCCACGGAAGACGGCCAATTTCACGGAAAATGTCACGGCCGTGAAATCGTGAATTTAGTTGGTCCCTAGTCGTTAGGTTAGATGTTTATGAGACAGTTGGCCCGCGCCTTAACATCGGTAGGCTGCCTAGAATCCGTCGCTTCAATGCTTTACAAGCTTACCATTGCAACATTCCCAACAACAGACTGTAGCATTGCTAGCTTGCCTTTGTCTTCTGCCGGCTTGTGCTTAGCAAGTTTTTGACGTTGTGCGACATTTTGGGATATAGCAAACTTTATCGGTGAAATATCAGTTTTCATCATACCCACGTAACTATCGCAATGTTTTAGACACCTTTTAAATCCTAAAATATTTAGAACTAACTGAAACTAGTAGACGCTGAATGGTGGAAAACTGTCATGATTTTGGTTAAAATAAATTGCGTTGATGTGTTGAAAGTCGTCACATATTGTGTCACTTTTTGTGATAGCTTAACTACTAAGTAATAAATACTAAAAAATGATTTGTGTACCGCTGAATTCTGTGTCCATTTGTTTGCTCACGCGAGCAGTGGATGACCGCATAGTGCACTGCGGTATCATTAGCTCATATCAATCAGCTGCCACTTCGAGATTGTAAAGCGCTTCTGTCTATGATCCTGACTCGTGTAAGCAGCGCTTTAACAAGAACGTTCACCTTTTTGCGTCGTGCAGTGTAATTGGTATTGCTAAGTTCCTATAGGCAGTCAATAGTAACCCCATATCGCTATCTGCAACGGTTTGGCTGCAATTTGCAATGCAAGTATTTGTGAGAGGTGCTGCATGGAAGTTACTGTTATATCGCAAGTTAAGTAACTACGTTTACGTTTGCCAGCCTTCGGACGTAGGCAGTATGGTTGGCTTCTCTTAATACAGCTGCAAGCTCTTATATTGTCCCTGAAGTGTAGCAGCGACGGGATCGTCAGTTTACTGTTGTCGGCCCTGCAGCATCACATCCAGCACAGCGTGAACTGAAGGTGTTATGATGATTTATGTCTACTCCACGAATTCGTTTGTTTCTGCGCTGCTAATCCGTTTCAGTTCTGTTGCCTGCCTGCGTCCGTCCGTTATTAGTTCATCATAAACCGATCGTTTCTCCTGGATTCCAGCACGCTCTGCGCTAGCTTTCTCTTTCTCCGTTCGTGTCGTGTGACGTATTGCCATAAACCTGCAGTACCTATCGCGGCCTCTTCCCATAGATATAGCTTAAGGCATAATTTCGCAGTGGGGCGTATCTTCCCCTTCGCTGCCATTTTCTTTAATCTCTTCTACTCTTTTTTTGTCTCGGCTGTTCTGAGGCTGACCTATCTCTTCATCTTCTTGAGCATGCCATTTCGTAATTCAGCAAGGGAATCTGGAGGAGTGGAGGAGAGTTGTAAGTTTCCCCGGTGGGAATTTAAATTCCCCAGGTCAGGTTCAGACCAACCACTTTTGTGCATTTTGAGGTTAAAAAAACGTTCCACTTATAAAATCCACTTAATCCACGCTACTCCGAGGATGCGACGGATGTCGTTTTTTTGGCGATGATGCGCTATATAAATTGGCTACTTACTTACTTCCTTGCTTACTTCGGTGTACACTGTACACTGCATATAGGCTATATAGGCTTTTATTCTGCCAAACTACGTATTTTGTGTCGTCAATTTTATCATATTTTTGATGGGAAATACAGCATGTGTGTTTCACCAAAAAATTATGCCGGATCTCTAAAATTATCTTTCAGTGAAGTTGATTGATCGTTGATTGTTACTGACAGATTCTTACTGACAGCCGTCTTGTGATTATAGTGATAGGTATGGAAAAGCTGTGCGTTTAAAGGGAAAGCAGTGTAAGTATGAGTCCGATTGACTTCTTGGTTTATATCTTCCAGGCTTTTCTGTTGCAAGGTAGTGCGATCGGCGTCTTTGATGTATGGCGCTGTGTGCGGTAGGTAAGACAATGAGTGGCAGGCTGCGTGGTGGTCAGATTGCCGTAAACGCCACCGACAGCGCTTGCGGTTTTCTTGGTACATATTATAGGCGCGTATCTATTTCAGACTGAGTAGTTCCCGTGCAGTGGCGTCATCAGTCATTCTGTCACCGTAGCTGTGACTGTTGCGTTGCTGGCGTAGGCCTACTATATGTCTGCTGTGGGGCTATGCAATCCATCATGATCGGTTCTGCATCAGTGAGTCGCTAGATGGCGTAATTGTTGCATGATGCCGCTGTGTGATACTGTGGAAGATCAGCACGTCTCGTGGAATGTGACGCTTTGGAGCTTGACTTCAACATCGAGGGTATTTGGACACGGGTTCAAAGAGTCCTACATAATAGCAGGTGCTGGAATGTTAGGACTCCATGATGGGTTTCATCGACGTTCCTCATGAAAATATACGTGTGTTTGCAGTCGGTAGGTTTGAAATGCGTTTATTTAACTAATAGCCACAATTTAGGTTAGGTCGCAATCACATTGTGATCTAGATCATAAAACTCATTTATAACCACTCATGAAGTGTGAGTGGGACGACAGATGGGCGGGGCGTATTATGCTAATCACTGCAGACAGTGATATGAAGTCCCCGAGAAACTGCAGAAGTACTGACAGAGTTCAGAAGTTTGCCGACGACTGTATTATTTTTGGTTGTCTATAGAAATTGCAATAGTATTAAATAGTTATATAAATATTAAAAAAGAGTTCTACAAGAAGTCTTGTTTACAGATTTTGATCAAGAATCTAACCAAAATCTAATTAATGACTTCTTGTGCTATGCGCCACTTCTTACAAAATTTTCTTTTAAATTTGCTCATAACTTTTCTTGTGATCTTGCGAATAGACATGTGAAACTTTGCCTTCGGCGAAGAATGTTGTCGGTTCGGTCTACCGTTCTCCCTCTCAGTGGGTCGCCATACTGTCGCCGTCCAGGCATTAGAGCCGTCCCCAATACATCACACGCTGCTGGGATGCCATGTGCGTTACGTCACAGTCACACCTGGACACCTATAGCGTGGCGGGATAGGTGGAAAACCCAGCTGATCGTCAGCGTGATTGGCATGTTTCTCTTAGCCCCAGCAATTCAGTATACACTCTCAGTCTCAGCCCACGCACCTATTTACTTATTGCCGTTACCTATAGACCCACTGTTTCTGGTCCATACTTGCCCTTCAGTTGTGTGAAAGGGTACCGGCGCCTAGTCGCAACGTCGCTGTTCATGGAATTGTTTTCTTGGCGCTTTTGCTGCTGCCGACCGTATATTTTTAACCAGATAACACGCTTACGCTGCACTGACTTTGACAGCTTTTAACAGATTGCTTTCTTAAGGCGCGTACAGACCAACGCAACTAAATTGAACTAACTGAACCTGGGTAGTTTAGTTTTTAACGAACTGTCCAGTGGGCAAGCATAAATGCATTACAGTAGACACCGTCTAACGGCGTCGGTGGCCTACGTGACTACGCTCGCGTACGCGTCAACCAGTAACCAGTGTGCTCTTTCTGCTTGCCCATTAGTCAGTTCGTCAAAAACTAAACCGTGTCAGTTCCATTCAGTTCAGTTACGTTGCTCCGTACGCTCCTTTAATACAGTTCTGTTCACTGTGACCAGCGCTTGTCAACTTTTTATTAAACCAAAATGATGATGATGATGACGCATTAGCTCTTTCTTTCTATCGGATTTGGAATGTGCCATGTAAATTCGCGTTTTGCTTATTTTCTTACTTAGTTCTTACTTATTCGCTGGACTGAAGTTTTGGACTCGACTGGACTGGACTGTGCCATATAGTGCGTTTGTTCAAAACATTCAGAACATTTTTTCGAAGTCGTTTCGCCGCCCACGGAAGGAATTATATTTTCATGTCGTTAGTCCGTCCGTCTGTGCTTACAACCGTCTGTCCGTCTTCACAATTGATTCTGCGATGTCTATGATATTGTATTAACGGATTTTTTTCTCAGGATTTTGTCTGCAGTGCTATCTTGGCGGCAGAGATGAGCTGTTTAGCGTCTGGGCAACTGTAACGTGGATAGAAGGCCGCTAAGTTTTTACGCGCGCGCGTCTTAGCCATCGCAATTCTGTTTGTCCGTCTGTCTGTCACACGGGTGGATCAGTCAAAAACGGTGCAAGCTAAGATCACCACGTCTTCAGCGTCGGCTGCCTGGAAGACTCTGGTTTCATGAACCGTAAGGCTTTTCCATAAATTCGGAGGGGGTCACCCCGAACGAAGGCGCTAAATGAGAGGGGAGTATGAAAAATTTGTGATTTTTAATCATAAGTCGCTGTATCTCAGTAACGGTGCGAGGTAGCTCAGATAAGGCCTAGGTTACTATTAATCACTAATAGGAAGTCGTACACTGGATCTCGATTGCCACTGAATTGAATGACCTTGGATCCTCTTGAACGCCAAAATAGGGGGTTTTATGGATTTGTTTAGGTGATTTCGGGCTGCGAGACACATTTCAAAGGCGAATTGCGCCAAAATCAATTGAGATGGAAGCTGCGTACGAAATTTTCAGCATTGAACGTAGATTTCAATGGTCCAAGTCTCGATTTTCTAGGTTCAAGGAAACCTGCGCACACGATGGCGTCAAAGAGCGGTACCCCCGTAAAAGTTGTTATTTTACCGTTGTAGGCCAGTCTTTCGTAAAACAGTTGCAGATAGGCATAGGCATGCTGTCTATCACAACAAACACTAGTGACGAGCTTTTTAGTCGTATCACATCGATGACTTTGAAAGATCTTGAACTTCCAAAATAAGGGGGTTTTATTCATTTTTGCGATATTTAGCTGCAGCGCACACTCCAAGAATGAACTGAACTGCGACGAAATGGCTAGATATAGACTGACAGTTTGAAAACAGGAACTGCTATAGGCTGTCTTGCGTTTCGTGAGCATTGGCTGAAATTTCTTGCAGATAAATGCCAGTGCTAAGGCGGTGCTAAAGACTGGGTCACACCCTGCCTAGAAGAACTTTTCGATCAATTTGTACCGTTGCTCTAAGCCAATCTTCCGCAGTGATCCGTTAAGTTCGAGGCTGAGGATGGGGGAGGGTCGAGATGAGGGATGTAGGTGGGGTTCTTTGCCAGGAAGATGATGCTTGGTTGCTGCTGCTGCGGCTGCCTTGAAAAATGACGTAAACATAACTGACTGCATTATCTTGGTCGTTATCACTGGCGGCTGTACCATGCTGCAGTATGCCGACCGACCGCGTAGCTTACTACGAGGCACGTGCGTGATATTTTAGCACGGCGGCGCCCGTCTGCCGGCGTTCCTTCACTATATGGTTAATTAGATGTGATGCATGCCAGAAAAAGTAACGTATATGGTGCTTTTTTTCTCACTGCCCGTGCGCCTCTGATGTCAGGATGTACAGTAATGCCGTGCATTGAATCCTGCACCGTATACGTGTAACAGATGATGCTTTAAATTTCTGTCTCCTGAAGTTCCTGGAAGATTTTTGGGACCCCGGACCAACAGAGTGAGTCTGGAAAATGACCGCAAGAACATCGGCGAATGCGAGCTAGCGTATAGCAGTTAGCGATATTTACCTGTTTCGTAGTTCCTGTTAACCTCTGCCTTATGTGAATTTATTGGTTGTATTGTTGTAACGTATTCTGAGAAGGCGATTGCTGATTGCCGGTTTTTTACCTGGCGAGGGAATTGAGGGGGCCTCATGTGGCCTTGCGCTTGCCGCTTACCTTGTTGCTGCTGCTGCTAGTACTCGTAGAACTATCGGTAGCTCATTCTTATCAGTCGTCAGTCGGTCTAGGTGTTCATGGCCAGGAAGCCGATGGTTGATGCTATCAACTTACATACACACCGCTACATCATATCACAGGCTGCCGACTAATAGGCAGCAGCTCAGCACATACCTTCTCTGCAGCTGCTTATACACTGGGCGTCTTTGTTCTTACACTGCACACAAATGCTTCATGATTATACTTTCTTCTGCCATCAGTTTGGACCAGGGACTACTAGATGATAGGTAGAATAAAGGTCTCCTTGGTTTAGACGGGAGTTCCTCCTTCAACAAACGTCGCCAGTTGTGTATTGTTTTCGAGGGGTTATTGCTGTAATATCTCTACTAAGGTCTGTAGAGTATGAAAGACAGATAGTACTGTGTTCTGTATGCATCAGATACATTCTACACTGTTTGACACACCAAATTTTTTTACCATATCTTGAAGAAGGGTTAGCCAATTTTTATAATTTTTGGTACACATATTCATGTCACAACTGGCCATCAAGTGGCCGTTCAGTTTTCCACCTCACTCAACATCTGCTTCTGCACTACCTAGGAAAAACAGAACAGACAAAATATGCATTAAAATCAACAACAAAAAACTATAAAATTTCATTTTTCCGGATATGTGGCCACCAACAGCCAATCAATTACAAGGTTTGACTGCTGTGCAGCAGCACGTCTATTAAATAGGCCTAACATTCAGGAATATTGATGAATTCAAGAAGCAATTGGTGAAGTCTGCATTGGTCTGGAGCAGAACGTTATCGACGCTACTATCAACGAATGGAGAAAGTGTCTTTGAGCCGAGCCCATGTTCGTGGGCCAACATTTCAAACATTGTTGTAGGCATTTAAAAAATGGACAATTAGATAAACTATCAGTTAAAAACGATAAAAAATTTGGACAAAATGTGTGTTTTGTGTGTTTTTTGATTAAGCAATATTGCCAGTGGTTAAAATGCAATATTTTATTCATTTTCTTTCCCTAGGTAGTGCAGAAACAGACAGTGGGTGAGGTGGGAAGCTAAACAGTCATTTGATGGCCAGTTGTATCAGGAATATTCATATCGAAACTTATTACATTTAGATCACTTTTCTTCAAGTTATGATGAAAAAATTTTGGTGTGTTTTTTATGCACCACAGTGTAGATAGGCTACCAGTGTTCCAGCATACTGGAACGGGTTCCTCTACGGAGGACTGGACTCAACTTTGAGTACAGATTGAAGTCTTGGCTTTTGCCTTGAAAATGCTGGCCTTGAATCCATCCCTATCAGCATTCAGTATGATTTTGTGTTTTAAGGCTGACCAGGTTTCTGTGTGTCGTCATTCCATTTGCTTGCTGATCTGTTATTAGGTTATTGGCAGAAGAGTGTTCCATATGGAAGTGGTCCAAAATTTCAGCTGTCAGAGCAAAAGGAAAAAGCTGATTTTGCCTACATTTTTGATCACATTTTTTGCAACTAGAAGCACTTTTGCAGCATAAACTTCCTTCTTTGCTTTCATTTTTGGATCTCTATCTAGATATAGGTTGTTTCTTCGTTCTCACGTTGCTAGGGAATTTCACCGGAATTCTAACAAAGAGGTCAGGTAAAAATATAACATTTTTTTCTGAGGGAGGATTGTATATTTATTTGCAAGTTGCTACGCTGCATTTGAAAGACTGACAGATGGCCTGACCAGGTTGGTCTGACACATGCATGAGACTGAGTATTAGGTGTTAACAAGATCTGAACAACAAAACTCAATAAGCTGTTGATTATCGTAGGGTGGTTGTGTTGTGTATGTATTTAGGTCGGGGATGTATTTGTGTCGGGTCAGTCATACGACACGTCGGCCAAGGACGCCCTGTTGCTGTGGAGTCAGCGGATGGTCGACGGCTATGCAGACGTTTGCGTGTCCGACTTCTCTACGTCCTGGAGAGATGGAAAAGCATTCCTGGCAATCCTGCATCGGCACCGGTCGGTCACTGTCATTGACTCTTACACAAACGAACACACAGCACACACTGTTGTAACTGCCATTTTCTAGATAAACTGCAAGTTGTGGCCATGCTGACGTGCCACTCAGAGTGATGTGACTTTTTGTAGTGCCGAATGACTTTGACTTTTGTTCGGTAATTTTACTTCTTTATGCATCGTCTCGTGACATTGTGTTAAAGTTGAGGAAAGTGTGTGCTGTGGATGTATGCAGGCCGGATCTCATTGACTGGACACGAGTCTGTCTGCAGACTCCGCGTGAAAACCTCCAGCTGGCCTTTGACATTGCCGAACGCATCTACAACGTCACTCGACTCCTCGATCCTGAAGGTGCTGATAATGATTATGATTGTGATGACTGTGATCAAAATCCACAGAGGATTTTTAGGCATTACTGAAAAATTTGTGTTTGCTGAGGTTGTTGCTGCTTATCAACATATTGCAGATGGAGTTACTCTTTTTTCTTACATGTGCAGTTTATGCAGTGATAAAGTATAGTCCAGAATTTAGCTAATTATGCTACTGAAATGTAGGAGCCTGGTTACGGTAATCACTACAGTACAATTTAATGTGTTGTATGCATGCATCAGTCGATATACTTTCATCGATGATCATTCATTACTTTTTGTACTCTTAGTTGTCATTTTACTATTTTTATCAAAGTTAAAGGCAGAGACCACCTGTTGATTGGAACTACTGTAAAAGATGAACAGTTTTTATACAGCCTTGCTTATGTCATTGTTAGGCATATTAAAAAACATAGTTTTTGCCTGATTTTGGGTTTGATCTTCGCATCTCACGTATTGCTGTTCATTGTCATACATCTTCTGCTCGTGACTAAATTTTGTATTATTATTATTATTATTATTATTGAGTCAGTGAAATACTGAATCTTGACCACTGTCAAGTGGCAGTTAAAGCAGTTGTGCACACAACATATAGCAGAAACATACAAAGTGGGTTGTGGTTAATACTAATTGAACCTTGTTTGTGTGTTTAAGGCATTTTAAAACGTGACAGCCATATAGGAAGTGTTTGCAGAGTTGATTTGAATGACATTGTCAATATTGACGTTGTTGATGTGAACAGATATTGATGTAACTGAACCTGATGAGAAGTCAATCGTCACATATGTTTCTCTGCTGTATGACATATTCCCCAACGTTCCAAGCCTTGAGCAGTCACTCCGAGACAATGTTAGTTCTTCACTCTATGTCTCTGCATTTTCACTAAAATTAGGTTACTTAGATAATTACTGTTTGCAGTTAATGTTTAGTTTAGAGTAACTTAGTGACTAAATCTGTGGCATACATAGACTTTAAGGAAAGAGGTGCAGGATGTGTCTCTTAGATGATGAAGATTGTTTGTTAATTGATTACAGTAAGCAAAATTGTGCAAATTTTTAGTGCCAAGGTGGGGCCAGTATGGGCCGTGGCAGGTTGCCCCTTTCAATATGACACTGCAGTAAATAGTAATTTAGCTGATGGTTAGTTACTTGTATGTGTAGACGAGAACTACTAGTGCTTGACACAGCACAGGACTATTTTGATTGCAAATGGCAATTTTATTTGTTTCTTTAGTTAGCTATAAAATATGTGAAACTTGATAATTTCCTTTTCAGTATTATGCCATTGTAATAGCAATAACACTGTTTATTATGATGAAGGTATATGTGATATGAGATCAACAACAGTGCCATCAACGAACATTAGTAGACACACTGTCACTAGATGAGCATTATTGTTAGAGCTGTAAAAAGTTGAGTTTTGGGATAGCAGTTCAAAGTGTTGATAGTTGATGAAACGCTTGCATTGTGGAATCATCTAATTCCAGCTCTTACTAGCTGAGTAAGTGAGCATTACAAATTGTGCAGCGTCATCATGTGGCTGGTTTGCTAGGAGCGTCAGCTGTTACTGGAGGAGTACCAGGAGTTGGCAAGCAGATTAAGGTCTTGGCTCACAGAGACTACTGCTGAGATGCTTCATCGTGACTTTCCGCTTTCTGCCACTCAGATGAAGGTCTCGCTGATAGCTCCGTTCTGTTACCATATCAGGCTCATGTCGAGGGCAAAATGGCAAAACATTTTATCTGCAATTGTCTACATGACAGTGCGTCCTAACTATGCATTACAAAGTTCTTCAAAATGCTACTTGAATATTTACTTTATTACTAAGTGAAATATAGCCAGCAAAGCTATACATTATTTAATTACAAACTTTACAAGAACTTTAAAAACACTGGGAAAAATTTGAAAAATGCATCTCATACAAAGTTTTTATACAACTTTTTGTGATGTCATCGAAAATGGATAGGATATTTTGTCATGCTGTGTGGTGAAGGCATAGTATAGTCAATTGGGGCAGTGGTGTTTTGTTGGCATTGATATGTTTGGCGGCATAATAGTTAGAACATTGAATATGTAATTGAGATATCATGACCTCTTGATTACATATTCATTTCAATTCAATTTTAACTCCCAGTCAGGTCATTATCAAGTGGTTACTGCTTGGATGTTGGACTGTCTGCGAACAGGTAAACCATCTCGGTATATAACCAACACCAAGGGTCAACTCAGCCTTCCATCCCTCCTGGGTACGTAAATCGAGTACTGGCTTGTCTGGCTGGGGTTAAGGTGGGGCACATTCACTTGTGTCAGGTGGTAGGTAATTGTGTGATTGGTGGTAGGTGATGTGGTAAGTGATGCTTTGTAGATGAGATGGGTTACTATTAAGAGCTATAGAGAAGTTGTTGCTGTGGTATCATTAGCTGATGCTAATCATCAGATACTACTTATGAGATTGTAAGTGCTGCTGGTTGTGAGTTTTGTAAGCAGTATTATATCAGCTACTGGACCTGTGCCTTTAATGTTAAATCACCGATAGTCAACAGGTCCTCTCACAGCTTTGTGACCGATGCAAGCGGTGCTTATCTCCGTTTCCAAGGCCCCGAGCTGGCAGTGTGCCGCAGACGCCTCGCCTGCCGTATGGGATCACACAGTATTACCTGCCACCCAATACAGGCGAACCCATCCTTATCTTATATATGGGATGAGAGCCAGACCTCCGCATATTACTGCCGTAACCTTCCCGGTGGTGAAGCCAGTACCAATTTGTACTGCTTGGTGAACAGAGGCACGTGTGTGAACAACTTGCCCAAAGTCATTACCTGGCAGTGCTCTGGCTCGGGAGTCGAACCTGCAACCTCAGGGTTACAAGTTCGGCACGTTGCCATTACACTACCAAGCTGCACTATATTACCAAGCCTTTAGCTTCATATTATTTTCATTCGGTCTGTGCTGATATTGGTCATTGCGGTTGTAGTTGTTCTGACAAGTGGTAGAACGTTTGCAGGCTTTGCGGCTGGAGTTTAGTAGGTTCTGTGCTGAAGACTTCACACCTCAACTGATGCGCAAACATCGGCTCAACGACGTCTTCCAACAGATCCAGGTCAGTTTCTCCATCTTTTGTTTTATTGTTGCTGCTGCCGCTAATTATAATGATGGTACTTAATGTGACAATTCCTAATACTCTGTAACATGGCCAAATTACATGGGTGCAAAGGGCGCTGCTTAATATTTTTACCATGATAAACATTTTGTGTGCTGGTTGTATATTATGTGCTGTATGTGTTTAGATACATCACTAAAATCACTAAAGTGAAGTTGAGAATTGCGGTTTCTGTCCTGTCTTTCAGTCAACTGTGTCAGAGTATAGCAAATAATATAATATTGCTATCCCGTTGAAATGCATTATGGTGGTGAAGAATTGGGGAAAACAGGCAAGACAGATCATCAGATTTTTTACTCACATGCAACTTATTCTTAATATTTGGGCTGCAACTAACTATGCTGGTTATTTGTTAGACAAACCCCTCATAACTTTTTTTAGTAATCTGAGGAATTAAAAAAAGTGAAAGACACTCAGAATGTGATAATTATGTTACCTCTTTATTTTGCTGAGATAATAGTGGACCGTGATGTCGCCAGTTAGTGTTTGTGAGTAGGTTACGTAACATAGTTGGCATGTGGCTGTTGTTGTATGTCTGTGAAGGAGTTGTCATCGGGAGGTCGTTCTGGTGTCATTTCACGTGATAATCCGCTCCATGTTGATCATATCAATCGTTTCTGGGATCGTTTCTCAGCTGCCATGAGAGACAAAGACCTTGCCATACAAGCCGAGCTTTCTAGGCACGTCTATTTCATTTTGTATGATTCTGCATTTCTGAGAAGTTCTGTAGAACTTTCAGTTTGCAATCTTCATGTTCATTGTTGTATGTTAGAGTATTTAATAAGCTGACTGTTAGTGGTGGTTGTAGTGTTTCAGCCACCGATGGTTACTTTTTACATTTTATGACCTACTTCATCTTCCTATTTCATACCGTGGAGTCTGCATTATTATAATCACTCATAATGTCACTTCAGTCTAAGTGTGTCGATTGAAATACATTTAGAATCTGTTTCTCCCGTGCATGTCCCATGTAGAAAATTTCATTTATCAGTCATAAAATGAGCGCATTTTAACATGGTCTTGGTCTACAGTTTATTGTGCATCTAAAGTGTATTGTGCCTCGTTACATTTGCTCATGATGAAACATACGTAATAATATCTTTTTTGTTTGAACCGTCAACACACATGTTGTCGTTATGTGGAGTATGTGTGTGTGTCTGTGGTGTTATAGACTGGACCGGCTGCAGGCGTTGGCTGACAAGCTAAACACAGACTGCAGAACTTGTGAGAATCATGTCGACAGTCTGAGCCGCAGACTTGCCGAGGTACTTACACACTGGCACTGTCTCACCTTTTTATTTACTTCAGCTTACATGACACTCACAAGTACTTGGTGTACAGAGTGTAACAAGTGATGGATTATTTCATTAGAAAGCAGTCAGAAAGTCATATCTGTTCCAAGGACCGTGATGTTATTCTTGGCTGTCCATAGGTAGATCATGATCCGTATTTTTACCGAAATCTAAATTTAGTTTTTATTGGCTCACGTCTTGCCCCTGTAGAAATGTTATAAAATCTGTTCCTGACTTTTTGAGTTATTTACTTTGCAAACGGTGAGATGAACGGACAGACAGTGGGTGGCAAAAACCTTATTGTGTGCCATTTCTTTTTTTGTCTTTTCATCATGCCGCATGCTGCTGTCATGGCTGCTGTTATCAGTATGCTGACTGCTTGAAGTTGTTTTATTGCTTTTTTGTCAGACTGACAAAAGAATATATGAATCCATGACAGCAGCAT
>Ga0209671_1005229_pt1 | contig 13077 bp, 9 predicted proteins | sample WorMetHERISLAND2_2_FD_187401 | JGI IMG/M metagenome (GOLD analysis project Ga0209671, IMG submission 187401) | Marine gutless worms symbiont microbial communities from Max Planck institute for Marine Microbiology, Germany - Olavius geniculatus... | ecosystem: Host-associated > Annelida >... | reverse complement strand
GAATTGTACCCACCGAAAGCGCATTTTTCGGAAAAACATATTTCGGTCCCTAGGGGGTGCTGCGCCCCAAATTTTTACACGCACTAGAGAATTACCAAGTCTTACTAGCACACCCCCCAGTGGCGGCGGGGCCCCCCTTACAACTTTTTTCGAAGGGGAGTCAAAAATTGGCTTAATATGCAATAAAGGAGCGCTTATAACTTCGGAGTTAGGCGGTGTAGCCCGACGAAACTTTGGCACTTGACGCGCCTTTGGGTTAGAGTGTTAACCCAAATACAACTTTTGGGGGCACCGCCCCCTTAAAATTTGGGAGGGCAAAAACTGTCCAAAATTTAGTACGTTTTACGACAACTTTTGAGTTTGACCGCGAATATCTCTGAAACTGATAAAGATAGTGACAAAATGCAAATGGCTTTGACGAGAAGAATCCTTTTGGCGTTGAACAAAAAAATTTTTGTGAAATTCCGTTTACTACTGACAAAGTTATAAGGGCTCATTTTGACCTACCCTAAGTCGCATTTTTCAGAAGACCATATTTCGGCCCCTAGGGGGTGCTGCGCTTCCAAATTTTTACACGTGCTAGGAAATGACAAAGTCTTACCAGCTCACTCCTCACCGGGGACAGGGGGCTCCCTTACAATTTTTTTGAAAGGTAGGTCAAAAATTGGCTTAAAATGCAATAAAGGAGCGCTTATAACTTCGGAGTTAGGGGGTGCAGCTCGACGAAACTTTGGCACTTGCTGTGCCTCTAGGTTGGGGTGTTAACCCAAATACAACTTTTGGGGGCACCACCCCCCTTAACATTTGGGAAGGCAAAAAATGTACAAAATTTAGTACGTTTTACGACAACTTTCGAGTTTGACTGCAAATATCTTTGGAATCGATGAAGATAGCGACAAAATCTAAATGGCGTTGATGAGAAAGATCTTTTCGGCGTTGAACGAAAAAAATTTTGTGAAATTCGGTAAACTAAGAACAAAGTTATAAGCGCTCATGTTGACCTACCCTAAGTCGACAATATGCATTTGGCGTATGCCAGTGCATTTGAGTTCGGGCCACGTGACTTTGGTGCCGAGGAAATTTTATTCCCACCCCTAATTTCCCCCAATCAGACTTAAAGCGCCGGGCGGACTCACGTTGGGCTTTGCCCCAAATTTCTAGTTTTTCATTTTGCATTTTATACGACACATTTTAGGCCGAAGCTTGTACATGGATGAATTAGTTCTGCGATGACTCCCAAATACCTCAGTCGTGACAGATCAGTTATCAATAATTTCCGACATTCTGTTGCCCAAAACTGCCAGGTACATATTGCAGTCGATATGACACCGTCAGTAATACTACAGAAATTTTCGACTTCGCATGCATTACACACTACACATTCATTCTTAAAGCACAGTTACTGATATGCATTAATGGATACATTGTCAATATGAGTATTTTATGCTTATATATAGTTCTGATATATATCTCGGATACATACGCCTAAAAAATGCTTTTCCGTCGTTTTTTCTTGAGAAATAATGCGACTTTTACCAATATTCCTGGCAGTGGTCTCTACGGGTAGTTAGATGTTGGATAACAAGCATATTATTAGTATATTGAGATCCTGGCACTGTGAATGCTATGTCGGCCATTCAGGCACGAAAGGCGCGAACGACACGCGAGACATATCGGCGACAGACGGGACATTCGGCAAGCCGTTTACCGCAGTCAGTGCAAGACACCATGTGACCGCACTCCAGCAGTATGCAGTTCACCATCGCATCCATGCAGACTTTGCACAGGTCATCACCCTGGACTTCATTCGCTGCCGTATCAGCTGCAATCGGAACATGCTGCAGATTACGTAAAGGCACGGAAAAATCGTCCACTGCACGGAATGCACAATGCAAACGAACTGGGAGTACAATTCATTTTTTTTTATTTCACAAAGCGTATAAAGCGAGTTTCGTTGAGTTCATTTAATCTGCTCACCTTAATGGCTTTAACGATTTTCCGACAGAAAGCCGACAAGCTAAAACTCACTGGGATAATTCAACATAAGATTTCTCATTCTCAGGACAGTTTATCTAAAACATTAACCATGGAAGTAAAAGCTCTTCATTGTCCTCTAAGTTGCTACTAGTTTTACCTAGTTACTAAAAATCAGTCTTGCCATAAAACTGCAAAAAATTCCATAAATTATTTTTAAACTACATCATAATAATCCATATTAAGAATATTTTTCAATAAATTAGTACTAATTTTTTTGTCATAAATTAAAGGCTTATTTCCTAATTTTATTTTCCGATATTTATGAAACTAAAATTTTAGTCAAAATTTTATGATGGTTTTTAATGGTTTTCCGACAGAAGGCCGACAAGCTAAAATTCATTGGGATAATTCAACATAAAATTTTTAGCAAAAAGGGAGGTCTTAAAATTATGTCAATAAAGAGGATTATTCCCTTGAAACTAACTTATTTTGTGAATGCAGTGCTCATCTCCATTTCTAGCTTGCACCCAGCAATATGGACAATAGACCACATCTCTTACATAACCTGTCATTATCTTCCTAGTTTTTTTTATACCAGTACCAAACTATACTGCTTGGTACCACAGTCGAATCTCCGAACAGCTTGTCCAGAGTCATTGCCTGGCAAAGCTGTGTTTTTAAGGTAAAGGTTACAGTATGTAAATTATTTAAATACTGTAACCTCTACCTTAAAAACAAAAAAAACACGGACAGCAACGGTGACATGGACAACAGAAACTGTACCCCAAAGCGATCAACAAAAAAATAATATTAAGGAAAAGGGCACATAAGCAACCCATTTTTCCAAACTACTCCGACTTAGCTACGGAGTACAGAGCATCACCTGTCACGTGGGATCACACACCTGCCACCTGAAGCAAGCAAATACACCTCACCTTAACGGCAGACAGGCTGGTACTTAATCTACCTAAGCCAGATTGATGAAAGACTGAGTGGTTGCTTATGTATTGTGATGGTTTACCTGTCCACGGGCAGTCACCCGTTCATGGAACAAAGAGCAACTTCACTTATCACAACCAAAATGTTAACTAGCCTACTACAACGTTACCACAACTATAACACAAAACTGCGTACAGAAATAACATGATCACTACTATTAAAGCTAATGCTATAAACTTCATAAACTTGCCAGGCGGATTGAGTTTCCTGTGATCCGACCACAGTTCGTGGACCCTCTCCACAAGCTCCTGCTTCTCACAGCAGCCACGATAGTCAACGTAGTTGTTAACTAGAAGGCGTTTGAGTTGTTGCACAGTCAGCGTGTTGATGTCGGCGTCTGACATAATGTCGGCAAGTCCGATGCGATGTTGCACGGTGTTCTTTGTCAATGGTGGCGGCGGCAGCACATTGTCAGCATCATCGCGAGGTGATGACATCTCGGCTGTCACGTTGTCGGACACTTCACTGTTACAGGGCAGCGCCTGGCAACAACCGTACACAGTCTACACTCAACAAAACCAGCAAATAACTAAACACGTTGACCAGCATGTGCATGAATTCTAACAGCTACATAATCACCCAGCTGCTGAAATTCAAAGTCGTCATCATTAAAATGAAACATTAGCCCCATCCATAAAAGACTGCAGTCAACTTCTCTGTATTGGTTTGTCAATGCTGAAGTTCAAAGTCCCACGACACAAAAAAATCAGACCAAGTACCAAAAAATGCCCAAACAAATTTAGACAGTACCCTAGTTTGTAAATTCACAGTCATCTGCCAGCTCACACTACCCAATGGCACACAGGATACATCCACAAGTCATCGAATACTGCAATAAAATTTCTGAGCTGAGTACAGCGAGTGCATTAGGAGTTCATTTTGTGCACAATTGTTCAAATTTGTGATAAGATTTTGAAAATATTTCCATGAATAAACATTGCTTTGGAGAGCATAAATTGATAAAGTGCCAAGTGTAATTCAAAATAGGTAATTTTATAAAAAAAAAATTAAAATTACTTCTTTTAAAGCAGCAGTTTGAGCTCTATTTGGGCTATAATCGGTAAGTTGCTGATCAGCTCCATGGTAACTAACTGTGTTTTTATTTTTCTATGCCTAGCATGTGGTGTTTACGTTGAGTAAATATTTAGAAATTATACCTTTTACTATTTTACTGACTGTTTGTCATGTTTTAAGCGCTTCGACCATTCAGTCTGTGTTGTAATAAATCTTGATCACTTTGTGTGACTGACGGTGTTCAGCCTACTCAGCCAGGTAGAATGGTTGTAAATATTGGCAGCTATGTGTGGTAGCACTAAATACTGACAATCGAAAAAGTTTTCGATAGTTTTTGGCATTCAGTGCCCCCTGTTGTGTGTCATGATTCGGCGCCCACCTCAATCTGTAGTACAGATGTCTCTGTTTAAGACGTTCAATATGCTACGCTTGGGCATGTGTATGGTTACGAGAGGCACTTTATCACCAGCACCACCCATGAGGGGAGGGAGAGAAAGGAAAATGGAGGGAAAGGGAGATGTCCCTCCATTAAAATTTTATAGCTACGTCACTGCCCACATACACACCTATACATATTTTTGGAAAATTTTGGGTGGGTCACTTTGGGGCCTAGCTCAAAAATGTGTCAGAAGACTCTCAATTTTTCGCATTTTGGGAAACACTTTGGACATAATATCCACGTGCAAAAGTCAGAAAAAAAATTTGTTTATTTTCAGGCAAAATCCCGGGCTCAAATTTGAAAAAAAAAATTTAGGGGGTGGAGGAAATAACCCAACATTGGGGAAGGAACAGGTCCTTAAGTTTCAGAATTAAAGCTGATTCTCAGGCCGGGCTCCTATCATACTGTACCAAAACTACCCCTAACACCGTTTGTGGAAGGATATATATGGGCCATATTTTGAACTTTGGCCCAGAATTTCTCAAAAATGGGGTCCCTCACCAAAAAATATATTTCTGGAAAGCAATTGGGGAGCACTGCAAGCCCTGAAAATTTTATGGGCCAACGTTTAGAAACAAAGAAGTAGGTCCATAACTACGTTTGAGCTTTATAGGCTCATACAGCGAGTAGACAACAGGATACGATATTTGTGTTTTCCACATGGAAAACGTGGAAAAGACATCAGTAGCACTTTACCACAACAGCTAAGGCCAATATGCCTCTCTCAGCACTATCTAGTAACTGTGGCATCACACTGACACTGCATGTGGTCTGACTGACAATTTTTTTATTCATTCGCGCTAGTGGAAATAAGGCTTTTCCAGCCCTGGAAAGGTAAAAAAAATTTTCGTCTAAACGTTTGGCACTTTATCACATTTTGATCTCCATTAAAAACTGTGCTAGTGTGTGAAATTTGGCATTCTTATCACTAATGCAAACACTTTTTTCACTAACTGCTACACTATAATGCTCTTGACAAAGCAACCAACAACAAAACAAACCGAGGCAACAAAAGCACAATCTGCTCTTTGGCAGATGTACTAAAAACTATCAAATCTGACACAACCCAAACTATACTTACGCCAATGCTAGTGTCAGACTGATGTGTCGGATAGCTGGTTCCATTACTGACGGTACCACGCTCATCGACGTCAGCATCATCAGTGATGTTGGTTTCAGCAGTGGGAGAGACAGCATCCGAAGTCATTGCTACGGACGAAGCGGATGGATTTTCGGGATGCAGTAACTGAGACTCCAGCTGCTCATCGGCTATACCACTGCTACTTCGGTCGACCGATGAAACTATGTCACTCTGCAGTTCCCGTGACATATTTTCCTAACACATGCCAATGCATGACAATAATGTTAACAAAAGCATTGCAGCACTTTGTTTATTAAACATCAGTAAATTCTCGGATAGGGTTAGAATGATACCATAGAAGCTACCCAATACCCAATATTATTGGGTAATGCTGATACCGATACTTGTCGGATCATTAGCCTCCTGCCACGTGCTGCCACACTGTCAGGGCTAGACACAGGAAGTGAAGTGCGTTATTGTGCACGCTGTGTTAATCTAATGAGTGTAATGTAATTTGTTTGCATTTGTTTGCTCTCTCTGTCCACTGCCTCTCAGCCTATGGGTGCTGTGGTGTATGCTGTGCCAGGAGTAAGACAGCCACATTTAATCCTCACTGGCATATACAGTACTAGACTACATTATATTCTACCTATTAAAATTTCCATGCAGTTCCCCCTCAAGTGTGAACAAACAGTAATACCATGGGAAAGTGTTAACACTGGCTGAAGTCTCCACATGACCACCCACATGCTGTGGCAGCATGCCTTGCCCTCCCTTCCCCCTCCATCCCACACTCAGTGGACAGTGTGCCTGGACAGACACCAGCACCCATTGTGTTTGGTATTACAATGATTCATATACTTCTTTTACGTCTCTTCTGCTAAATTTTATGTACATAGGCTAGTAGGCCTACAGCACTGTGGAGTGTGCTCGAATGAATGACTGATTGATATAAACGTAAGTAAGTAAATAAAACGTGAATTTATATAGCGCATAACGTTAAAAATTAACCTCTAATGCACTCTAATACAACAACTAAAACCAGCAGTTTTTGTACTATAGTTAAATCTACCACGACGCTTATTCGTTACCACATGTCATTCGTCTAATAGAAATTTACTCTGATGTCTTTTCCATGCAGCAGCGGTGATATAATCGCAACAGCCATCAACCAGGAGCTTTGAAGGCCGTGTAATGACGTACATAAACCATCATACAATCGCATCTGCTTCCTGGCTGCCAGTAACCTTCACTGCAGTGCACCCGTGGCAGAAGAAACCGCCAGGCACGGCTGGCAAGCTGGCCAGTGGCGACGTCAACCACGACGTCACCCACCACACTTAATTGCCACACGTCTGCTATACGTATGTCCTGTGCTGATGTGTATACCCATCTAAACCAATACTGGCCAGTATTGGCCAATACCCAGTACCCCAATGCTAGTATCGTTTGAACCCTATTCTCGGATTATGTAAACAATGGTAATGTAGAAAAAGTTAATGAGGATTGTTCAGAAATACTGTGGCATTAGGCCTTGGCTTGGTTCTGAGATCACAATTTCTGGTCCTGGCCAATGACCATGGCAAGCAAGACTTGTCTATGCTCCTGACCAGAACAACACTGGCTGTTCTAATGCACAGAACAAATAACTGACACACAAAATAACAAAAACGAAAGTAAAAAAAGTTTACTCCAGACCACCACTTGACAACTGAATAATTCCATCAACTACCAATACTGATTAGTCAAAAGTTTCATTAAATCCTTAGTTAACGACAGTGGTTACAGATAAGATCAAATGCATGAAGTTTTGCAACATAAGCACAATACCTGGACTCCTGGAGTTGCGTAACATGGCGTATGTCACACAAGTTCAGACATGCGAATAATAAAACATGAGAATAAAAACATGTGAACAAAGTAAACTACATTATTAATCAAACGAATCTAGATAAACATCATAAATAATTATCGGTAATTTTTCTTAAAACATGTGAAAAATAGACTTTAATATCAAAAACAGAATTAAATACCCTGAGTTGCATAACATGTCGCGCATGTTCGTCGGCCTCAGCCTGAGCGGCTGACGTGCGTCGCAACTGCATGACAAGGTCGATGAGATCATGTTTCTCCGTGCAGCCATCTATCGGCACCTTATGACCAGACAGGAACTGACGCAGTTCACGCACAGTAAAGTGTCGGGCCAAGTAGTCATGCGTATAGTCGCCCATCACCAATGACAGGCACTTAGCACAAGCCGGCTGACCACTGAAACAGCCATTACGAGCCACCAGACACCGAGAACAGTGCAGCTGCGTGCAGCTTGTGCATTTCTGTACAGAGTACAACAGACGATGTCACAAATCACTCTCAGCTACTGGTAACTAAGACATCTGTAGTTTGCACCATAAGAACAATATTTCTCACTGACTTGACTTGCGTAAGAAACAGTCAGCTTTGTGATTCATGATGCCAGGAAGAGATCACTATGGTACCCAAGAGTTAAAAAGTTTTAGTATGTCCTAAGAAGAGGCTTTGTTCTGGAAAAAAAGAACGAATAATCAAAGGCTAAACTACAGCTAACATCAGCTTACCCGAACAATGTCTGCATTAATCTAATAAAAACATGTGGTAGTTGACTGGTTTAATATAATAAAACAAAAATAACTAAATACTTTCAATCATATACTCTACTACTGCTAATATGCACTTTTGTATTTTGTATAAGTTGTGTAATTTTAGATCTAGTTATGATTGGATACGCTGGATCGCATCTTGCAAGTAAGTAAGTAAAATGTGAAATTATATAGCACCTACACACAAAAATCTATTTGGACATTGCTGCAGCAGTATTTCTACTAGATGAATGCCCTTGCTATTTGCCATCAAACAACATAAAAGCAGTTAAGAACTTAAGAAACATCTAAATTCTGCTGTATGCTGTGTGCCAAGTATCAACACAATGTCACGGGCAGCAGTTCCAGTCTAAATAATGTTAAATAATGACACAAGTATACATACATTGACAACAATAACATCTAGACTCATTGAAATAAATAAAAATCCAACTAACCTTTCGTTTGAAAATACTGAGTGGTATTTTACAACCGGAACAGATAACCACTGTAGCAGTCTTATTATGATTTTGAGACTTTGATGATGTTGCTGGTTTTTGACAAGTTTCGCCATTTTCTTTTGGCACAGCAGCAGCTGCACCCATAACTTGGATCCTGCAAACAATTTAGACATCAAACAATTGTGGCCACTAGTGTAACCAAAATTACGCCAAAAAACAGATAACAGAAATAAATTGAGATGGTTTTCACAGTAGCACTAAATACCAAAAAAATACTGAAAACATTTTTGGTAGCTTTCAGTATTTAGCGCCAACCATTTATAAATGAATTTTAATAATACAAAAACTATCACATTATACAGGTATTTTATTGCCGTTGTGATGAATAAATTTTTTCTTCAAAGTATGTTGAAACTTCAACACGTTGAAGACTGCTGAGCAGTAGTGGCTCTAGTATTCCAGCATTGCTGAGTGCAGAAAAACAAAAATGTCTACGAGCAGAACTGTAATGCTGATTAAAATGGAGATGGGTGTCTCTGGTTCCCGATGGAAGAGTCGCAACTTGCTTTCACTAGACCTGATGGCATATACACGATGTTTCATAAAAGAAGACCACTTTTTGTTTTTTTCATAATTCACTCAAATGATTATCAATTTACACAAAATTTGTACCAGTTGTAGCTGAAGAAATACTAATTCAGAATATTGCAACAAAATAGGCAGTTGATTGAATATTCTTTGCTAGTCGTGATGTAATGCTGACATCATAATGTGTCATGGGTACAAGCTTGATAGTCTCAACTGGTGCTGTCTATCGCTACCCTGCTCCGAAAGTGAAAAATTTGGTTCACTGATGACAAATTTTTGAAGTTTTACAGTTGCAGCCACAAAAACGTGCAAAGCGATTGCATTTACGTGTCTGTGAGGATTGTTGGAATTTCACATGTTCGAGCAAGACAGTGCACTAGCACACTGAGCTTGCAAAATGGTTGCATTTTTTGAATTGCAAGATGCCTGATTTCATGTCCCCATGTTGCTTAGTGCTGACATAATAAACTTTTTTCATTAGCGAACCAGATTAAGCTCACCATCGAAGCAAGGTAGCAACTGACAGCACCAGTTGAGACTATCCAGTTTGTACCCGGATGTGCAAGAAAACCGCAAGACACCACAGGACACATACAGATAAATCTATTGATTGTAAGCTTAGCCAGTACAGAAATTGAGAACGGGAGTGGCGTAAATGAATGTGCAAACACTTACAACATGAGTGATGTACATTGTAAATTTAAGCGTCCTGGCGCACGTCTAACGTACGGCGTACGCACACTTGACGTCCAGGTATGTGGCCTACGTCTCAGCGTCGGCGTGTGGCATTTTGTCCTTGTTTCTAGGTATCTGGTGGCGTGCTTATTTTGTCATTTTTTTGCATTGTCTAGCGGCGTTATTTAAATCAACTGAACTACTGAAAGATTAAGTCTTGATTTCACGTCTAAAAATCGTTTTATGCTTATGACTTATGTGTCCTGCGGTCTTTCTATGGATGTCCTGCGGTTTTCAGGCATAACGACAAAAGGTCACTAGATTCTGTCAGTATATAATACAACACAAAAGATAACGCACTATATATTATCGTTACTAAACTCTATATTGCAATCATATCGCAGAATCATTAAACCACTGCTTATACCAGAAGAAAGTTAATAACCACTTTCATTTGTGTACACAGCAACGCAACCTCCGACTAAACACCGAGTTGGACCCGTTAAGTAAATGCACGTGCTTGATACTAAGTGTTGGTGCAATATTATAAAAATTTTAAAAAAATTACAAAATGTGTTTCTACACAAGTAAACAATAAATGTTTATAGTTTGTTTAATTACTTTTTCAAATAATGCAATAAATTAACAAACCTTATTGCTTGTCTGCGTTTCGTGTGGTGTTTAGATAGATCGTGATTAATTGTTTTATTAGTTATTTTTCGCTAAAGTGGGCGTGGTGAGAAATTCGTTCGTGTGGGGGCTATTGCTTTTGATTTTATAATTAATTGCTCATAATGAGTGCGGTGCCAACACGCCCGGCACCACCAAAGCCAACACCAAAGCCTGGTTTGTTTTGTATATATAGTGAAACCAGCTTTATTTTAACTAATGAGTGATTTAGCCAACTTCCTGGTTGCACAGTGTAATACGCTAGCATCGCATGGATTGTGCGTGGATGTAGGCCTAAGCGTGAACACTGGCGTATCCAGTACTAGTTATATATTTCTGGCTGAAAGCGTTAAGCTTAATGTGTGATTATTTTAATTTGTTTCAAATATTTTTTTGTTCATGACACCGAACTGACTCTGTCTTGATTCGTTGCTGGACGTGTGCACACTAATTTGCTACTTGCGTCCATATGTGTACACATGACATAAAATATTTCATATTAAGTCATTAAATTTTTCACTTCTTTGTGATCTGTTTGTAGTATATGCATGAAATGTGTAGTTAATTATGTTTCTTAAATAGTGACAATTTTGTTGCTTTTGTGCAGGTCAAGTTAAAGTTGTACGGGCTTTGTATCGGTACGATGCTCAGCAGGTTAGAATATGTGAACTGATTTTTCTTATATCGTATCTTTTCATTATTTGTTGCTCTACTAACTGTTGGAAAAGCAGTGATGCGGTATTAATTATGAGGTGAGTTTCGACCAAAGAATGGTTATTAATCAGTTGATGGTAATTGTTTAGATTTTTGTTTTTGGCAATCTGTCATTTGCAGAATGATGAGTTGTCATTTGACGAAGGTGATCTTTTATACATTCTGGACATGTCAAATGCTGATTGGTGGAAGGCTAAATGTGGCGATGCTACTGGACTTATTCCAAGCAACTATGGTTTGTGTACCATTTAATCTAGCGTACATGTAGATGCATTGTATGTGATGTAGAAAGAATGCTAGAAAACCAATTTTTCAGGAACACCACTCACCTGGAAAACTTGGAAAAGTCAGGGAGTTGCAAAATGGTCTGGAAAAATGAAAAAAGGCACTGAAAACTTGAAAAAAGATGAATAAAACTATAAAGATTGGCCATAAAGATTTGCACTATACAGTCTTTGTTTCACATTTCTTTTTTTAAAAACAATTCTTTTGCTATGCAGTATGCTCATGTGTGTCATTCTGCTGGTGTTATAGCCACAGTTTTTTAAGTGCTGAATTTTGAAAGCACAGGGCTATCTGGTCTGTTTTCAATTAATGTGAAGCAACAACTGTCAACCATAGCATTTGACAGTATATCAATGAATTTTTGCCTACTTTGCTGGAAAAGTCAGGGAATCTCCTGTGCTCTGGAAAGTGGTTACCTTGATTTTTGTCCTCTAAATGAAAGTGTAACTGAAGAAGCACTTCAGAAAACAGGGGCCTAATTTACAAAACATTGTAAGGCAATCGTAAAATTGTCGTAATATCTTCGCAAATTCGTCGCATCTTTGTTGTAATTCAACAAGTGAAGATGTTGTAACATTGACGTAAAAATGTCATATCTGAATTTTGGAAGGTGATTTTATGATAGGCCATTGACCAATGAGTTTGGTTTGTTGTTGTTGATATAAGCGTGAACTTGACAGTTTTGTTGGTTTCATAACAGAAGCAATCTCTGCTCCAGCAATACTTAATACTAGCACAACAAATTTTAAGCTGCCTGAAGACTCAGCTATAGACAACTGACTGCATAAACACTAAGCTGAAATCTAAAGTAGTGGAAATAATAGTAAGTATTGTACAAATGTGCTTTGATCGATTGATTCAACTGAGCTGGATTGCACACTGGTGTTTATAGTGCAAGAAAGCATGGAGATGATTGACAATCCATTGCATGAAGCTGCAAAGCGCGGCAACATTGATTTCATGAATGAATGCATTGCTAACCAGGTCTTAGTCTCTTGATCGTGTAACAGTAGTGTGTTGGACTGATGATTGCAAGGTCATGGGTTTGACTTCCAGTTCGGTCATCATCAAGTGGTTATTACTCGGATGGGTAACTGTCTGCGGATAGATAAACCATCTAGGTATATAACCAACACCAAGGCCAACTCAGCCTTCCGTCCCTCCAGGGTAGGTAAATCAAGTACCGGCCTGTCTGGCTTAGGTTAAGGCAGGCCACGTTCACTTGTGTCTGGTGGCAGGTAATACTGTGTGATCCCATATGGCAGGTGATGCTTTATCACTTTACAATGGTTTCCCATAAAGAGCTATACACCACCTTTAATCTTTTAATATTTAGCATGCCAACTTACACAGTAGATGAGATCTGTTATTTTGACTCCACTCTTCACCAGTAGGCACTGAGCAGAGCAGGGTAGGTTGGTTAAGCAACTTGAAATAACATTATGGAACATTACTTTAAATATGTAAGAATTCCTTGCACATGAAATTCATCATGGAATCACGTTTGTAAACATCTTTGGCAATTTGTACAAGATTTAGCTGTTAGTGTGACATTTTACC
>Ga0209671_1005228_pt1 | contig 13078 bp, 11 predicted proteins | sample WorMetHERISLAND2_2_FD_187401 | JGI IMG/M metagenome (GOLD analysis project Ga0209671, IMG submission 187401) | Marine gutless worms symbiont microbial communities from Max Planck institute for Marine Microbiology, Germany - Olavius geniculatus... | ecosystem: Host-associated > Annelida >... | reverse complement strand
CAGCTCACGAGTGTGACGGACGGACGGACGGACAGACGGACGGACGCCCAGACGATGGCAAAGACGCGCGAAGCATTCTGCTTTCGCGCGTAAAAACTGCAGTGTAAATAAGATTTCGTGCAGTATGCCGTTTGCGGCGTTTTGAGATGACGAGGGAGCCTTTTAAGTTGAAAATGCGATACGACTGTTACTATTAAAATGATGTAAAGATTAATGGCAGGGCATAAGCTATTTAAACTCAATGACATATTAAAATCGTAATTTAGAAAATTAATTTTTTTAGCATTTTTGACATTTCTGCTACATTGCAGGTTTCGCGTACTGCAGCGGCCTGCTGCTTGTTTCGTGACTGAGCGAAACCGATACCCGTGGATCTCCGCACGAAATCATACCCCAGCATTAGCCCAGGCAGACTGACGCCAGTTACCGCTCTACAGAGTGGTCCAAAAAATCGGCATAAAGTTTACGGCACCATAACTTTGCAACATTACGTCACATCATTATGTTGTTTTTAACAAAATTTTAAGAAAGAAATTGCTTACATGAAGAAGGCCAGTGTCTGAATACGGCAATTGAATATTGTTTGTTTTACAGCTGGCAGGTGAGCTGTCCAATAACGGTATTAACCTCTAGATATTTGTTCTTCAAGTCATGCTTGTGATAGAAAAAAACATTTTCGAGATTCCTAAATAGAAGCAGTGCTCAATGTGTCCACTATCGACGATAGTCGTTGGACCACTGTTCGATAGCATTGTCCATTTGCTTTTAATCGATCATGTCCCAGCAACTGTTCAAAATTCGCTTGAAGTAATCAACAACAGTCTGACTTAGGCAAAAAACGACTATCGTCTTTTGTTTGTTCTTGTAATGGACGCGTTAAGCACTGTTTCTCTCAAGTGTGAAAAATGGGCTGGCTTCGCGTGAATTTTGTTTCTGTCACGAATTTGCACAAAAAGATATGGCAGTTAATACTCTATTGTTTACAAATAGTTCAATGAAAAGCAGCAAAACAAATAATATTTAATTGCCATACTCAGACACTGGCTTTTGTGATGTAAGAATTTTTTTCTGAAAAACTTGCTAAAAACCGCATACGGTTGAAAACTTTGTGCCATTTTTTTCTGGATTATTTTATATATACCCGGCCAGTTAAACGACAGTCGCTGAAACTAAGCCATCACGCTACAAGAAAGACGTTTGGCTGTCTGCTTGCTGACAGAATACGTCGCCGTCTCCGGTATATATACTTATTGCATGATCCACGCAACTGATGGCTTGGAAAAGCGGGCAACGCCGACCAGAGCAGGTCACTCGCAGTCAACATCTGTCAGATAGCCCAGAGACGTTCTGACTTGCCTTATGATGTTAATACATGACTGACGCTAACGTAATACTAGATTTGACATTGGCCGCGGCGGGCAGTCAAAGATACGGCTGGGAGACAGAGACTGTGAACGCTGGAACGGACAGACGAACGGGGAGACAGACAGAGAGACGAACGAACAGGATCTGACAATGACAATAACATTGATGACGTGACTGACTGATGGATGGATGACTGACCTGGCTTACGGTCCGTCAGTGTCGCCGGGTCAACAGGTCTGGGCCGGCGCGATACAATTCCGTGTCGAAATTAAATGACAGTCCGAGTCGGCCGGCGACGTGAAATATCGACGCGAATCGCTCATGTCACGTGATTATGTCACGTGGTCACGTGGTCACTCATGTCACGTGACGTCAAGGCTCGCAGCGAAAACGCGATTTGTCCGCATCGAGTTTGACGCGGAATAACGAACTGAACTGACTGCATCAGCTCAGTCACAGTTCATACTCCATCCATAGCTCGCCGTGCTACGTCAATTGAGACTCGCCATTGTTCTGGTGCTTCACCGGTTGTCAGCTTTTGTCATCAGCCGAACGAAGGTAAAGTCAAAGTGGTGCTCTGCACTGTACCAAACCAGTCAATGGCTGCTAACACACTGCCGCGTCGCGCTATATCACCATAACGGTTCCGTCAAGTAAGCGCCGTATAGCTGGACTGGTCCTAGTTGGCGATACCTGCATGGAATTCAAGCACCTATTTGTTCCTGCAGTCGAAACGTCTGGTTCTTTTCGCTGCGGTCGTTGTGTTTTCAAAAAAATCCACGCCCAAGCCACCTTCTAGTTTTGTGCTAGCTAGCTATAGCGCGTATTAGCTATAGTGTACTTCTGTCCGTCCGTCTGTCCGTCCGTCCGTCACGACCCGGTACCGTTTCAAAACCAACTGAAATGGAGACTTTATGTTTTCACCGTATGATAGTCTAGTGTCTCTGGTATTTCGTGACAAAATTTCATGCCACTGGGTGAAAGGGGTCCCCACGAACGAGAAGCGTTATTCTACTGCTATTGGCTCGTCTAACGTGAAAATGGTTGCAGATGGGCACAGACATGCGACCTATCATTATAAGCACTGACAACGAGCTTTTTAGAAATGTCAACATCGATGAGCTTAAATGACCCTGAACCCCCCAAAATACACGGTTTTAGTAATTGTTTTTGCGATTTTGGGTTGCGACACGCAATTCAAGAGCGAAGTGCACCGAAACGGCTGGAGACAACCTGCATACGAAATTTTCAGCATTAAATGTAGATTTTAGCAATCCAAGTCCAAATTTTTTATATTCAAAAAAGCCTGCCAGTGACTATCGGACGTGCTTTTATTTTAAAAACGTTATGTTGTAAGTTACGTCTTCATTTTCTTTTGCATCAGATGCGTATACACGTTAATTTTTCTATAATTCTTGGCGGTTGTTCGTAGATGCCTATTTGCAGTAAACCAAATAAAGCTAAGAATATCATTCAACAAATGTTTTGATTTCCGAGCCAATGTTGTTGTTTAATTTTGTGCAATTTTTGGCCAAAATCGTCGGATAATTTGAAAAAACACACATCGCAATGTACGTCAGTTGTTTTTCCCTTTTAACTGGAAAAGGACGGGATCGGACGCAGACCAACGGCACATCAAATACAGCGCAGTATTCTGCAGAACGATACTGCTTAGAAGAACAGAACGCCTGACTGTTGTCGGTCGCTCGCTGCTACGAGTATTGTGCTCTGCGCCGTGTCGAGAATTAATGACGGCCTAACGAGCCATGCCGTTGTCGTCGTCAATTCTACTGACGGCCAACGAGTTCAGCAGCCATCCGTCGCTGCTGCTGCTGCTGCTGAATGTCCGGGCGGCGGCCCTGCCTCTCTCGCCTCCTCTGATGTCCTCGTACTGTTGCCACGCTTCAGTGCGCATTGCCACTTCCACGGCCACAATCGCTGCTGACCTAAACTCATTTTTATTATGCCCGCATTTATTGGGCCAAAGCTGTTAGCGCAAATGGTCCCAAGAGTAGAATTTATCGGTTGCGATCGCGCCGAGAATAAAACAAGCAGAAATCTTGTGGCCAATTTCCGCCGCCGCGCAAGCGTTATAATGCGCAGACACTGCGGCGGCGCGGAAAATTGCTAATAGTTTGTGACATCATTTTCGCGAATCGTAACGACTGGCTGTCTATACTGAATTTAGGATGTCCCGAAATATGTCATAGATCTTTGTTTACAATGCCTAGCCAAAATGTTTCCAAATGTTTGGTTTTATTTTGCATGCAACCACATCTGAAACCTTTCCGCAAGTATTTTAGACGTGACTATCTGTAAAATGAAACATTGGTGTGGGATGGTAATGTTGACGTCTGTAAAATAATATCTCTAGTATTTTAAATGCTGCGTAAAATGAAAATGAAACGTAGTGACAGCAAAATTTTAAAAAAACGACTTTCAGGTTCAGTTGAAACGAAGACGTTGACTGACTGCTCGGCGATGAATACTCATGCTGCCGTGCGATGCACACAAGAAAAGGTAACGTGTTTAATCATATAAAATGACACTCGACGACTGAGATGAGAAGAATGCAAGACATAATCCTCTCTCCGACAAAATAGCCCCCTCCCGGACAGAATATCTCCGTGATACAAACATTAAACAACGACGGCATGCGGCGACAACATAGAGGTCGTTGGATAAAATTGGGAATATGCAGGAGATTCTGTCACAGAAAAGAAAAACATTCTGTCACGGGTGATGTTGTTCAAGAGACTACGTCTATAACGAATTTTGCCTAGTGGGATTTTGTCGGTTTCGAATCTTACGACGATAACAAAATGACAGGCCGTCTGCAGAGAGGGGGAGATGTGACGTAGGAAAGACACAATAACCATACAGCTGGTTCTCTTGATAGACATAGCACGCGGCCGCGACAACTATAGATTAGAGCAGCTGCTGACACCCCTTCGAACCGCCACCCACAATGATGCACACTTCCAATCTGGTCGACCAAGTCGCCACTGTAGCCTGACAGCAAATCTGCAGCACGTCTGTCCGTATATTTGCTTCATTTTATCTCGTCGCCGCATCGTCGCAGCCAGCATCCCTTCTTTCTATTCCTCCCGCATGTGGTCGATCTCCTCCACGCTGTGGCTGCTTCCTGCGGCAAGGCGCGCGTATTGGAGACAAGTTTTAATAACGCGGCATCGATTGCGAGCGAGCGCCGGCGTCACATAAATGTCTCCCCATGAAAAATCTGCCCGGGAACAGATAATCACGGATTTGATATGTCTCCCCCTTATTAAAATATCGCTAGCAACATAAAAGTCTCCCATTATAAGATCGCCCCCAGAAAAAAATCTTTCCCGGCGGACAATTTACCGGTAAAAATTCGTCCCGCCCCGGCGGCTGCCGGGCGGGCCGGATAAAATTGTCGGCCGAAGGAGACTTTTCTGGGGGCGATCCTATAATGGAACGCCGGCTGAGATGACAGACCAGCAGCGACAGCAGCAGCAGCAGCAGAGTATCCGTACGTAGTCTGGTAACAGCAGCTAGTAGCGACTGCCGTTAATGCTAGAATCTCGTTTGCTAAACAGTGTTCTACCTCCAGTAATTGTCTTGTTCAGTACTTGTCTCAGTTTATGTCATATGCTGGTTTTTAATGCATTTCTTACTGTTCATACTACATTTTGTCTCTTTTATGTGTATTTCTTTTATGTGTGTGTTTTTGTGTTTTTATGTGTTGTTTGCTGTGTGTGTCAATGGTCCCTTGTGGACTGATTTTCAAATAAATGGAATGGACTGCTGCCTTGCCGTCACAGCACATCGAACCGAACATATACACTCGTTACGCCGGATCATGACGTGCGTGATACCGGCTCACAAGTCAGACGACACGACGCGCGCGTCAGTTGCACACTGATAGCATGCAGTCGACAATCTGCCTCCCAGGAAGCCAGCCGATCGACCGACGCTTAAAGCAAATCCCGCCCGCATTACTGCAGCAATTGTTCATATCTTCTCCATTTCTCGACGTAGCCACTGCATGTGCCCCGTGAAAACATATGAACCTATATTTGAAAACAGTTACTGAACATATCTCTGTCTGTTTGCCACGCGAGGCGCGACGTGGATTCTGCTATCAAATTTAATGACAAAATTTCGCCGCCACAACTCTATCGTGTGTCGAATACAGCGCTGGAACCTCGCATATACGCTAGCAACAGATAACATGCCGTATACGGGCACTGCAACTATAGGCCTACGATGAAGAAAATCTCACCACATCACTTTACAAGTCCGCGTTGAGTTGCAACATTAGCATTTATTTATACATTGACTAGGCCTACACTTTGTCTTTTACGTGCATTCGCATACTGCAAGCTCCAAACCACACCCGGAGGTGTTTACATAAAATATCCGAAAGACGCTTAAGTTAGAAGATCGGAAAGTGTTCTAGACATGAGTTTTGTTAAAAGATACACCGAGTAAAATTAAAGGCTCAGGATATTTGACCGACAGCCGGTAAAATATTTTATAGGCTATATGACCGGTCAAATTTTATCACCGGTCAAACACGCCCGGTCATGACCGGTCAAACATCCGGCACTGTGAGGGCCGGATATTTGACCGGTCACCGCCTTGAACAGCTTTACCCAGTACGTACAAGCATCGAATGGTGCTTATAGGTAGCGACCAAAACCGTGTCCCTGCTGCGGTACGACGAGCACCCGGCTGCTGGTCAAATAGTCAGTGCGAAAATTCAAATTCAAATTTATTTCGTCACCTGTCTAACTTGCGACAAATTCATTTTCGATTTTTTATTTTTATTGCTGTATTTTTCTTAATATTAAATGCATAAAATTTTAATATATTATGCTACATTTGTGACTGCTGTAGTAACAGGTTATTCGTAGCTGGTATTTGATCATCATGCGCATTATACATTAGCACAGTGATGTGACATTAGCGTTGTATGTAACGTGCAGTCAAATAGCAAATGTTGATGAATCACGTCTGAATCGTGTAACAGATTCGTTGTATTCCTTCAAGTTTTTGTAACGTGTTATCTCACTGTCAACAGGATCGCATGCCTGTCGTTCCATTGTAAACAACATAGTAAATAAAAATTTTCATTAGAAAACGCGTGAAGTCACTCGTCTCGTGTATCGTATCGCGAGTTTGCACTCTGGAAACGACTTAAATACCATTGGGCGGTGTCTGCGAAAGAAATTTCTCCAAAACTGATTCAGTTGGCGGCGCTGAGCGGTTCGAGCGTCGTGCGTCGGCGTTCAGTTTGCTCGTCGAGCGAGAAGAAGAATTCGGCGAAGACGTCGACGGCGCGAAGGACGCAAGACGGTACGATATCGACGGCCACCGGCTGCTAAACTTGGAGACCTCACACCGCGCCGACGATCCACTGGACACTGCACGATAGTCTGGAAGCCGGCCGGTCGGCCGGCGAATGGACGGACGGTCGGGCCGTCGCAACCAGATGTGGAATAATTGGTTTCGAAAAGCGATCAGCGTGAGCGTTCTGGCGTGCTCGGGCGAGACGACCACTTTTCGGCGTCGGTCAAGCGCACGAAGCCAGCCGCCATACCAGGCAATGTGGGCGCTAAGACCCACCGACCGACCGCGCGGAAAAGACGCTCAGCTCATCCACGTCTCTCGTCGTCGTCAGCTCTGCCGGTGAAATAGACCGCAAGCTTCTCGCCACCAGACAATGCCGTCTCTCACTGCTTCGGCTGTATACATTGCGTCAGCGATGCGCTGTGCTTCTCCCTTTCACCGTCGTCGCTCGACCGTCGGACTTTCTTTCCACCGCTTTTATTTTCTCTCCAATCGACTTGAACGCAGCCGACAGCGACAGTTGCTGGTTTGTCGCAGAAACGCATTCAATAACAACTGAGATCAGTGACGCTGGCTAACTAAGCATTTTCTGTCTGACGACTTTTTCGCGAAAAAAATGGGGAAAGCAAATAATAATGTCAGGATTTTCATGTGGAAAAGCTAATATAAAGCTAAACTACACTAAAATGTCGCAATGCAGAAAACGCCACTACTGCTACATGCTGCTTAGTATACGTCTAACAAATTTGACAACATTTTTTACTTCTGAAAACAATCCAAGGCGATAATAGAATGGATATCAACCTCCCATCGCACATATACACATGTACACCGTGTCTCAGAAAAAAAACAGTCAAAATTGTTTTTGTCATAACTTTGTCAAATTTTTACTAACTTAATAATTTTTAGCATGTTGGTGACTAAAACAACAAAATTATGTAAGGTGCACTCATTTTCTACCTCACCTAATTTATGTCAATGCACTACCATGTGAAACATAGATGCTCTAAATTGTTGCATAATGCTGAGTTTTTGTCTTAAGTAAACGCTGTAACGAGTTAATTAGGCACAAAATACACTAAAATGTAAATTATTTAACAGAATTTTAAGTCTGTATAACAAATTAACAACTCACTTGCAAATTAGAATTTATGGCAAAGTGTGCTCCGTATACAAAGACGGAATGGCTTAGATGCAACGCCAATGGTTGATAGCAGAATCAACGATCGACTGATCAAATGCACTCACTTATTGTTTAGACGTGTTTTAAGCTTATCAGCCAGCTATTTTATTGTCTGCTGTTTACAACATAAAATATTTAATACCTCAAAATTATTAAACCACGTCACACTCTGTCGAATTGATGATGCACGGTGAGCTATCTGATACAAATAATCGCCGCGTAATGTAACAATTTGGAGCATCTGTGTTTCACACGGTAGTGCGTTGATATAAATTAGGTGAGGTGGTAAATGAGTGCACCGTACATAATAATATCGTCTTGGCAATCGTTGTGCCAAAAATTATCAAAGTTTGTAAAAATTTGACAAAGTTATGCTAAAAACAGTTTTGACTGTTTTTTGAGACACGGTGTAGTTTCAGCTATCAATTTGTTGCAATTTTGAGACAGCCTATTGCTTGATGGAAAAAGGCATCCACTCGCCCAATTAGCTCAATTTGGCAGCATAGAACTGCTCCACAGTTTATCTGAGAATAAATACAAAATTGCCTGCAGGCTTCAGATCATTTCATATGTTGACAAAATGAGTCCAGTTCTCGACACGTGCTTTGAAGCAGTTTCTGGAAGTCATCCACGCACATGACTTAAACACAAACCCGATGATAGCAGTAGTTACATTCCACAAGGGTTGCAGATGTTTCCCCAACAATCGTCACTCTTTGGACAGTATAAACTTGTACTTAACCCACTTCTTCTAAACAGAAGTCAAACGTAATAAACGGGACATCACTATTTACCACCAAACCTCGATGTATAAACAAGGACGAAAATAATTTGGCAAGAAGCGAAATCGCTGATCGATGCTGCCACCTGGTAAACCGTAAATTATTTTTGTAAGTCGAAATCAATCGCATGTTTCGACTAGGGTTTGGCCCCTAAATCTCCTCTTTCCTCTGCAGGTAGGGACCCCATCTGACACAATTGGATCTAATAAGTGTACCTGTGAAATAGCATATTTATCCGTCGAATGGCTTAAGCAGGGGCATAAATGTACCAGACAGACGACAGACAAACCACAATACGGAGAAATGTGTAGAAATAGGCGGAATCACTTTTGCAGTGCAAGCGGTTTTGCCTAGAAATATAAATCGCAGGATCGGCAATACAGAAGTCGACAGGGTGCTGCTGAATAATACCAACTACATCTGGACTGGTTACGGACGCTGATGAATAAGGCTCAAACTCCACTACCGCAGTTCGATTTGCTGCAGATTTCTCGTACATCTTTTTGCACAGCACATTGTATGACAAATCAGCCAGAAACCGAGGCGAGTGGAGGTTAGACTTAAGCAACCCACACATGACTCTGCCACGATCGGCCGTTAGCGGCAGCGGGGCAGACGGCGGCGTGGACATATAGTTCCGTAGCTGGTGAGAAATGATGGATGGCTTGGCGTCAACGCTACCGCTCAGAGTGATTGCAATTCGCATCGCGCTCGACGCGGGGCATCTGCGGCGCTGATTTCCGGTCGTGAGTCGTCGTCGTGCGCGCATGCGTGACCGTGACGCTAGCTAGCTAGTCCAGGTGAGGGCTCGTCGCCGTAGCTGCTGCTGCTGCTGCTGTCCATAGGTAACAACATCAGCAACCGCTGCTACACGGTCTGACAATAGAAACGAACGAACGAACGCTACAATCGCTCACTCACTCGCTCCAAGATATCTCATTGATTGACTACTGTCGACCGTTTGTGAATGGCTGCTGAAAGAAACTGACTTCAGCTGTCTGCTCGCGGCGACTTTGTATTTCACTTAATACTCACATAGTTATTTTTAATTTTTTGAATGAAATTATTTTTCTGTTATTATATTTGTTATCTGTGCTCAACAGTATACGATACTGACTGTAAAGGACATTTGTATGGCATAGTTGCGAAATGTAACTATTCGATTTAGTTATTTATTTATTGTTATTACAATTATCACCGTTATTATCATTCATTACCACCATAATGATAATCATAGCGTCGCAGCGATACAACATACAAGCAATGACCAAATGTTTACAAAAAAGAAATAACATCGGACTTCGAAATTTAAAAGTTTTAATAAAATAAAATAGCAAATGAATAAAAAAATAAAACAGTCTTTTAAAAAAAACAAGTTTTACTGGCATCCGTCGGTATAGCCAACTATAAGAGTTGGCGCCTTTGATGCCTCGAATACATGTATAAGCTAAACGAGTAAACCAAGTTTGTAGCTGATTCGATACTATACTGAAAACCTATGTTATTTCCGGTGATACATAAGGGATAGGCCACTACATGATGCTGCTATAGATATTTTTTTTTTCAGCGCGTAATATCCAAAGTGTCCCCGCCGATTGCCACAAGACGTTGTCACATGATCGGAACTGGAAGCAATTTTAAAACTAGTTTCCAAATTTTTTTGTTAAGGCTCTCTTAAAATTAAAAAAAAAGAAAAACGTCTAAAATTTGGCGCGATTTCGGATAACCTTGATTTCAATCGCGAACATCTCCAAAACGGAACAAGATATCGGCAAGCAATCGGAAACAAAGTTTCAGAGTACGACCTATGTCGCACATGACGACACAATTTGGTGAACTGTGCATGATGCACAATCACTCAGTCAGTCACTATAGCACATCGCTGTAAGCGATCGATTCTGAATGAGAGACTCGCCCAGTGGACAGTGGAGCCAATTAGCTGTGTATATACAGATGCTAACACAGCTGGTAATTGGGTGATCACGCCATTATTATTATAAATTATTTGAGTAACTACATTAACCAAATCTCAGGCATTGTACAAATAATAGCAAATGTTGAATATAATTAAAAATCACTCTAAAATCAGAAATGTTTGCCAATGCTGTGCAAAAATCAATGTTCATTCCCGAAAATGATTTTAAATATGACTTTTGGTAAAATTCTAAATTTTGTCGAAAAGATTAAGTCAGCCTAGCGAAAAACTTGTTCAGCGACCCTTTTAATGCTGGCATTACTATCTTGATTCTAATCACAAACGGACCAGAGAACGAACTAGTTAACCAAACGAACACGCGTGGAAACAATAATTATTCGGTGGAGGAAAAACCATAAACCATTATTATATTGGCTTATATTGCACGTTTTCGAAAACAATCACTGTCAAAATCAATGATAATATTTCAAACACTTTATAGTGATATTAGCACACCGAGCGGGAACAGAACATCGTATAACTGGTGAATATTTGACGAGATGCGATATTTGAAGGCACACGTGGCTACGCTTGCAGTTGAAACACGCCGGTCATCGGCTCAAAGCAAAGCCGACTCGCATATCCATTTAATGACGAACGTGACTCGTGTTGATAATAAAGAGTCAGTCGTCTCTCAACGCTTGCTGCATCATGACTTGAAACCGCCGACCTGAGGTCACTGCATACATTGACGACCTGCTACAGACGAATCCTCCACGACGGCAAACCCCCGGCGATAACCCCCCAGGCGACAAAACACTATGCGACACCCCCTTTGCAAGAACATAACCTCTCTTCTACGCCATAATTCCCCACATTAGGCCTGTACCGATTATGCTATTTTTTTCCTTTTTCGTCGCGAGTCTACATATCATTATCGGCATACGCATATCGGCGGTTTTGTCGTGGGGGAGGGAGCTTTGTCATGGGGATTTTGTTGACTGTCTTTCTGCCTGATGTCTAAGATGGCTGACACGCGTGACAGTCGTTGGCAGTTGTGGTCGGGCGCCGCATGGACGTGTGACAGGTTTACAGACAGACAGACAATGTCCTGCATGCGGCACGTGCTCGTATGTCGCAATCCAACGTCGATGAACTATTTCCGGTCAACCAACTGCAGACCCCAGGACTCAGCACTCCACTCAGGCGTGAAAACATAAACATGGCTCGGATCACATTTGCATGCAGCATTCAGTAACTCACCGTCGATCACAGCCATGAAATAAGTAACTTTCAACACGGTCTACAATGTATCATGTTTCGTTACACTCGCATAATACACTGTAGACCTTGTTGAAACCCATGCATAGGCCTAGTCTATGCATTCGCTGCGCAGAGTCTGTTGATGAGTTTACCAGTTGCCTATGCTAACGCTCAATCGTACCAGTAGGACTGATAGCAGCGACAATTTCTAACACGGCAAAATCATTGCAAAGACGCACAAACAAAAGCAAAATCGTGCAACACTGTGGCATTTTTCCTCGGATAGAATGATGAGGCTATTCGTTGTCATAAACATATCACACCTGCCACCGTTACGTGCGTTTCGCAACATATGCAGCGACAGCAAAACAGTATCTCTGCGCATCTTTCTGCTAGCTTTGGACTTGTCGTTGTCGTGAGCGCATAATTAACACCCGGGTAGCCTACTACGAGACTCAAAACTGAGACGCCGCATGCGATATAGACGTAGTGCACCGAAAGCAAATGAAACTCATTTCTAACTCATTTCTTATTCCGTTAAGTTCTGGCGTATAAATATCAGTATTTCTTATTAAAAAACGCTATTGGAAAACAGCGGAACCGATAATAGCATAATATTAAATTTCTAGTTTTTTTCTTTTACGTTCATACTCATTTTTTACGCGCGAAAGCTATGCTTTCAGCGCGTCTTAGCCATCGCAATTCTGTCCGTCCGTCCGTCTGTCTGTCTGTCCGTCACACGGGTGGATCAGGCAAAAACGGTCAAGCTAGGATCTCCAAATCTTCACCATCGGCCGCCTGGAAGACTCTAGTTTCAGGAACCGTAAAGCTTTTTCATAAATTCGAAGTGGGTCACCCCGAACGAGGTCGCTAAATGAGAGGGGGATGGTCAAAATTTGCGATTTTTGGCCTATAACTCGCTGTATCTCAGTAATGGTGCGAGATAAGGCCTAAGTTACTATTAATCAGTAATATGAAATCGTATACTGGCTGTTGATTGGCGCCGAATTCAATGACCTTGGATGATTTTGAACGCCAAAATAGGGGGTTTTACGGATTTTTTTCGCGATATCGGGCTGCGCAAGTCTATATCATTCACAAGGAGGCGCCACCGTCGCCAACACCACACGCGCCTATGGCCGATGTGTATTATGGTCCCGATGGGCCGAGTCCAAGTGATATGCGATTTTCGAAACTATAACTACTGAACTGGAAATGCTATAGGCTTTCGCG
>Ga0209671_1005227_pt1 | contig 13078 bp, 7 predicted proteins | sample WorMetHERISLAND2_2_FD_187401 | JGI IMG/M metagenome (GOLD analysis project Ga0209671, IMG submission 187401) | Marine gutless worms symbiont microbial communities from Max Planck institute for Marine Microbiology, Germany - Olavius geniculatus... | ecosystem: Host-associated > Annelida >... | reverse complement strand
CTTTGTCAGGGTTCCTACAGGTCAAGGAAAACTGGAAAAAGTTGGGGAATTTGTGTGGTCAGGGAAAAATATTATTTTTGAAATGTCTGGGATCATGCAGACTGCAGATTTGTGTGATTTCTTGTGCGTCTCCAAATACTAAAAAGCAGGCAAATTTGCGGCTTCCGTTGAAAGCTAGAAGTGTTTCTGCTTCAGGGGGGCTTTGCCCCCTGACCCCAGACCAGGGCTTCTGTCGTTTGTATATTGCTTCATTAATACTGTTTCATTACCTTGTGACATTTCTGACATTTGTACGATAGGTTATTGTTTCAATACGGTCAGGGAAATTGTCATTCCATGACTGGAAAAGTCCGGGAATTTTGCTACAGAAGACCTGCAGGAACCCTGTTCTGTACTCCACTGAAGCTATGGCTATTCGTCTCTTTCTGTGTATGTGCATGTGTGCTGGGTGACCCAGTCAACTGTCGTATTATATCATTGTTCTGCTTGTGTGACCGTTTAACGAGTCATTGATGCTTTCAGTGTACGTGCTGCTTGAGCTTGAGTAAACACAGAGTGCCAACTCGGCTCATTCGTGTCGATTCTTGCTTGCCCAATGAAACGGCTTGAAATTGAACTGCTATTATTTCAGGGAAAAACAGGGCCTAATTATCCTACTGCTTCATCCAGCACTGCTCAAGAGATTTCCACATCCAAGCTGCTGTGCACTACCACTAAACACAAAACTAATATAAAAGTGCATTGCATGAATGGTACAAATAGTCTGTGGTACAAAAAGTTCATAAATAACATCAACGACAAGGGGGAAACATATACGATGATGCAGTAGAGTTTTCCCAAAGAAATGAAAATGTCCAACGCATCCATCTGGACATTCAAAAATTAAAAAAAATAATAATACAAAACTTGCTATCATCAAATGCAGTTTCCAGGGTGCAAAGTTCTCCAAAATGCTAGCAGTTCGGGCTTTGACCCGGATTCCCTTTAAGGCGCTGAGAGAAAAGAAAAGGAAGGGAGGCATTCCCCGAACAAAAATTTACCACCGAATGAATAACTGTACAAAGCAGCCACTAGCCTGCAAAGTGTTGCTGATGATAATAATAATAATAAATAAAATAAAATAAATACATTTATTTGTGTAATCTTGCAGTTCAGCGAACTAAATTCATAAGCTGTCTACATGCTATGAGATCGTGCATCCAGCATTTCTAGTCACTTCACACATAAGTGATCTATAGTCAAAGCTAACAAAAAACTCGTATGCCTAATTAATGTAAATGAACAAGTGTACACGATTAAGTTTAAGCCTCGCCAGCCCAAAGTGCCAATAAAAGGGATGAACTCCCACACAATGGACATACAGCTAGGATTTCGTGCAAAATACCCAGCTAGTCTAGTACAGCAGCTCATGGAGTAGGCTGTACTGTGGCATGGATAGGCAGCCAGGATTTCCTGGGAAATTCCCAGCTAGTCTAGCGTAGTTCACACAATCTTAGGATTTCCTGAGGAATACCTAGCTGTCTAGTGCAGTTCGCCATCACCCTTCAGCAACTCATGGAGTAGGCTGTGCTGTGGCATGGTACGTCCACCGGCCTGGTAGGCAGCCAGGATTTCTCGAGCAATCACGCTGACACGGGAAAGTTCGGCAAGGCGGGCGATAAGGTGCGTCGGTCGACTGGTGGTCAGGCCAGGGTGACGTTCGGATGAATCACGCATGAATGCATCCAGCACCGCATCCTGGTAGCTGCGGATACCTGCCACATCACTGAGGTTCTTCACGTCTAAACATCACAACAATGCCAACATGCAGGGTGTGGCAAAAAAAGTAGCCCCCTTAAGTTTTTCGCTGTTTTCTCAGCAACCGTTTGGCATTTTAATGCGAAATTTTACAGATTTATTTCCTGAAATGTTCCACGACTAAGTGCCAAGTAAAATGTGATTCTATATTGAAAAATGACGAAGTTATAGATTATTTAAATGACTGCCTACCGATTTTTAGCACTAAAAATTTCAAGCTACAACACCAATTCAATAACGTCGTTGAAACTGCACAGTTAAGAAACTGTACAGATGCCAGAATACCATTGTCACTGTGAATGTTCAAAGTGTCCACCGCCAGCTCCAAGCTCAAACACAAGATTTCAGTCGCTTAATTTGAGAAGTCTTTCACAACCTTGTCCATCGGTCCTTGTGGCAAGTTGCCCCAGATAACCTGAAACGTTTCCTTAAGTTCGGTGATGGTTTTCGGCTTCGTTTTAAGCTTGGAGTAAGTGTGTAACATTGCACCCTACACGTGATAGTCTGTTGGGTTTATATTCTGTGAATTTGGAAGCCACTGGTCCTGCATAATGAAATCTTGATAGTTGGCCTGCAGACAGTTCTGTGCATTGCGCGCTGTGCATGCTGACACGCCGTCCTGCTAGAAGATGAATCTGGTGGGCAACCAGTGATTGCTTTAAAAGAACGATAATATAGTAATAATTTATAAACGAAATAAATTAATGTTTATCAAAACGTCACTGTGACGTCATCGGCATTAACGTGGTAACTGTTTTTTTAAATATAAATTAGCATTTTTAACCTGAGCATTTTTTAATGCTAAAAATCGTTAGTCAGTCATGTTAAAAAGTCTCTATATTCGTCGTTTTTCAACAAAATCATATTTCACTTGGCAGTTAGATGTAGAACGTTTCAGTCAATAAATCATGAAAATTCCAAATGGTTGCTGAGAAAACGGCTAAAAACTTTAGGGGGCTACTTTTTTGCCACACCCTGTAGATATGTCAACATAGATAAGGACACCGATAATAAAGATAGTTCCACAAATAGTTGAATCATGCATGAACAAGAGTCCAGCACCGCATGTTGGTAGCTGCGAATATAGAACACCCATTACGTCACTGAGGTTTTTTATGTTACACGGACATCACAGACTGAAATAACATAAGATAGTCATAACACAGTCAGCATAGATAACACGTCATTTAAGTTCTTCGTGTTCACACGGACACCACAGCAAAACATAGATAATGCCATGACCAGTCGACCACGAGTAGCATAGATCATGCCACAAAACAACACAGATATTAGGTAATGCCGCAACTGGAAATCACCGACGTAGCTTAGGTTTTAACGTCTAATATACAACAGAATGGTGACTGAAATCTACTACTACCACTACCATCACCACCACCACTACTACTACTACTAAAACAGTCTACCTGGTGACAGAAGAAGCAGTGTCTTCAAGGCTACGATGTCGTAGACGTCCACGTCGTACGACCTCAATGTGTCGGCAAAGTCGACGAGTCGTCGCGTCACTTCGCTGACACCAACATCCCGTGACAGCTCAGCCGACATCACGTGATGGCGACCTATACGCACCGACCCCGGCGCCGTGTCATAGGTGACCGTCTTCCAACAGGCATTGATGCACAGCAGCTCCGCCCAGCAGTTTTGTAACAGCAAAATCTGGTCATCAGTCTGTACACACAGTCAGAATACTACTAATACAGGGTGACCACTCTATGGACTATGACACTAGGGATTATATCGTGGCAAAAAATCCATATCGATTATTGTAGCAATTCATATCGTGATATCAGATATCGTGTGAGCAGAGACCTGACTGGTAAGGCAAGTGGGAGCAAAGGAGGTGAGGAGGAGAAGTGGAATAAGCTGAATACTGCACAACAATGATGGGGGGCATGCAGCAGCTGTTGCAGTGCCAGCTGAAAACACGAACCGAGCTCTGCTTCTGATAGTTTGTTGACTTGAGTGATTATAATGACCTCACCCTCCCCATCCCTTCCCTCTCACTCAGTCCTCATGCAATTTGTTGCAACTGTGATGTAAGCCTTTAAACTTCGCCTACTTATAGACGTCTGTGTCCGAGTGCTATTTCAGCTATTGCCATTCATCAGAATAAGTCAGGTGGCATGTGCTGGTGGCATCTGCGCGACATGGTAGGCACAGACTGTCCCACGATATCGTAGTGACCAAGTAGGTGACGATCAATATTGTGATATCGGCTTCCGATATAATCCCTATATGACATTATGAAATTTCCTAACAATTCGCGCCACTCTTGACCACTTTAACTGGTACTCAATTAGAGTAACCTAACCCTAGTACTATCTAAAATATAACACAGATATAGCTATTAGAAACTAAAACATTAGCACTCTCGCTCAAGATGACCACTATGGAAAAGCTTCATGGATCCTGAAACTTTTGTCTTCCAGGCAGCCAACAGTGAAGATGTGATGATCCTAGCTTACACTATTTTTGACTGATCCATCTGTGTGACAGACAGACAGACAAACAGACAGACAGAATTGCGATGGCTAAGATGCGCTATAGTAGTACCTGCTGTCATGCATAAGAACCAATGAAATGTGATTTACTGAAACGCTGGCATCTAAAAAATGTACAAAATCACAGAACTAAACAAAACTTAAATGCACAAACTGTGCAAAGTGAACAAACTATTTGGTTCATTTCCTTTAACGTAATCACAAAAAACCCAATGATGATGAAACGTGACCTACCGAGATGTTGGCAAAGTCGGGTCGGTTGCGGGCCCAGCGGACGATGCGGTAGAGACAGTGGTCAGTCAGATGAAGCAACGAGGCAAATGGGTCAGCATCGTCCACAGACAGACGGCCCTCACAGCAGCGCGAAGTGACAACATTATCTTCCTCTTCCATCAGAGCTTCCGCAGCCAGCAGGTCCGACATGGCTAAGGTGGACAGCGCTGTAGTAGTAGTACTAGCAGCTGCACAACATCCACAATACTACTACAAGTACAACCACTCTTCTATTAGAGCATCACTGGCCAGCAGGTCTGACATGGACAGTGTGGGCAGCATTGTATTAGTAGTACTTAGCAGCTGTACAACAACAACAGCAACACTACTACTAACTACTACAACTACCGACACTATTACAGCGAGACACAAACAATTACACAATCAATCGATCGATTGATAAATAGTTAAATCTATGTCCAGAAAAGACCAAAATACTACTACAACCACTGGTACTACTACAACAAGATACCACACTGACTTCCATGAGACCTTCTATGGCCAGCAGGTCTGACATGGCTACAGATGACAGAACTGTAGTACTAGTAGTAGTATTAGGAGTTGTATAATAACCACAACATTACTACAACTGCGACTACTACAACAAGCAGTTTGCTTCCAACATTCGACGTTAGCCGAAACCGACTGAGGAGGGCCCACTAGCTAATATTCATATACTAGCTACAACGGGCAGATGATAAAATAATTAAATAAAAACTAAGTAAAATAATAAAACAAACCATGTCCATAGTGTACGATAGTGTGATTAAAATGATGTCACATTCACTTAATATTTGAAATGTAGGATTAGGGTTAGCTGTAGTGGGCTTTAGCTATAGCAGACCATTCCTAACTGAGTACATGGTTTTGCCACAAAACAGACTGAAACCGACTGATGAACAGTCAGAAAGGTAAGACTGAAGAGGGGGGTAAAGTCTACTTCCCTTTCCTTTTCCCCTTCACTCCCTTCTCATTCCCATCCTTCCCCTTCTCTCTAACCTTCCCTTCCCCTTAGAAGTAGGCCCCTTAAAGACAGCTAGAAGGTCTGTGGGAGTGCTCTAAGCTCTACTAGTGGGGTCTGGGGTCAAACCACAGAGACAATCAAATTTGGTGCATTTAGCCTTAAAATCTGACATCTGGTAGCACCAATTTTACTATTCTTTAAATTCAGGTAGAGCAACTATACAGGCTAAAAAGGTGGTGGGCCAAAAAATGCAGGGCCCCCCACATTCTGCCTAACTTTGAGCACTGCCGACAAAGTAAAATGTGCAAATGTGACAAACAACACTAACGTGCAGTCCGCGCCGATGACGGATTAGACCGTCGTTGTGCAGATGACGTCCCAGATGACGTCACCGGTGATGTCATGGGACGTTCAAATATCGACACTGAGTGTTGCTGCAGCGAGCCCTCGTAGCTGCTTCGACCTCCCCGCATCCTGTCTGGCCTGATAGCTGCCGACAAAAACACACTGCTCACGATTGATGCAAATTAAATTCAGCAATTTAAAGTTAAATTAATAATCTCAATCAACAATAAAAATCCCGATTTAAATCAACATAAAATAAAACTACAAATTTCCCTGTAAATGTCACATAGCTGATTTCAGTTTTCAATCTACACTGTGTTAAAAAAAAACACCCACTCACGTTTTCTTTTATGTCTACGTGGAAAATATCTGGATTTCCACAAAGTTTTCAGGCAGTGTTTAGGAAAAATCAAGTATTCCACCGGTGAAAAAATTAAATATTCTTTGCCACCGGTGACGTCATGACGACGTCATACTTACACGTTTGAAAATTATGGGTTTTACAGTTGAAGACAGACATTTGATAAAATGTTTGCGAGTCAGCAAGAGTTATGGAGCCACAAGTTTGTGCAAGATGTTTCTGGACAATGGACAGTCAATTAAACATTGATGGAATGAAACTTTTAAATACAAAAATTTTACATGACTTGCAGTATCAAGCCGTTTGACTGATAGCGGGCAAGTGGTCATCCATGCAGTCGTACAGTGCGCATACTCCTATTGACATGACAAAAATTAAGTATCTCGCACTAAGCCAAGGATATAAACCACCAAAACAGTTCACAATAAAAAATTGCACAACAGACTAGCATATTTTGGGTTCAGTCAGCACAATGATTAATCGATGTGTTTTAACATTTCACGAAATGTTTGTCTTCAAGGGTAATCAGTAAAATACATAAATTACAAACACGGAAGTATGATGTCATCGTAACGTCACCAATGGCAAAAAATATTTAATTTTTTACCAGTGGAATACTTGTTTCCTCCTAAATATTCCCTGAAAATTTTGTGAAATTCTAAACATTTTTCGATAAAAATATAAAAGAAAATGTGAGTTGGTGTTTCTTTCTGAACACAGTGTATTATTAGCATTCAGTGGACTGTATTGTTTGCCAACACAATTCATCCATCGATTAAACAAACATTGGACTCTTTCTGAATTCTGAGCTGCCGAGTTTGCTTAATCTTCCACACTTTGCCAAAGTTAACATTGCATAACAATGATCTTGACTTCTGTTAACTGCTTATGTTATTGGCGGTAGTTATTTTCAGAATTTTGTTTCAATATGTGCTTACAAACATTAGAAATGTTATAGCCGCCGTTACTGTTTACTATATCCCTTAACGAGGTTGACCCCCGTAACTATTCACAAGTTGGAATGCTTGTAAACTAGGGTTTTTTTTATTAAATAGTTCTTTGCCAGGCTGCTACAGAAACAAAATAAAACATACCAGTATGTAATTAAACAAAACTCTAATCAAAGCCACATGATGTCATCCACAAACTAACAGATAAAGCTAACCAACCACAATGGTTATCACAGATAGCACAGAGACTTTTAGTATAAAAACCTAATAAAAATCTTTAAAAAATTGAAAATAATAATTCAATTAAAAATCCATATTTAAATCAAAAAATCAACGTTTTTCATTTTTATTTAAAATTTATCGACCCTGATGCTGCTGTGACTACTACTACGACTTCTGCTGCTGCGACTGTGTCACAGTGCGTCATCAGACCTTCAATCTTCATGCCAGCTTCAAGACATCTGGCAAACCGGCAGGCGGGACATTTCTTGCGGTTGGCGAGTCGGATGACACAGGCGTCGTGGTGACGACAGATGAATGTTTTGTTGTTCTGAACGGTCCGCTTGAAGAAGCCCTTGCAACTCTCACATGAGAACGTACCGTAGTGATATCCTGCCAGCAGCACCCATAGCAACCAGCAATGTATTGGTAAATTTTCGTTCGGGGGAATGTATCCCAACCCTTCTGTCCCCTTAGAAGTAACCCCAACCCCACCACAAATGTAATTTAGAGCATTTTTTGCACCTTATACACCAAATCTGGTCACACCAGTTTTTGTATTCCTTTTTTCAATTTTGAGATGTCCAAAGGCAAATTTTCCACCTCACCTATGAGTATTGGTGTTAACTCGGTAAATCACATGCAATATTTTACATGAAATAATTAAGACAACAGAAGTAGTGATTCAAACTGAGTGATGCAGCGTATTTGGGGGAACGCTACTCTATCACCTTCCCCTTTGTCTTGCTCCCCTACTGTGATGCCACTGTGAATTATAACAATGATGCATATACCAGAGATGCTGTCTCCACAGATGGGGCAGCGTCCCATGGGATGAGGGTAGTAGTCGTAGGCGGAGGGTGTGGCAGTGGTTGGTTGATTTGGTGGAACGCCAGTGACCACTGTCTGAACGTGATCGACGTTTGAAAGGTTCACAGCCGCATCACTAGCTCCCACCATGCACTGCACACTAGCCTGCTACATACACAGTTACACCTGCACTATAGAATGATGTCACTGCTATTATGACGTCATGCATTGAGTCATCATGTGCACAGAGAGACTCACAGACAGACAGAAAAAGCGATTACTTCATTATCTACCAATGTTCACTACGTTCGCCTTGGCGGAGATAATCGATGATATAACATAGAAAGTACACCGTGTCCGGTAAAAAAACATCCCAGACATTTACGATGTAACTTGAAGGATTATCAGTTTTTAATAATTTTTGACACTGATATTTCTGACACAACTATCGATCAAATGACTGTCCAATTTTCCACCGCACCTATTGTTTGTTTCTGTACTACCTGGGGAAACAAAACCAACAAAATATTGCATTTTATCATATTTCGCCTGTTACGGTTTTCCCAGGTATTGCAGAAGCAGACATTTGGTGAGGTGGGAATTAGAATGATTACTTGATGCCAAATAGTGTCAAAAATGTTTGTACCAAAAATTATAAAAATCTGTCAATCTTTCTTCAAGTCACAATTGATAATGTTGGGGATGCCTTTTGATGCATTTCTGTTCATTTCAACTCATATTTCGTTTGTTCTAGTTTCCTCAGGTAGTGCAGAAGCAGACATTGGGTGAAGTGAAATACTGATGGCCAGTTTGACTTTGATGGCCAGTTGTGCGAGAAATAATCCTGCGAAAAATTATTAAAATTGGATATCCCTTAGCTTCAAGTGACAATCAATTTTGGCGCTTTAGAAATCGTTTACTTACTTACTTACTTACTTACTTCAATAATGTTCGGAATGTTTTTTTTCCAGACATGGTGTATATGCAGACTAAATGGAACAGAGCTGAAACTGAAAGCACCTGCGGCTGTTGAGACTCGTGATTGGCTGCGTCACTCGGCGCTGCTATGGTAACAATTGTTTTCACATCACTGTGATTGGAATAAGTCAGGATGTCACTGGAGTGTTCAGCGGGTGTTGTAGTGTTGCTGGGGTTGAGTCGATTGCTTGGCATTATGATGAACGTCTGTCCATCCTAATACAACAAACATGCCTGGTTTTGGAAACGATGTTCAACATAGGGGTAATACTTGAATCTCAAGTTACCCATGGGTCAAGAACAAAACATCAGTTCAGCAACCACAAAGCTGGTGGTAAACTCAGGCTAACTCGCCGAAAATTTACCTGGCATCATCGAGTGTGCTAAGCGAACAAAATGAACTAAACTAAATGAATATATGTTAGTGCTGTTCGGTTCAGCTCTAATGACTGTGTGTTCTATGTTTAATATTAGGTTTTTTGGTAAAGGTTAAACTTTCGTTTCCATTGTTGTAAAGGGAAAACTTACTGTTCTATTATTATATGTATGTGCATTGACTGGAAAGGCTGTCCTCAGAATGACCTATACTGTGTCGGTTGGGACTTAAAACCCTACACCCTCATAGAGTTAGAATGATACCAAAAAAACTACGGTCAGTACCCAATACCCAATATTATTGGATCCTTTTTAGTTAAGTTGTTTATTTTTTTATATTATCTTGTATTTTCTTTTGTGCTGTCAGTGAACAAAGTTGTATATATAATACCAAGGTCCAATACTCAATACCAATACCGATATTGGTTTCCTGCCACGTTTTCTGCTAGAGCCAGACATGAAAAATGAAGTGTGTTGTGCTAACCATGCTAGCCCAATGATGTTAACTAAGCATTAAGATATGTTTGGTCTGCTTTGGCAGCACCTGCACTCAGCCCACCATTTAAGGGTGCAATGTCCTTTCACTCTCTGTCCATTGCTTCTCAGCCTGTGGCCGTGCTTTACCAGGAATAAAAGACAGCCATGTTTGATCCTCACTATAGGGCCGTGGAAGTGGCAGTGTGGTGTCTAATTACATCATGCAGCACAGGTGCTTATGGTCTGCCTCACATGCTAGTGAGCCAGTAGTGACAACCACCAAAGAGCACAGTGGTTGGCTACAAGGGGGCAGATGTGCATGACTGTTCACTGATTAACTAATTATATAGCTTACATAGGGTTCCCACGCCTCCTGGAAAGTCCTGGAAAATAAAAATCTTTGGGTTAGTTGATGAATCCACTGGAACTTCAAAATAAACAACAATAAACATGCATGACTGGCATACACTTACTAAATAAAATACAAAAAAAAATTAAAATAGTTTCTTGCCAATTTTTACTTATGAAGAACTTTGTGCATTGCACTACTTAGAACTCATTGGGCGGTATTGGTATTGCCTAGTACAGTACCCAATACAACCCAGTACTAGCAAATATTAGGCAATACCCAATACCCCAATGCTAGTATTGTTCTAACCCTACATGTATACACTCACTCACTCACACTCACTCACACTCACTCAGTGCTGTTTGGTCCAGTTCATTAAAGTCGTATTGCACGAACTGTACAAGTAAACAAACGAAGCCAACAAACTGGCAGTTCAGTTTGTTCCATTTCTGTTCATTTCACAAAGTGTACTAATAGAATTTGGTTCATTCTGTAGCCAATTCAAAAATTTTCTGCCAAAAATAAAAACAGGGCCAAAGACTCAGATTTTGGAGGCAACTTAATGCTAAAATTGAACTTCTGAGCACCCATAAGCTCCTCTGTCAAAAACCTGCAGATCTGCATTCTAAAAAACTCACTTCCTGCCTCTCACTCAACTTTCTTAACCCAAGATGCCACTGCTGCAGAGTTCTACAGAGACTTTGCTGGCGAGCATTTGCTGTGGTTAGTCCACAGCTGTGGAACCAGCCACTAATTAACATGCAAACTACCGTTACCAATACGTCGAACTGAGCTCTAAACGACTATTGAAGATGATGAGCAGAGTTATTAGTGACGTTCAGATGACAGCACCTCTGAGGATTCTACAGCGGAAAAAGCTATAGCATTGTGCATTACATTGACATTAACACTAGAGCTGTACCTTGACAGCAATGATAGGACGCACGATCGGCCAAGACTGAGCTGCCGTAGTCAAGGCAGCGGTGGCCTGTGTTCCAGTAACAGCGGAAGCAGCTATCAGAGCGTGGCGTGGTGACGATACAATGCTGCTGGCTCCGACAGTGTTGACGGTTGCCGAGCCTGTAGACAGGGTCTGCGCGATGGCCTGCAGCAGTGCCGGTGATATGCCAGTCACTGATGAACTGCTGCTACTGTCTGCTGAGGATGACGAATGATCCATGATATCTTCACTCACTCAATCCCTACACACAGCATGGCACATACACTGCATTCTAAAAAACCTGCGACTTTTATTATTTTTTAAAAATAACTCTGAAACATGGGCCAATTTTGATAATTTTCTAACATCGTGAAGAAACGTGACATAAATGCAGTAGTGTCATTTCAGTAAATCATTGGGGGTCTCAGTGATCCTTGAGGGTTTAAGTCTGTATAACGTATTGTTTATGCAGCAGTAACACTGTTTCAGAGGTACGATTTACAGACAAAAAAAACTCCTTGGGGGTCCATAGATCCCTAGAGCTCTCTCTCTCTCTTGCTCCATGGGCTCAGTGCCCGTTGGTGTCCATGACCTTCTTCACAAAATGTGTTCATTTCATCCTGTCCATCGCCAATCTGTAGAGGGTGCCGATATCCTTGTTGTACCAGCCCACTGGATCATCTGTCCATCTTCTTTTTGGTCTTCCTCTCTTGTTCCTGCCATCCATTATGCCGAAAACAACCTGTATAATCAACCTGTGATCTGACATCCTACATATGAAGCCAAAGAAGACTTTCAGTTTCCTCTCCATCATTCTCTGCACGATGTTGACACTTATGCCCATTCTTTTCTAATCTCTTTGTTCTTGATTCTTTGTTGCCATCTTATGTTTAATATCCTTCGTAGACATTATATTTCCCTATAGCCCCCCTAAATGATGCCCCTGCGTAAATGACTTACAGTTTTACCCATCTCAACCATAATGTTGCTGCACTACCTTGGCATCAGATTACCTTAAATTTCCGTCCATACGGATTGCGGTCGGAAAATAACACTAGAGTACTGAGCTTCTTGAGCAGCGATGCTCAAGTTCAGAAGATTAGATTGACTTCTGTCAAGTGAAGTCAAGTCCTCATAGAGTGAAAGTGATCGTTATTCTTACAACTACCATTCCCACCTCTATTTCATTTCTGCCGGAAATCATCATCGTAGTGAACCTTCGTTGTAACTTGTGCGTGATCGCAGGATTGATTCCAATGGTGACCGAACAGATTAGGTAAGACTACGCATAGGGTAAGTATTAAGGTAGATAAGTAGATTAGTAATGTAAGGTAAGTAGTACGTAGGTAGGTAGGCGAAGATAGGGAAGGTCAGGCGAGGTAACAGTGTAGGGGATAATGTCGTGGAAAATTTTGTTTTTGTACCCCTATTTTTCTGTACCATCTATTCTAGCCACGAACCTTCATTTTCGCACAATTTAAACCCCAAAAGTAAATCCTTTTTCTAAGAACGTCTTCTATCCCTTAATTTGAGAACGATCGGACAGTGGTCTGTCTTCCCCACATGGTTCTCTCTATGGTGTACCTCAAGGCTCTGTTCTCGGTCCTTTACTATTCATCCTGTATACCACCCCTCTCAGCACTCTCATTTCATCTCATTCCTTAAATCACCACCTCTATGCAGATGACACTCAGATCTTCCTCTCTTTCCGCCCACCTGAT
>Ga0209671_1005226_pt1 | contig 13078 bp, 7 predicted proteins | sample WorMetHERISLAND2_2_FD_187401 | JGI IMG/M metagenome (GOLD analysis project Ga0209671, IMG submission 187401) | Marine gutless worms symbiont microbial communities from Max Planck institute for Marine Microbiology, Germany - Olavius geniculatus... | ecosystem: Host-associated > Annelida >... | reverse complement strand
AGTAAAAAGGCTAATAAAGAACTTCGTGTTTTGACTCCATGGATTGGCTAAATCTGCGGTTGCTTCGGAGATACAACTTTATCACATACATAAAATTTCAGTTATGAAAAAAACTGACACATCGGAATACAAAATATACTCTTTTAAGTTAGTGATGGCACTTCGATTTTTGCACATAATTTGGGTTAAATCACTGTTATTTTTATGTTGACCGTTCACTGTAAAGATACAGAAAAAATATTGAAATAAATGAAAAAGAATAAAACTTTTGAAAACGTTTATTAAAACTATAGGCCTTATCGTCGTCATCAGTTTAATTGTCGTCAGCAGTAATGGCAGCTGCAGCAACTGTACATTAAGACGCATTCACACGTGCGACGGCTAGAAACATATTGCAGCAATGTCGCCTGTGTCTTGGTTGTTGTGGATTGCTGGTTTACTGGAAACTTCATCGCTCATCAACCGGTCATCTGCGCTGCACTACGGTATGTTCTGTGTATTCTCACAAGGTCATATCGGTACTGAACAATAAAGAGTAAGAGACATTTCAGAGCGATACTTGGCCAAAATTCCCAACGCTGCAGTCGGTAGACATCGTTCAAAAACAGGCCATTTACATGTATTTAGTTTTGCGGCACGCGAACTTTAGAAGTGCTGACGTGACGCCCGAAGGAAATAATGTCGTTGATTTATGACAAATTCGGGGCAAATTAGATCAGTATTTTTAAAGTTACAAGCTTTAAAGCACTGACCCGGAAGTGTTCAGACTGACTTTGAAGACAGTAGACTTGATGTGCAGCGTGTAGGCGTTAATTGATCACCGTTAATTCTACGCCAAACGCGCAGCTTAGCAGAATGATTATATCGTGATGTGAAGCAGAGTTAACTAAAAACTAAACTAACCAAAATAAACAGTACGTGTTTCGGTCCACGAGACGAGTTCGAATCTCGAACAAAAAAAGACTGACCAATACTGTGCGCGAAAACCGTATACAGTCGTTTATACCGGGTGGCGCAAAACCAACGTCCAGAACATTCGCATCCATTATTCAGCCGAGTGGTCGAAATGAATCAGTGCAAAAGCATATATGTAACGATCAAACATCTCCGAATATGTGTAGGCATTTTTGCCTAAAACACTTCTGTATTAGCCGTGGTACAAACAAAATAGCGTCACACGCCATAAAGCAAATCTGTTGAATGTCCATTCTTGTGAGCTGATAAAATCTGGCGTGTTGTGTTGAAGAAAATTTTGAGTTGCTTTGATGCGGTATGATAGAATGTTCTCTTTACATAATTGGATTTTTAACTTGTCTTACGTCATTAAGCGGCATTCAGTGGTGTCATTAGTGAAGTCACTGAAATTTATAACTGAGTACGAGTACACATTGGTCTACAAATGCGTGAAGGGAAATTCATCTCCATAAAGTATGCGCGCCGTTATAATTACGCAAATTTCGGGACGTTTTTAGCGCCACCCGGTATGGCCTACAGATACTAACGACTGATACAATGTCGCACCGTTAATGAGACATTGAAATCTCCCTGCTAGAACTAAAGATCTATAGCTGCCTCCAGAACTGTTACCGATAATCGCGCGCGTACTACATGCAATGAGGGCTGCCGTGCTTAGTGCGACCGATGTGCGACCAGTGCAAAGATTACCGATTACTCTACGCACTTTGCCTCTCCAGTTCTTCCACTCGTCGCGTCTTAACGCCCCACCCTCCCTTTCTCCCCCTCCTCCCTCTTGGTCTCTTGAGCACCTCACCCTATGTACGTCGCGTATCTGAATAATCATCTTATTTTGCGATTCGATTCCGGTCAATTTTTCGGCGGGCGACGCAGTCAGGAAAAGTCGTCCCAGGGGAGGGGAGACTCACGTCGTAAGACCTGCACTCACGACTTAAGACGACGACCCAAGTCATAAGAATCAGTTCGTAACGTTTGGGTGCACGTTGATCGTCACAGAAAGACAACGACATAAGAGACCCCCACGTCATATAAAGCTCGCGTCTCAAGTCGACTCACAAAGACGATTCACACCGTAAGCGGAAGACGCACATAAGACTCACGTCGTAAGACGCGCGACGGTCGGTCTTTCAGTCGGTAGAGCGTTGCGGACGTTTGGTAACGACATTTTGTCGTCAAGTCTTTACAAATTCCCGACGCATGCGCAGCGCGACGCAGACCGAGAAGAGCTCCAGATTGTCACGCGACCCAGCATGCAATGCGGCCGTGCACCAGTTAAGCTCAGCCTGGCAACTACACAGCCACTGCAGGCTGGGTTGTCGTTGGCCACGCAGGGATGGCTAGGCTGAGTTCATGTGAGTCTGGCTAGTGTCCCAGCTCGCCAACTACTCAGAGCCATAGCAGACGACGACTGCAGAACATCTGGTCAGCGATGTTATGCCCAAAGTGCACGGGGGCAACGTCAAGTGATGGATGGATCAAAACTCAGATACGGGTGTCAATTATTGCTTTATATACGGGCAAAAAGTCAAGTTGATGATTCAACGCGTGTTAACTTATCGTGTTTTTTAAATGATAGGAATAATTAAGGCGTGTGCAAAAAAGCCGGAATTGAGTTGGACTGAACTGAACTTCGTAGTTGCGAGTGTAGTTTTTTTCGCTCTGTACACGCCTTAAGAGCTACACAATCATTGTTTTAGTCCAGTTGCTTGATAAGTAGCCAATTCACACCAAAGACGTTGTTAGAAACCTATTCGCTTAAACTCATTTATTGCCTGCAATTCTTTGATCATCGTTTGCTGCTTATACGAATACTGTACTCATACGTGTCACTGCCCGTTATTGAAACTCTTGCAATAAGCTTAGGCTATAATATCAGCTCACGCGCAAAATGATGTCAAGTCATTTTTTCGAAGATCGATAGGCTCGGAATGTGTCCCCTAGGAGCCAGTCGTCAAAAGTTTTATATAGATTAAAAAATGTCGGCGCCGAGTGCCGACATAATATGTGGCCGTCAGTGTTTGAATTGCCGGGGGTTAGGGGGTTGAACCTCCCAAATGTTTTTTAACCCCCTAGCACACTTTCAAACTATGTGGGGTCAGCTATGATACTATATACATACATTTTTCATCACAGTCGCAAAGTTTAGCTCCCCAGCTAATTTTTCACAATTTAAACACTGGCGGCCGTCCGTTCTGTTGTCGAGCGTTTCAGTCGCTGAAGGTGAATAAACTAGATTGGAATTATACCTACTTCGCAGTCAACGCCTGAGTCGCCTGACTTATGATCTGCCACCCGCAGATGAATAATTGTGATTTCTAAACCTGTGACAATTCTTAAAGTTCTTGACGTTAAAGGACTTTGATCATTGATATTTCGAGCTGAACCTTGGTACACTAGTTAATTTTGCTCCTGCGAACCTTTACTTTAGTTTTAGTTCTTTTCTGGCTGTATGTTTTCGATTTAAAAGCTTAAAAACAGACAGACGGACAGACAAACAGACGGACGGGCAAGACGTATAATGCAGCCTGTATGACTCCGGCATTCTAATCGCATCATATATAACGGTCGATCGCTGATCAGTTTCTGATCGGTTCACACAATCTGCATCAAGCGCGCATTCATCACTGGATTGGAAGAGTATTTAACTCGATCACACACAGCATTCATGCCACAATAGTCCGCTAAATGTGCTTCTTGGAGAATAATGTGATAAACCGGGGACAAGCGCTCGTCCTCGAATTGTGACGACATAGGTGAAACAAGCCGCCTCTCTGCGTTGATGGCCGGGAGATTTGGTGTCTGCTTGCTGCCTCATACCTTATTCATCCTCGTAGCATTCAAGTCGCAGTTTTGTCATTTTCGGCTGGGAAAATGAAGGAAAATAGCTAAAACCATTTTTTGACAGTAAGGAATAGAAAAAAAATTCCTCCTATTTAGGGCAGGGGAAAAAGAAAAAGGAAAAGTAAAGAAATAGGACGAATGAAAAAAATGGGAGAAAGAGGAAGCGGGTCAGGAAAGGGGAAAGAAAGGAAGAAAAGGGAATGGATTATTACCTTCCTTGGCGGTGTGATACCTTGGCAGCCCTTTAAAAATACTGAACGGTCAATTTTTTTGTCTCATTGCGGTTTTTGTAGCTTATCTTTACCTCGTACCGTTACGCCGATTTTTCCCAGTTTGTCACATTATTCGTCGATCGATCAATAAAAAGATTAGTGAAGGGCGGATTGAGAACGTGGCTTTAGTGATGATCTCTAGAACGGCATAAAACGCAATAATATGCAAATAATGCAAGACGTGACTGTGCGATCGTCATATGTTCTTATATGCAACGCATACTGGCGTTTCTTCGCCGTCAGTAGCGGAGCAGAAGAGTGAAGACGCCGAGTGTATAAACGCACTTTAGCGCACCGCGCTTTTTTTACAAACGGCGCTTTTTTGTAAAGTTAGAATAGACATGTAGGTCTAACTTGAATATTGAATGGTGTAAGAAATTTTAGCATACGACTGTTAATTGTCGGCTTACGGCACTAGTTACTGTACGGACGGACGGACGGACAAACGGACAGTCAGACGGACGGACGCTCGACTATAGCTAAAACGTGCTATAACGCTACGTGCTGTCGCGCGTAAAAAGCCATACTTATTATTTGTCACGCCGTGAATTTTACGCATAATTCGACCGACTTGTCTGTGTCGTAAACTGGATAAATGCTTTTCCGATGTCGCACAACAAAACAAATTCACGTCAGAAATTTTATCGCTAGTCAGTCACCGTCTTTATCTTTATTTTTCAGACGTGCTATTCAGTTGTCGTATCCAGCCACAAAGTCACAAAACCTTACGCATTAGTCTCGAAGTCTGCCGTAGATTGTTGCAGTTGCGGCTTATGCAAAGAGATTTGGTCGAAAGTCTAGAACTCTGCAGGGTTTGAAAAGAAAGTAACAAGAACAGAAACTGTTCGAGCGTGACTGGATTTATCGCAGATTTTAGTTCATTATTCTACGTTTCACTTAATCCGAGCTGGATTTCGTCACCAGATGTGCCGTTGCTGCTGGTGTATTTTGACGTTTGCAGGATTTTCATGAGGACAAGATGGGGAGCGAAAAGGGGGTTGTCTGAGGAGGGTTTTGTCAGTAAATCAGCGTGATAGCTGAGTGGCTATCAATCGTCATTTGTTTAGTGGCGGTAACGCTGGTCTCCGCTAAGCCTCTTGGTCTGCAGCGGTCAACGCCGCGTTCACGAGCGTTAAGCGCTGCTTGACGACAAAAAGACACGCGCCATGCGCGCGTTCACGCTATCAGTAACTACACACTGGACCGGACCGGACTGAAGTGCTGGGGGGGGGCTATTCTGATCTTTGCCTTGTGGTGTCCCGGGAGCTGCAGTACGGATTGGCGCCCAATTATTTCCCTGCCCCATCGGCCGACATCACTGAATCGGTTTCGGTCACCGGCGTTATCAAAGTTCTGAACTCTGCTTCGCTCGAACTAATCTAAGCTGCACTCGAGCGAAACAGTTTGCTCTCGTACCATTGCACGCACCGAGCCAGCATCCTAGGCTAAAAACTCCCGAAACGTCATAATCTACAAAACTTATCGTGCATTTTCCCCGGCGATTTCGCGCATTTTTCTTTCGCAATCGAACATCGTTCATCGGCCACTGGCTATATGCAAGGCGGCGAGTGTCAGGCGATCGGTCAGCTGCGGCTGCTGTGACTGTCGTAAATCGCGTCGCGTCGTCGTCTCATCGCGTCGCCGCTGTCAGAGCGTCGTGAATGACTTGAATGACGTCGCCGACGAAGAGTAATTTGATTTCCGCCGGTGACGCCGTTGAGCAGTCGCAGTTTTGACGAATAGCGACCGATGGAACCGAACAGACAACGCGCCGTGTCTGCCGTGAAGACGCCAGCCGCATCCTATACTACGCCGTGGGCCATAAAAACGTGACACTTTTCTTTTGCCTATATCTCACTAATTATTGACCGATTTTCAAATTTTTTTACTGGCACACTCTGCGGACAATTTGCAATAATGTGATTATTTTATATCCCACCGCACCGTAAAAGCATCTCTACACTACTCTGTGAAATATAAACGTAAGAAAAAGCTAATGATAATAACAAACATTTAGGTAAGTGGTAAAAACTCTTCAGACCAACATTGCGGTGAATGATGCGTATGACACTAGACTGTGTTGGACCCACACAGTCTAGCGTCATACAAATCATTCACCGCGAGGTTGGACTGAAGTGTTTTTTAAAATTTTACCTAAATGTTTGTTTGTTCGTTATACATGTACATTTATATTTCATTCATATTTCACTAAGTAATGTATAGACGCATTTGCGGTGTGGTGAGAAATACAACAATCACATTATTGCATATTTTCCGCAGAGTGTGTTAGTGAAAAAAATTCAAAAATCGGTCAATAATTGGCAAACATATAAACAAAGTAAAGTGCCACGTTTTTTGGTCCACCCTGTATAGTGCTGCTGCTGCTGATGATGATAGCACGGTGATTATGGGGCACCGTGAAATAGGAAAGTGAGCAGAGTGAACGTCTAACCTATACATTCATCCAATCATTCAGTTGTCAGACAAATCGCATCTCGGCCCACCCCTGACCGATGACGTCACCTCGCCGTCAACGACACATTTGTCACAAAACAGTACAATATTAACCACGAACCGACCGGATTACTGCAAAAACTACCAAGGTCATCCAAGGTCAATGATTTAATCTCATCTGACAGAGCGTATGACACTTCCTATTACTGATTCATAGTAACGTAGACCGTATCTTTTACCGTTTCCGAGATATGGTCAGTTTTTCGTTGAAAACACACATTTTCGCTACTCCTCTTCCATTCAAACCCGAATTTGATAATGTTTTCCTTGCAATAGATCGTTTAAATTCTGCATGCTTATTTGAGGCACAGGACTAATAAAATGTGTAAAAAGTTTTTCTCTGTGACCTACCGTTTAGTCACAATACGTCAGTAACAGACTGACAAACGGACGGACAGACAGACGGTGCACATTGTGCCATTGACGCTCTACAGCATAGCTGTAGCGCGTCAGTAATAACAGATCCGTTTGTCTCGAATCTCGATGTCCCTGCAGGGGCTCCTAACTCAAAAATAACAAGGTTTAAAAAAACGAAATTGGTGTTAACGTTTTCTAATACAGGTGTAACCGGTGTGCAATTTTTTTTCTGGTCACATTGTCGGGAGTGGTGTTAGAGTTAGAGTTGCAAAGTGCATTGTTAGGCGGATGCCCGCATAATAGGCTATGTCAGCAGTGTGCTCACAATTAAAGACTTTACTAACGTGTAAATAGATGAAACAGAAGCTGTAAAAAGTTGACGGAGAGTTTGAGTTACAGGCTGTTAGACTTATATTTCTCCCGTAACCGTCTTTTCAGATATAGTTTTCCGTGATTACACAGCACTCTTCTTGTGCTTTATTTCTCCCATTTCCATTTGCTAAAGAATGTTCAGAAACGAGCCTTTTTAATTATCTACGGAAAACGTTTTGTTACCGCGATTATCGCAAGTTTGGTCAAGAAGTTGGTTATGATTATCTGGCAGATAGACGTGAAGCTTTACCTTGCAAATTTTCTATCAAAACGATTCGTCCAGACTCATGTATTCATCACCTTATTCCTAAACAAGCAACGAAAATATACTTTCTAGACTAAGAAATCCGTCTCAATATTGTATTTCTTTTGCACGTACTAAGAAATTTAAGAAATCACTGGTCACATATGCGTTGCGCGCACTTTTCCGATGGACACTGATGACGATTCTAATGACGATTTTAGTGATAGTTTTATTTCGTGATTGTGCACGGTATTGTGTTTTATTGTAAACTTTTATGTAGCCTAATAGTGTTCATATATCCAGCATATGCTGCCAAACATAATAAATGAATCAATTAATCAATCATTTCAGTACCGCTAAAAACAGTCTTGGTTTCCTGTACTTTATGTACTTGATTAAACTGCATGTTTTCCAGTGCAAATCATTCATCATATCATATCGTATCATGTCACATCATACAACAGTATCCAACCTTTCCAAGCCTACCAGTGACAGGGCTGCAGGTCTTCGCAGAGGCGCTGTTTTTGACAACTAGAAGCTTGTATCAGACTGGTAGTAGGCTAAATATCGTACAGCGAGGTCCGGTCGTGTGACTGTTAGATACGGACACAGACATGACATGACAGTAGTCGTGACGGAATATGATGGAAGCGCCACTAACGAGACGCGACAGACGGCGTAATAAGAATTTACGAGCATCGCGAGACGTTTACAAACAGAAACTACATGCCTGTAGCTCAACGGCAGACGAACTAAAACCCGCTGGCTCTAAGCCCCCAGACTCGGTAGAAAGAAGCCACCTTTTACTACGGTAAACGCAGTCTCCCTTTGCAATCGCGTGAGAGCGCCTTAGCAAGTAAGCAACCGAGGCACTTGATTTTGATGTATTGCGTCGATTTGTTTAATACTTGGCTTATCTGTAGAATTCTTGCAGAAAAACAGTTCAAATGGTTAGATTACTTTAATGTTATGTTTCACATGCCAGACTAATATTCGGAAACATGCGGACACCATCATGACGATTTTTGTTCACATCTCTGTGCTTCTCATTAAGACAGTGAGTATTAGCGAAAGACAACATTTATTGCCTTCGCCTTGACATAGTATAGCTGGCTTGCTAACACCAGGGCCCTATGCAAAAATTTAAAATTAGTTGTGTGAATGCAATCTAACAAAAACTTATAAGCCCCGCTTTGCATCATCTTTTGTTAGCTAATTACAGGTTTACTTCAACGCCAGGCAACGTATAAATTCACGTTTTACTTATTTACTTACTTACTCATTATTAGCGTAGTTAATTTTTGTGGACTACATTGCAGTCAGCCCCGTAGAGAAGAGGGATAGGGAGTAAGTTAGAGTAAGTAAGAGGTCCTGCGACGTTTGGGGCCCCACTGTCGCTCAAAAATATCAAGTACACTTGAATGCGACATTCTCAAAGAAAAAAATTTGAAAATTTGCTCCCCAGCGGGGCCCCGCGAGAATGTTTTCCTGGGCCCCGCTGTGTCTCTCGAAGAGCCTGTTCGCAATAAACTTTTATAGGGTGTTTAGACGATCTGGCAAACGTTCAGCAAACGTCCAGCATTACATTTGCTGGAAGTTTGCTGGACGTTTGCTGGATCGTGTAAACGCCCCATTTAGCCGTTTCATACGCAGTGCCGAGTTGGAACACGCACGGGCGGGGGGGGGTTAGACTAAAAGGCACTCCCGTCAGCTGGGTTGTTTGCGTCAGTCCGACTCCTGGAAGACCGGATACTGAGGCGGAAGTAATTGTTGTGCGACCAGCTCGTTCAGAACCAACCTGAGACTGCACAGCCGGTTGCAGTCATAGCTTGTTCTTCTTGTGATCATTGTCGCCGACGTCGTCTGTCTACGACTGATGACTTATGCCGCTAGTTACTTTACTGTACTCCGCTAACATACGCTGCTCTGACAATTAGACCGAGCCATTCATCAACACACGCAGGCCCGTCCGTCTACAGCTTTGCTATCGCCGTCGGTCAGTCACCGTAGCTTGTTAAAGGTTAAACGAGTACACACTGATTTACTTACTTACTTCGTGGAAACTCATCTTGCAGCTACGGAGCGTCACTGGCCATATGGAGGCTCAGTGGTTAGGGCGTTGGATACGAGACCGAAGGGTCCACGGTTCAATGCCCAGCCGATGCGCTACCAAGTAACAGCCTTGGGCAAGTTGTTCACACCTACCTGCCTGTGTAGGTGCAAGTGTCTAGTGGTTAGTGTCGACTCGTAACTTTCAAATTGCGGTTTGATTCTCACTGCTGTCATTTGCAAGCAAACTTGAGCAAGTTGCTAACCTACGGTGTGCTCAGGCCAACTCAGCCTCTTACTGTCCGTGGGACGGGAAATGAGTAGTGGCTTACGGGCTACGGGGTGAAGGCCTAGTGTGGCTGATTGGGGCGGTGGCATATCTGCTAGCTGCAAACCGCGAGTCCAATTGTTCGTTAACACGGGCAATAGACGGCCGCTTACTGCGCTGTGGTATCGTTAGCTCATGCCAATCAGCTGCCACTTCCGAGATTGTAAAGCACTTCTGAGCAACGGTAAGAAGTGCTATAGCAAGTGTTGGCCTTTACCTTTTTTACGGCGTTACCTGCTATGCACACGACAGGTGAACTCGCTCAGTCCTAGACCCAGCCAGACAGGCCAGTAGGCCTGGCCTACTCGGTTTATTTGCCGCGCAGGGATGAAAGGCTGAGTTGACTTCGTGGTTAGTTAAATGGTGTGACGCCCCACTTGACCGAACTATGGAACGTTAGCTTTATTAGCGGACAATAGGCAACAGCTATAGGCCTAGCTGTAGGCTAGCTGGCAGTCGGACTGGAGCACGTGTGACGTGCAGAACTATTCTTTTGTTATGTTTTATTTTTTGTTGCATTAAACTTGTACATAGTTATAAAAAGAAATGGTCTCGTTGTGTCGTCGTGACAAATGGTTTATCTGTTAAGATACTTTACCTGTCCAGTTTACGGACAGTCGCCCACGGAATAGGCCTACACTAGATACACGATGCTTAGAATGAGCATTAATAAAATACATCCATGTCGTTTTTAGGAACCAACACCAATATGAGCTGCCAGTACTACAAGTTATCATACAAAATGACTCCGACCATAAAATTTGCTGCTTAAAGGAATAATTTTCAGATTAGGCTATACCAAACAACCACGATATAGCTGGAGGCTACTCTGGCTGCTCTGATGATAGACCTAAGATGAATGATGCATGATAGCAATCGTTCTAATGCAATTCTCTGTGTAATTATTCACTGGAGCCATTGGCAAGCAGAAACAACGAGTTCGTGCCATGTTCTCTGCGGGCATCACTGATTGACTTGCGACGGAATGAATGAAGTGTTCGTCGGATAAACTGCGAATGTCGTGACAAAGTGAAATAAGATCGCGCAGACGCAGCCGTTGTTGTCTACGCCACGGACCGATCCAGCGGCACCCTGGGTTAAAAACGCGGTGACTATTTGACCGGCAGCCGGTCAGATAGCGTCGTACCGTCACAGGGACACGGTTTGAGCCGGTACTTATGAGCACTATTGCTTGTACGTACTGGCTAAAACTGTTCAAGGCGGTGACCGGTCAAATATCCGGCCCTCACAAGACCTCACAGGTCAACTGGTCATGACTGGGCGTCTTTGACCGGTGACAAAATTTGGCCGGTCATATAGCCTATAGGATATTTGATTGGCTGCCGGTAAAATATCCTGTGCCTAAAAAGTTGAAAATTTTCAACAGAGTTACTCAGAATTCTAATTTTTACTTCAAATTTTTCCAAAATGGGGGTTTCAGCCCCAAGATGTTGCATTTTTGAATGAGTTTTTCGACAAGAAGATTTATCGATAACTTTCTGACAACCGAAATTTTAGGGGAAATGTGGCAACCACAACGCCACTAGACCGATCAACGTAGCACGTGTAGCTTACACCGTATAATGTATACACGTATCTTACGTCTGTGACTCGTGCTGTAAATCTTCGTTTCGTAAAGTTACGAACGAATTTCTAAAGGGGCAACACGTAAATCTGTTATTATTTCATTACTGTATATTTCTGCATTAATTGTACGCCATGACGCCTCTGTGTTACAAATGAGGGGCGCGCTTTTAAGTTTAAAGTTTTAAGTTTTTTTAAGTTTTACGAATATGATATGATTAGTTTTTTTGTGATGATCCGCTCTCAGTTTTTTGGGGTAGTTTCTGGCGACAAACAAGGGCACAGACACTCGGGCGATTACGTATACTGCCTTTTCCCTGCGGAGGCACAGACACTAGAACAGAGGCCGTGGCATAGTCTTAATCCTCGGTGGTGGTTTCAGTACTCCGAGTGCTTTCTAGTGTGGGAATATATGACGCCTTCGAGACAGATAGCGGGCAATAAAGCGACTAATGTTCACAGCAGAGTGACGGCTGCAGAGTGGATCAATTGACTGACCAACACTAACTTACTTACTGGTACTTCAAACACGTCTCGGAGCTGCGGAGCGTCACCGGCCATGTGAGATCACACATGTCACCCGAGCAGCGGCACAAAATTGACCAACACTAACGCGACATTTGTCCGTTCCCCGGGCAAGACAGGTCGTTAAACAGAATCCTCGCGCGGCGCTCGTCTGCGATGAATTATTTAACGCTGTTGAAACAAGAATGCGATGGGTAGAACGTTGATTGGCCAACCAACGGTCGACCGGACGAATTGACGACGAAACATAACAAGATTATCGAACACTCAGCGACTGCGTATATCGACGTGCGTATAGTTATAGGGTGTTTACACAATCGAGCAAACGTCGAGCAACTAGCTCGACGTTCTTTGGTAATTAGCATACTAATTAGAAGGGCGGGCGGGTTGTAATTGGAAGCCCTATATAAAACGTGATCAGCTAAGAGCCTAAGTCTAGGCCTACATTTGAGCCAGGGGGCGGGGTTCCAATAGGCCTGCTTGAGCCAGCTCGATGTTTGCTTGATGTTTGCTCGATCGTGTAAACACCCTATTAGTTTTCTGTCCACCATCAGTCGGCATGGCGCAATAGTCGAGTGAGAACAAGCCGTTGCGATGGCCTAATTACTTTCACGCAGAACGATGCGTCTACCGAAACGTGACGCTTCTATCGTTAACTGTATGCGACATGTACGAACGGCCTAAAACGAAAACTGTTCGTTTTGCAAAGTCATCGTCGTTCGGTATTTGCATCGTTTGTACTGCGGTGTCTATATGTTCCACTGGTATTGGCATTCTGCCTGGTGTTTTTAATTTTCAAATAAATAAGTGAATTTTACTATACTGTTTAACCAAGTCTTGTTAAATGTATTGATGTTAAATAAAGTTAATTTGTTTTTAGCTTAGTATTTTTTCAAAGATTTTTTTGTATTGTAACTATTAATAATAAAAATGATTCATTTATTTATCTTTCATAGATTTATTTATCTACTTATTCACTAATTTTTTACTAAAATGATTTTTTTTCAAACTCTAGGC
>Ga0209671_1005224_pt1 | contig 13080 bp, 10 predicted proteins | sample WorMetHERISLAND2_2_FD_187401 | JGI IMG/M metagenome (GOLD analysis project Ga0209671, IMG submission 187401) | Marine gutless worms symbiont microbial communities from Max Planck institute for Marine Microbiology, Germany - Olavius geniculatus... | ecosystem: Host-associated > Annelida >... | reverse complement strand
CAGTTAACGTCTGTCCGTGTGTGTCCGTTTGTTCGGTGTCCGTCTGTCCGGCCTACTGTCGGCCTCGGAGCTGTTGGCTCTAGCCCACAGTGCGCTCAATCCGCTCATCTATGGACTGTTCAGTGTTCGAACGATGCGACAGTCGTGTGGACGTCGCTGTCAACGTCGTCGCGATGGAAGGACTTCATCACGCTGCGACGCGCTGTTTCCGTGCTGCTGCGGACAAACGGTCGCCGATGTGTCGCCAGACGTAGAAGTGGCCGCCGCATTCGGTCTGTATGTAGAGACACGTGGGCACGTAGGTACCATTGTTACTCCGTATCATTTTCATCGTCTCCGTTTAATTAGAAATGACAAAAAAAAGATGTATCTGTGGATATACTGGACATTGTTTCACAGTGTTCGGTGTGTACAAGTAGAAGTGGCCGGCGGAGTGGCTGCTCTCCCGCCGGTCGACGCAGAGCATCAACAACCGGCGATAGAACTGCGTGACATCGCAGCATTCCTCGCATCCACTGCTGCTCGTCGACGTCAGCGACCCGTCTCAGCTGACGTCTGTAAACCGACCTCACCCGACTCCTCCACGACCGACACGACCACAGCAGACGATGTCGGTCCGTACCGTCGCATATCTGCCTCGACCGAGTTCCAGCCGCGCGGCACGCCAGCCGCTACTCGCCGGCATCGCAGCCGCAGAGCGCACCTGCTACAGCTGACTGACACGCACGGCGCCCGTATGACTGTGTCTGATTACTGACCGATGTCCGTCCACTTCCAGCGTCCGATCCGCGATTGTCTACATTATATCAACCTTGGAGCAAATGCTTCATCGTAAAAGTAAACGGAAAGGCTTTTTGACATTTTAGACTTAAAATAATATTATATCATTGGTCTCTAGCTTGCTACCGAATGCATTTTTAAGCCTAGAATATCTCAAAAATCAACGACAACTGGCAGGCTTAGTCCTAAACCAAACTATAAAAGCTTATAACGCTTCTTAAACCCCCTGGCTAGATTTAAAGAAAACCTTTGAAAAATAAACGGGGAAAAGAAAAAAGAGGAGACGGTAGGATGAAATAGGAGAAAAGGAATAATAGACGGGGAAACCTCCTTCAACGGCTGAAGCTGAATAGACGCCGGTGATCGAATTCCATCGCCAAAGCAGTTATATCAACGACGATAGATTGAAGTCAAAAGTTGGTGATGTGAGTTAACAAACGACAGAGAGGTTTTACTCTGAGCTTTATCAGGCTTTGTCTATGAAGTTGCTACGCATTATTCTGAGAATATGAATTTTAACTCTCAATTCTTGTTTTCTAATTAGATTTGTTAACATGTACATTGTAAATGTGTATCAGTTTGGTACAAATTTTCTATCAGGATGATTGTCGTAACTGTTGTAACCGTCAAAAGTTTCAACACAAGAGAACGGCGATTTTCACTTTTATCGGTGCATGTAACGAACGGCCTTCTTAAATGGAGCTATTGCTGTTCACATCAAGACAACATGCTCAGTTTGTCGATTTTCACGTATTTTTTGTTTATTTATTTAAAAAAATGCCAGCTGGTGACGTTTTATCATCGTATCGATCTGTTTTGGTGCTGTATAAAGACTAATATCGCACTGCATACGCGATGTCTGTTTTGCAGAATTATGATGTCAAGCTGGTAGTATATTATATATTTTTCCATGAAGCTATGGAAATGCTATCGTTACGGTATTTGTTGAAATTTGACAAATCGTAATCATTTTATCACAAGTCACGTAAAATATTTTTAGTATTTAGTCGTATTTATTTTAATAACGTCAAAATGACAATTTAATGTGCCGATAAACCTATGCCGTTCAGAAGCTTTTACTTTTAGCAGCATTTGGCCATTCAGCGTTTTATACGCGCGACAGCAGAATGCTTCGCGCGTCTTTGCCATTGTCTGGGCGTCCGTCTGTCCGTCCGTCTGTCTGTCTGTCACACTCGTGAGCTGTATCAAAACGGTGCAAGCTAGGACCACGAAATCTTTACTGTGGGCTGCCCCAAGGTCTCTAGTTTATCGTGACAAAATTTCGTGCCACTGGGTGCAGGGGTTCCTCTCGAACGAAGGCGTCGAAGAGGGGTACCTCCCTAAAAGACGTCATTTTTGCCGTTATTGGCTCGAATAATGTGGAAACGGTTGCAGATAGGCACAGACATGCTGCTTATCATAACAAGCACTGGTGACAGGCTTTTTAAATTTATCAACATCGATGACCTTGAATGACCTTGAACCTCCCCAAAATGGGTTTTTAGTGAATTTTTCGCAATTTTTGGATGCTGCGCACAGTTCAACACTGAATTGCGACGAAATGGCTGGAGATAGAGCAAGACAACCTGCATATGAAATTTTCAGCATTCAACGTAGATTTTAGCAGTCCAAGTCCTGACCCCCTAGGTTCAAGGAGGCCGGCACAGGCGGACATCAAAGACGGCTACCCCCCTAAAAAGTGGTTATTTTACCTCATTTATCTCGTGTAGCGTGAAAACGGTTGCAAACAGGTACAGACATGCTGCTCATCATAACAAGCACTGGTGACAAGCTTTTTATTGCTGTCAACGTCGATGACCTTGAATGACCTTGAACCTTCAAAATTGGGGTTTTTAGTAAATTTTTCTGCGATTTTTGACTGCGACACACATTTTAAGAGTGAATTGCGCCGAAGTGGCTGGAGATAGACCTGGACATTTTGCGCATGACATTTTTTAGCATAGAACGTACATTTTTAAGAATATACAAGTAGCTATTTTACCGCTATTGGCTCGTGTAGCTTGAAAACGGTTGCAAATCGGCAGAGACATGCTGCTTATAATAACAAGCAATATGGTAACAAGCTTTTTATTGGTGTAAACATCGATGACCTTGAATGACCTTGAATTTCTAAAATAGGGGTTTTAGTGTTTTTTTGCAATTTGTGGCTGCGGCGTAGATTTCAAGAGTGAATTGCGTCAAAATGGATAGAGTTAAATCAAGACAACCTGCGAATAGGAACTGCTAAGGCTGTCGCGCGTCTCATGAGCTTTGCTCAAATTACTTGTTTTCAATTCCAACACTGACATGGCTAGCAAGCAAAATGTGAGAACAGTGCATTTCAATCAAACTGGCTGAAACTCTGATGTGAATTTAAATTCTGTTAGCGAAAGAAGCCATAGTTTGACGCAGTTTAACCAGTACACGTAGGCTATATGTCACCGACCCATGTCCAACTGTGGGTTTAGTGCACATTCTTGGCATGCAGCTGGATGCAGATGTCAGTAGCCTTGTCTTCATGGCGACTAGGCAGTTTCTGTGCAGCATGTATACAGGAACAATGTCATCCATTTTCACGCACCGTCAGTCTTAAAATGGTTCGTTTTCGTGCTAGAAGTCACTGGCGTGATGTGGACGTGCTAACATCTTCACTGAACGTCTCATCAGTACCTGGAACTGTCGCCTGGAAGGTGTTAATTTTAGTTCATTTTCCAAGTTTTGCCGCAGTGTAAAGTGTGTAGACTTTTCCTTTCCCAAGCCATTTAAGTATTAATCGTAAGTTTATGTTAACTTCTGCACATTTTTGATTTTAATTGTTTGGGGGCCTATTTTCGCACGCTTTTATTCTCACATTTTTCTTCAATTTTTTTTATTGTTATAGCACTTAACGACAGTGTCATTTTGTCAACACTGGACGTTTAGTGCACGTTTAATGCCTTTCTTCCTGTTTATGAACAAAAATCGGATTATTTCAAACATTTAAGCCTGCTAATTCTTACAAATTGCTACATGCAATCATTGTTTTAGGCCCTAGCTATAATGTGTGTATCCTTAACAAGCGCAACATTTAGCAACACAAACATGACAATAGATTGGAAATTATTGTAATATTTGGGGAAAACGGCTCATTATATTGTCCGCATTTCAACAACATTCTTATGAGAAAAACCCCTATCGTTTGCAAACAGACCAGTATCGTGGATTCGATAATTTGCAAGCGTTGAATCAGCAATCCAGCTTTGGCTGCAACACGTAGTAAAATGTGTCATTTATTCATTCGTTCAAACATGATGGAAACGTGTCTTTTTAGTTTTAGTATTCCACAGTAAAAAATTAGAAACTCTACGAGGGGCCCGGGGGCCTTCAGCCCACTCCTGACAGCTGCCCAAAGCCTCGTTGTTGCTGCTGCTGCTACTGCTGCTAAGAAAAAAGTTGAGATCATAACGGCGTCAGTTTCTATCAGTGATGTAAGCAGCCTATTGTTAAGAGCTGTCAGCTAGGCCCTGCGAGACAGTAATGTCACGCTCCGACGCATTGTCAGTTTAACGACGTTACCGTGTCAACATTATTCACTCCGAGCCACCCACACGCCCGCGGAAATTACGTTTGCAAGTTCGCCCACGGAAACAGTCAGATCTATATAGTGTTTTACATGTATGCGTTTTTAAAGTGCTTTATAGCATTGAATCCAGATGCTACTGAATCACACCCCCAGTATTTTAACTACAAGTTGGCAATGCACAAAATGGGAAGGTTTTTCCTAGACCCGAAAGCCCCGGAATAAAGCTGTTGCTCTTTGGGAGCTTTGGGAGAGGTATTTGTGGTATAAACGATGTGTCTTTTCAATGTGAGAAAGAAAATTTCGACCTCCCGCAGTTTCAATGTTGGCCCCGTTTCTTCGACACAGTGCAGCCGCCTCTTCTGCAGATGACAGAGCACAATTTCGGAGAAATTGTCACTTAAACGTGAATAAATTATATAGATACGTACGCAATGATTAACAGTGAATGCTGTATTATGGAAATTCTTATCGCTGATCGTTGCGATAGATTATAATGCCGTATTTCCTGAGACACTGGTCTTGTTTAGCAAAGAACAAGAATCTAAAAGAGCGAAGCTCGTACACAGACTTAGGCCTAGGCCTACATCGTAACTCTAGAGCCTATAGACAGTGTTGCTTAGGCAGAAGTATACTCAATCGTTTCGATACACACGGCAACTGACCGTCACTCAATTATCCCACCGAGTGGCTAGAACAAACGAACTGTGCTGCACTTTACGATAGACCTACCGCAGACCAGCAGTAAACCGTAGTCCCAAGACGTCGACTGTCCGTGTACTGTACGTAACCTTTGCAGCTGATGGCTTTATTGCCGGATCAATACAAATTATAGACGGCCTATGTATGCTCGCAAACAGAATGCGACTTGACCTAAACAAAGCAAGTATTGGCTTAACTACTGAGCCTGCTGTGGTGGCCGTCTTCAAATATGTTAAAAAAATTAAAACAAACTGCATATTAATACCCCGTTTACACGATCAAGCAATCATCAAGCAAACATCGAGCAAACGTCCAGGAAACATCGAGCAATTAGAGCACACGTCGTGCACGTGTATTTTGAATGCATTTGCTGGATGTTTGCTCGATGATTGCTCGATGTTTTCTTGATCGTGTAAACGGGGTATAAGTGTAAGGCTATGGTTAATGCTTAAAACAGCGACAGTCGAACAGTAGTCTTCATGTTTATGCAGCAATGGCTTTTATTTCACAATCTTACATAACCTGTCCGTTTAGGCCTACCCGTATTTGTGTCATTTCTCTTATTTCAGGTCCGTGTAAAACATTTGGCTATTTAATTAGTTCTTTTAGTTAACATGCTAGACTAAACTGGCAGCTTGTCGGCCAGTTTTCCAGCGGGAAACACATAGGTCCTATCGTATCTTATTGTATTGTATGATCGTACTGAAAGTTCTAAAATACCGACAAACGGTTAACATGTTCGAGCCCTTGTATAGGCCTAGCATGAAGCAGAAAAGTTGTGCGCAATGTAAACTGGCAGAGTAGGCTTATAATTACAGGCCAAAGCTGAAGATAAACACGAAATTTATAGCCGCGAAAAATGTCGTTAAAACCGCAGATGAGCTATGGAGAAATAAGAGCAGCACTAGAGGCCAACAGTATTATCTTTAGGCCTAAATATCTCCAGTCGACTTTGCACCTTCTGTCTCTGCATAGTTCCCATACTCGGCAGTTTCGTGTGCCCAGTCAATACTAACAGATTAACATAATAAGTAAATAAGTTAGGAAGTACCAATTTTCTATAGTGCCAAAACCCCACAAGACTCCTGGAAAAAAATTAGTTTTAAACTAAAGCTTTCTATTTTTATCTGAAGACAAGTATACCGTTTTTACTTGTCCTGGTCCATTTCTTTAAGCCAGATAATAAATGTTGGCCACAGAATTAACCGAACTAATCGAAATATAATCAAAATACGTTTTGTGAACCCATAAAACATGGAAATGACCAAGAAATAAGGAAAATTAAAAATTGTGCATTAACCGCAATAAAAAAATCAAAATTGACAGGGGCGTCCATCCTTCCCTCAGCGCCAGGAGGTCACCTTCCCCCAACTCTGACGCTCTTCCCTCTTCTCTTCTCCCATTAATTTTTTTCGTCTTTTTTGTTTTCTCCCTTTTTGTTGCCCTTCCCCCTTTTTTTCTTAGTGGCGTAGCCAGAAACGTGTATTGGGGACCTCGTCTCTTTCCCTCTTTTTCTCTCCCCCTTTCGCCCCTTTTGTTTTTCTTCTCTTTTCCTTTCCTTTGTTTTCTTCTATTTTCCCTTCTTTTCCTTAGAAGTAAGACTCCTGAAATGCAGCAAGGGGGTCTGGGAGAGCGCTGTGAGCTCCTCCAGCAGGGTCTGGGGCGGAGCCCCAGCAGAAATCGGATTTGGTGCATTTTAGCTTTAAAAGACGAGATCTGGTGGTAATAATTTATATTATTGTCCGAAGAATAAACTGACCAATCTGGCAGATTTAGTGCAGTTTAAACCATAAATGTACAAAAAACGTTTTTGCCACATTATTACGTTATTATAGTTCTGTTTTATTATTTAAAACGTTTATTGAAAATTTTATCAATCACTTTGAAAAGCACATTTTGAGGCCACAGAAACGGACAGTGGTGATTTACTGAGTTAGTAGGGACACTTGGTCACATGACCCACGATGGAAGTGAAAATAAATAAAGTTTTCTTTGTCTCTAGTTTCAGCTATACTGCACCTACATTTGGCATTAAACAAGAGGTTGAATAAACTAGGGCTAACGTTTTTATTCAACGTTTAAAAACATTTTTTAAAAATTTTTGTACTATTTTTTACGTTTTTAAGGGCTTTAAATTTTTTAAAACGTTTTTTTACATCTATCGTTTAAACGTACGTTTACAGTATGTCTTGTCTGGAGGATTGGTGGGGCCTAAATCACTCCCCCTTGTCTACGCCACTGCCTTTTTCTTCCCTTTCCGTCCCTTTTCTTTCATTCTGTCCATTCCCCTTGAAAGTACGGTCGCTTGAATCCACGAGGTCTGAGGGAGTGCTGTAAGCTCCCAGAGGCGGAGTCCCAGCCGAAATTGAATTTGGTGCATTATGGCGTCAAATATAACATTTGGTGGGAACTTATTTTGCAAAGAATTTACTGACCAAATTCGGTGCAGTTTAAGCAGTAAAAGCAAAAAAGTATGGTGGCACCACAAATTTAAAAATGGGGGCTACAAGTAATCTGCGAGCGAAGCGAGCTGACAAAAATTGGAGCATTGCAGAATTGTCGCATTTTGCTTTATGAGTATTTCGGTATTTTATGCAATTTGCCATCGAAAAATAATCTTTTCTTCCAGTTTTCAATTTTGTTACTCCTTCCCCATTTTTTTCAAGAGGCATTTGCCTCCACCGGTCAATGAAGTGGACGCCCTGAAAATTGATGGCGAGAAAGCACTTCAACGTGGAAAATATTGTTCCACTTGGCGCAGTGTGATTAGCCTAGTTGACGAGCTTAATGCAACGAGTAGGGCTGGCGTAGAATATAATTTTTATACCGGCGTGGTAGCTGGGAACAACTTCTTTCCCCGTCGCCTTTTGTCCTGCCGCCGACTGCTGCAGACGCGGCGGCAAATCCACATGAAGTGGCTTGGCCGTCCCGACCGACAGCGCACCCCCGTCACTGTCTGGAACGAACTCGAAGCACGCCTCGAAACCGTTCATCTGTCGCTGGCCGTCGACGATGAAATCAATGTAAAGGTGTTGGCCTGACGACATGACCTGTTCTGCGCGCTGCGTGTTACAGTACTGTGCGATCACAGGCGACGAAGCGTCCGGACCGTCACGAACAACGATGAAGTCCGGACTGTCTGAACAGCTGCACGTCAAACCAACAGCACAGTGCAATCCAGTATTTGTCAGACAGCTGCTTATTATATAGCACGAAGATGAGACACATTTATCAACGTCGAGAGTGTATTTTGCCAGTGTAAGTAACGAAGCAGAATACAGTCGATCTAGAGTCGATCGCGTTGAAATAACACACCCTGCTTATGTAATGACTGATCACCAGTGTGTTCTACGTGCGATAAACAGAAGCGAGACCTGTTTCAATCGTTACGTTTGTCTAAAGTGAGAATGTAAGTGGTCAGAGCACTTCAGACCAATGGGGTAGCCAAGGAGCAGGAGGCCCAGGTTTCTCCAATCCTCCAGACAAGACATAGGCCTAAGCACACGCTTAAACTGCACTAAATGTGTTGGCCTAATCTGGCCAGTTGTTGCTCATGAAAATAGGTCCCTAATTAAAAAATAAAAATGTTAAAGCTATAGTGCACCAAATTTGATTTTGATTGGGGCTCCGTCCCTGCTGGGGAGCTTAGAGCATTCCCCCAAACCCTCTAGCTGGATTTTAAAAATTTACTTATAAAGGGAAAAGGAAAGGGGAAGAGGGAAAGGCAAAGAAAGGGAGAGGGGTAAGGAGAAAAAAGGAGAAAAAACAAAAGGGAGGGGATGAAGAGGGAAAAGGAGGGGAGGGAAAGGGAGGCGAGGTTACGCCCCAATTCACATTTCTGGCTACGCCAATGATTCGAAAAATGTGGCCTGATGTAGAATGAATGTTAGATGGGAAAACGAAGTATTCAACTGGTAAGCTTAAGCACCGGCTTCTAGTGACATCTGGTGAACGAAACGAAACTGTTAATCGTCAGCGCAATACTTAGTCTAGGCCTACGCATAAATTTTTAGTCGCTGGTCGGTTTACTTGACTAAAAAACGAAAACAATGTGGTTAATGTAATCTAACTAATCATGGTCAGCAGAAAATAGGAAATGTGAATAAAGCATTTTACTTCAGGTAAATAGGAGGAGGGGAAATTTGGGAAAAATCACGGCCTATCAGTTGCAAGAGAAAGTGAAGACCCCCACTCTGGTCGGCCACCTTGACTTGGTGGTGGGTCTTGTGCATCGATGACCTGAAAGATTTTACAATCTGGAGGGTAGGAGCCAACTAAGAGCCGACCAATAACGAGCAGATACATTAAGCCTATACCAGTGCTCATGCACTGGTTAATTTTCGGTTTTTACGCCGATTCAGCTTTACAGCCGTTCACGGCTTCGCAGCCGTTACCTGTAACCTTGTAGATAGGCCTACATTCCGAAATGATACAGCCTCAGCGCTGAGCAGGTGTAACAGCCTGAGCCTGTCCACCCCGGAAATAATGTAAGGTAAGGTCAATGACTCTCCAGCCGTCCAAACAAAAACATAGGCGACCTAGCTTCCCCCAAAATTCTAAAGGTGATGCGCCAACTTATGGATCTGAAGTGAACGTCTCAAACAAACTTTTGAAATTCTATAGTTTAAAATGGATTCCGAATGGGTTAAGTCGAATTAGTAGTGTGAGCTTGAACTGACAGATTACAGGTGCAACTTTCACGCACGTTATTAGGTGCGATAGACGTCGCAATCTTCAACTTAATTGTGCATTGTATTTCAATTTATTAATCACTCAATCAATCTGGGATTTTTAAAGTGACCATAGTAGGCCTAAGCCTAATACAAACTACTGCTAAGTTTACTAGAAAGAAGTTAGATGGCGTCCAGTCCAGGGAATAGTTGGAAAAAAATTCGGTGACGAATAACAAACGATTCGGCAAACGTCAATTCGTCCGGCAGGTCGTTCCACGTTTGTGGGGTAGCATTTGACAGAGCGCTATGTCTTCTGACTCAGTGTTGTGAGTAAATACTGATCGTCACCTGCCAGAGGTGAGTTCGAGCTCGATACTGTCAAAGGTGACTTTGACGTTCTCGCGCGGCAGAGCGTGGAAGAAGTACTGGCAGTTGGCGAACGGTGGGTAATGTTGAGGGTATCGTGGTGAGAAGAATCGCCCGGTCTTGGGTCGGTCGCTGCTGCTGTGAAAGTCGTAGATACACCGACTGCCGTTCGTTCGGCGCACTCCGCCCGTCAACTCAAACTCCGCTGCATTCGTGCACCGCAGCACAACAGCAACAATTGACATGAAAATTACGGTCCGTCATAATCGCAGGACATGAAAATACACGACAAAATGATATGGGCAGTATTAAAAAAGATTACATTGCAAAGCAGCGTGTAGTTTTTTAAAGAAAGGTAAGAAGACAAGTCAGAACAGCAAGTTAAGTTGTATATTATTACAGAATAACAGAAAATGCATGACTGACAACAGTTGTGACCCAATTAACTTGCAATGCTCAAATCACAAATTACGACATATTGGCAGGTTTACTTATTATATAAATCTTTATTTCGTCAGCAATAAAACAATTTACGCCACGCCCAGTTACTACTTAGTACGTAACCAACCAACCACATATATCTTAGCGTGGTGTAATCTAGCGGTATTTTTACGCTATGGAAACAATAAAACTTACTTACTCATATATCAACTCAGCCTTCCATCCCTCCGGGATCGGTAAATCCGGTCTGTCTGACTTGGGTTAAGGTCCGCTGGCAGCTAACACTGTGGGATTTCATATGACAGGTGACGCTCGGTAGCTCTGAAATGAGAGCGACGTAACTGAACTGAACTGAACTGACACGGTTTAGTTTTTGGCGAACTCATCAACGGGCGAACAGGGCGAGCCCCTTGGTCATTGGTTGACGCGTACGTGAGCGTAGTCACGTAGGCCACTTAAGCCGTTAGGCGGTGTTTACTGTAATGCATTACTGCTTGCCCATTAATCAGTCGGTCTATCAACTAAACCATAACAGTTCAGTTCAGTTACGTTGCTCTGTATAGACCTACGCGCCTTTAGAATTACAGTACCACACAGTGGTCGACGTACATCTTGGTATGAAACTGAAAGTGCCGCGGAAACCAGTGTGGTTCGTCTGGACGGAGTCGGTGTGCAGTTCGAGGACCAGGTAACTGAACGACGAGTAATGACGACGAGAGATCATCGAAAGGCTGCCGCACAGCTCGTAGTTCCAGACACTACGTTCATTGACGGCCGGTCGCTCCAGATCTAAGTAGAACTTGAGCCAGTCCGTGCATCTGCCGTATTATAGCACGAAACAAGCCATAATGTAGGGCTGGGCTAAATGCTCGAGTACTGAAGTATTCGAATACTCGAGTTCGAAAATGTACCCGCGTAGAATATTTTTACACTTGCGTACTTGAATAAAATATTTATTCTGCCAAAAAAATATTTGTTTTAGGCCTAAGGAAAATATTTGAGAAAACAAGTACAAATTTAAAAAATTACAAACAACATGCGTAACACGATTAGCATTACGTAAGACCTGGCCATGGTCATTATTATTTGAGGATATTACGTGTACGGAATAGGCTAGCAAGTTATGAGTTTGCAATAATGAGGCCTAGCACCATTTCTAAATCCATGATAAAAAGTTGAAATGCAGTTCGCCCACACAACTATTTATTTGCTGACTAATTTACTCAAGCACTCGTTCAGCTAATGGCCGAAAATATAGTAGGCCTAGTCGGGTAATAAATTATTCGAATAGCGCAGCCCTAAAATAATACGTCCAACTGCGTTGAACTAGTTACAATTAGACACATGTGACGCAAAAAACTCTTGCGAACCACTGGTATAAAAAACAAAAGCCAATTTAAAGGTCTGCAAATAAGCTGAAGATAACAACCAAAGCCAATACTTTTTAGCCAAGATAAAAACCAACAAGCCCGTAGGCCTAGTTTGTCTTTTTACTTGAGGCGCTTTGAGACTTGGTCTTGAGAACTACACGGTGTTTCATAAAAAACAACCCATTTTTCTTTCTTTCATAATTCACTCAAATGATGACCAATTTACATGAAATTTTTACCAGTTGTAGCCGAAAAAATACTAATTTCAAATATTTCAACAAAATATAGCAGTTGATTAAATATTCTTTGCTAGTGTTTTCATGAAACACCGTGTAGATCACTGTAAGCATTTAAATATATTACTTGTTGGTGATGGAGAGTTCCATGTCGAAGTCGGTAAAAGTAAGTTGAACCAGCTCGTCTTCGTCAGCCATGAACGTGTATAGAATACAGTTGATGTTTGCGTCATAGATCTGTGGGTAGTTAGGCGATGTGAACACGCCCTGAGACGCTGGCAGACCGTTGCCGACATACTGAACGCACTCGCACGCTGTGACGTCACAAACAGGCAACCCAACCAATCGGCAGCTTCGCGCATGCTTTAGGAAAACACCCGCACTGATGAGAATAATTGTTCTAAAATAAAATTAACGACAAAAATAACGTGCGCCTTTCCGCTTTCCGTTTGACCAATTTTTGGTCAAAAAGCTGGCGTGTAAACTTACGCCGTATAAGATAACATGATCTCACAATGAATAAAATGCGTTCGATGTAATATTTAAGATCAAGCAAAACGTAACAGTATTGTGGTTAAAGCGCAAAAGCATTCAAACTAGTTAGAATAATATGACGTTAGTTAAGCTACTGTCAAAGGTAAACTACCACATGTTTATGAACTTCAATATAGGCTACAGTTATTTAATAGTAAATGTGTTCCTGTATTGTTTTATGCACTTGAAGCCTGCTCGCTTAGTAAGTCGGATTTGAGTTCAATTTACTTTGCATTTAATAGGTTCTTTATGAAATTATTTAGTACAAATAACATTGAAACTGTTAAGAGTATTCAATTGTACCATATCCTTACCCCCTGCAGCGTTGTCTTGGGTAATAGATCGGTAAAGTTTGAACTGAGTTTCGGGCTTTTCGCTCGTTAGTTAAGGCTTTCATCTATTTGTGTCATTCTACTGTC
>Ga0209671_1005223_pt1 | contig 13081 bp, 11 predicted proteins | sample WorMetHERISLAND2_2_FD_187401 | JGI IMG/M metagenome (GOLD analysis project Ga0209671, IMG submission 187401) | Marine gutless worms symbiont microbial communities from Max Planck institute for Marine Microbiology, Germany - Olavius geniculatus... | ecosystem: Host-associated > Annelida >... | reverse complement strand
GCTGAAGACATGAGCCATTATGTTTATCGCAATTTGCAAGCAACTAAAATTAGTAAACTACAGCTGATTATAGCCTTTACGTCGTCTACATTTGGCTGATAGTATTCATTCTGACATCATACACTTCATCTTCATTGCGACTAGGTCATTTTATGACAAAAAAAGACCGACATGACATAATTCTGCTTTATGATAAATAAGTGAATGAAAGAGTTAAAACACAGTAAACAAATATGTCTAAGCCACAAAATGTCATGCTGGTTGGTATCGCTCTAACTGCAGCTACAGTACGTGTCTGCACAAAAAGTCTCGACGAGACGCAATGACCGGAGACGAGACCTACTGGGCCGAGACCGATACCTATTGCTCCGAGACCGAGACGATACCGAGACGAGACGTTAGTACGTCTCGAGACCGTCTCGAGACCGAGACGTCTCGACCGAGACCACATTTCTGTAGATTTTAAAGACATCTCATGAGTGTTTTCCAGGCACAACTCTGAATGATACCTTTTCTTAGTTCCTGATAATTATGCTCATACTAGCGTTATTATACGGTGCCACTAAGAAAATAATCACATATAGGTTACGGTGTAAGGCGTATTAAACTATTCGCTGACATAACTAGATTTATTAAATTAATATACTGCCATAATAATGCTATCGACTAACAGAACAATAATAGCACAGGAGTTAACGAGCAAATCTGTTAATTCCTTGATGTTATGTGTATTCGTTTCGAATTATAATAACAACGTTCTTCAACTTACTAATCGGTGTCGCATGAGTAAAACCTAAGACTAAAATTTGTCCCAGGTACAACAAAACCATGAACATTAATCTTGCATTATTTACCTTGACCAAATAACAATCGGCGTATACCTGCAGCAAGTGACGTGGTGTAAGATCATGCTCCGAATTCTCAGCCTCTTTCATCCCAACCCAACCCCGCCACTCTCCTTCCATCTCGTCCTGTGTCAGTCACGTCAGTTTGTTTACATTTTCGTTTTGCTCTACGTATGATGACGTCACGGCGGCATGGAATCCATGACAACCGCGATTTTGGATAACGCGGATAAGCTTCTGCATCATCATTACTTGGCTTGTGAGCTGTAACTCTACTGCGCCGCAATACTTCGTCCACTCAATTATGTCGCTACCTTGCCTGGCAGCCGACCGCTCCGTTCTGTTGGCACCAAACGTCTGGCAGTGCCTCCCGTCAATTTGACAGTTACCGTCGCCAACCGGACTTCTTCACGTGGAACGACGACCTGCCGGACGACGTGAAGTCTGCCGAGTCGTCGTTATCCAGCTTCGCCAGCGACTCAAAAATCATCTGTTCACGAAATAGGTTTTTTGACTATTTCCTCCTGGACTGGACTCTATCTAACCTGTCTGCAGTGGCAGTAGTTTGAGACTAGGAATATGGGATCCCGGTCTTTTTCGCCAATCCCGAATCCCGGGATTGGCGGCGTCTCAATCCCGGGATTTCGGGATCACAAAAATGAGTTAAAATTGTACTTTTTATTTCTAGCCATCGCATGAATAAAATATTTTATATGCGCGCGTAATGCTCAGTGCTGTGCGCTGTAATTTGTATTTTTACAGTCACTGTCACTCCCTACAGTTTGGATATATTTTTCGTAGGGGCCTATACTACATCCTATGCATGAAATAACTCATTTGAAAATACCAAAATGACGATCAATCTGTATGCCTGATCCCGAAACGGGATCCTGGGATCCCGGGATTACAAATTTTTCAATTCCGGATTTCGGGACTGAGAATTCAATCCCGGGATTGCAATCGCTATTTAAAACCACTTTAAAAAAATTCCAGATTGATTGGTTGATTAATTGATTAACTTTGCTGTGTGTCATATTTCATATTTAATAAACTTAAGCTATCACAATTATTTTGATACTGCATGCTGATGAATTATGAACACATTCTTTAATTATTCTATTAAACCAACAGCTTCTTGTTTACTAGTTCTAAATAAAGTTTCTCTCTGCAGCTGTTAGAGCGAAAATATTTAAAAACTATTTTAAATACGGCAGTAATGAGAATAAGAACAAGTTTTTTATGTACTACTGCTATTATCTCATAGTTATATAACTGTAAATGATATAAAATGCAAGCGCTAGGTCTACAAAAAGTTGTCATGACAAATGTCAACAGTAATAAAGTAACGCATAAAACACGCACGCTATTGGATTAAAAAACGGCATTCGACACATTTTACAATATTATGCTAATAGCAATGATTGCTAAGATTGAGAAAAAGAGACAAGAAAATCTGTCTGTCCAGCCTGTCGTCAAACTTGAATTACATGACTGTAGGCTAAGCTTTAAAACTAAGACGCGGCTGGAAGTCGCACGAAAAACGAGGTTTTAGCGGAGGGGCTCATAAGATAGGGGGAGGGGGCTAAATAAATAAAAAAAACGCGCCGCTAGGGCCGTGCAAATCTTCGACAAAAAGTAGTAAAAAACTGACTTAATTAATACAATCTGGTGCGTACAGAGTGCGCAAATGACAACAAATTCCCTGAAACAACTTCTGTATTCGGTACCAGCAATGGACCAAGCTTTTGCATTTTGATGTGAGTATTCGCTCTACATGTCCTGCTCATTCTTTTTTAAACGCACGTGGTTCAACAAATACAGTGGCCTAGACTTTTAATTTCACTTTTTTAAATAAACGCAGATGCGCCTTGAACATTTACCAGAAACAAAACAAATTTTGTAGAACTTTTAGTCAACATTTTACACGTTTCTGAAATGCTCTCAAACTTCAGTTTCCGTCATGGTAACTTGCTTTCATCACTTTAGCCTCGAGACATTGTTTGAAAGTTCAAATCACACACAACGACAGCGCGACTAGCACTGACGCCGAAAACAATCACTGTCATCAAGAAGAACATTAGCGTGTTAACAGTAAGAAAGTACAATTGGCCTATGTAAAACTAAAATAACAAAGCTGTTATTTTTTTACGTCAAAGTTGCAGGTTACAGCGTGAGGCAAAAAAAGTGGACCCCTAAAGTTTTTCGCTGTTTTCTCAGCAACCGTTTGGAATTTTAATTTACAATTTTACGAATGTGTTTACTAAAAGTTTCAACGTCTAAATGCCAAGTCAAATGTGATTCTTTTGAAAAAGGACGAAGTTATAGACTTTATAACATGATCGCCTACCGATTTTTCGGCATTCAAAAATGTTCCGGCTACAACACCAATTTAATAACATCGTTGAAACAACACAGTTAAATAATGATCAGATGCCAAAATTCCTTTGTCACTGCAAATGTACAAAGTGTTCACCGCCAGCTTTAAGCTACAACACCAGCCTTCAGTCGCCTTATTTGAGAAATCTTTTACAGCCTTCTCGATCAGTCCCTGTGGCAGGTTGCCCAAGATAACCTGAAGCGCTTCCTTGAGTTCGGCGCTTGTTTTCGGCTTTGATTTAAGCTTGCGGTAAGCCTCCAACATTGCACCCCATACGTGATAGTCCATTGAGTTTATATTCGGCAAATTTGGAAGCCATTGGTCTTTTGTGATGATATCTGGACAGCTGGTCCGCAGCCAGTTCTGTGCCGCTGCGCGGCATTGCGCGCTGTGTGTGCGAACGCTCCGTCCTGCTAGAAGATGAATCCGGTGGGCAAGACTTGGTCATTCTATGGCGCGTGTAAAAATTTGGGGCGCAGCACCCCCTAGGGGCCGAAATATGGTTTTTCGAAAAAGTCGATTTGGGTGGGTACGATTTCACCGCATAATCTCCGTGATTATTGGACCAATGTTCACCGAACTTCCATCGCCCAACGCGAAAGGAATCGCTGTGCAAAACCTCCTAGTCCGATTGTGAATATCTCCATTCGTTCCGGAGATATTCGCCGCCGAACTTCGAAGTCGTCTAAAATCGGGTCAAATTTTGCATGTTTTTGGCCCCTAAATTTTTAAGGGAGCGCCCCCAAAAACATTTTGGACCGGCATTATAAACTTCGGCCTAGTTCTGATCACCGTGCAAAATTTCGCGCCGATCGGCCGACGCATCTCGGAGATCTTATGATTGAAATAAAAAAATAAATAAAAAACATTTGCGGTAAAACTTAAGTCCTTTCGAAAACTATCGTTTCCGGGCGGCCTAATAAATTACTGTTCATTAAAGCGTCACTGTGACGTTATCGGCAGTAATGTATAACCAGTTGTTAAAAATTAAATAGCATTTTTAGCTTGAACATTTTTAATGCTGAAAAATCGGTAGACGGTCATGTTAAAAAATTTATAACTTTGTTGTTTTTCAACAGAATCACATTTTACTTGGCATTTAAATGTAGAAATTTTTCTAAATAAAGTTGTAAAATTTCATATTAAAATCCCGAACGGTTACTGAGAAAACGGCGAAAAGCTTTAGGGGTCCATTTTTTTGCCGCACCCTATAGTTACTTGTTTTTTAAATGCACAAATACGTTCAAAAACAAGTAGTTATAGTTTTTAATTTTTTAAAGAATAATGTCAATTTGGTAAAAAACGAGGTTTAATTCTGGAGATATAAAATTTTTCTTCAAAAAAATTTTTTTGGTGCACCCTCTGTCTAAACCTATTCTTGAGACAATCGTGAATCCAGATCATGATTCTTATCGCCTGCAAAATTTAATCATTTAGGCCTATTAACTTGGCTCTCTAGGCCACGCCTTTCCTATCCAAATAGATGTCAAAATTCGTTCGTAACTTTTTGAGTAATTTAAGGAGAAACAGACAGACAAACAGTCAGGCATTACAGAGACGACCAAACAGACTTACTACACCGTGTCCCAAAATTAGCGACACCCCTTGCTTCAAACACACATCATTCACTTTGTGCTTTATAGATTTCAACGAAATATCGCACACTACACTATATATGTTAACATCACTTTCCGTCACAGCTTTTATGACGTCTGCACCTTACCGTGTATGTTCAGTGTAACGTTATGACATTAGGATTTAGTTTATGTTAGGGCTAAGTTCAATACGTTATTATTGACAGGGCGATCAAGCAGTGGCGTACCTGCCTAAAACTAAAAAAACTTGCGTTAAGGTGGTCACTTTAAGCACAAGCCCTAAAGACTAGTTCAAAATGATTGCCTTCGTAAATGTTTCAAAATTTATAAACAAAAATCTGTCAGGTATTAAGGATTTTACACTAACTTCGCTGGGGGTGTCGCTAATTTTGGAACACAGTGTTAATATAAACATAGCTTTTTTATCGCTTCTAAGCTATGTTGTTGAACTGTCGTAAATAGTTGTTATTTTAAAAACAAATTATCTAAAGTTGTAAATTACATCTGTTGCTAATGATTCAAACGTACTTTACAATATGAATATAAACGTAAATTAATGCGAACACCGACAATATTGAATATTTAGCTGTTTCTTGAGGAATAACTTAACAATTGATTTATGCTATAAATAAAACGTGTTTAACGTATTAGGCGCGATAACTCGGGTGACGTCAGACGTCTACTGAAAATGCAATTAGTTCTGTTAATTTACTGCTAATGTACTGTTCATTTGATAATTTAACAAAATTACGTACGCATAATACTTACATACTAACACATAATACATGCATAGCATATCCAAATGCAGAAAAGCGTTAACATCCCAACATGTTTGTTGTGTTACTTGTCTATAATTTATAAACGATATAATACATCGTGCAAATATTCAATATGATGAAATGAAGAATGTAAAATCCTACGCTCGAATGCAGCAACGCCAGCTGCCCCGCGGAATGGCAGTACGGAATGGCGCGAGGAGCAGGGAAACGAGATGCACAACGTCAGCAACAGTGCATAAGCCAGCGGCGCGCGCCTGGAGTAGTTTTCGGTCGGTGGATCTCTGCACTGTGTGTCAGAGGCTTTAAGGCTGGAGTTTGGCCGGCTGGTCACTCATGCTGGCCAAACATGTTCGTCCACAGGTGCATGAACTCGGTTTTGTCGAGGCTACCGTCCTGATTCTGGTCGAACATATCAACCAGGTACCGTGCCATGCTGTCGTCGAAGCCCATTCGCTCCTGGATCACCGAGATTACTTCGTCTGGACTCAGAACACCGTTCCCGTCTTTGTCCAGTTCTTCGAAGCACGCCGCGATATCCTCGTTCCTAGACGTACAACACCCACACGAGAGATATCGGATAGACTGTAATCGGACGCGTCATAGTGTTGATAGTAATAATTTTTGAATCAAACGAAATACTGTAATCAGAGACGTCGAGAGCGAGCCCAGCGGGACCCGGGAAAACATTCTCGCAAGGCCCCTTTGGCGAGACATTTTTCATTTTTAAATGACGCATTGTGGTGTACTTTATATTTTTTGAGCGACGGCGGTGCCCCTAAACGTCGGGAGGCCTGGGGTAACTTACCCCCTTACTCCCATCTTCTCGACTTGCCTGGCTGTAATAAAATTTGCAGAAACGAAATTTAAATCGTCGAACGGTCTAAGTAGGGAGCACGAATGTGACAGACGACAGACGACATACAGACAACGCTACAGATAAATGTGACACGATAGATAAAATTGCATTCAGCGATGCCGCCTAAAAAGCATTATCATGCGTACACAAAACGCTTGATGCGGACATGTTCTATGTAGTGTCAGCTCGCAGTTGTGCTTATCATCGCGGTGGGTCCGGCTAATGCTATTATTGTCTGCATCGATCATCAAGCATGCTCATCATACAGCTTGACCAACGACAACTTAGTGCCTCTGCCTTGCCACGCTCGAGTCTTTCTTTGATCTCTGTTGTGCACTCAGCGAACCTGCCAATCTCTCATTAGTCCGTTTCCGTTCCGTGCAGACATTTAGTTGAACGACAGGCGGAAGATGATACTGAGATGACTAGCAATGTCAACGTCCAGCAACGGCCAAAAATCTCAACAAGGCAATGTCGCAGTATTCTTTCTTAAAGTTACTTTTTCTTAACGTTTTTGACCTTGGACTATCTTTAAAGTAAACCTGCAGGCCGAACAGTGAAATAATATGTAACGAATATTCGGAGAAAATTCATTGTGTCTTTGAGTAAGCTTAACTGCATTTTATGCGGTAAGTTAATTTTTGGCCCGGCATGCGTACAAGAGCTGAGAGAAGCTAAGGTGTGAGATTAGTAGGTGTTAGTTAGATTAATGCGTTATTCGCGAACGCACGCACACGGATGCGTATGGCTGGTGGGAGATGGCGGCATTGAATCCACGGGAGACACGCAGCAAACAGATAATGCGGACATGACGCGCCAGCAAGCATCACTGTTATCAATCATCTCAGCAGCGCAGCAGCAGCAGCAGCACAATACAGTTCAGCGACCAGCACCAAGTACTCTGTTCCACAAACAAGAACGAAGTTTGGCGACAGCCTTCTCTGTAGCAGGGCCACTAGTATGGAAAAATATTCTTGCAGCAGTTCGTGAAGCAGACACTGTCAGCTCGTTCAAGCGCAAACTGAAAACGCACTTTTTTACTCCGCGCACGCTACGTTCCTAACGTAGCGAAGAGGAGTACTATTATGAAATCAGTGTAATATTGACGACCCACCGACCCACTGATCGATCGACGACCGACGACCTACCGATCTTCCTTTTTGGAAAAACTTCAAGTGGCCATATCTTAGCAACCGATCATCCGACCCACTTCCGGTTTGGTTCTAGGGTGGGGTAATCGGGGTTGGCCAATTCAACAGTGTCATTTATGTTTAGGTCCAACTGACCCCTGTTGCCATGGCAACAAAATTTGGGACAAAATGGACTATAACGCGGCTTATGTAAAAGATATCTGCGAGATTTTTGTGTCTGTAAGGGATTTACGAGAATGGACCACCGAATGCATGCTGTTAATCGAATTTTACTGCGACCGTCCCTCGTTGCCATACCAACGAAATTTGAAACAAAATGTATAAGAGATGTGTCACGGATCTTCTTGTGACAGTAATGGTGCTTGCAGTTTTAGTTGTGGAAGTAGTAATAATAGTAGAGTTTGTGCAGACTTTGTGGTATCGGCGGTTAACGTGCGCGAAGTAATAGAGTATACATTAGATTGGTCACAATCTAAAGTATTTCTTGCTTTTATATGTTCTAATGATTTTTGACTTTGACACACGCGAATAGTACTATACTAAACTACCACAAATTAAGTGAAATTAATGCGCACTTGAATACCTGACCATAGCGACGGAGTTGTGAAAGCAATACTAACGTGGCTTTGGCTTCGGCGTAGAAGCCTGCGAATTCTTCGATGTCCAGTTTACCGTTGCCGTCTCTGTCGAAACGCCGTAGCAGGAAGACAACTTTCGCCGGCGGAAAGTTGAATGGAGGGTTTTCCAGAATGTAGGAAGCCTCTTCCAGAGTTATGAAACCGTTGCCGTCGGCATCGTACTCTTTGAACTTTGGCACCAGTTGCACTTTTCTACACATGCCAGCCTACCATCGTTTTAATTAGCATGTTATAACTGATTTGAATAGGCACAAAATTTTAACGAGCAGATATCAAATACTTGGTAAGGCTTTTTGGTATAAAAAATAGAGTTCAAAAACGTACCGCCATCACCTTTAGACTGAATAATATTACATTTTTTCCTTAATATATAATATAATCAAATATTAAATTGTGTGCGGCTAATACCAAAGTGCTTTAACCGCAAAATTGCTTAAAAGTTGATAAATGTTTATAATAATACAGCAGTATTCAAAGTGATACGGTACGGAGTAAGGGCATTCGCAGTGCCGTAAAGTCCCATCAGTTAACCCAGGTTTGATTGCTTGATACTAACTGGCAGTTGTCGCACCTGCCGTTCAGTGACATCATGTTACAATGACAATTTGACGTCAGTCGGGCATGCAGCAGTGGCTAGTTCGTGTCAAACGCTGGACGAATGTGCAGACTTGCCGTGGATATGAAATTTGCCATCCCTATCTATATCCATATCCATATCTACAGATTTTCCGTGGACATCCATGGATATATACATGGATATCCATGAATATATCCATATCCACAAACGCCTATCGTGCGTACACATAGCCACTGAATTTTCGAGAAATACAGCAGTGCCAGAGCGTCCATTCCCCACAGGCATTTCCTTTGTGAAACTGTTAAAAATAAATAAAAGTAAAAAAAATAAAACACACTTGCATTGAAATATGATTTTAGAAAAGTATTTCCCAGCTGTCATGGAAATTTACCGTAATTATTTTATTGCCCTTGCTATAGCCGACCGTTAGATTGAGCCTTGGGTACGATATGTCGTCTCTCAGTCGTCTCTTTAACCGTAACAAATGTATTGTGGCGATACCGTTAGATAGGGCGATAACGACTATGTATTAGCTGTTGAAAGTAACCATGTCTCTATCTGCAGTTTTTTGGCCGCAATTTGGAACGCTGTGCTTCTGCCTGCAGCCGTCACTTACGTGCGCCAAAGTACCGTATCTTATCCTAGCACTGATTTTAACGTCCAGTATAGCAACGTCACCAGATCGTATATGGGATTGCAGTCACTCTGGAAAATCGCTATCTTTCGGCAACCGGAAGTCGGACACTGGCCTTCAGATATAGGCGGTACGGTCGGCCCATCGCAGAACAGCTGGGATTTTTGTTCTCCAAGACGCATGTTGCATTCATGTACGCCTACAGGTATAGATAGAGTGAACGCTTTAAAGAACACTTGTTTGTACTTCCTACTAGCATTAAATTTGTTAGAAATCAAAAAACGTTTGTAATTTTGTTACCGTTTGATAAAAAAAAGAATAAAAATAATCTCACAAATTGATAGACCGTTTGTTGCCCATAGAACAGTATTAAAGCACCATAAATTAAGATCTGTTGCTGCTATAGTGCACACAAATTAATTTAGGCCAACTAAATAATGACGTGCTGATGTCACTGATTATTCATTTGACTCAATAACATAAATAAACGAGAAGATAAAGAGTAAGAACGACAGACAGAAAAATATTATATAGAGATAAAACACTTAAATATTTAGTTTGGTTAGCAAATGTGACAGCTCAATATTCATGGATATATCCGCAGGATGGCTGAAGTCTGATATCCACATATGGATATATCCATGGATATCCATATTCACGGCAAGCCTGCGAATGTGGTCCGGACGAATGTGGTCCAGCCAGTTGGGCGGTCAGAAACGTCAGTCACCAAGTTTTACAGTTTTATGACTTCATTAATTAATCAAGCACTCATCGACTTTTACCAATTTTACTAGCAAATTTAGTTAGCAGTAAATTTGTGAACATTGCTACACGTATTCAAAAACGACAATTACATTTTACATTGCTATGTTGCAAAGCTTTTTAGACCCAGGTGTGGCGTACAATTAATTCTTATTATTCGCAAATTTTAAAAATCGGCCAATAGTTGATGCAACCATGAAAAATTTAATGGCGTATTTTTTGGACCACTATGTTCATATCTGTCTTCGTATTGTTAGATTGTCAAGGCCGGCTCAAAATTCTAAGAGATCGATTTATCACTGGTGGCAGGATGCATATGCACCTAACCCGATTACCCGAAATCAAGCTACCACCGCCCTCAAGGAAGTACTGGCATGTGCGAGATTTATGTGCTTTGACGATGTTAAGAAATAATCGAAATTAATGTGTTGGCGCCGTGGCAATTTGCTCACATTATAAATATTTGAGCAGTACGTGATGGCGCTTTTGGACTAAACAATCATACATGGGAGAAAAAATAACACATTATATTATGTCTGCCTCTTTTCTCTGTTTCTTACTGTGTTCGATTGCCGCTGTCATCTTGCAAAATAAGTACTACGGCAACGACAAGGGTCGAATTCATTTGGCATTAGGCCTAACGTTCGGCTTACTTATAAAACAGTCAATTAATAAATACTTTTAAAAGCCTTTTCGCTCATTTTGCCCATTAAGAATATATTATTGTTATATTATTGTCGATCCAATGCAATGCATAGCATTGGACAGAGTACAAAATTGTGTCCGTGCTTCCGTGCGTCCTACATTTCTTAAGCTATCTTCCTTCCACCTTTCCTTTCCCTTCCCCTTTCCCTTTCCCTTCTCCTTTACCTTTTCCTTCTCATTCCTCTTTTCCTTCCCCTTCCCTTTCCTCTTTCCCTTTTTCCATTTTCTTTCCCCTTTCCCTTCCCTTTCTTCATCCCCTTTTCCTTTTCCTTCCCCTTGCCTTTTCCTCTTTTTCTTCCTTTATCCTGTCCCCTTTTCCTTCTCTTTCCCCTTTTTTACCCTTTCCCTTTTTCCTTTTCCTTTCGGTTCCTCTTTCCCTTTTCCTTTCCCCTTCCCTTTTCCCATTCCCTTTTCCGTTTTCCTTCCTTTTCCCTTTACTTTCCATTTCTTTTCTCCTTCCCCTTTCCCTTCCTTTTCCTATTCCCCTTTTTTCCTTGTTTTATTTCCACTTTCCTTTTCCCTTTCTTTCCCCTCCCCCTTCCTCTTTCTCTTTCCATTCTTCCGTTTTTCTTTCTGTGTCCAGGTCCGTGCGTCCAATATTTGAGACGTCATGTCTCCATAACGGTGCAAGATAGACGCATGGTCACTATGGACCACCCATGAAAAGTCGACCTACAAGAGTCGAATAGTCACGTGACCGATGACGTCACGTGACCCCAATAGGTCAAACTCGTGACCGCATTATCCTTGAGACGCCATATCTCCATAACGGTGTATGATAAACGCATGGTGACGATGGACCATTTATAGTGAATCGAATGGTCTCGTGACTGACAATGTTTATTGTTTAGTTAAAATAATAGAGAAGGATGAAAGGATCATTGCTGCTGTTCAATTTGAAATTAAACCGTTTGATGTTTTTCTACCAGTTTAAACAGCTCACTGATTATATTAATACGGACATATACTGTAAACTATCGAAATGCATTAGACAGACTCCGTGTTCGTATGAACATTATCTTGTTTACGAAACGAAATCATGCAAAAGATTTATATATTTACACTCTTCAAGAACTTTATCAATCGACACGTGACCAAGGCTTCAATAAAACAGAGCAAAAGCTAAAAGCCTGGGAAAGAGAGAAAGTAGAAAAAAATGTGTTTACGTTTCGTCGATCTTGTTCCTAAACTGCGTGAATTCGGAGACGGACAGTCGACCGTCGTTGTTGTGGTCAAAGCGCTTGACGAAGTGCAAAGCTCGATCCTCGGGGTAATGCAGTTCATCGCGCAGTATCGCCACCGCCTCATCGAACGTGATGTATCTCTCGCCACTGAAACACCGCACCAGCCAGACGAACGTAGAACCGATCCCCCACCCCCGAAATAAACTCCCTAGGACATGACCCCCTCTATCGCCGACGTAAGATAAAACCCCTTTAGAACAGACCTAGGAATTTAGTACAGATCACTCCTTAAGACACAACCGCCCTTCACGTAACTGACCGGCAGCATTCTTAAGTTAATGCCTGTATAATGCGAGTAATAAAGTTCTGTCCTACCACGGCGATAGAGAGGGTTTTGTTACTTTTGCCCTAGCAGGAAGTTATGTAAGGGGGTTTACGTCCTGACACTCAGGCAGCCATGAATCCACTCAGCATCTGAATGCATCAGTGCGCCGTGCCCGGTCAGTTGTATAGCAGCCACCGGACAAATCACCGCAAGTGTAAAGGACGTTACTATTTACATCTTCTGCAGGGAATTGTCTGTTCAGTAATCCGCATGCATGAGGCAACGGGGCGTTTTACTGTCCATGCAGTCTACACGCTTTGTACTTGCGCACTCGCTGTTGCAATAATGTTCACAGTTTGTGGCGCCTGCTTAGTCAATAGCTGGAGCGTGTTCTGGGTAACTGATTACCAACGTTAATGATCACCAGTTTAATGATATCGGATGACGATACGATACTTAGTTTCACTCAACTTAAGAGTTATGGACGAGATTAAAAAATAGAAATATTTACTCTACACTGTGTCTCAAAAAACCCGGACCCCTGCTACCTTTTGCAATAACTCCAACAGTCCTGGTTCAATAGCAATAGATTTTGACAAAAATAATCGTTAGAGAATCAGCACTTAATAGCATGTGTTACTTTGCGAGAAATT
>Ga0209671_1005222_pt1 | contig 13082 bp, 10 predicted proteins | sample WorMetHERISLAND2_2_FD_187401 | JGI IMG/M metagenome (GOLD analysis project Ga0209671, IMG submission 187401) | Marine gutless worms symbiont microbial communities from Max Planck institute for Marine Microbiology, Germany - Olavius geniculatus... | ecosystem: Host-associated > Annelida >... | reverse complement strand
CTGAGACACATCTCAAACACTTTGCTTATACATGGACTAATCGTAATAGCACGATAATTATCACACACAGTGGGGTCACACTCAACACCTTTGACCAAAGGAATGATCATGCCCACAGTAACAGTGTCAGACCACGACGGCTTATGCACCACAGACTATGCAGGCACATTATTTGCAACAAGAGAGTCTATCTTGTCAACAGTACGATCAACGGTGGCATGCTGATCCGCCAGTTTGTCTGAAATATGATCAAGCTTACAGTTCACAACCTCAACTGCAGCTAACCTCTTCTCTAGAGCTTCCAACTTCTGTGATACACAAAATAACTCCATGTCTTCAAGCTTCACAGCAGGAATGCGATCAAGATTGCCGGCAACGTACTTCGGCAGTAGACCAAAACAGCCTTGCTCATCAAGAAACGTGCAAAGCTTTAACAGCTCATCCACAGTGGCTTTGGCACGACCATCACGCTTTGTTTGTGAAACATTACGAGGCATGCCATCAACGGCAAGTTTCGACGCATCCGTAAACAGAAGATCTTTCGCTTCCGTAAGTTCATCATCTTGATAAAAACCAACTAGCACTGACTTCAGTTGTGTTTTCGCTAACACACTGTACTTATTAAAGATAAAACACAAAACTTCACAGATTGTGATATCCGCCATACCATAGAATATCTAATCATCACCTTAAGTAGTAAGTATTGACATTAAACTAACAACATTCTGTCCACAGCTCAGTGTAAATGTGAACCTTGTAGCATTTTGTAACTGGATGCCATGTAATTAAACCCTGGACATACAGTGACTGACCTTACTACTCTTGCTGCTGCCTTGCCTGTCGCAGTGGACAGGACAGAGATGGCAGACATTGATTAAGTGAAGCCCGTGAACCATTGGGCCGGACAGGTCTGCCCCTCTCATTTTCCAATAGCTTACCTCACCTATTGCATCACCAGCACTGCCGGTGCAGTAAACATCTCTTCACTGTCCAGCACTAATTAGCAACTCGCCCATGGTCTTTTCCATTCATTCCAATGTGCCAAGCCTCATCTTCCTCACCCTGAGCGTACATCGCTGCAGGCGACCTCAGCTTTGATCACAGCTGATAATGCTTGAGGCCAGAGGACCGGGCAGGTGAAAAAAGTTGTGGCACTGCTCATTTCATTACAATTAACCGAACCAACACATTCAGGCTCGGTCCTGAGGGCAGGACCAGTTAGCTGGTTAACCAGTTAACTGTTAAGAACTTTAATACAAATAATGAATTAGTTGAATGACAATTGCCATTGCAAGTAACTTTTTGTGACATTTTTGCTTTTTTAAAATTTAAGCTTACTTCAAATTCAGTTTGTTTTAGTTCTCAGTAATTAATTGTAGCCTAGTACTTTTGTTTCATTTAGATATAAGTAAGTATGAGTTTTCTATAGAATTATGAACTGTTAATGCTTCTGCATAATCATAACCAAATTATACCACCAAAGGTTGTAGTGCTATCTTCAAGGCTTACCAGTAATGTACATGGTGTTTTTAGCTTTGTATTAGAAGTTTCACATTAGTCGTTGATGCTGTTTATTAGTGATATGTATTCATATTTTGGAATTAACCAGGATTCTGATGGTGAAATATATTACGTATCTGAAGAAGAAGAGTTGAGAGATCGACTGCATTTTATCAAATTTGAAACAAAATACATTGAAACCTGTGTTGACTTTATCCAACAAAACATTGTTGGCTCGGCCGAGATGTCAAGAGACAAGTTTATAAAAGTGACTGGAGGAGGTGCATACAAATACAAGAATCTTCTTAGCAATAAACTTGGAGTTCAGTACGTACACATTTTAGTGCTTTGTTGTGCGCAGTTCTGTTAAGAACTGATAATGATATTTTTGTTCTGTAGAAGTCTTCCATTGCTCCTTGAGTGTTCGAGGCTGAATTCTGTAGGGCTGTAGGACTAGAATAATCACTGCTTTTCAGTTCTCTGATTTTGTTGGTTGCGTGGCATGAGGATCGTCTCATCACAATTCCCAGAAGTTCACTTTAAGGGGTCTTAGACTAATTTGGCGTAACTATGAAACATTTGGCATCTAGAAGTAAACCAGAAGTCAAAAGGACTATTTTAGTGTAAGTATTATTAGTTACATTTAACTTTTTAGTGCAAATGTATACTTATTGACAGTTGTAATGTTGTTGTTAAACTGTATTAGTTTGTGGTGTTTCAGAATTGACAAAGAAGATGAGCTGCAGTGTTTGATCAAAGGATGCAATTTTCTTCTTAAAAACATTCCAGATGAAGCATTTATTTACCAGCGTCATGGTTGTCCAGAATACAGGTTCCAGATAACTGACACGGATGCAGTTTTTCCATATTTGCTTGTCAATATTGGTTCAGGGGTCAGTCTGATAAAGGTCAGTTCTTTCCACATGAAACATGCATGGATTACTTCAAGCTTGATAAAGTATTGTTCAAAAAGTCAGTTTTTCTTGCATGTAAACAACTTTAGCTGCAGAAGGCGATCATTGTAAGCTTGACATGCTTGTAAGGTGTAAGGTGTAACCTTGTAAGGTGTATAAACGTTGCGATGTTCGCTGTCAACACAGTAGCAAGATTTTGGTGGCTGGGGAACTTTCAGCACTCATGACTCCCCAAACTTTCTAACTGGCAGAGAGTGGCTCGATATCTCTTTCAGTCCCTTTAGTCGTTTGGGCCTCGCAGCTGAGAGCTCATGATTTACGATTGATCGAGGGCCACCCAGAGCCTTGCTACACCACTGATTGTATTGCCAAATTTAGTGTCACATTAAATGTCCATGGACATTTAAAGTCGACGATTTACAGACGTGATCTAAAAACGCGATGCCATTTTGGCTAGGCTGCACAATTGGTGACGTCGTCAGCGCGGCCTATCAACATCATGCATGAATAATTAATGACCTAGCCTTATCTAATGATGACACTGGCTAGGTTATTAATATTCATGATGTTTTTTCGCTAGACTGATGACGTCATCGGTTGTGCTAGTGCCATGATTTTTTTGGCATAACAACGTAAAGCCATATTTTCGTCACAGAAATGTCTAATTAAGAGCTACATAAATTGCACAGGTGAGTTTGATCGTCGCCACTGACCAAGACCTTTAAATGTGAAGTTTCTGTTGTGTCTTGGATAGGTTGAATCAGAGAGTTCTTATGTTAGAATAGGAGGAACGTCAATTGGTGGCGGGACATTCTGGGGTCTTGGCTCACTGTTAACGAAGGCAAAGGTTAGTTTCATTTTCGTTAAAAGTAGATGTCTGTGTGATCACGTGCAGGCTGTTTGGACTGTGAATTATTGGATTATTGAGGTTGCTGGTGTAGATTTAGATATGTAACTAATGTATCTGTGATACTAGAGATTTGAGTATCCGGTAGTTAAGATACTGTTGCTTCATTGTCTTATTTGAAATATTGTGTACATATACTGTTTGTGTAATGTGTATGCTTATTGTCTGTGTATTCTTTCTGTACATATTTCTATATATTGTCGTAGGACTTTGACGAGTTGCTACACATTGCTGAGCAAGGCGATCATCGTAAGCTTGATATGCTCGTGTGTGACATCTATGGCGGCAGTCATGGAGCACATGGTCTGCCTGCTGACCTTATTGCAAGCAGCTTTGGTAAAGCTGCAAGATCACCCCGAGGCAATATTGGTATATTTACTTGTTGTCGTTGTTGCTTGTAATGTTTTAGTACCAGTTGCTATACTAATAGGCTTATAGCAATAATACTGAAAGCTAGTAGAGAACTAAAGACAGCGTAAATCATTAGCGTCAATATTCGAAATCATCCCTGAAGTAAAACTGAGACTATTACACATAATATGAAATTTTGAACTATTTTTTGTGATGTGAATTTGAAATTTAAAAATGTACGTGTAAAAATATTTGAAATTTATCATATGTTTTGTGGTTATAAACTAAGCATATTTATTTCTGATTTATACAGTTGTAAAATATTTTGATAAAATGTTTTTATTTAGTCATTAATAGTTTGCATTTTTTTATTGCATTTTTACGATCTTTAATTTACATTATACATCGAATCGATTCCATGTACATTTCTTATCGTTGTCACGGTGTTTGCTGGTTGGTTGTAGAAGTGCCGTTCACTGATGCAGACGTTGCTAAGAGTCTGCTAATCTCCATCAGCAATGACATTGGACAGATTGCGTACCTCACAGCAAAGCTTCACCAGCTGCCGAGAATTTACTTTGGCGGGTACTTCATTCGCGGCCATCCCTTGACGATGCACACCATTACATATGCTATCAACTACTGGTCACAGGTGAGTCAGTTATCTTTTCACCCACTCACTCACTGTCTTGTTCATTTATTGTTTGTATCTCACATGACATACACATATCAGATGATGCCTGCTGAATTGTCAGCAACACTTTTATTCCCAACTAGCTATCATAAACTGTACAATATTTTGCATCTTATTGTTGGAAAAATTGATTTTCAATATACTTATAAAGGAATTTATAGAACACATTAGGGTGTGCTTTGGAATTGATATGCTGTATAACTTGGCGTTCCTTACTTAAGATTGGCAGTAATTTGAATATATAATGATAATCTGTAAGCTATGTACCACGACAGTTGTAGCAATGCATTTGAACTTCTAACAGAATCCGTTTTATAATGCTGTCTAGTATGTTCAGTCATGCGCAAGCCAGTGAGATTTTGGTGTGTCAGTCAGTCACTCGCACTCTCAGTCGCACAAAGTATTCATATTGATCAGCCTAAGTAGCAAAAAACAGACTTTGTTTCATTGTTATTTACAAAGTAAGAAATGAACTGAAAAATTCCATTAAGCACAGTGGAGTGGATGCGTCTTTTGGGTGCTTCACTGCAACATGAAGACATGTAAGCCTAATTAGTAATTAGTATGTTTATGTAATTATTCTTCTATGCTGTGATGTGTCTAGGGTGAAATACAGGCTTTGTTTCTGCGCCATGAAGGATACTTGGGTGCTATTGGTGCATTCTTGAAGGTCGTTGAGGAAGAAGGTTAGTAATGCCTAGTACTATCACTATCAATGTATGATTCATTCTGATATATCTGTATTTATGAACAAGGTCAAAGTTGTGTCAAATTTACCAAATTTACCTAATAATTTTTATGATGAAGGTCCTAAAATTTTGGGTCTTTTAAAATAACACTTATTTTCAATCATGTGACAAAGTTTCATAGTGATTGGCTGAGAGAGGTCAGAGATATCACTCTGAAATTTAAAAAAAAACGAAAAGACATCAGAAGTAAAACAGTCAAGGCAGCTATAGGTACCTGTTTTGTCCTGAGAATGACTAAATATTAGTACCATGTGTTAAGATTTTGCATTGTGTCTATGCCTGTGCTTTGTCAATTATGGAGCAGCTTGTGCATGAATTACAGAATGGTTGATATTGTGATGTCTGATTTGATATAGCAAACTGTTGCACTATGAAATGTACATCTGTGTTACTTGTTTGAGGCTTTGAAAAACCAGTCTATCGTGTTAGTGTGTATTAGGCAGTCTGCAGTTGTTTAGTGGATGTTGGCAGATGCAGCAAGGTACTGTTGGAGCGGTGGTAGTGTGTCCTGGGCTGAGAACTACGCAGGAAGCTCGGGTCTTGCCTCACCGAAGTTGTTCAATCCACTGCATTTTGTGCGAGACACCAGCAACACTGCCCCGGTATCTGATGACATTGCTAATTCTGCCTTAGTTTTCTCTTACTGTTCTACACCATGTCTCAAAAACAGTCAAAATTATTTTTGTCATAACTTTGTTAAATTTCCACCAATTTTCATAATTTTTGGCACAAAGATGGCCAAGATGACAGAATTATGTAAAGTGAACTTTAGCTGTTGTGATTTCCAGTAAAATTTGCTTTTCAAACAGACACCAAGTCTGATGTGATCATATCACATTGCAGCATTGACAGTACTGTTTGTAGTTTGATGTTCTGGAGCTGGATCGGTTTATTAGACCGTTGGTAAGCTGTCCGCTGCTACTGGACTCTGCCAGTTATTACCCTGACACTGAGGACTTACTGCAGAACGCAGATGCCCGTGAATACTGGCTACAGTGCTTCGAAGATGCCACTGAAAAGGTTATTGTGAAAATTAATTGATATGTCTCATTTTTAGAGCACATTTTTGCTATGTTTGTATTTGGGACAGTTCCAGAAGGTTGTTTAACAACTATTTCATGCTTTGCCTATGTTGTTGACATAGTGACTTATCATTTATGACAGCTAGAGTTGTCTGTGTGTGTTTTATACATTACTTTTGGCAGAAAATTATTTGTATTTTCTTAACTTTGATGTAGGCAAAATGTGTAGATGAATGTGTTTTCACTTGAGCGTGCTGAAGTAATTGCTGTTGCTGTAATGACTTGCAGTAATAGTTAGTGTGTTGGTCTCGATCAAAAATTGCATTTGGCTCTATGCTAGCTCTGGTGTGGCCATCTTTGGACCAGTAAACCATCTCGGTGTGTAACTATCCATTCTGGTTAACTGAGCCTTTCATCGTTCGGGGATAGAGAAAGCAAGTACCTTGCTCAGTTTAACTCATTCATGTTCATCTGCAGCACTGTGTGATCCCATATGGCAGGTGATGCTCCATAGTTTTGAAATGGATTCTCGTGAAGAGCTGTAGTAGTTATCTTTAATCTTTTTGATTTTTATATACATTAATACTTTGGTTACTGCAGCAGCACAGTGTAACAGCGGTGGCTGAGCTGTATGTATGGTGTGTAATTGCAGTTTGCTGAGAGAGCCGTCAAGTCACAGCCAAGCAAAACAGATGCTGAACAAAGAGCCAGGCACTTCACTGAGAAGTACACTCGCCGTTTGCATGAACTCAAGATCAATCCGTGGTGATTGTGATGTTCTTTTCTATAGAGTGTTAAGATAATTAGTGTTCAGTTTTGCTTTCTTTCTTTTTATTGAGTTTTTCTAGAGTCATTGCACTGTTAGTGTCTGAGAAAAGATGCTACCTTGAAGCTAAAGACCTGAATTTTTGGCGTATTTTAGCAGCACCTTCAAGATCTGCTATAGCCATAGACGTCTTATTGTAAGAGGTCTATGGCTATAGCAGTTCATGGTAGTTTACCTCAATGATAACATTTGCAAAGAATTGGATTTCATAAAAATGTTGGTAAAATAAAACACATATTTCTGACAGCCTGCTGTGACCTTGTTGTTGTAGGGGCAAGGGGCGTGCTCTCCTGCAGACATTATGCTTCAGTGTTGGTTGTGTGTTGTAGTGCTTATGGCTCACTAACAGTACGAAGTCTGCTCGACACACGAGAACATTGCCTTGAAGAATTCCACTTTGTTGATCCATACTCACAGGTTTAATATTCAGCTATTTTCAGGTTTAGTCTGCGTTGCAGTAGTTAAAGTAGTGCACTACTGTCGCCTGCTTGACTTCTTGGTTCGGTTTCTCTGAAATATTTCTGAGAGTTGCTGGTGCTGTTTCGAGAAATCCACTTTATTCTGTTCTGCTTTGGAAGAACTACTTTACATGGGTGGGTGTCATGTACTTCAAAAGGGGTGTGCACGATTTTTAAAGCCATTTTTCATAGTTTTGAATTCGTTCAATTCCATTAGTCTCTACCTGAGTAATCATTGATGAGTATGAATCTGTGTATCATTATCTAATGTTCTGTGTGCTGTGTAAGTGGTGGTTTAGCTGCCCGTTGCATATTACCACTGTGTTGTAGTCTGCATTATGTGCAGCAAAATGTTAAGGTGAATGTGTGTGTTTGCGTGAGAGCAGCAGAAACAGCAAGAGAATGAACAAGCGCTGAGGCTGCTATTTGGTCGACTGGCCGAGATAGACGCAATGTCACACGATGAACAGTGCCTTGCAGTAGTCCAGGGAGTCCTCGGAGGCAACGTTTTTGACTGGGGAGCAAAAGAAGTTGCAGCGTTGATGGAGTCAACGGAATTTGGTTTCAGACAAGCACTTTCTAAATTACAGTGTACATATTGACAGCTTATCTATGTTTGTCTCTGATTTTGTCTGTTTTATTACATGTGAAAGCAGCTACTGATTTCAGGGTGCATGATACATCTCAAGAGCGAATTGTGCTGAAATCAATTGAGATAGACATGGACAAGCTGCATATGAAATTTTCAGCATTGAACAAAGATTTTGATGGTCCAAGAAACCTGCGCACGAAAGCATCAAATAGCGGTACCCCCGTAAAAGTTGTTATTTTACCGTTGTTGGCCAGTTTTTCGTGAAAACAATTGCAGATCACCAAGGACATGCTGCCTATCACAACAAGCACTAGTGAAAATCAAAATCAGTCAAAATCATATGAAAATCGATGATTTTGAAAGACTCAGAACTTCCAAAATAAGGAGTTTTATTGATTTTTGCAATCTTCGGCTGCAGCACACTCCAAGAATGAACTGCAACAAAATGGCTGGAGATAGACTGACAGTTTGATAACAAGAATTGCTATAGGCTTTTGCGCATCTTGTGAGCATTAGCTCAAATTTCTTGTTTGTTGAGACATGGTTATGACATTAAACAAGCAGCATCACAATAAACTAGAGCTACACATTAAATGTTTACTCACAGCAGTTTATGGTAAAGATGGGCATCTGTAACAAAAATAAAACTTATGTCAGCTTAATATTCAAGATAATTTGCAAAATTTGTGTGTGCAGATGTACATTTAATTTAGAAAAGACCTCATATTTATATTTAATCTGGGACTATTTATTTTTATTACGAGCAGTTCTTCAGTTCTTATGAGTGACTCACTGTTGTAAGCTGAAAACTTACTAATTCAATCAGTCATTTTTTGAATGCTGATTTGACATTCTCTGAAGTCACACTGTGTGGTGCTATGAAATTTAGTCATTTAAAAATGGTGTCTATTTTTATTTAATAGCTATGTCACAGACAGATAAATTTAGTCTTATTATTATCATTATTGTTGTTGTTTCTGTGCAGTGTGCATCTTTATAGCTTTTGAGCTTGACCGGCATACGTTATGCTATTGTAGCTCGACCATGGCTGTATGACGACTTTGATAAGTGGCTGAAGCGGTTGAAAGGTCGACCTCACAAATGTGCTTTCATCTTTGTCGACAACAGTGGCATCGACATTATCCTGGGCATTTTTCCATTCACGCGACTGCTGCTTAAACATGGAACACAAGTCAGTATTTCGTCTTATTAATTTCTTTCTTTTTTCTCTTTTATACCGACAATCTTGTTTTAAGGTAACAACTTTGAAAGCACCAGTGAAGTTTCTTTACATTGTACATTATGCATGGCTAGTTGGTATGACATTCATATCAGTAACCATTTGTGGATATTTAACCCTTTAACTGCCAGCCCCTAGAAATTCCCTGCGCCCCAGTAGGGGTTGTTCTAGTTGCATATTATAATTGTGGTAGTCCTAGTTGTAGTAGTAATTGCAGTGTCTGTTGTAGTAGCAATTGTAAAACTACTAGATCCTGTAGTAATAGTTTTTGTTGTTTTTGCAGTAATATTTGGTGGTGTTTTAGTAGTTGCTGTCATTGTTATAGCTGTAGTAGCAGTTGCAGTACTAGGTAGTCAGTCTACTACTTGTTGCCGTAGTAGTTGTTCATAACTATAATGTAAACAATAATGTTGCCGTGCATGTGACCAAGAAGTTTTTCAAAAGTAGCCCAATACACGCTGAGCATTCTGCAATATAACTAGTACGCCAAGCATGAAATATTCCTAGCCCCAGGCACCAATGCATCCTATAGGCGTACTGCCATATATTTTTGGCATGTGGTGCAGCAATACACTGCAGGCACCGGAAATATCCGGCATGTGGCAGTCAAGGGGTTAACAAGCCTCTTGTTTGTCTTAGGCTGATTATACATTTGTGGATAAATGCAGTGAGTACAAATGCCATGTTCTAGGCCATATTCAATAGACTGTATGTTGAGGAATACCCCTCTACTGACTCTGCCAGCCATATGACAGTTCAATGGGAAATAGCCCACACTGGCTTAGTAGATTGTAACAATTTTTATTAACCTATAACTTTTGGTCACAGAAGCATTTGTTCTTGTGCATGTTACATTGCTGTGTGCTTTTTACTGTTTTAAGTGTGTTACGCCAGGCACTTGTTACAGTATTAAGTATTATGTATAGTATTGTATTATATTATACTAAGTCAAGCCGTTAATTAAATGAAATCATTTTTGGTGGAAATGTAATAGTATTACACTTTATGTGATGTTTAGTTTGATGTGTTGCATATTACATTTTTTTATTTAAAAAAGTCTCAACAATGCTTTGTATTTTTTCACTAGTTGGTAACTAAAACTGTTTTTATTCTCATTGTATCTGCCTGTGTTCTGGGAAGTAAATGACAACGATGCATGTTATTGTTGTGACATGTGTTATGTTGGTACTCATGCATGTTATTGTTGTTAAGGTGGTTCTGTGTGCCAATTCTCGTCCAGCGTTGAATGATGTCACGTACAACGAGCTGACAATTCTTGCACGGCGTGTTGCAGACATCAGTGATGACATTAGTTCTGCTCTGACTGAAGGACGGTTGCTTGTCATGGAGTCGGGCCAAGGCTCACCTTGTCTGGATCTCAGGTAAAATTGTACCTGGTAGTGCTTCAGCATATGTGCTTTGTGTATATTGAGCACTTGGACATTCTCAGAAGCGAGTAGCCTTAGTCACTGCAATGATTAAGGCTAATCATTTTCAAAACTATTTGATTGTTCTATCCACGTAAAGCATGCATGAGTGATAGGCCACCGTGTACACTGATAGTTGGCAGTACAATCAAAAATGTGTCAATTAAACTCAGTTGTATCATCATTGTTTCAGTGTTTGATTTTGTACAACTTGGTTGGCTGCATGGTGCATGCTACGATGATACAACTGAGTTTAATTGACACATTTTTGATTGTACTGCCAACTGTCAGTGTACATGGTGGTCTATCGCTCATGCATGCTTTACGTGGATTGGACAATCAGACAAGCATTGCAAAGTTAATTTATGCCCGGCCGGATTAGTACTTAGATGGGTGACTGCCTGCGGGCAGGTTAACCATCTCAGTATGTAACCAGCCACATAGGTCAACTTAGCCTTCCATCCCTCTGGGGTAGCCAAATGGGGTACCAGCCTATCTGGCTGGGATTAAGATGGTGCACGTTCACTTGTGTGATCCCATATGGCAGGTGACGCTCCGTAGCTCTAGAATGGCTTCCATCAAGAGCTATAACACCACCTTTTATCTTTAATTTTTCCGATAGGCTGACTCTAGGGTTTTTTGCCTGAGTCTGTAGATTTTTCGCCTGTCAGCTAGTATCCATCTTTAGACACTTTATGTATTAAATGACCATGTCTGTAAAATATGATAAAGATAAATTTTGCTGTAGTTTTGATCAAATTGATTGATACTAGCTTGCGTTTCAATGCTGTGTGTTCTAGGTACATTGATTATGATTTGAGTGAGCGAATGAAAGAAACTCAAGCTGATCTCATTGTTCTCGAAGGCATGGGTCGTGCCATACACACTAACTTCTACGCACCGTTTGCCTGCGATGTGCTCAAAATGGCAGTCATTAAGAACCGCTGGCTGGCAGCCCAGCTTGGTGGTGAGATGTATGGCGTTGTGTTTAAATATGAACACGCATGTAGGGTATTGGCCGACGACGTAAGCTTACCTGCAAGTTGATGTGCCTCTTATTGCTGCATTTTTCTGGTGATCTTGCATCAACTCTTTATCCAAGAAATACCTGCAGAAAATTTTTTATTATCACATGTTTTTGTATAATTATGCAATTTGGTTACTTATTATACCACTAACAATCTGTCCACAGTAATGTATAACATGTATGGGCAGTTCCAATAGAGCTGTATAAAGATTTTTTGGTTCCTTTTTTTGTCTTTCCTGATCAGATACCAACAAAGTTAACGAACTGAATGAGTACTTTTGTACAAAACTGGCTGATGTTAACGTGATTACCGCAAATTTTTGATTTTAGCTTTATTTGTTTTGCTTTCAGAAATCACATTTAAAACTTAATTTGCATCTTATCATTTCATTGGAGCAGCTTTTGCTCTACTTGTATTTGGGAAAGTTGCAAAATGTTATGTAATAACTGTTTCGCGCTGTGCCTGTTGTGTATTGCACACAGCTGTTTTTGCCCCGGCATGCAGGATATGTTTGTATAATGGTTTGTTCATTGATCGGTTTGTCATTCTGTTAGCAGAGTAATTAGCGAAGGTTTGCATTGTTTTGAGTGTTTTTCTAGTATTTTTTTGTTTTATGATAACTAAAAGTGCTGCAGAGCAGGAACTGTTTGTTTTCTTCTCTCACTAGATAAGCTAGTATCTGTTGATGTTTGTTAGAATCTGACATTTTGCTGGCAGCATATTGTTTATTGGTATATAACCTAAGTAAATTTAGTAAAAAAATCTTCAGGTTATGTATTAGTTGCACCAGAAAGTTTATGTTTTTGTTGCAGGCTTTGTGCAAAATGTCTCAAAATTTATGAATGGATTGTGATGATGTTTTGCAGAAACGTAATGCCTTCATTTGCGCCTGCTAACAGAGGGTGGTGTGGTGAAAGCCTACAAATGCCTCTGTGCTAGGGACAAATTGGTTAACTTTTGGAGAGGTTCAGTTTTTTGTGGATCTTGGATATTTTTTAGCAGATAGGCAAAATGACTTAGTATAAATTAGTATAAATTGTAATGATGCAATGGCAATGCTTATTATGTCCAAGGAATGCACTGTGCTCTGATGCAGAGCAAATAAGACACACTGAAAACTCCGTTGGTTTTATTGGGTAAACGCTTAAAAAGAATCTGTCCTAAATAGTTCAGTTTTAGTTTTATGTTCTACCGATGATTAAAAATGTTGTCAAGTTCAACTTATGAATTTGCAAATTTTTGGACAGTATCTAGCAGTGCTTATTCTAATAACTTGTAACCTATGAAAATTCAAGAACCATCATATTTGTTTTTTTTAAACCGGATTTAACCTTTTTCTCCAAAAAAGCTATGAAACCTACTTGGTTGGACTGT
>Ga0209671_1005218_pt1 | contig 13085 bp, 8 predicted proteins | sample WorMetHERISLAND2_2_FD_187401 | JGI IMG/M metagenome (GOLD analysis project Ga0209671, IMG submission 187401) | Marine gutless worms symbiont microbial communities from Max Planck institute for Marine Microbiology, Germany - Olavius geniculatus... | ecosystem: Host-associated > Annelida >... | reverse complement strand
CCTCAACCCTAGCCCTACTCCTAACCCTAACCCTAAATTTAACCCTATCCTTAATCTTAACCCTAACCCGTACTGCTGCGTGTGGGAATAATTTTCCGGTGCGACGAATTTTCCACTACACCGGGCCCTGGCTATGGCGCCCACAAATCGCCGGCTCTGAAGCATAATAGGGTGTTTACACGATTCAGCAAACGTCCAGCATTAGCACGTGTATTTGGAATACATTTGCTGGAAGTTTGCTGCACGTTTTGGACGTGGGCTATAGTTACGTCACGTCGTGTAGAATGAAACCAGAAGAAAAACATTTCCAAATGTTTTTTCTCCGAGTTGTTGTTTTCGTTTTAGACTTATATCAGTCCAACAATGGCTTTAAGCTCAAGAGAGTGTTGAGGTTCTCTTACGAACAGCATTGTGTGATTTAGATATAGGCCCTAGCCTAATCTGATTTTCTGCACTGTAGGTCTACGTAGCCCGCTGTCCCGTAGTGATAGTGGTAGGCCTGCCTATATGAGATTAAAGATTTTTATATGACGGTTGAAAGTCAAATTCATCAAGGTTTTGTACATCGCCTCGTTACACAGTGCGCAGCGCATAAGGCTTAAAATTTCCTGTGCTTTCAGTTGCAGTCTGGCGGTAAGAAATGACAAAAAGGGGAACTAATTTTTTAATATTTCATGAAATTTCGTCTAATAATTAAAACAGGCATACACAGCACCTCATAAAAATATAGTGGCACAGTGATTAGTAAGTTTGTTTTGGCAAAAGTTTGAAAACAAACAAAAACTAAGCTTACCAATATTGTGAGGGGTCCTGTAAAAATTCGGGGACTTTATTTTTTAGGAATGGACCGTAACTGGAAACACAGGAATTTTTACGCCTGATTTCTCAGTCACAATTATTTAATGTAGCCTAGACTTCATTAGACTTAGGCAAATGTTTTTTCGCACTGACGTCGTTAATGAACTATAATAGTATATGCTACACGTGCCTCTTGCTTTCAGCTGGTCTTTAGTTAACAATTTATTCTATTAGTTAGGCTTATTAGCAGCGGTGTGGAAGGGTTAAAAAGTGGGGCAAAAAGTTGCAATGTTCCGACAGACAGCTGCGAATTTCAGACAGAAGAGATTATATTATATTGGTGCTTTAAATTTTAAATTTGCCCCTTCCCCAATCGGGGTTTATCGCCCCAAAATTTGAATTTACAGAAACAAATTTACGGACAGTTATCCGACGACGTTCAATGGAAGCGGCAAATTTGCCTACTTTTCTGAAATCTAGAGTCTAAAAAACGGTCAAAATTGTTTGTCATAACTTTCTCAAATTTTTACTAACTATAATAATAAACGTTGAGCAAAATAAAAAACGTTAAATACGTGGCAAAATAAAAAAAATGTAAAAACTTTTTTTACTTCTATGGTATACAATGGCCAATCATCTGTAGAGTATAGACGTCAACAACAGTCAGGCAGAATGAACACAAGCTTGTCGGATTTATTTTGTACAAAACTACTTTCAATGCAATAATAATCTCAATTTGTTCAAAATACACGATTTAACAAACGGATAGCCGACTGTACGCGAACGGACGAGATTTTTTACACAAGCAAGGCGCACTACACGTCGCGCGAACGAATTATTGTTCAACTACCACGCAAAGCTATTGACACTAGATTTCTACGTTCATCACTAAACTACCGATCATTTATGTACACCGATTTGTCATCAGTACTAGCGTTTTAAACCGAGTGATTTCTGTTATTTATTGGACTAGTTATCATTGCAAGTCCAGGGGTGTAGTCAGGTGTAGGGCGATGTTGTTATCACCAAATTTTCCACATAATGGAAATGACGTGTCTCCCACTATGTGTCTGAAAACCAAATGTATAAAAGCTGATGTGACGGTATGATTAGCTTTCAAAAATGCCTACGAATTTTTTCTCCATCTCTATGCAATGGTTTGTGAAAATTTTATTGAAATTTCTGCGGTTGAAAAAATTACACATATACAGTGATAATTTCAATGTGCTACAATAACTTATATAATTGCATTTTCGTGCATTTTGGTTTTAAAACAAAGCACAAAAAGCAGGTAGACACATCTGCGCTCCTAGTGTACCCTGACTTGTAATTTTTGTCGTGAATTTTGACTGGAGGGGATTCAAACTAAACCCCAAATCTTACCCCTCACTGAGGGACCAGAGCCCTTCATTTCCAAGCATTCCCCCACTTTGGACTACACCCCTGCACCAATCCATCAGATGACCATCAGTTGGACCCAGTAACGGATCAATAGCAATGTAGTGGAAGCAGCAAATTCATATGATTATTAAATTCAAAAGGCACGATGATTTACCCAAACAAAACGTTACAATTCCATAACAAACAGATTCGTCAGTGAAGAAGGTCCCCAGCAGAGCTTTGGCCAAATAAGTGAATCTGATTGTATTTAAAGGTTTTTAAAAATGTTTTTCAGGTTTAGTGTACAAGATGAGACAACTTTTTAAGACCCAGGATGAACATCCTATACAGTTTTGTTGAGTGAATGACAAAACGTCATAACTCAAAAATCACAATACGACATTAAAATTGGCATTAAAATTTAATTTTATGCATATTACAAACTGCACGGCAGTGAAAAAAACCTTAAAAAGCCCAAAATTCGGACATTTGGGGTTTTAAGGCTTTTCACAAACCAAAAATATAGGATTTTTCAACCAATTTTCTGGCCCATAAATTATTTCAAATAGTCGGCTCAATTTGACCATCACACGTGGCCTTTGCTCCCTGAGGACGGAGATTCGGTAGTGGTACGGTTTCTACACCACCTCTGACGCTGTATTGCAATGATTCGTATACACGCATCCAGCAACGTGGTTGTAACTAATGACTTCCTGCCTGCCCAGTAGACAGATCAACTACCTGGACATTGACAGCTTCGACAACATATTACTCAGAGACGTCAGTGCACTAATCTTCCCATAATTCAAGATTCATCCCAGACAGATGATAAACAGTCTAACGAACCCTAACAAAAATAATAATATAAACTCCAGCAGACGACACGACAGATGGCGCTCGGTGACGTCATATGTAAACAAGCATGCAAGGCGGCGGCAAGAAAATAAGTAAAAAGTAAGGCGGCGTCGGCGGCGTTTAGTTCAGTTTGGCGTCAAGTTGGCTGAGTATGTTGTCGAAGCTGTCGATGCCCAAGTAGTCGATCTGGCCGCGCTCCCAGCTGTACTGACGGCGGGTGTCTCCTAGCTGCTGCTTCGTGAAACCGTTCAGACTGTACGTTGTGCCTTCCACTACTTCCGGCTGTTGGCACATACAAACAACAAACTTACAATGAAGCAAAAACCAGAAAATCTGTGCTGGGACTGGAGAATATAACAAAGTTTTGAAAAACCTGGGGCTTAAGAAAACCCAGACATTTTCCCAAACCTGAAACCCGTGTCTAAACAGTTTGTGAAACACTTGGATTTTGGGTTTGCGTTTAGCACTAAGGGTGCTGCGTTGAATTAGATAACAGCAAACGCGTTTCTGATTAGTTATTCATAGCATACTATCACCTCCAGCTCCTTTCCAGCCGCCGCGGCAGTTAGATTACAACAATCTTTAAAATCCCATGACGTCGCTCACTATTATGCCTTTTAGCTGGTGGGTCTTACTTGTATATGGTTGCCATCTTCCCAATCCTGAACCAGACTCAAAACCCAGCTTTAGTGGCTTTTCAAACCTGAAACCTGCGTTTGGCAACGAAGGCTCCAAGTCTGGAATCACTAGTTGGGATTTAAGTTGAGAATAGTAAGTGCCACCTGGCAAACAGAACAGACTCAATACAGCATCTGTGTATACTGTGTCCATATAAAGTAATCCCCTAGACGTTGTACAACAGAAATGTCGACTCTGAAGGAATATGAATAAAATTCTGTGCACTTAATCCCCAATAAATTGCTGAAGCTCATTGAAAATATTATTCCTTTGCAGAGTTATTGTTGTTGAATATCGATAACAAAATATCTCCGCTGTAACTATTGTTTTCGTTGGCACATTTAACTGAAATTTGGAACTTTGACATTGTTCATCCAGAATTTTGCCAGAATCAGATGTTGTTTAAGTTACACAAATGGGTTTTGTCATGTTCTTAATGCCACATTGTTAACCGAGATATTTTGGTCACAATATTCAACAATTAATAACTCCGCTAAGAAATAATATTTTTCAATGAAATTTGGTGATCACTTGAGCACTTTATTGGGGATTAAGCACATAAAATTTTATTCAGATTCATTTAAATATGATTTTTATTATATAATGACTAGGGGGGAATACTTTTTTCTAGACAATGTACACAGTGTCTCAATAAAAAACAAAAATTTTTCTGTCATAACTTTGTCAAATTGAAAATTTGACAATTTTTGGCAAAATGATAGCCAAGATGATAGAATTATGTTAGGTGCACTCATATTCCATTTTACCTGATTTATGTCAACAGACTACAGTGACTACAAATGCTCTAAAATTGTTGCATAATGCTGAGTTGTCTCCATAAAAAAATTCTGTTGCTCATTTGTTACTCTTGACAAACAGCGTATTAGTACAGCACAACTTTATACTGAAACAACTTGAAATACTGGGGAGACAATATACAAAACATCTTAGATGGAATTGATTTTCCGACAGTTCTGATTTTTGTGCTGTTTGTTCACGTCTCTGTCTTCTACGTCTGCCTCTGTTCTTATGGTTTTTACAGATAATCTTATGACAGTGTTAACTAACCAAACATGCTGCTGACTCGGGAAGAACTCGATAAGACCTTAGAAAAGTTGACAAAAAATCCAAGTAAGTTTTCAGAAATGTCTACAAGTGGCTGTGAAAACATTTGTGACAAACCACCACAGCTTCAAGATAATTGTACCTGTTACCCATCAGAACTGTAACCAGGCTCATGTAGAGCAACATGTTGTTGTTAATAATAACGTGATATTTATGACGGAATGCTTTCACAACAAACCATGGGTCCTTCGATGGATGGTCGGACGTGCTGCATGTAAACATTCCACCAGAGTTTGAGCAATATGGCATAGTTCGATACATCGCCGGCCGTGTGGACTTGACCTGTGGCCGTATCATAGCTACTGTGCCATGGCTTGGCCGGACCAATGTAGTGCAGCACCTTTGTGTCTTTACCATACCTAAACACAAGCCACACAAGTGTCATATCATAGCAGCTGTAAAACGGATTAGCTGGACCACTGTGATGCAGCACAAGGGCGTAACTACTGACCCCGCAGACCCTGCAATGTGGGGGGGCGAGGGTTTAGGGGCCCATTGGGCCCAAAATTATAATTTTTTCACACAGCAAAAATACGAAATTTGACATCAGATGTGGTGCTCTAAAATGCGTTTTTGGCCGGGGGTCCGCCCTGGACCCTGTTCGGGGAGTTCACACGCTCCCCGGACTTCTAGCTGCATTGAGAGGACCTACTTGTAAAAAAAGGGGCGGATAGGAAGATAAAAAAAGACAGAAGGAAAAGGAGAGGGGATATGAAGTGAGGGCGGGAGGAGAGGGAGTGTGAATGGGGGAAAAAGAATTTTCTTGCAGGGAGGCCCAAAATTTGAAGTTACGCCACTGATGCAGCAATTTCCTGTCTAAATTGCTCATGCGTAGCATACCCCGTGACGTCATGCACGTCCAAGTCCCAAAGAGACCACTGTCTTCTGGTTAACTAGCAGAAGGAGAGTACTCAAGAATAGTAAACTACAATGTTATACTTAGGGACAGTAGAAAATCACGGAAACACAGAAATGGCGTAGCCGTGATTTTCGCCAAATGCCATGATTTTGCGAAAATGCCGCGTTTTAGCAAGAACGCCAAGATTCTGCATTTTTTACAATTTTGTTTTTAATCAGCACAGGTTGAAGTTTATCGTGTGATTTTAACACAAAAAATATTTATTCTTGCCTGTGCTACCAAGTTCCGTGTGCTTTGTCACTTTTGGCTCAAAATGCGAGCTTAACGTCATCGTGGAAATATGTATTATAATGTTTCGCAGTGACAAAATTTTACAGATGAAAACCTTGCACTGCACGTAATGATGGTCGTCAGTGCTACATGTCTAGTTTTATAGACTATCTTTGGACTCGTGACTTGATGCTTTGTCTTTGCCGCAATTTTTGCAATTTTCACAAAAGTTTGCCATGTTGCCATTTTGTGCCGTGATTTTCTGCTGTCCCTAGTTAGTATACTGACTGTTTGAAGGCGGGCAGGTAGGAATAGAACGACTGGGCGATCACGTTGTAGAGATAAGGCAAATGCTTCTTGATGTCTTTCGTCGACCATTCGTTAAAGAACAGGTTCAACAGACCTTGGTCACCACCTTCACCACACAAATACACCAATCAAGTATCAGCAATCAGTATAGTCATTAATCAACTAACTAGAAGGCGCTAGTGAGTGAGTGTAAATGCTTTTTGTGACTACGAATTGTGACAAAAAATAAAATAAATCTAGCTCACGTGACCCTGGCCACAATGTCCCTTTAAAACTGAAATTGTCCCTAGGAACACGAACGTCAAATTTGACGTCTGTGGCTTTAACCGTTTTGGAGCTAAGCATTCCACCAACTGGTCCGATTGACTAATCATTTGCATGCTGACAGACACACAGACACACAGTCAATTTGATGAAAACAATATCTCTGCCATTCACTCTATTCACTTGACGTGAATAATGTTAGTAAGTACTAGACATAAAAACAATATCATGAAGTATCACTACTGTGCTAAATACACTAATATCTCGCGAACAGTACAGTTTTTAAGCCGCGCCTATTAAGCTACAGCTGCAGAGCGATGGATCACGGAGATTGTCCAGGTAATGAGTTCCAAGCCATCAGACACCCAACAGCGAAGGCCCGACGGCCGAACGTGCTTCGTCGAAACCGCCGAACGGTAAGGAAGTGTCGACTGGCAGATCTCAGATGCTGTCGACTGCATGGCGACATCGGAGACTGGGAGGCATTGGTCCACCAGGTACTTCGGCGCTTCATCTTGAAGGCACCGGTGAACCGTCACTGCCAGCTTGTACTGCACTCGCTCAGGAACGTTGAGCCAGTGCAGTTCGTCACGCAGTAGACGGGATAGGCATTGATTGAACTTGTGTGCCAGAGACGTGACGAGCTGTAGCATTTAGAACACGTTAGCCAACATCCAGTGGCTAACGTCTGACAGATGCGTTTGAAGCGATCCGCGGCAGGGATCATGTCGTCCCGACGACACTGTACGCTCAGCCGATGGTCATCAGCATACACGTTGATGCCTACATGGTGCTTCCGTACTGTGTCTGTGAGGTCTGCCGTGTATAGAATGAAAAGTCGCGGACCTGGAACGGACCCTTGTGGAACAGAGCACACCATGTAAACCTCTGGTTGCTATAGATGACCTGGAAAGACCTGTCTGACAAGTGTGACTGGAACCAATGCAAAACGACACCGCGAAGACCAAACTGGCGTTCCAGACGGAGCAGTAGTAGGTCATGGCCGACGGTGTCAAATGCAGCCGTCAAGTCCAGCAAACACACAGCAGACACGTGACCACTGTCAGCAGCATAACAGATCACTGTAGATGCTCGTCACAGCCGTCTCAGTGCTGTGGAACTTACGATATGTGGACTGTGTCGATGGCAACATTTTGTTACTGTCTAAGAAAACTTGTAGCCGTGTCTGAACAACCCTCTCAAGTAGCTGGGAGAGAGAACGCAAGTCAGACACGGGTCTGTAGTTCTTAGGCTGGCTTGAATCATGTCCACTCTTCTTTAATAATGAATGGACGAATCACGGCAAGCTTAAATGCAGCCAGAAAGCAGCCTGACGCCAGAGATTTATTGAAAAGAGTAACAATAAAAGGTGACAGCAGACTGTGCATATCTTTCACGAGCCATGTTAGAACCGGTTCCAACTGGCAAGACTTTCAAGGCGCTGAGATGATCAGTTTGTCAATCTCGTCAGTGGATATCGCGGACCAATTGTCAATAGAATGTCTGCTACAGTTTCTTCATGTTACCACTGACAGCAATAACCATATTTTAATTTCCGAACAAAAATTCGTATTCTTTCAATTGTACAATAGTTTGCATAGGCCCTACGTATTACAGTGATTTTAAATGATTGAAAATTTATTACATGGTTGTGTAGCGACAGTCAAGGTGTGGTGGGCTGTTTGATAACCTCTTTACTTCTAACTGTCCACAGAATGCAACGGTGAAAAAATTTTGAAAATCCGGTAACATTTTGCGAAGATAAAGGCAATAAAACAGCGGTTCCTTTTCGCCCGGACACTGTATTTTTCCTCCAGATTGCTTCCCTCTCGAAGACGCCTAGTACCTCGATTAGCAGTACAAGTATGGCCAATTCTTCATCTAAAAATTAAACGTAGCCTACCGTCGAAGCTGCCGTGGGTGACGGCGAAATGTAGCAGCGTTCTGTAAGTTTCTAGTGATGGGCAGAAGACGAAAACTCCCGAGTTGAAGCAGTCGGGCCAGCCTGCGTCCGGAGCGGCTGATAACTCTTCACGATCGAACAGATCATCGATGTTCTCGAGCACCTGTCAGCAAGCCACGCCCACCGCAGCGTTACCATGGCAACCGACATTCACTCAATCAGTTTATTTAAAAATAGAAAATGAGCGTGGGCTAGAAAGCAAGTGTGGGACAGAAAGTTACAATTTTCCGACACAGCAGATTATGGGTGCCCAAAATGTCAATTTTGCCCCAAATCCCCCTGAAGATGATCCATGTACGCAATTAGGCAGCCCTATAAGCCCCTTCAGTGGTTCCTTGCAGATCAAATGCTTACAAAAAGTTGTTACAAATTAAGTAAATAAGTTTTCAACATTTCCCTCACTTCCCCCTCAAATTGCATCAAGTCACGAATCCCACAATGCACGTGTTTAACTATCTACACGGTGTTTCATAAAAAGGACCTCGTTTTTTTTCATAATTCACCCAAATGATGATCAATTTACACAAAATTTGTACTAGTTGCAGCTGAAAAAAATACTAATTCAAAATATTGCAACAAAGTATAGCAGTTGATTAAATATTCTTTGCTACTCGTGACGTAACGATGACGTCATAATGTGTCACAGGTACAAGCTTGATGAGTAATGGTGCTGTCAGTTGCTACCCTGCTCTGATGGTGAAAAATCTGGTTCGCTGATGGACAAATTTTTGAAGTTTTACAGTCGCAGCCACAAAAATGTGCAAATTGATCACATTTACATGTCTGTGGGGATAGTTGGACTTTTGACATGTTCGAGCAAGACATGGTACTAGCACACCGAGCTTGCAAAATGGTTGCATTTTTGGATCCCAAGACGCCTGATTGCATGTCCTCATGTTGCCTAGTGCTGACACGATAAACATTTTTCATTAGCGAATCAGATTAAGTTCACCACCGAAACAGGGTAGCAACTGACAGCACTAGTTGAGACAAGTTTGTACTCACGGCACATTATGACGTCAACATTACGTCACGACTAGCAAAGAATATTTAATCAACTGCCATATTTGGATGCGATATTTTAAATTGGTTTCTTCAGCTACAACTGGTACAAATTTTGTGTAAATTGATCATCATTTGAGTGAATTATGAAAAAGGGGTCCTTTTTTATACGCACAGTTAAATAAAGATCGTACAAAAAGCCTATATAGGTCAACTTATATCACCTGGTCGATCAGACATTTTTCGCACGAAAGTATTTACTTAAATACCTCCACATACAACAAACACCTGGGCACCTAGAGGTCTGGGGGAGCGCTGTAAGCTCCCCCAATACGGTGGCGGATCCCGGCCGCAAATGCATTCTAATGCACTTACACCTCTCGAAACGAATCATGTAGCAATGTAGCAACAAATTCCCAACATTTCGGAGGGGGATAAATTTAAGCCAATAACTGGTTCAAAGTTAGTCCCTGCCTCTTAAATACGGGCCTGTATAAAGCGCTCTTTACAGGTGTTCTTACCAGCGTGTCGGCGTCCATGAAGACGCACTTTGTGAACTGTGTGAGTCGCCAGCAGTGTAGCTTTGTGAAGGTCACGCCAAGGTCAGGTCGAGATAGAAGTTCAAGGTTATCAGCGTCCTGACTGTCGAATACGTTCACTACCGTCACCAGATCAAACAGGTTCGTCAGATGTTGCCTATACATACAGCAACACATCACACAGTTATAGCTTGCTGCTGATCTGGACTAGATAGATTTAGGGGAGGCGCACGTGGTCAAAAGTTAGCATGTCTCCAGGGTCCCTGCGCACCAGGGGTTATCAGGTGAAACCACGGGCGCCCATCCCCAGTTCCCCCTAAGCCCCAGGAAGCAACCTTCCCACGAAGTCTCATCGACCTCGCTGACCTGCACCTCTCCCTCGCATTCGTTCCTTTCCATTTATCCTGTTCCCTTCGCCAAAAACCCTGCTAGAAATCTGGGGCAGCGCAATAACTCCCCAGGGAGATCCGGGGCGTAGCTCCGGCCCAAAAAGTATTATTAGCTCCCAAAATGCATCTTATTACAACATCTTAAGTCATTTCTTTCCAATGCAAATGAATGTCTTCTTGGTGTTTATCTACTCAACCTTTTCCAGGAAGCATCCCGCTATCACCCGTCAATAGAATGGACGGACTGTATCAGCTATTTACAGTGACATCGTTCACAGTAGCCTACCTGAAAACGTCGCTGACGTCTTCAGTAACCATGACGACGAGAGTACGGTTGGTGCCGGAGTTACGTAGAGAGTGTCCGAGCACCAGGGCGCCTATAGCGTACGAGTCGTTCGTAGCTAGCGTTACGTACGCCTGGTCCATTACTACATACACATACACACATACAGTCGGTCTTCATTCTAAAATACTATAAAGACTTGAAAATGTGTATGCAATGACGTCCCGGCACGGCGAGGGGAGGAGGCAATTGCACGCCCCTAAATTTTAGCATTGAGAATTTTTTTCTTTTTTCGTTGGAAATTTGTTTAAAAAAATACAAAGCTGGTGCATGTAATTATGCATATTTGGGGAAATTTAGAAACAAAATTAAATTTGAGCAACCCCCATTATCTCCTCTGTCGGAAAATTGCAGTTTCCTGTTACCTATAGCTACGGAGCGTGCGTCACCTGCCATATGACTTAACATCGAGTGCCAGTTTGGAATAAAATATGTCGAGCGGGCAGTGATTGTAGTACTCACGTCCGGTACTGTGGAGTCTGATCGAACTACAGTCCTTAATCTCGTGACTCGGACTGGAACAAAAGTACTCGACTATATTATCACTCCAAACCAACGATTAAGTACTCGCAGGAGTGTCTGGTGGTAGACAGTGCGGCACTGAGATCAAGCAACGTCAAAGCGCAGACACTGCCGTCGTTGATCGCTCTGGTAATCTCGTCATGAACGGCAATAATGGCGGTCTCGGTTGAATGGTGTGCTCTCTGTACGCTGATTGACGTCTTGGCAAGAAAATGTGAATGTTTGCAATACACTGTTATCAAGCCAGCTCTAAGAGTGCACGACGTGTGCTCGAAGTTTGCTTCAAGTTTGCCCTAGCCTCTAAGTGTGCTTCATGCATGCTTCCTCGTGTAAACGGGGTATAACTAATGAGATTAAAGATGGGCTCTCTACTACCTGCACCAAAATGTGCAGATTCATGTACTTAGGCCTAATCCTGCACAGTCACGTTGACATTTGACAAGTGGATGCATCATAAAATACCACAAACGCATTGTACGAAGCACGCTTATTACTTGGTGACTATAGGCCGCTAACACGTCGAGGCAAGGCTAAAGCCACGATTTTTGTCTTCGAGCTGTCCCCGAGGATTCCAATCACGCATCCCGGTTTTATTTCAGTGTTCTATGGACGGATAAAGCAATGGCGATCGGGTTACATTAGTGCAGTGATGCACACAATACGCACGGTATAACGGTTGCGCCTATGTACAATGATAACGTAGGCACTAGGCATATAGCAGTCGTAGCATCACGCATTAGAAGCAGGAGCAGCGGCGTGGCCCAAGCCTAAACGATCAGTCATTCATTCCAGCAGTCTAGTAGTCTAGAACTAGTCCTGTCCTGACTAGGTCAGTCACTCACGAGAGAGGGCAGGGTACGGGCAGGGCAAGACACTGCACAGCGGTCCGTCCCTCCTAGCCTACCACTCCCACTGTGAATATCCCATTCCCAGTCCCTAGTCCTAGGCAGTCACACCCGCAGAGATCTATTTTTGGCTCGCTCCCCCGCTAGCTATAGCCCGGCTAACGCGAGCTAGAATGTACACAACACAGCTTGTGTACACGGCTTTTGCCGCCGCATCTGTGCACCCGCGTTACCACCGACGTTTTCAACAAGATCCCGGACTTTCCAGGAAAACCCCAGATACGCCACGACGCAGGGGCGTCATTTAGGGGGGCTGGGGGGTCTACGGACCCCCAAGGATTTATGATTTCAAGTTTTTTTTCTCTATAAATTGTACCTTTGATTAAACGTGAAACAGCTAAAATGTCAACTGCGTTACCGCTGCAAGAACAATAGAGGCCTACCGTCGGGGATAGGTCTATGCTATATGCTATATGCTACGACACATACGAACTATTCCAGAACTATTCAATATTACAGTTTGAAGTAGATTTTAAAGAACATTATGTATGATCTGATTACTATGATGGTGTTCACATTATTGCATTTTGTGTTCTTTTTTGCTGTGTTACATTAGTTTTCTGATGAGACATAGGACATGTCTGCCTGCAATAGACTTTGGTTGATTAATGGATTTTAAATGGCAACACGTAAACTAAGCATAATATACTTATGGATGCGTACTCTAGTAAAGAAACATTTACCATCCTAGCAATCGGACTCATCAGTTGAGTATAATTTTGTCAGTTCAAGTGTGTTATAGAACATGCAAGGTTGTTAGAGTGGAGAAGTGTTAGATTTATTGGTCTGTTAATGACTGTTATATACATTTACTGTGTAAACTGCATGAAATTTGGTCAACTGATTCTCAGGAAAGTCATTCAAATTGTTGCCACGAGATGTCA
>Ga0209671_1005217_pt1 | contig 13088 bp, 20 predicted proteins | sample WorMetHERISLAND2_2_FD_187401 | JGI IMG/M metagenome (GOLD analysis project Ga0209671, IMG submission 187401) | Marine gutless worms symbiont microbial communities from Max Planck institute for Marine Microbiology, Germany - Olavius geniculatus... | ecosystem: Host-associated > Annelida >... | reverse complement strand
GGCTAAAGCTCACAGTAGATGTGATGTTAGGCTGCATTTCTTTTCTGTTCGGGTTCTGAACAGATGGAACAGTTTACCACAGGCAGCAGTTGACGTCACCACTGTTGATTCTTTCAAGAACCATCTTGAAAAGCTGAGGAATAAGCAGATGGATTTCTTTATGGACTTCTAGTCCGCGAGATCCTACGGCTGCCAGATCTGTGTCTATATGTTGGAACGTGGACCTAGTCACAGCTTGACTCCAGTGGTGCAGCCGCACCAGGTGAGATACCAGGTGAGAATGCCGCTTTCTCTATGTACACGAGGTCACTGAAGCTCTTGTTCCATGCGCTCGTCAACGCTACATGAACGCTAGCGTTTAAACGCTATAGCGTCTATAATCAACGCTAGCGTTTAAACGCTATAGGTTAATGCCGCTTTCTATTTGCTATTGACGCTACATCAACACTGCCTTCGAACGCTGCAATCAACGCTAATATATCACACGTAAAAATTCCTGTGAAATTTTTTTGTCGAATTGCCCCAAGCTACGAAATGTCTGCGCACTAGTCATCCGACTGTCTACCTTTATAGAACTGAAGCGCGTGTTTGTAAAGTTCTTCGGGACTAAGCGCAGCATTGTGTGAGTCCACGGAATGTGTCATCAGACGATCAGACTCTGCAGATAAACTTATAGATTCCACACTGACCGCTTCCTCCGCCATCTTATCTCATTATAATCATGACACACCCACTGAGAAAAAATGTAAACAAACCGACGGATAAATAAGTAAAGCCGAGAGATTGCATGTTGCATGTTTTACATCCTTACAGCTTTTTTACAAGTGCCCGGCTGTCAGCCAATCACAGAATGTATGCTGGTTGTCATGGTGTTTGTTTATGCGATAGTTTTGGCATATTTTGTCATTTGTATCAATAAAAACGCTGACGATGAATGCGGAATAGAGCATAATGAGTTACAACGGGTTACCAAGGATCCGCAGACGGCCTGTGACAGCCGGTACATGGGATTTAACTCGCCGGGAACGTCTGGCAAATGATATGCGTGTCAGATTTAACGACAACGCCTTGTCGCGATCTAGAAATGAATGTGATTTACCTCTGTATACTTCTAGCACTGTCAGCCCGGTACGCTTCTATCTTTTCATTGTGGTTATAGTTGTTTTTATTCCCTGTCGGTTGTGTGTACGTGTAGTGCAGAGATTTATCCAGGCACCCTAGATTATGGGGAGTAGTTGGAATAGGGGGAATATGGCAATGGTTTCCAGGGGCAGAACCAGAGGTGTGGGGACAAAACCCCCAGAAATTATTTTTTACTGCCCAAGTACGCCACAATCTTAAGACTTCCTCGATGGAATGCTAAAAGGCTACGCCTAACCAGTGGCGTATTTAGGATTTGGCAAAGGGGGGGGGCATGGCGAGCACGCAGAGCACGAGCCTATAATGGGGGCCTGGGGGCAGAGCCCCAGCGGGGTCCCGGGGCAGAGCCCCGTGGTCAGGAGGTCAGGAGGTGAAGCAAATCATACCGGCAGAAAAATAACAAAGATGGATTTTGATTTTGAGAATTTTGAGGACGATGATGTTATAGCAGGTGTTTTATCATGACAGGTTGTTAAAAAAATCCGAAAGAAAAAGCAACTTTATTTTTATTTTTGTTTACAAACAAATGAGCAGCGCTATTGTCTGCTTGAACTGACCAATCACAGTTCAGCTTTCCAGCCGGTTTCCAGCACAAAATTAAACATGCTGCATCTGATGCCGGTTTCTGGCACGAGAAAGATCTGGCACCAGAAAGATCTGGCACCAGAAAAGTATGACACACTGACCAGTTTCTGGTACCAGTCGACTGGTACCAAAAACAAGTGCCTGAAACTGGTCAGTGTGTCATACTTTTCTGGTGCCAGATCTTTCTGGTGCCAGATCTTTCTCAGTTTCTGGTACCAGTCGACTGGTACCAAAAACAAGTGCCTGAAACTGGTCAGTGTGTCATCGCTATAAGTTTAGTACATGTCTGTCTCTCTGTTGATCTGTTTTTCTGTCTGCACATCTGTAGTTGGATGGTGAAGTAAGCAAAGCTGATCTGGACCAGTTGCTGAGTACATCAAAAATTGAGCACACTGCTTTGCTGGAAAAGATCGAATCTCTCCAAACACAGGTTTATAAACACTTACATTTATTAGCGTAGTATAATTAGTTTATAATACTTTGCTTTTTGTCGTTAGCAAAATTTAGCATATCAGTGATCACCACTTTTGCAAATATTTCAAGAATACCATTCTATCTAGTTTGTTTCTGAGACATCTTTGGTTGTTGTATGTTACATGTGCTTGTACTGGTAGTGATGGTAGTAGTGGTAGTAGGAGTATCGATGGCATGTGTTGTAGTTGCTGGAGTGTAGTAGGCCTAGTTGTAGTAGCTTGTGCTGCTAACATGTGTTGTAGTTACGGGAGTGTAGTAGTATTGTCCTGCTGATGTTGTAGCTGCGGGAGTGTAAGCATCAGTTGGAGCGTCGTGATGCGAAGATCCATGAGTTGAGTCGACTCTTAGAGCAATCCCGTGAAGCTGTCATTGGGTCACGTGACAACAAAATGGCCGACGTGACTGCACTGTATGATAGAATACATGACCTTGAGGACCGGATAAGGTGCGCTGCATGATAGCTGCTGCGGCTGCTGCTGCATCTAGCTGTGATGATGTGACGAGCACTTTTACAATTTGATGATCTTTAATTTTTTTTCATTTTGTATTTTATGTAGTCTGCTTTGCAGTTTTTATTAAACTGTCTTTTGAGTGACTGACTGATTGCGTGATGGACAAATCGATGGACGGTGTGACTGACAATGCTGTATGGTACATTTAAACTCAATTCGACTTGGGCTTTCCAACTCGAGTCAAGCTGGTCTGTAGCAGCATCACCATCAAAATTTGACCAGTTATCTTGCATTTAGTAGTTCTTTCAATTGCAGCTATCGATGAGTTTGGGTGAATAAGGCAATTTGTAGCATATTTCAGTAGCCATATATATAAAATAATGGTATACTGATTGGAGTAAATGGATTAGCGAGTTTCAAGGCTTCGCACAGTCCTAATTTTTAGATGACGTAGAGGACTACGTGTGAATCAGCCTAGTGTGAATGACGTTATTTCCATGTTGTTGTTTTTCCTGCACTAGATTGCTAAAATTTTGCATGTCTAGGTTTAAGACACAAGGTTTATTAGTAGTGTAAAAAGTTTTTCTATAAGCCCTAACTGCTATTTACAATAGATCAGTTACAGACGGCCAGAAGACAGATGGACGGATGACATTGATGCCAAAGATGCCATGCAGCATAGCTGTAGCGCATCACAAACAGTCACATAACACAGAGTTTTTAACTGTCTGTACGAATTTCCTTAAAAAATGACAATAACGAAAGACGTCCGCCAAAGAAATAAAACACTTTATGAATAGTCTACAATAAGCATATACGTACAGTGTTCACGCAAGTTTATCACAAATTTTGAACGTCTCAAGTCGTTTGAAATCGACTTGACTTCTCGCTGTCAAGTTGAGTCAAATCAAGTCAGATGTGCTCAAGTCAACCGCCGTCGACTTGGGGTCATTTTAACTGCAAGTTGGGTCACATTTCTGTACCGCAGTGAATCACAGGTCTAGGTACATTATTACTACTTTGGCTGCTGCTGCTGCTCCTGCTGCTACTATGACTACTGCTACTTCTACTAATATGGCTATGACTACTAGTACAACTCTGCTGCTATTACTGCTGCTACTTCAACTACTACTGTGCTCTACAGAAGTCACACTGAGGACAAAGAGAAGGCAGAACAAGAAGCAATGTCAGTGGAACGTAAGCTGAGTGAAATGTTTCGCGTGTTTATGATGGATTCTCAGTATAGGAACATCAACAATGTCAGTCAATCGATGGAGCACCTCATCAGCAAGGTAATACTGCTACTGCTAGTACATCAGCTATTTAATGGATGATGTAAATAACAAGGTATGTCTATGGCAGCTGCAATAGCAACAACAACAGTTATCAGTGAGTAGTGTTGTAGTAGTAGCAGTGTAGTAGTAGCGGCATGATAGTGGTGTAGTAGTAATGGTGTAGTAGTATTTGTGTCTGTCATAGGCTCTTGAGCTGGTGCAAGACAACTTGTCACTCAAAACTACTATTAACTCTGGAGACCCAGCTAAGGAGCACTGATATTGTAGCAGTTCTGATAATGGTGTAGTAGTGATGTAGTCATGTCTGTGTCTGTCGTAGACTCGTGAGCTAGTGGAAGACAACTCGTCACTCAAAGCTAAACTATCGTCTCTGGAATCTCAGCTAAACAGCTCTGATGTGGAGCTTAAGACTCAGAGGGATACGATACAGAGACTTATGAACAGTCAGCAGAACATTGCTCAGTGTCATCTTGATATGGACAACATACGCCTGGTATGTAGTGGTGTGGTGGTGGCGGTGGCGGTGGCAGTGGCATGGCGGTGGCGGTGGCAGTCGTAGTGGTAGTAGTAGTGTACAGTATCAGTTGTAGTAGTACTAGCAGCAACAGCAGCAGTGGTGTAAATTATATAGTGAACAGTCAACAGAATGTTGCTTGGTTTTATTTAGATATGGACATCATCAGTCTGGTCTGGGTAGTCTTTTTCTTTTCACATCTAAGTTTACTTCACTGTCCTGCATTGTCATGTGTTTTTTGTTTATTTTGCTTCTTTCGCAGTTACTTTACAGGGTTAGCTTTATATCTTGTCTATGACAGTGCAGTGTTTTGCCAGAAAAAGCTCAAAACAGGTCTGAAAGAGATCAAATATTGTCTCGGCTTATCCCATTGCTACTACTATGATGTGTCTATGATAGAGACAGTTCACCATGTCATTGCTATTGTGATTTGTCTAGGAGCGAGACAATGCAGTTGGTCATCAAAAGGAGTTGGAAGCAGCCCTGGAAGAAACAAGGGACCGGCTGGAGTCATCTCAGCGGGCATGGTCAGCAATGCGGCGTGAGCTTGACGATCACAAGGCACACCGTGCGATGCAGTCGGATCGTGAAAGACTCATTACAGCAGCAGAGGAACAGGCCAAGGCTTTCAAGGAGGGTATGTGCAGTCTTGGAATGATTTGCAGTGTTATGTTGCATTAGAAATTGTCTGTATTATTTTGATTATTGTCTTGCAGTGCAAGCAATTTTGCTTGTTTTTACACATTTTTGTAGCATGGTTTGTGGTTTATCTGTGTGTTTGTTTCCGTCACATTTGTCCCCTTTGTTTGAACCATTCGACAGAGTTAGATGCAATTCGCCAGGTGGACTTATGAGGTTTAAGGGTCCATGGACACAAAATTAACATATATATTTTTTTTGCATTTTTGTAAAACAGCATACTTTTCTGATAATTATAATAGTAATATCGGCCACCAGCGTTTTGTCAACATACAGAAATTTACCTTTGAAATAGACGATGTACAAAAATGCTGTAGAAAACGAGACGTCATGTTGACATGCTGATGACATCACCGGTTGAACATGTCGTCAATGTAAAATACGCATAGAAACATAAGCATTATAAAGTTATATTTTCTATCTATGTACTGCTGAAGTTGTCATGCGACACAGTATTTTTTGTCATTAAAAATATTAAAATGTTGTTAATTGTTAATTGGTATACACTAACTGTGCTCTACCGGTGACGTCATTTCCGGCCACTTGCCGAGGTCAGATTTTTCAGCATAACATAACGTAACACCATTTTTCGTTATATTTTTTCATTATATTTCATACATTTATAAAGCATAAATTAACATATTATGTATTCAAGGTAAAATGTCTAATTGAGGTTTACATAAATTTCACAAGTGAGTTTGACCGTGGCCGTGGACCTTTAATGACACATTGTCTTATGGGGTTTCTACCCTAAGGGAAAAAGCAGATTTTGGGGGTTAAAAGTGAGAATATGGAATTACAAAGTGCAACCAAACCGTCTGTCTCTAGTTTCTCTCATTCTTTTTTACGACCGTTCTGGAAAGGTCCACATGTAGACTGCAGCAAATCACCGAACCTTTCTGAAAAGTAAAAAAAACACAACCATTGTGTACCAGCAAAGGCTGGGACATAAGCAAGCACATTGCACGTTGCACTGACCCCGTATCCATGATTTGGCAGTGTTAACTGGGGTCTAGCTGAGGGCTAAGGAAATGGAGATCAGTGCTGCCCTGTGGGCCTCATTGCTTGGAAAGAACTTTACATGTAAGTTTTAAGTTTTTTTTTATTTGGTAGTAGTGCTATTTTTAGTGGTAATGGCAGTGTTAGCAGTTGTGGTGGCGATGGCATGTGTGCTTTAGGTCTGGCCAAGTTGCTGTCAGATGGCTGTGTGACTGTTGAACCTTACGAAGAAACAATCAGAGAACGCATTCAGCATTTGATACTCTCCACACAGCAGAAATCAGCGGTATGTACAACTGTATGCCATAGCCTGTAGTAGTAGTCGTGGTGTAATAGTAATGGTTGTTGTAGTGGCGTACTAGGTATAGTAGTGGCGGTGTATTAGTAGTTGTAGTAGTAGTTGTATATTACAGCATTTAGCTGGCTATGAGTCAAAACTGTCTCAGATGGTGTTACAACTTGACCTTCATTGATAGTCGTAGCACGTGAATTGTTGTATTAGTGGTGTGAGTGTAGTAGTGATGTAGTAGAGGTTGTGTGTCCCAGGAACTGGAAGGTTATGAATCAAAGATATCACAGATGGCATCGCAACTTGACGCTCAGTATGAACTAAGTCGAGTGGCTGATCGCAAGACCAAGCGCGCCGAGCAAGATTTAATTGACATCTCGACGAAACTACAACAACTTGAGTGTCTGGGTTACTCATCCAAGCCACGTGACCAGGTCTAAATTAGTAGCAGCAGTAGTAGTAGTGATGGTAGATTGGTAACAGAAACAACACCAAACCATCTTGGTATATAACCAACATCAAGGTCAGCTCAGCCTTCTGTCCCTCTGAGGTAAATAAGTCGAGTATCAGCTTGCTTGGTTGGTGTTGAGACGTGGCACATTCATCGGTGTTGGGTGTGATTCCATATGTCAGGTGATGTTTTGTAGCACTGTGATAAGTTTTTTAGAAAGAGGTGCTCATGACCTTTAATGACATGGATCAAGCTGACATGTCTGGTGAAGTTCAAATTTCATCACGTCGACTAAGCAACAGTCTGCAGTGTTGCAGGCACAAGTCACGAAAGTCCATGGCACAAATTGTGTCGCTGACTTTCGTGATTTGTGTTTGTAACAAAGAACTTTGTCGTGGACTTTCTTGCTGACATTTCACGTGCATTATCAGGGACTAAATTTCATTACAGTGACAACAGTGGGTTTGTCACAGACTTGTCACAGACTTTGTTGCAACTGTCTCGACATGTCGAGATGGTTTTTGTCCACTACTTTCGTGGTTTGTGTCCAGGATTTTTGCTGATTTTTGTTTGTGACTTTCATGACTTGTGTCCACGACTTTTTTCACGGAAAGTTTCGGTGAAAGTTGGCATACCAAAATTTTGGCTTAAACCGCAACACCTTGGGTGTCTGCATTATTTGTTATGCCAGCCACAAGAACAGTCTGTGGACTACTACTACTACAAACACTGCTAGTGCTGTTACTGCTGCAACTAGCACTACTTGTACTGATGTTGCATTTGAGTCTGCTGTTACCCATATATGATTGTCAGTACAGTAGTAGTAGTAGTAGTAATAGTAGTAGTAGTAGTAGTAGTAGTAGTGATGGTAGTGCGTATATGTGTATTTTTAGTATGAGCGACTGGTGGAGCGATTGTGTCAAGTATTGAACATTCCATCTGATGTCAGCAATGACAACATCATTGTTGAACAACTACAACAGGTGATGGAACAATTACAACACCTGACCGAGCAACTACAACAGATGAGAGTGTCACAAACTGAGAGCGAGTCCTTGGTCCATGCGCTCAGGCACAAACTCAAGACACTCCGACAGAAACTCAGCGACAAGGTAGCAGTAGTAGTAGTAGTAGTAGTAGTAGCTGTTGTTGTTGTAGTAATTCATACTTTAATACACAGGGCCACGTTTGCAAGCTGTACAAGACATGGTATACCAAGAGTATTCACCAAAACTTTTTTGCATGCAGGATTGTCAATATTTGGAATTCTCTGCCTGACTCGGTCTGCTTCAGTTCTCAAAGTGCTTTCAGCCAATCCCTTAAAGACATTGACTTGTCAGCATATTTGCGATGTTACTAGCCATGTTAATAGCTTAGCTTTTGTGTTGGTTTTCTGATGTATCAGCTGGGCAACTGTTAATGCTCATTTATTTGTGCCTTGTTGTCCAGCTGTGATGTTACATTGTAAATTGTTATCGATGCTCTGACATAAAATAAATAAATAAATGAAATAAATAATCGTGGTCCATGCACTCAGACACGAACTCAAGACACTTCGTCAGAAACTCAGCGATAAAGTAAGAGTAGTTTTGTTGTATAAATTTGTAGTTGTAGTAGTAGTAGTAGTAGTAGTAGTAACAATAATAAAAATAATAACACAGACAATTTCTGTTGGACTGTAACACGTGAAAACCATTCCAAAGGCACGTAGTAGTCATAGTAGCAGCAGCAGCAGCAGCAGATGAAGCAGATCACACATTATCCTTTGACCACAACAATCCAGTGATATATACAGATGGATCGGCTCGAGATTGTTTCAGGGATGGTGGAGCTCGTTTTGTTCTTATCAAGGGTAACCTAGGGGCCGATAAAGTCATCCACTCTGCCAACATGAGAGGTTGAGCCTTTACATCACCGTTTGAGGAGGAACGTGAGGCCATGAGCATGGCGTTAGACTGGATCTTACCAAATGGGACATCTGACATCAACATCTGCACCGATAGCCAGGCACTGCTCAAAGCCATACAGTGTGGCTCCCCGTCAGCTGCCATTATCATCAATCAACTCAACAGGTGCTCATCAAACATAGTTCTCCAATGGATCCTGGCTCATAGTGGATTTACTGATAATACTCTGGCAGATCTAGAGGCTAGGTCAGCAGTATACAACTTGAATGAGTCGTACCAACCAGTGTCTCTATGAAGTGCGATATCTGCTCTAACATATCTGACTCGTGACCCACCCTGGTCTCATGCCAGGACTGCAGCTGTCTACGAAAATTATGATGAAGCACGAGATAAAAGAGTGGTACAGAATAAAAGAGATGCTGTTCGTTTGGCTCAGATCCGTTCAGGACATTGCTATGCTTTCAAAACATATCACCATCTGATGGACTGTTCCGTCGACCCAATGTGTCCTGACTGTGGTCAGGCCACCCACACTATAGAACACTGGCTACTGGAGTGTTCAGCCATAACACAAGCTGGAATTGACATTTTTGGACGTCGTGATTTGACACTGGACGTTCTGTGCACATCTCCACAGGAGGTCATCACGCTGGCAAGGCAAACTCTGTTTTGAGGTCCCCTCTGGCGTGCACGTCATCGACAACAACAACAACAACAGCAGCAGCAGCAGCAGCAGTAGTAGTAGTAGTAGTAGTAGTAGTAGTAGTAGTAGTAGTAGTCATTGGTCCATGTGCTCAGACACAAACTCACGACACTCTGCACCAAACTCAGCGACAAGGTAACATTAATATTAGATGTAGTAGTAGTTGTTGTTGTTCTTGTAATGGTATCTGTAGTGGTAGTGGTATTACTACTAATGATAACTAAGTAGTAGATGTTGTTGTTGTTGTTGTTGTTTACTTGTAGTAGGTTATAGGGTCTGTAGATCTCCGCTAGCGGCAAGTCGTCTCTACACTCAGTATAGTAATAGTAGTAGTAGTAGTAGTTGCAGTTTTAGACACAGTGTAGTTGTAGTAATTGTTGTAACCGTTGTAGTTGTTGTAATTTTAGGACGTCGAAGTGACGTCACTACAGAGTAAACTCGTATCAGTTCAAGATCAGCTTGTCTCAAGGCCGGGTGTCGATGTCGACGACGTGTTTGCCAAGAACAGGAAGTTGATGTCGCTCATTGACAAGTATAAAAGTGAACTTAGCGAGGCTCATCACGAAATCCGACAGCTCAAGTCACGCCTAGTCGACACAGCTGATGTGAAAGTAAGTGCGACCCAGTGATTGTTTGACCTTCACCTATCCATCTGGTCAGCTTTGTTACTGAATCAACTAAATAACCATAGTGACAATCCATGTGGATAGGCAGACTGGCAGGTTGCTTGATTGCTACAGATTTTACTGCAGAATTGTTTAAATTTGAAAAGAAAGTACAGTATACTAGTTAGAAATACGCTGGTCATTCCTTATTCTATTGCCGTTATAACAGCTGAGAGCAGAGCTAAATGAGCGAGACAATGAAGGCCTGACAGAAAAAGCTTAATCAGTTAGAAGTTGTAGTATTAGTAGTTGCAATACTAGTTGTTGTAGTAGCTGCTGTAGTAGTTGTTGAAGTAGTATTTCTGGTGGTGTTAACAGCTGACAGCAGAATAAAGAAGTGAAACATTGAAGGCCTGACAGGAAAGCTTGATCAGTTAGAAGTTGTTGTAGTAGTTGTTGTAGTAATTGTTGTGTTTGTTGTAGTAGTGTGTCTCAAAAAACGTCACACTTGGTATTGTCCATGTCTTTGCCGATCACTAACTGATTTTCAAAATTTTTTTCACTGGTCCGCTTTCTTCACAGTTGGCAATAAAAAGATTATTGAGTATCCCACCACACTTGTGACACCTTAACTGTGTCACTACACTACCTTGTGAAACACAAATTGCCCAAAATCACTCAAATCACAGTAACGCATGTGCAAAAATTATTTTCTGAAACAATTTTTCTATTAATGTTTTATATTAAAAGTGAAGAATGTTTAATTTTAGACACATTTCTTGAGTTTGTAAACAAAAGAAGACAACATTATTGTAAATAATAATTTTTAATGCAGTGACAATACACCTGTAACATGCCATTTAGCAGTGAAAACAAGGCTCTGGTTAAGAGTGTATGCCAGTTCAAAATACGATTTTTGGAGAATTCTGACAAAATTTTCAAAGATAAAGTGTGAAAAAGACTTCGTTATTAAAAAGATTCGGGAAACAGGAAGCAGGGACCAAAGGCATGAGACTGGCAGACTGAAGCATGCACATACGGAAGATAACGTGACCACTCCCACTCTGAATGAAACGGTAGCCTTGCTAAACCACAGAGACCAGTAACAAACACAATCACTGAACTTGCCAGATATCTAAAAAGATGAGTTCAGCACAGTGTAGCATCATACAGATCATTCATCGTGAGCTTGGGCTGAAGTGTCTTTCATATTCCAACATGCTTTTTACCTGTTATTGTTAGTTTTTCTTGCATTTATATTTTACGAGGTAGTGTAGTGCTGCAGTTAAGGTGTGGTGGGATACTTAATAATCGCTTTATTGCCAATTGTATAGAGAGTGTGCCAGTAAAGAATGAACATTGGTTAATACTTGGCAATGATATGGACAGTATTAAGTGTGACAATTTTTGAGACACAGTGTAGTAGTATTTCTGATGGTGTGAACAGCTGAGGGCAGAACTGATGGAGCGAGACATTGAGGGCTTGACAGCAAAGTTTAATCAGTTAAATTTTGTAGTAGTTGTGTTGTAGTTGTTGTTGTAGTAGTATTTCTGATGATGTGAGTAGCTTAGGGCAGAGCTAAAGGAGCGTGACATCAAATCTTGATTCGTTACAGGTTGTACTAATAGTAGTTTTAGTAGTAGCTGTTGTAGTAGGCCTAGTGGTTGTAGTAGTAGTAGTTGTTTTTGTTGTAACTTGCAGTAATTGTGTTGCAGTAGTTGTAGTAGTATTTCTGGTGGTGTTAGCAGCTCAGAGTAGAACCAAAGGAGCACGACATCGAAGGCCTGACAGCGAAGCTTGATCATTATTAGAAGTTGTAGTAATAGTTGTAGTGGAAGTGATTAAGTTCTTGTAGTGGTTGTTGTAGTATTTCTGATTGTGTGGACAGCTAAGGGCACAGCTAAAGGAGCGAGACATTGAGGGCCTAACAGCAAAGCTTGATGAACTGCAAGTCGTGAAAGAACAACAAGCTGGGCAGATTGAGACTTTGAAACAGAACAGCGAACAGCACAGTGAGAAATCCACACAGACCATTAGACGTCTTACTGACGAATTGAACAGAATAAAATACACACTGGATGACGTCACCAACAGACACAGACAGGTAACTGTAGTAGCTGTTGTTCTAGTAGTAGCAGTCCAATTTTATGTTTTCTAGGTTTTTTGCTTGTTGTGAAATTTATTAAACATCATATTATATTTCATATTTTATTATGATTTTTGAGTTATGATATTAACCACGTCATTATGTCGTTTGTTCATGTGAGGGTGTATAATATGTTTTTTTGGGTGTATGGGGTGCATCTAACACTAAACCAAAACAAACCTAAAAAAACTTCAAAAACCTTAAAAAACCTAAAAGACCTAAAAACCTATACATCTTCTTTTAAAAAACCTGTTTTTTCCAGCCCTGGAATTAGATAGGCCCTATAATTTTTCAACCGTTTATGGACATTGCATACTAATAATCATCTTATCATCTTAACATTTTCTTTTTATTGATATCAGCTATTATTGTGTGTTTGTAAGTTGATGCAGCTGCGTGGAACAATCGGTCGCATGCTTGGACTAAACATCGGTCCGGCCACCTCAGCAGACTTTGAGATCGTCTCTCGCCTTGAAAAACTCATCTTAGCCAACAAGACAAACCTTGCTAACAGCATTCCGGTCGACGAGGGCTTCGAACAGTTGGCTCAGGCATTCAGACAGGGTCAGGTGGGAATGGTGACCTTTGACCTAGATAAAACAAGGTCACGGTCGAGGTCACCGACAAGAAAACGCGACACCAAGGTCTACTAGTGCCCTGGGCATCTACAGCATTTATACTATCTATAAATGTACAAAACAATAGTTTATACACTTGTTAACGGCAACATTTAAGGACTTGCACATCGAAAACAGCAAAAATTACAAAAGGCGATATTGCCCGCATCACACTGACTGTGTGTCAATGTGCTGCTGAATAATATCACCT
>Ga0209671_1005216_pt1 | contig 13088 bp, 7 predicted proteins | sample WorMetHERISLAND2_2_FD_187401 | JGI IMG/M metagenome (GOLD analysis project Ga0209671, IMG submission 187401) | Marine gutless worms symbiont microbial communities from Max Planck institute for Marine Microbiology, Germany - Olavius geniculatus... | ecosystem: Host-associated > Annelida >... | reverse complement strand
CAAAAAGGACCAGTGGCCGCCAAATGCGTTGAATATAAACCCAGTGGACTATCACGTGTGGGGTGCAATGTTGAAGGCTTACCGCAAGTTTAAAACAAAGCCAAAAACAATTGCCGAACTCAAGGAAGCATTTCAGGTTATCTGAGACAACTTGCCACAAAGACCCATCAACAAGATTGTGAAAGACTTCTCAAATTAAGTGACTGAAAACTTGTGTTGGAGCCTGGAGCTGGCAGTGGACACTGAACATTCATGGTGACAATGAAATTCTGGCATCTGCTTATTAGTTAATTGCGTTGATTCAATGATGTTACTGAATTGGTGTTGTAGCTTGAACAGTTTTAATGCTGAAAAATTGGTAAGTGGCCATGTTAAACAATCTATAACTTCGTCATTTTTCAATAGAATCATATTTTACTCGGCTGTTAGTGGTAGAGCATTTCAAGAAATAAATGTGTAAAATTTCAGATTAAAATGACAAACAGTTGCTGAAAAAACAGTGCAAAACTTTAGGGGGCTACTTTTTTGCCACACCCTGCATATCTATATTTGTAGTTCAATAGCTTACTAAAGGTTAAACATCACAAGTATCTTACAGCTCTTCACGGAACCCATCGCGGAACCGCTTATATTGGACTTTTTAGCGTTCGTTGTCATTTTCTGTTTTATCCACGGACACAGCACACCGAGCGCATTAGAGATTACTTTAAGGCCTTGTCTGCTATGATAATGCGCTATATAAATGTTCTAATAATCATAATAATAATAATAATAATCTGAAAGCTACAGAGTGTCACCTGCCATGTGATATCACACTGTATGCAAACACTCACATAACCACTTGCGAGTAAGTAAGTAAGCAAGTACATATGTAATCTGACTACCCACTACCTCTTGGTCATAAGTCAGATGCCCTGACATTATGCTGCAAACCACTACAGATCATCGACAACAATAATACTGAAAAATCTATTTAGGGATATTGTCTCAGTCTCGATGTCTAGATCTCAAGGTGTATAACGTCTTATCTCAGTGCTATGTGTCTCTGGTCTCTTCTCGGCCTCCGCTCATGCATATCCCTGAATCTAATCGTCGAAAACAAAAACTGTAAAAGAAAACTGCAGCAATGTACAAAAGAAACTACATTTTTAGCTCCAAAAGCTGCAGCTCACCATTGCCTAATTCCAGATCCATGTTCTGATCATATTTCTTCCTGACAGCATAGTGCAGTAAGTCGTGAGCATTGGACGGACTCCAGTGATTGTTGTCATCACGCAGAAGAACATTCAAGTCAAACACAAGCCGCCAGTCAGCAGTCGCCGACAGCTGATTGACATTGTCAAAGTCCTCAGCTGAACAAACATTTCACACACAACAACAACAAACATTTCAAATATCACAGGTCTACAGCTGGCTAGTTTAGCTGCTACAAAACAACAAACTGGCAACTACAGCGTATCAAAACATGCATCAATAAAAGTACTAAGCTACTTCAATTTAAAGCATTGATAAAAAGTTAACTTCTGCAATTTCCCCAAAGGTTTTAACAATGTTAGAAAACACAAGATGAAGGCAACGATCACACTTCAGCATAATCACAATATTATCTATAATTTGCTTAAAATTCACACAATCATGTCTGAAATGAACGCAAACCATCCAGAAGGTGATCCTAGTAATAACTGCACATGACTAAATTTCAGTTCTGCATTCTGAATGGCTATATAATGACTAAAGCAGTTCACCACTATGAAGATTTTGACTGAATATATTACACAATAAAGCTTAGGCTGTGAGAATAAGGCTTTTCATTCAAGATCAATGCCTTCACTGCAAAATGCAACATAACTGTCTCCAGCCAGTTGTGAAAATATGCCTTGTCCTTAAACATTTGCATTAAACTTTTGGACATTATCATACATACCAACCCTGTGATGGGAGTAGCCCATTGCACCTAATCCTGTTTCACTTAATTCTTAACCCTGACCCTGACCCTAACCTTAACACTCAACCCTATGCCTAACTGTAAACTTAACCATGAAAACAGGCAAAATGAGATTAGGCAAAATTATATGCAAAAAGGAATTAGGCAAAATGGAAGAACTTCCTCTAATAAGTGAACAAAAAGTGGGAACCCTAGCAGTATTTCATGCATACCTGACATGTAATAGTTTGTGAAATTTTTTGTCATTACGCTGTCATTACAGTCATGTGGAAGCCAACAATTTGTACTCTGGACTGCAGAGCTGGAGAAGTTTTGTCGAAATATCAAGAAGTCTGCAGCTGTACCACCAAGCCGGAGGTACGCAGGAGACAGCGCCTTCGCTAGCGTATGCAGTCTTGCTGATCTAAATAGGTATCAGTACCACAGAACATATCGACACAGATGCAATGATTTAAGCACAGCAATATAAAACAATCGTAAAACAAACACAGAATTCTTTGAGATGACAATATCATTTACCGGTCATTAATACAGAATTCGTACATAACTGCATCATAAATTTAACCTAAATCCAACTTTATCTGGATCTGATTAGAATTTCTTCCCCCCACATCTACCAGTTTACATCTCATTTGTACTTAATAAATATTTTTTTGGTATTTTAGAGTTCTACTGCAAAAGTGACATCATCATTCTGACGTTTACATTTCCAGCATATGTACATCAAAAAATGTAGCTCTTTTTAGTTACTTCCTTTAAAAAGTCCAAAGCATTAACTCAATGGGCATCAACCTAACACCATAGTCTACCTACACACAGTTTTGACTTCTAAAGTTCTAATGTACGCATTCCATAAATATTGATGAAGTAGTGCTAATTGCAACCATCTCCTTAATCATAAAATTAGCTCAGTTTAACAAAACAGAGCCTCAGCTCCACTGAAGAACTGTGATATTTTCAACTCGGTAAATCTTAAATTGATGTTTTCTTATAGTAATGAACTGATATGCTTGTATACACCAACGAAAAGTAACTAATCAGACAGACACACAGACATTACTCAACTCTTACTATATGTGCATTGCTGCAAAGGAAGAATAGATGCAGAAAATACAATACCGAAAGTCAAAATGCAGCCAGTGATAGTTCACCAGAGAAGAATCCAAGGCTATGCTGACAAATCTCCTGCTAACTTCTCGGACCGCTGCCTCTAAATTCATTGACACATTGATTTTAATGTCTTTATCAGCTTTCCACGTACGACCATCAGACTTGAAGCTATACACAACATTCTCTTGGTACGGCAGTGTGAAGCCGGACGTTGAACATGACAAGAACACAGCAGCGATGTACAGGCAAAGAAGTGCCATGGCGACGACCTTATTGTTCTTTTTATAAATGCAACAACTCCTTTCCATGCTCTCTATCCATACCCAAATCCCGAAGTATGAATTATCACGTCGATAGCAAATAAAACCGATAACAACCGCGTTATCTTGCTTTTGTTTACATTTAAGTGGGCGTGGCATACATCGAGTTTATATTTTCTATCTATGTCAGAAAGAGGAAATACCCGCGGGAAATACCCAACGTCATGCTGTCTGGCGTCTGTGAAATGGCATGGTGACGGTTGATCGGAAGCTTTTTTGCGGAGAAAACATAGTATTTGTGTAATGAATAGTGAGTGAGACATCTGCGATGACGCTTACTTTGGGTGTGTTTTGCAGTGGTAGCTCTACATTTGGGCTTTGATCGTGCAATCTCTTTGAACGCCAGTATAGCGGTTCATGATGACATCTGATAAGCGAGGCAAGTACTATAGGGCCGTCACATCATAGCAGATCAAATGCATCGTGCGTCATGCTTCTGCAAAGTTGAGTAATTTTTCGTAGTGATAATAGTATATGACTGTCATGTGTACTAGATATTTTAGCAAAATCACTGAGTTTCATATGTGGAGTTGAGTTTCCAGTTTTAACTCAAAACCATAACTCAAAGCCTAACCCTAATACGCTAACACTGACTTTTTAACCCTAATCATAACCGTAATTTAACTGGACGATGCATGGTTACTCGACAATACACAAAACATCGAGTACCGGTACTCGACAATTTTTTAAAACCATGTTTGACAATATTTAGCTAAAAATCAACAAGTACCAGTACTTTCGATGTTTCATGCATTGTTGAGTGTCACAACTTGACAATACATCGGACATTGAGTACTGCTACAAGTAACTCGGAAATCATCTTGACAGTTTTCTATCTTCAAAGTTTCTACCAGGGAAAAGAATAATATAACTTGTGTGTGCAAAGCCTGACTCCATCAGTACAATTACAGCAGTTATGTGGATGGAGTTTCTGTTTTGTGGGCTGGAAGTGAAATTTGCATTTTTTTCTAGACCTGTCGAAGCTTTAATTTTTTTTACACGTTAACTCATTGCATTAATTTTTCAATGCATGTGTTAATGTGTTAATAATGCATCATTATACATTGCTGATATTGTAGGTGAACGGCATCGAGAGGGTGATTGGAGTGACGAACGACAAACTTGTGGCTGTGTTGCAGAACCATGGACAGTAGTGATCAAGTAGTAACAAAACAATTTGTAATTACTTGAATGTTATTTGGTCGTCGAATATCAATAGTTCAATGAAATATTGGAACTCCTGCTTTCTGGAATTTAGTAATTTTACAGATGTGCATTATTTTTTTTAACGTGCATTAATTCTTTAACTCATTAAGTTAACACATTAATTCAGCAGCTGTATTTTTTACAAAGATTAGCTTAACAAATCGGACTCATTTTAAATGTGAACTTGACAAAAAATAATAGGTACCTTGAACACAGCAGATTGATGGACATGTCACAGTTGTTCAGGACTCTGCTAGTGTATTTACTAAGCAGTGTTTATCTCTCGTTAGTGGTGTTTTTGTGTTTGTAGTTAGCGGTGAGGCTGCAGATGTTGACACTAGTCATGTGTCATTTTTCTTTTCTTGCCGTTTTATGCTGGCTGTCATCGGCTTCTTTATATTCCTGCACCTGTATGCCCAGCGCATCGGCATGTCCGTGGCAATTGTGTGTATGCTCAACCAGACAGCTCTTGATGAGATCGAAGCACTGGGCATGCCAGCAAATGACACAGAGTCAGCAAACTGGAATCATCTTAATGGCAGTGAATTCTTCGGGAATGGAACTCTTCATTTTTCGACTGAGTCACATTGTAGCCATCGGCTGGCAGATGGTCCTGATGCCCATGTGGTCAGTTAATTTGTTGTTTTTATGAGATAGAATTAACACTGGACCGAAATGCAGGTAGTATGTGTTGATCACTCGGTTGTACACTTAAATTGCACAAAAGTTTTTTTTACGTATAGCACATTGTTTGTACAAAAATATTTGATGGATTTTTCAAGTGTGCAGTTGTGTGGTTTATTCCATTTGGGGTTCAGGTCATTATTGGCTCACATCTCTTATTGTTTATTTTTCGTTGCTCATACATGTGGCTCTTTAGATTATGCTATACAACTAAGTAGGCTACTGTGTGGTCGAATAACAATTTTTTCATACTTGAATTATGATATCGTATAATAGCTACAAAATGCTGGTAATTTTTAGCACGTTGTTATATTTAGATCTAGTTTCTGCAGCAGCTGTAGCTGATGATGATAACAATCTACAGTTTCTTCGTGGGACACTGTGACCCATAGTCTCAGATAGCCTAGCAGTCTTTGCTGTATCTAAAGAGGCTTACTTCTGAAGGGAAAGAAGTGGATAGGGAAGCAGAAAAGGAAAGGAGAGGGTAAGGTCAAGGACAGGAGCTTTGGTTAGGGCATCCAGGCATTTTTTTCCACTGTAAGCACTGATTAGATGCATGTCGTGTTTGTGTTTGTTTGCTAGGATGGTCCATTTGTGTGGGAGAAACGGATTCAGGGTCACATCCTTGGTGCGTTCTTCTATGGCTACCTCGTATCACAGGTGCCAGGAGGCATGCTGGCAGAGAGATACGGAGGCAAGTGGGTGCTGGCGGCGTTCGTCTGTCTGTCAACTGTCAGCACTTTGCTGACGCCGATCGCTGCTCGTTTCAGCTTTGTACTTCTCATCATTCTACGCATTCTTTGTGGCATAGGATCGGTATGTTCCATTTATACGCTATTTCATTCGACTTAGGGGTTTTCATGCCTCCTGGAAAGTCCTGGATTTTTTCTCTTAATTTTCCGGGCCGTGGAATGGAACTTTCTGCAAAATAAGTTTGATTGTGCAAAGTTTTCAAAAATGCCGGGCTTCAAGAAAGTCCTGGAAAAAACGTTTTGATGGTCCTGCAAAGTCTTGGAATTTTTTTGTCACTAAAAGTGTGATGTCGGAACCTTGTATAAATTTGCACTGTAAACAAACTGCTCTTTTGGTTCATTTATGGCATATGGAGTCTTTTTGATTGGTTGACTGATTGATTGAGAAGTACGGCAAAATGCAGTATTTGTAATTATGTAAGTAACTAATTGCATTACTTTGGGCTTAAGTTTGTGAGCGCATAATTAAATTTGCTTCTGTGGCCAAAGCTCTTCTCAGAACCCAGAGTACAAGGGTAGTAGGCCTAGTTCAAATTACACTGATTTCACAATGTAAAGATTAAAGAGAGCATTAACTGTTGAGATTTTAAATGTTGCTGTACAGAATGATGCATAAGTTAAATTTGAAAAGACTTATCTGGGTTGAAATTTTGGGAGTACTTAGTTCCAAACATTTGCAGTGCAGTAGTGTGACGAATGTATGCAGTGACTGCATAAATTTCCATATGGTAGAAAGTGAGTAATCTTTTGTTTAGCCATGTGTTCATCGTATACGAAGGTCATCCCAAAAGTTTCCGGCCTCGACATATTAGACAATAATATTTTCTACAATCTATACATTAGTGAAATATATATCCTTTACGAACTTTAATGAGTTGGTTGTAAATATGACGTCGTTGTAATATATGATGTTATAGCTCTAAACCGAAACGATTTGAAGCGCTTACGCAAACAGCATAGAATCAGGCTCACTGTTGCATGACAGTTTTCCAGTCTGTAGCTAGATTTACCAAAGTGGAGCCCCGTGGATTTTATGAAAGCCCTAACAAATACGTTTGTGAATTTCTTATTTGCATATGTGAATATACAATAGCCTACATTTGCACTAGCTGCAAATAATAGCATTTAAGTCAATTACGACTTCATGCAAATACGAGGGGCTTTTTAAAAGTTTTGAGAATCAGTATATTGGACAGAAATTTTTTATTGTCTATATATCAGTAAAAGGTACCTACCTTGCGTATTTGTGTGAGAAGAGTGTGGAAGTGACGTCATTGTAATTTATGATGTCATAGAGCATTAAGCTGAAATGATTTGGTGCACTAACACAAGGAGCATTTGAATCAGGCTGATTGTTGCATGGAACTTTTTCAGTCTGTAGCTGGATTTACCAAACTTGGGCTCTTTGGCATCTGATTTTACGAAAGCCCTGACATCTACGTTTATGAATTTTTCATTTGGGTCTGTGAATATACTACAGCCTAATCTGTGGTAGCTGCAAATCAAAGCACTTTAGCCAAAATACGATGCAATGGCAATATCTGATGGTATTAGAAAAATTTTATTAAAAATTTAACTGTTAATTATACCAGTTGTATTAATGAAAGGCCAATCAGAATTTGTGACTAGTTGCATGGGCCCCTGATGGGCAGGGGGGCTGGGAGAGGCCCGGGAGCAAGCCCTGCACAATTTCCCCAATTTCAGCACTGCAGTCTAGTCCAAAGTCTACAGTTGCCCAGCTGGCTGTTCATGACTATGACTTCCTACACCAAGACCACTCTGCATACAGCAACGACCTTACCTTCAGTGACTATTAATCTGTTTTAAAATCTGATAATGATGGTGTCTGCTATCCATGATGATGAATGACTTGAGCTTCTTTCGTGGACGCTGGAAATCGGTTCTCTTTAATGCTCTCTGACGTCATAAATTACAATGACGTCATACCCACAACTGACTCATTAGAGTTTGTAAAGAATGTACGTTTCACTGATGTATAGATTGTGGAAAATATTGCTGTCTAATATGTCGAGGCCGGAAACTTTTGGGATGGCCCTCGTATATTGCAAATATGCCTAACGTTTATACTTCAACGTTATTTTCAGTCTTTAAAATGTTGTTTCCAGCTTTCCCTGACCACTTTGGAATTCCGACTTTTCCATGTGAGTGTTCACCCTGTGTCAACATAACACTCATGCATGGTACCAATCAATGTAGACGGTGTTTCATAAAACCCCCTTTTTTCTTTCATAATTCACTCAAACGATGATCAATTTACATGAAATTTTTACTAGTTGTAGCTGAAGAAATACTAATTCAAAATACTTCAACAAAATATGGCAGTTGATTAAATATTCTTTGCTAGTCGTGACGTAATACTGAAGTCATAATGTGTCATGGGTACAAGCTTGCCAGTCTCAACTGGTGCTGTCAGTTGCTACCCTGCTCCATGGTGAAAAATCTGGTTCGTTGATGACAAATTATTGAAGTTTTACAGTTACAGTTACAAAAAAATGTGCAAAGTGATCGCATTTATGTATCTGTGGGGATAGTTGGACTTTTACATGTTCGAGCAAGACAGTGCTCTAGCACACTGAGCTTGCAAGAAGGTTGAGTTTTTGGATCGCGATTTCATGTCCCGATGTTGCTCAGAGCTGATATGATAAACATTTTTTCATTAGCAAACCACATTAAGTTCACCATTGAAGCGGGGTAGCAACTGACAGCCTGTACTCGCAACACACTGTGACGTCAGCGTTACGTCACGACTAGCAAAGAATATTTAATCAACTGCCATATTTTGTTGAAATATTTTGAATTAGTATTTCTTCAGCTACAACTGGTAAAAATTCTGTGTAAATTGATAATCACTTGAGTGAATTATGAAAAAAAACAGAAAGGGGTCCTTTTTATGAAACACCGTGTATACAGTACTTCAGACAAAGCGCTGTTATTAAAACAGTTTTGGTGTAGCTAGCTGTTTTTTTGTGTTCACATCTAGGTGTACATATTTTTGAGTTTTGACTGTGTAACCATCACAAAGGATTCTCATATGCCTATGCATGATAACTGCAATGTAGAATGTGTTACACAATAAGGACCATAGCTGTTAAGGTGGGTTATCATTAGGAGCTATAGACAACCTTTAACCTTTTCACCTTTTGCTATAAGGTAAACTGTTTCAACACGTGTTAGTTGAATGGCATGTAGAAACCTGCTGCAGCAATGCCCAAAGATTCTCCCTTGGGAACCTGGCATAAGTTGCACCAACTCAGGAAAAGTAGATCACTTAAAAACAAAAAGAGCTGTAGTAATGAAGTGGCTACCATTATCGCATCAAACTTGTGAAATAAATTGCATGTCATTAATCAGTGTTAAAACACTCGAGTCAAAAGCATAACAAAGACTGACCAAAAAGTAATGCATGCATGCAATAACAAGTTAACAATCCGCAATCACAATAGAAAACATCCACAAGCTATTCTATGGACATTTGAGTGATATTGCTTGCATGAATGCGAGGCAAGTTGAGCTAGAAATATGTCAGCATAACGCCATGTAATACACGGCTGCCCACGTAGCTACATCTGTTCGCCTTCTACACTGAGCAACCATAGCTCTACTCATACCATCACCTTTGATCTCTCCTCTTGACTGAAAATTAGCACACCGGATACTCCTGCCTTGAGGAACATTCACATCAATTTTGTTTACGATTTAGAAGCCCATAAACAACAAACAACAGCATGGCTTGGTGGTATAGCGGTAGCTTGTCAAACTGGTGACCCCGAGGCCCTCGGTTCGATTCCGGCCCGGTGAACTGATCTTGGCCACGTTCATACACATGTGCCTCTGACACCAAGCAGTATAATTCGGTACGGGCCTCACCGCCGGGAAGGTAACGGCAGTATATCGGAGAGGTCTGGCGTACCACCCATGTAACTAAGCTGCGGCTCGTTGGCTCAGGGCCTTGAAACGAGATGAGCACCACCCCACAGACAGAGCTGTGAGAGAGCGCTGTTGACTACGGGAGTTTTGCCTTTACCTAAACAACAGATGGACAGGTAAGACATGTAACGAGGCCACATAAAAAACAGCAGTGCATTATAGGCAAATGTTAATCATGAGAACAACATAGGCTTCAGAGGTGCAACTTATTATTAATCCAATCCAGTTTCGGTATAGTCAGGTAAATGACTCAGTTACACGGGAGTACAGAGAGAATGACGTCAGAAATATCCAGATATGTCCGAACGAGTTGGCATCAAATATGATCCAGTGACCTTCGACAAACATCGGGTTCACAAAGCCGGTGGCAGCAATCTGTCCCTGACTGTGATACCTACAGACAGACAGACAACAGAACTTGTAATCACTAAATCAAAATGAAGACGAGGCTAAGGGTAACAACTGAACTAAAGCACCTACAGTCAAACAATACTCTTAATGACGAGTGAAATGTTGCCCGCTTAATACATATGTGCTGCCATTCGCCTAGAGCTACACAACGATAATTCTAGCCCCCCCCACCTATGACTTTCAAAAATGAAAATTAGCACACCTGACCTTGCCATTGTTCCCGAGTTATGAACCAGTATGGGAAAGACTGATCGATGGACATGTACGGAAGTCTACATTATTAAGACGGACACAAAACAAACATACCACAGTCATGCTGGTAAGTACAAGTCATTTACTTATCCCAAAGGGATGGAAGGCTGAGTTGACCTGGCTGGCTGGTTAAAACCACCAAGATGGTTCACCCGCCTGCATACAGTCAGTCAGTCACCCATCCAAGTAACTTGATAATGACCCGACCGCAAGTCAAACCCGCATCTGCTTGACTATACGTTCATAAAAAGGCTGTTAAGTATAAGACTGCTAGAAGGAAAATCTATCAGAGAGCAAAATGACCAAGAAGGATGAGCAGCATTCGTGCATTAACAAAAGCACGTCAGAAAGGTGCAACTTTATGGCAGGCGCTGCAATTATCAAACAGGATTCCAACAGACAGTTGTAAATTTTCTACAGAAAAGATTGTGGGTGCTCAAAATTCTGATTAAAGTTCTTCCAAAATTGGGTTTACAGCCCCAAATATTGCATTTTTGTACAAAAATTTCCGGACAAAAAGATTTTGTGACAATTTTCTGTCAGCCAAAAATTTATGGTGGGCAATTGCCCTCTGTGCCCCCACCCCTAACACGAAAATGACTCACCTTGCCTGGCAGATGGTGGGAACACCACCAACAGTCCTCTCGACATAACCAGCTGGGAGTCTGAATGGCTGCACTGTCGACACTGCAGAGTGGCTTGAAGCCGAGTTTGGAGGAGTAAAGATATTCGGGGTGTCCTGTTCATCTTCACCGAGGTTCAGTGCACAACTCAGATCTACCTTTATAGTGATCTCACGGGCTGGAACGTTTGGGTCACCCTGAAACTCAAAGACATCCATCGATCACTATACACAGATATACAGGGTGGGCCAAAAAATGTGGCACTTTACTTTTGTCCATATGTTCGCCAATTATTGATCAATTTCCAAAATTCTTTCAATGGCACTCTCTGCAGAGAATTTGCAATAATGTGAGATGCATTTATGGTGTGGTGCGATATATAATAATCACATTATTGCAAATTATCTGGACAGTGTGTGAGTGAAGGAATTTTGAAAATCGGTCAATAGTTGGCAAAGATATGGACAAAAGTAAAGTGCCATGTTTTTATGGCCCATGGTGTACAAAGATATACTATACATCAGTCATTTATTGGTGTTACAGACATCATTGTAGGCCTACACAAAAAAAAGTTTGGCTTTGAATATTAGCAAATGATTCACTTCTTTGCTCGAGAAAGTATTTTCAGTTGGAAACAAGGACAGAGGATGCACATCTGTGACTGTCCATAACATTAGAAAATCTGCAGTAATGAAAATGTTGTAAAAGGGTTTAACCCATTCAGTGCAGAGCTAAAGTGACTGCTGATCCTTGGATCAGACCATAAGCACTACCAACTTGGGCACTGAGTCCACCTACAGACAACCGTTTATTACCGGAACTCAGCATGACAGCTGACGTAAAATGTAATTCTGTTGAAAAACGACATAGTTATAAATTGTTTACATGACTGCCTACCAATTTTTCAGCATTAAAAAATGTGAAAGCCAAAAATGCTATTTAATTTTCAAAAACCAGTTACCACGTTACTGCCGATAACGTCATACTGACGTTTTGATAAACAGCAATTTATTTTGTTTATAAATTATCACTAAGTTATCATTCCTTTAAAGCAATCGCCGGCTGCCCACCGGATTCATCTTCCAGCAAGATGGCGCGCCAGCACACACAGTGCGCAGCGCATAAAACTGGCTGTGGGCCAACTGTCCAGCTTTAATCAAAAAGGACCAGTGGCCTCCAAATTCGCCGAATATAAACCCAATGGACTATCACGTGTGGGGTGCAATGTTGGAGGCTTACTGCAAGCTTAAAACAAAGCCAAAAACAATCACTGACGTCAAGGAAACGCTTCAGGTTATCTGGGGCAACCTGCCACAAGGACCAATCGACAAAGCTGTGAAAGACTTATCAAATTAAGAGACTGAAAGCTTTGTGTTGGAGCTTGGAGCTGGCGGTGGACACATCGCACATTTGCAGTGACAATGAAATTCTGGCATTTAATCATTAGTTAGCCAACTGTGTTGTTTCAATGATGTTATTGAATAGTTGTTGTAGATTGAAAATTTTTTGATGCTGAAAAATCAGTAGGCGGATATGTTAAAAAGTTTATAACTTCGTCGCTTTTCAACAGAATCACATTTTACTTGGCAGTTAAATGTAAAATGTTTTATTAAATAAAGCTGTTAAATTTCAAACTAAAATTCAGAACGGTTGCTGAGAAAACAGCAAAAACCTTTAGGCGGCTACTTTTTTTGCTGCACCCTCTATTAGTATCATCCCATGGAGGCTAGAAGGCTGACTTGACTTAGCACCTATTTACAAGTGCAAAGAACAATGGCCACGTTTGCCACATGACTGTAATACGCACAAATATGTAAGTGAACAATTAACTGTGAGC
>Ga0209671_1005215_pt1 | contig 13088 bp, 12 predicted proteins | sample WorMetHERISLAND2_2_FD_187401 | JGI IMG/M metagenome (GOLD analysis project Ga0209671, IMG submission 187401) | Marine gutless worms symbiont microbial communities from Max Planck institute for Marine Microbiology, Germany - Olavius geniculatus... | ecosystem: Host-associated > Annelida >... | reverse complement strand
CCTAAAACCCAGCTAAGGAGTCTAGGGGAGTGCTGTGAAATCCCCCAGCGGGGTATGAGACGGAGCCCCAGCCGAAATCGAATTTGGTGCATTAAATTTTTAAAATATGAGATCTGGTGGCAACAATTGTAGCTTATTTATTTTCCTGAGAATCAACTGACCAAAATCAATGCAGTTTAAACGTGTGCTCGTCTTGTCCCGAGGATTGGGGGGGGGGTTGTGTGCTATATCCACCGGTTAGGAGAGGGCGATTCCCGTGGCCTCCTACATAATTAACCAGCAGCATTAATTCGTTCTATTCTGGCTGCGGAAATAATGAGACTATACATGAATTTCTGAGCAATTATCTGAATAGAATAAGTGAAGCAATAACACTCAAGTATTAATATGCACATGTAAACTGCTCTTCGTTCAATTCATACATCACTGATCACACTAGACGCTGCACATACAAACTGTACTGTCTTGTTTTATCAATTCAAACACACACCAGTAGAGGGCGTCTGCTGCCTCCTTTCAGCACAAACAGTGATGTTTGGAGCTCACCCAGTGGCATAGCTAGAAGTGCGAACTGGATGGGGGAGAGCTCGACCTATTCCCCTTCGTTTCCCCACTTTCCCCTCCCCTCCCCTTCCCGTCCCTCACCTTAGAAGTAGAACCCTGAAATCCAACTAGGGAGTCTGGGGAGCGCTGTGAGCTTCCCCAGCAGGAACTGGGGCAAAGCTCCAGTCACGATCACATTTGGCGTATTGTATCAGGCAGGTGGCAACAATTTTATTTATTTTCCTGAGAAATAGCTGATCACATATAGTGCAGTTAAATGTGTGCTTGTCTCGTTTGGAGGATTGGGGGCCTCGGGCAACCTTCCCCTTGTCTAAACCACTAAGCTTACCAGCATCAGCAATTCAGCATCATCACACCTCACATGATAGTGTGAGTGTTGTAAGGACGACCTTCAAAGTCTATGGGAAAAGGCGAACTTTGACCCTCAGCCAACCAAAAACCCCTGAAGCGATCGTCACCAAATTTGAATGGGGACCCCTAACACCAAAAAATTGGGCTCAATCCGCCCAGGGGTTTTTGCTCCCCATATAGGTAAAATATACACCCCTCCTGTTCGAAATTTATTGCACTTTTTTAGTTCTTCAACTCGCCTACAGGCGAGTCCGTTAGACTGATTTTTACGCTTAATACGTCAAATGATGCGGTTCTGTTTGAAAAGAAAAATTTTATTTTTTGACTTATTTATTCGAAAAAATTACAATGGCGCCTATGGTGAAAATTTCAAAATTCTTTAAACTGTCATAACTTCGGTTGTGTGCAAGATAGAGTCGTAATTTTTGGTTTTAGGATATGGTTTTCGGGGACGGCCTAATTAACGGTGACATTAATATTTACCCCCGTTGCCATAGCAAGGAAATTTGGGACAAAATTGGCTATAACTCGGCTTGCGTGACATTTTTGCGCCTATAGGGGGATTTTGGGGATGGGCCATCGAATGCTGCCAATCGCATTTTCCCCCGACCGACCCCCGTTGCCATGGCAACGAAATTTGGGACACAAGTGGCTATAACTCGGCTTGCATAAGAGATTTTTGCGCCTATAGGGGGGGTTCTCAGGGATAGGCCATCGAATGCCATCAATCGCATTATCCCCCGACGAACCCCTGTTGCCATGGCAACGAAATTCAAAACAAAATTAGCTATAGCTCGCCTTGTGTAAGAGATTTTGGCAAGATTTTTTCGTCTATAGGGGGGTTTCAGGGATGGGCCATTGAATGCTGCCAATCACATTTTCCCCTGACTGACACCCGTTGCCATGGCAACTAAATTCGAGACAAAATTGGCTATAACTTGGCTTGTGTAAGAGATATAAGTTTTTTTTACATATATCATAAGTGAAGGGCATATCAACTCCGTTTCCCCATTTCCATTGTGGAGAGTTCTGAGTTCTCCAGAATTTTTTTTCGGAGAGGAAGGTCACGAAATGCATATTTTCGTGTATCACTGGACCCTTAGCTTCTTGTGATGTGTTAATAGTTCTGTTCAGTAAAAATATAGTTTTTTTCTGACGAAAATGCAATAGACGGAGAATATTACTGGCAAGTACACAAAATTTTAGTACAAAAAATATGTTTTCACATGTAAGACCTATAGAACATATTTTTATTAGCTATGGTAATTCTGTCTGTCTTGGTGTCTGTCACATCACAATCCAAGACCAGGTGAGATAAAAACTTTGAGTTTTCAGCAAATGATAGCTTAGAGTCTCTAGTATTCTGTGACAAAAATTTCATGCCACTGGGTGAAGGGGGACCCCACAAATGAGGGAGAAAAGGGGCACCCCCCTGAAAAAACATTATTCTACTGTTATTGGCTTGTCTAACATAAATGTGGTTGCAGATACAGGCACAGACATGCTGCTTATCATAACAAGCGCTGGTGATGAGCTTCTTAAAAATGTCAACATTGATGACCTTGAATGACCTTGAACCTTCCCAAAAGGGGTTTTTAGTGAATTTTTTGCACAATTTTGCTCTGCGACACGTATTTCAAGAGTGAATTGCGCCAAAATGGCTGGAGATAGACCAAGACAACCTGTGCACGTAGGTGTCAAAGAGGCTACCCCTCTAAAAAGTGGTTATTTATCCGCTGTTGGCTTGTTTAGCATGAAAATGGTTGCAGATAGGCACAGACATGCCGCTTATCATAACAAGCACTGATGACGAGCTCCTTAGGAATGTTAACATTGATGACCTTAAATGACCTTTAGCCATAAAAATAAAAGCTTTCATTGATTTTTTGGCGATTTTTGGCTGCGTAAGAGTCGATTGCGATGAAATGGATGGAGACAGACCAAGATTACCTGCGAACAGGTACTGCTATAGGCTCTTGCACGTTATCATGAACATTAGCTCAGATTTCTTGTACTATAAAAACTGTGGGCCTGGGGCTGCAGCCCTGTCTGTCTCAGGGCATATAAAAACTGTACGACATGTGACGTCATCACTACCAAGTCTCACAATAAACATAATGACTATCATCAACATTCTGCTCAAATACTAGTCAAAAGTAAATACAGTTACAACATCAACTTACACTGCTGACATCAATTAAAAAATCATTAAAAAATAACCTGCTAAAACTGACACACAGAAAGTCACAAATACGCAAATCACAAGACATACAAACTCCTTTGTCTATATGCTTGTCAAACATTGAATGTTCTTTCACCATTGCGCTCATCAAAAAATTTATAATAAGGTAATCAAAAAAAATTCAACCATACCTTTAACATGTTGCATCTAATATGCTCAGTTTTTTTGACTCACAGTACAAAAAAAAAACCAAACTCTATCTACAGAACATGTCAGGGCAGTGTATACAACTCCAATATGACACTGCCAATCAGATGTACTTGTACACTAATAACTTGATAAAAACAGCGCAATTGAAAAACGCATGGAAAAATTGATCGTATTTCCAACCCTTTCAAATACCTCTGCTGAAAAGGCTGTGTTTTCACAGTGGTCTGTGTTACAAACATTCTGAAAAGTTACGAAATGTAGGGAAATGTCTGGAAAAAAGCATGGCACATGAAGCAATGATTGGTTTCAACAGTGGCAATCTGAATGCAGTGGTTTTTATTTGCTAAACTGCGATATCCATGCAAAAAAATCAATGACAGGGTAGGGGTAGAAAAGATCAAGATTTCTAGCTCATACGTTATTCAATAACCTCACAAACTCTTATGGGGTAACCACTTTTTGAAAACCAAAATTCCTTGGAAATTCCCGGCCACTTTGCAGCACTCTCAGTAATCGTAATACAATGCTATGCACTGCGACAAAAATGCATACAGGTAATCATAAATATTATGCCAAACTGCTAATAATACGGTAATAAACACTGTTTGCATATAACAATAAACAGTTTTTCCTGACAAGATTCTCCTTCCATATAATTCCAAACTTTTGGTCAATTCCCTGACTCCCCTGAGAGCTGCAAAATTCCCTGACAATATTTTTCGGTTTTCCAAAAATAGTGTTCACTTCATTATTATCCAACCAGCCCAAATGCACATAAGTCAGTTATCGACCTCTTCTTTGATAAGGCCGACGGCGATGAGCGGGTCGATGATACTGGAATTCCCGATTTCTGCGATTCGTACGCTCGGCTGCTTCCGCTGCTAACTCCTGCTGCCGTTTAATGTTCGCCGGCGGCGGATAAAGAACTATGGGAGGTGTGGAACCATCTTTATTCTCATCCATCATTTTCAGCTTTTCCTCGATCGCCTGAATCTTTCCTTTGACGCTAAGACTGGCACCCCTTGGCACTTCGGTTGATAACTGTGGTACACTGCTGGAACTGGTGACCGCAGAGGGCTGTCGGTCTCGCTTCTCAAGTTCAGCATATTTGACCGCAAGTCGGCGAGACAGCGCCATCTTGCCATTCAGTTTGCTCATTATAATCGCAGCCTCTTCCGGGGTGGATAACGTAACGAAGCAGTAGCCACGGGGCTGACCCTTCTCGGGGCCAGTTCGATGGTAGATGAAGTCGAAGCTGCGTATGTTGACATTGTATCGCTGCAGAAGCTTCAGCATAGCATACTCGGTGATTTTGGGATCAAGGTTGCCGATCCAAAGGCGACAGTCATCACGCTGCGGAAGAACAGGTGGCAAATCGGTCACTTTCGAGGTACTTGCATCTTCCTGTTGGCTATCCATAACTCCGCTCTGCACTGGCTTCACTTTAAGCAAAAAACGTAGTCCTGATGCTGCAACGTGCACATACATACATGCGAAACATTACTTCGACTGTAAACCTGATTTCGAGGTTCACTTTCAAAAATCAAATCTATAACGTCCTACTTCATTAAATCTCTTTTTGCCTATTGGTGCATGTCCACAGCTGTAGCCTGTGTCGACTCAGCACACAATCATCAAGTTGAAAGGGACTTGACCGAAAATAACTAAAAGTAATTCGGTATTTATTTACTATAGGTGCAATTATTGACAAAGATACGGACTAAGAGGTAAACTACACGTGACCATTACCACGTTACGTTACGTGCTATGTTGAGTTAAATAATAGTGTACAACAGATCTTTTTCTTCTTCTTCGGCGTATGGTCGAACTTCAACAAGTTGAAGACTCCTGACCATGGTCGATGGTCGATGCACATCGAGTAACAATGACACATTTTACATTAAACAATACATAAACAATAACATAAAATGTCAGCCATAACAGAGTTACTCTTAAACGGCATAATAACCTGATTATGCTAGTACATTCATCGGTTTATGGCGTTAACGTTGTAAACGAACATTCAGATTACGTAAATAAACAAACAACAACAAAAAACAACATCCGGTCTAATTTGTTAAATAAGTAAAAAGTTAACGTTATTTTGGGTAGCCGGAAGCAGGCTTATGACCAATTTTAAGCCGATTACTGCAGCATATAAACAATGTTAACAACGTGTACTTTAATATTAATTAAATAATCAATTTCTAAATTATAGTTGGTTCGAAAATAAAAATTATTATTATCTTACGCTTGCGGCCTGTCAAGTATTCACACTCGTTGGCCACGCTATATTATCTTTGTTTTGCTTTATCTCTATGGTGTGATTACTTTGTGAAAATGCTGTTTTTGTCGTTTTAGTTGATAAAAACATTGAATGTGTTTAGTTATGTTATGACTTGTATTATATTTTAGCTTTTGTAAGGCTTTCTCATAGATAGGTAATTCCTTAGTGCACTTGTGAATTTGTAGAGCTGTAATTCAGTGCTTTCAGTGCTCATGTCAGTTGTATGATTTTTTTGTTTATTTGTTTTTGATATCAAAATCCGTGAAATTTGTATTTCACTACTGTACGAAACTCAGTTTTATTCACACTGAAGTATTTAACATTAATTTTGCACAGTGTGCTGAGTGATGGGTGCTTGCATTCAGAAGTAACGCCGTGTTTTATTGCTAGGTTTAGTTTAGCGCCAATTTATTCTCAAGTTAGTGCCAGGGTTGCTTTTTGGGGGCGCGTTCGAATATTATATCAGGTATATCTGAGATCTGAGCACTCGCTGGAGTCAGATATGCGTTTGTTTTTTTACTCGTTGCACAATCTATTGTATTTGGAAACTACCGCTTCGAGCTATAATCATTTGTACCAGTAATTTTCCCTGTGCATTTGGCTGAATTTGTCTGCATATGATGTGTTAATTGTGCTGTTACAGTGTGTATGAACAATGCCGTTGTTAAGAAAGCGGCCGTTCGCTCTCGAGAATCCACCAGCTGATCTGAAGCCAGATGACTTGGTCTTTTACTGCAAGATTACTGGCGAAATATTCACAGATTATGAGTCAGTTTTTCTGTTTAATAATATCCACTATCATAATTTAGATTTATAATTTTAGCTAGATTACAGTAGATATTTTTCTAATTAATATTTTTCAGTTGTATTTTAGTTATTTATTTTGTCATGTGCTTAAACTTGAACGAGTAAAATTTGCTGTCTTTATTTATTTGTTTTATGATCTGTGGGTGGGGTATAGGCTTTATTTTATTGAGTATGAAAATAGCCTGTTTAAATAGAAACCAAGAGGAGTGATGACTAGATCGCTATCATATCGACTGTTTCTAGGTGTCTCGGTTTGTGTATGTGATTGCGTAGAATCATACAACAGCAGTATTAAATCATGTGTATTCAGCCGGCGGCAGCATTATCCTCAAGAGAGTCTGAGATATCTGATCACTCAGATCACTCCTAGTTGTGTTATGTTAATGTGATCTGTGCTGTAGGAAGTTCTTTGACCGGATCACTTTTTAACGCATTTTTTGTAATCCCGAAATACGCCGGCAGAATCGAGACTCAGGATTGGCAAAAATGGCCGGGATCCCTGGGTTGCAATTGCCAGTTTTAGTACAAACTTGGCAGACTTCCGTTAGAAGATTTGCCGTATGTTGTGTTGTAGGAAGTTTTTTGAGCGGATCATTCTGTGCAACAGCCTGGTCTGGTCGAGCGAAATCACCGGTCAGAGCGGACTGACCTACAAGGAGGCCGTGGAGGCGGACCGTCGAGCTAAGAATAGACTTGCGGACTTTCCCGAGGCTCTTAGATGTCCGCTGCTCTTGCTGATGCAGATGACGAGACGAAAGAGAATTTCCAGTGCCTGCGATGACATCTTCTCATTTGTCCGACGAAATTTCTTCGTCGATGAGGAAGTTATAGCCACCATGAGTTCGCAGGAGCGGTGCGTGTGCTGTATGTCTTGTTGTGGAGTTTTTGTTTATGCAGTTTTTGTATGTCTTTTTGTGCTGTAGTTTACTGCAAATTAATAACGTTTATAAATTCCACAGTCTACAGTTGACAAACCAAGCAGACGAGAGACGTAGTGGTACTATTTTGTGATATGCATTATTCCCATATGTATTCTTACAGTGCCTACTATGGACAAAAGTTGTAGTTGTCACCATTACCGTGGGTATACCACCGTTATTGTCCCCATAACTGCGGTAATTACCGTGGTTATCGCAGTATTAGCCCCATCCCCATGTCACACTGATGCTAAACTAAATAATTTGATTTTAACCCGATTTCTAACTCTGTCACTAATTGTGGCAGCTTTTTAAAATGGCGGACTGACACTGTCGTTGTGGCAGATCTTAGTTTCTGGAGTTCTGCTGTGTTCAAATGTGTCGCATATGCACGTCTTGTGTCACTCAGGAGGCGATGTAAAGTGGAACAGGTTGTGCCTAGTGGTGCTGCAAGCGTGATCACCTGTAATGGACTGAGCAATGTACCGGCCACTGTTGCTGCTGCTGCTGCTGATGAGGATGATGAGGATGACGATGTGATTTGCTTGGATGATGAACCCACCGTAAAACCGAGCAACTCGCAACATTCTGCTGGGTACTTTCACTTTTGCATTGTTTAATTAATTTGTTGATTTTATTCGTTCTCTGCACATAGTTAGATGCGAAAAAGCTGCAATTTCTGTTTTCCTGTGGAATGATAAGCATAATTCGCATGATGCTTTAGTTTGATTACTGTATTTGATACTGGAGGCTTGCTGGCATTAAGGTAGGATTTTTCACTTATGATCAAGAGGTTGTGGGTTTCTTTCCTGGTCCGGTCGTTATCAGATGGTTACTACTTGGATGGGTGACTGCCAGTGGACAGGTAAACCATTTTGGTATGTAATCAATACCAACTTCAACTTAGCCGTCTATCCCTCCGCGGTAGGTAAATGAAGTACTGGCCTGTCTGGCCGGGATTCAGGTGGGGCACGTTCACCTGTGTCAGGTGGCAGGTAACAGTATGTGATCCCATATGGAAGGTGATGCTCCGTAGCTCTGCGATGGGTCTTTCATAAGGAGCTGTACACAAACAGAGGGAAGCTTAGCTGGGAAATTAGCAACAGTATTTTACAAAGGCACGATCGATTCATGACGCTGCTTCTGGACCTTTTTGGAGTGGATTGGGTGGTCACTCACCTCAGCCCCCCCCCGCTAATTTTTCCCCCAACTGGGAATGAGAGAGGGGAGCTATATGCAAGCTTTGCTCTTTAAGCTAGTGATTTACCTCCGCCAAGGAGGTAATGTTTTTGCCGGTTTTTGTTTGTCTGTCTGTTTGTTTGTTTGTCTGTGTGTTAGCAAGATAACTCAAAAAGTTATAGACGGATCTTTCTGAAATTTTGAGGGAGTGTCAGGCGTGGCATAAGCTACAAGTGTTTCAATTTTGGGGGCGATCCGGCATGAATCCTGCATTCTGGATCACTTTTGAAGTTTTCGTTACCATTACGTTAAAGGGGGCATAAGCGAAACCGCTGGCAAAGCGAATATGGTGACGCCACCTAGCGAATAGCATTGCCTTGGCGGAGGTACCTGCGAGCTATGATTGCTTTCTAGTTGCTTCTGTGTGTTGCTGATAGGACGTCGGTGGTAGTTGATAGCAGTAAATCATTTGGAGCTGATCCTCTGTCCTTTGATTACGTCGTACGTGAAGTTGCCAGCTCACTGGTCCATGTCGTTCCTGCATCAAAACTTAGGTAAATCAGTCTTCGTAGTCATCATTGTAGTCTATCTGATACAGCAGACCTGAAAATGTAAACCTTCTTGTTTTGCCTGAGGTAATTAGTATGTCCAGATGCTGTTATTTCTCATGTGGTTAATTTCGGCATCTCGTATTCAGCTCGCTGATTTTGTGCGTTTTATATATTTCTATATTATTATTATTATTATTATCATGGTTATTGTGTTCATTTTAAGTGAAAAATCAACATTCACCATCAGTGCCACTGTTATTGTCATTGACATCACTGCTGGCATTTGCAAGTGATCTCGAGCAAGTTGTTAGCCCATAGAGTGCTCGGGCCAACTCAGCCTTCTACCCTTAGTGGGATGGGAAATGAGTAGTAGCTCAATAGCTTTAGGATGAAGGTTCTAGTGTGGCTGATTCAGCCTGTTCTGGGGCTACATGCTGCACCATTGGAACTTTGTAGCTAGATTTTTATTTCTGCCTATAGCAAATGTGATGTGTATGGATTATCTCTCACACTTTTGCAAGTAGTCTGTGTTGCAGCAAAGACAGAATAATTAAAGGTCCATGGCCACGGTCAAACTCGCTTGTGCAACTTATGTAGCTCTTATTAGACATTTTACCTTGCATATATAATGTGTTGATTTAAGCTTTATAAATATATGAAATTAACGCTTGATTGTGACGAAAATATGGCCTTACGTTACGTTACGCCAAAAAAATCAAGGCACATGCAGATCCGGTGACGTCATCAGTGCAGCCCATAAACGTCATGAATGTTAATGGCTCAGCCAGTGTCATCATTAGATAAGGCTAGGTCATTAATTATTCATGATGTTGATAGGCCGCACTGAATTTGTATAATTTATTTGTCTCAAGTTCTTTATCATGTTCGGTATTGTACAGTCGAGTTGGTGGAGGCTTCAGTCGAGAGCGCTGTCTGCTGTTCTTGCGTCAAAACTGTCACCGAGAAGAAGGCAGCTACTGGAAAGTCAAGGTCGGAATTTCATCCACAGCGGAATGTTTGAAGTTGTCAGTGAGGAGCTTTGAAATAAAGATTATTATTGAATTTTGTTGTATATGTGTTATCTAGCCAATACCGGTATACTCTGCAAAGCGAGTTTAATGGTTGGTCTTCCGGTGGTAAATAATTCTTGATAATGATATGTGGTGCACAAAATGATCCAAATTAGTGGCACAATCTAAGCTAATCACTGCTTTCTTGGGCCATGCTGAACCCCTTTACAAAATTTTATTAAAGTTGGTTGGTAATTTTTTGAGCAATCCATCTGACCCGAAAATGTAATCTTTTTGTTTGGCTGAGGTACTATACAGATAGTGTCCAGATATTTTTTTTACATATATTGTTAATTTTATTATACACTTTGCATGTCTGAGATGAATTCTTTTGAGGGTTAACTTTTTAAAATAATACTGGAATGACAGTTTATTTTTTTGATACGCAAAAGTTTATTAATGAAGGTACAGGCATATGGCAACAGTTGTGTAAAAGTTCTAACGTTAATGGTTATTTTCACTACTTTTAGTTACATATTGCTGCACGTTACAGGATGAAGCGATCAGGAAGTATCGTTTAACGTCGGTGTCGTTGGAGAAATTCTTCGTCGGTCCGTTGCCGGACTTTGCCGTTGCAGCGCCCCCTAGTGACTGCATATCACTCTCATCATCCTCCCGGCTTCCCACACTTAATGGCTGTTTATCTGCTTTAGACCTGCGTACTGCTGCAATCGATAACTCAACAGCACCTGATAGGTTAAAGCAATCACAGTTGGATTTTTAAACTCATCTATTCCATATTGCAGTGAACATTTTTAGTAGTATTTTATATTTTATGTAGGCTTTTATTCTATGTAGGCTTTTTCTGGGGATTGCAATCTTAGTATTCTGAGTTGCAGGATTCCGGTTGTTTTTGCCAATCCCGAATCCTGGCATTCCAGTTCCAGGATTGCGGGATTACAAAAATTCTTTAAAATGGTAATTTTTGGAGTGTTAAGTGATACTTGATGATTCTAGTCATCCAATGAATCAAATATATCATGCACACTACTCCTTGCTGTGCACTGTAATTTCTATTTTGACAGTCACTCCAAATAGCTTCCGCAGGGGCTTACTACACCCTATAAATGAAATAAGTCTGTTGGCTATATCAAAATAACGACCAATATGTAAGCTATATCCCAAAAATGGGATCCGGAGATTACAGATTTTTTAGTCACGGATTCTGGGATTAAGAATTCAAAACGGGGATTGTAAAATCACTAGTTTTTAGTGCGTCATTCATATTGGCCATTGCAGTTATTGCCGTTATGTTATGCACACTATGCTTTAGTTTTTTGTATATTTTATGTATAGCCAGTTTGGGCCACAGTGTCAATAAATGTGTATCTATCTGTATATAGTAGTGGCAGAGGGGGCGCTGTGACAAATGAAGACTGCGGGGTTATTGACCTGACTGAAGATGATGTGGACATTCCCATTGTAAAGACATCATCATCGTCAGCTGCCCCCGGTGCCAGTGTTAAAAGGAAATCGGTTCAACGCAGCAGTAGCGGCAGCGGCTCTGTACAGAAGAACAACCACAAGAAGCCACCAGGTGGGTCAGCTGATCTTTGTTGGGGTGAATGGATGTTCAGAAAACTGGGAAATGTGAACTAGGCAATTTAACGGCTGTCGGAGGAAATGTCCAGAAAATTTTACGGCACATATAGAGAGTTGTTGTTTGGGCACTTTTGTCTGGAGTTAGTACGTGTTAAGTGAAGCACAACCTTAACAGCATACAGTCTGGAATTTATTGGCACAAGTTGGAGTACTGGGAGTATTTTTTATGTGCTGGATGAATTGATGTCATTTCAGCATTGGAGCCATCAAGGCTGTCAGCCTGTTGCTCAGTTTGCTGACAGTCGTTAGCATAGAAAAAAATAACGGATTTTTAGTTTATGCTTTGTTTCTTAAAGGTAAAAAATTCTGGAGATTATTCTAATTGCCACCAAAATATAGGCATTTTTTGGGTCATGCTTAACCCTTTTAAAAATTTTGTCAAGATGTGTTCTCCTAACTTTTTGAGTTATTTTGCGTACAATTCGACAGTTCTGAAAATTAGCATCATACGTACATGAGTGCGAGTTTAGGTACTTGTTTTTTAGGTTCCAGCAAACAGAATTGCACGTATTTTGATGGCGATCATTCAAGTTATGACATGTATGTGATGTCAGAACTTGCATCATTGAATTGTTGTGTTGAGTTGTGTGCCGCTAGTAAAATTATCAACACAGTAGTGGAATATTGCTATCTTATTTGCAAAGCATTTACTCGTAGAGCGAAACCAGGACTTGGACTTGGACTTGGACTTGTGTCTCAGGGTTCTACATGTCAGGGAAAACTGGAAAAAGTTGGGGAATTTGTGTGGTCAGGGAAAAGTCGGGAGAATATTATTTTTGAAAAGTTGGGGAATATGATCTTGGATCATGCAGACTGCAGATATCTGTGATAAATGTACAAAACATCAGTTTATGTATACACTTGTTAACGGCGACATGCAATGAGTGACACATCAAAAACAGCAAAAATCATAAAAAGGTGATATCACTCACCATCACATCATCTAACTGTCAATGTGCTGTTGAATAATATCAGAGAAAAAACAGTTTGAAGCCACAGGATGAATAGCAGTAGTAAAGCAATGCGGACATTGTTGCACCGTTCGTCACAATTGTGTAAGTCTCAATATCTGTGTTTGTGCTACAGCTGCAACCAATGGCCATCACGCCACGGCGGCCGCTGCACAGACAACAAAGAAGCCGAGTCCGCAGCAGAAACCTCCTCCACAGCAGCATCAGCCGGATGAAATGAAGAAAAAACAACAGAATCAGCAACAGCTGGACGAAGCGAGGAAAAAGCTTCAGCAGCTGCAGCAAAGACATATAGAGGAAGCGAGAAAAGAGCTTCAGCTGCAGCAGCGACGACATGCGGAGGAAGTGAAGAAAAGACTGAGGCAGCAGCAGCAAGCGCAGATGGAAGACGCAAAGA
>Ga0209671_1005214_pt1 | contig 13089 bp, 6 predicted proteins | sample WorMetHERISLAND2_2_FD_187401 | JGI IMG/M metagenome (GOLD analysis project Ga0209671, IMG submission 187401) | Marine gutless worms symbiont microbial communities from Max Planck institute for Marine Microbiology, Germany - Olavius geniculatus... | ecosystem: Host-associated > Annelida >... | reverse complement strand
ACACCGTGTACATTGGGTAAAAAAGCAATATTTCATTGGTTCTGCTTTCCCCAGGTAGTGCACAAACAAACTTTGGGTGAGGTGGAAAATTGAACATTTATTTAATGGCAACTTGTCTCGGAAATATTCGTACTTAAAATTATTAAAATCCCGTAATCTTTCTTAAAGTCACAGTCGAAAATGTTCGGGATGTTTTTGAGACACAGTGTATACACTGGATCGCTGAAATTCTGCATGCGAAGAGCAGTGACATCGCGCTAATTAATCGCGTAATAAGTTTTCCGATAAAACCTACCATTTAGCCACAATACATGCGTTACAGACGACAGGCGACAGACAGACATGTCGTACCAAAAGCTTGACTCGGCCAAAAAAATGTATGAATCGTCAGACTTGGTCCGGCATCGTTCGGACACGGCCCCGGATCAACCGACGGCGCTTCGACTCGACGCCAGGGCCACGCGCCACGCGCGGACCAATCGTAATAATATACACCGGCGATCTGACACAACGGGCACTGGTCTGATGTCGACAATGTTACGACGTGGGGATTCTGCGACAGTCTTCAATCAATCATTCAATCAGTCCAAAATTTTTTAAAGTGGCCTAATGGCTAATTCACACCTACGACGTTACTCATTTCAACTCAACTCAACTGTCGCGACTGTGGGTGACAATGCGATGACGTCATTATTAGCATCATAACGTCACGCTGCTGTGCACAGACCACACGTTGTTTGCCAGCCTGGCCGAGCGGTTGAGTTTAAGTTGAGTTGGTGTGAATTGGCCATAAGTAATAACCCATTTACACGATCGAGCAAACGTCGAGCAAACATCAAGCAGGCCTGATGGAACCCCGCCCCTTGGCTCAAATGTAGGCCTAGGCTTAGCCCACAGCTGATCACGTGTTATATTGGCCTTCCAATTACAACCCGTCCGCCCTCCTAATTAGCATGCTAATTACCATAGCTCGTCGAGCTAGCTTGATCGTGTAAACGGGGTATAATAAAAATTACTGCTAGATCCACTAGAGAGAAATTAATTGGATTGCAGTCCAGGTCCAGGAAATAGTCTTGGTAGAATAGTAAATATAAGCTTCAAAAAACAAACACCAACAAACAGAAACGGTATGCGAACACAGTAAACTAAATTAATCATAACTTGGCTAAATCATAATAATAACTATCATCGTCCTCGACATCATTATTGCAGCCTTTCAAAGCAGACTGGACGACAAGAGATTATTTTTGTAGCTCTGGAAGTATTTTACGTTTTGCGTTCATGCTGAATACAATGCCCTAATCGTGACAACGTAGGATGTGTGCTACTCCCGCATTCGTGTAACATAAGAGCACGTGTCGGTCGGCAACAGACGGCGGCAATCGAGTACATCGACAATACAATACAATAGAACCGAATAAGGGCCATACAAACACACCCAGACAGACAGACAGACACACGATGCGCATACGATGTTTTCATAGAAAGATATTGCTGTCAACATCAGCTGTGACATATCGACACACAGTGCCTAGACCATCTGATTGAACGCGTCCTTGACCGATCGATAGGGGATGGGCAATTTGCAGTTGATCAAATTAGAGCTAGATCGAATATTGATCTTAACAGTCATACTGCTCGGCAAAGAGGAACGAACAGAGAACGGTTCGATAACATTCGTCGTTCATCATGTCACCGAGAGAATATAGCCCTAGGAAAAACCAAAGTAACTTTATTCTGACATCGATAATAGCAAAATCAAATAAAATCAACTTTTATAGACTTTCTTCTGGTTTGCCCAGCACTAAAATTATATCCTCTTCGACCCTGTATGGATCTATATGCGAACCATAGTGCTCAAATTATTAAAATTACCCTGCATTATTGGAACGCGTGCATAACGGAGATGACTCAGAACTATTACTGAGCGTCATAATAGGCCCAGCTCGTTATTACAACACGAGGATGCCGAAAATTGGATATTCTATTCTAAAACTGAATGACAGATGGACAAATAAAAGCAAAACCAGTGAATAAAATTTCCCTAAATTTCAACGGCTACAAGTGAGATCATTTACAAATGCAGTTACAACCGGTTTAAAAATAATTCAGTAATTATGATTCACCATACATAATTATGTAAGTAAGTATGTAGATAAGTAAGTAAACATAATTATTTGATTCGCCGTCAGCTTGCATACAATCCAAGAATCGTTTTCAATTTTTTTTCAACATTTTGTTGCACTGCTGCTCGCTAATGCGTATCTTTATGCTGACATTTAGTGAGAACGGAAACTGATAAGACTGTTTTTATCGCCGCCCACCCAGTGACCTACACCTATACTAGTAGCACTTGTAAAAACGTGCACTGCCGTTAAACCGCGGCACTTGTGCCGACTACATAAAGCCGAAACTCCACTTATTTAAACTTGTTATCGAATGTTGTACAACATGGTGTTCAATCAGTCCACAACGGTTGAAAGCATAGTGGAGTTTCGGCTTAAGGTTTTTGCCTGCGATCGCAAAACAACATTTAGCCGACACGATTAGGCTTATAGTGGTGCTGCACGTAGCACTAAAGTTATTTATATCGGTTTATAGACGCCAGGAAATGCATGCGGTGACCGCACCGACACACGACGACAAGCGAAAGCTATTATCTACCGGCGACCACTTACACGTAGACCTATATTCCATTCCACTCCGGGATTTAGAGATGCACAAGTTCAGAAATCTCCGTTTCCGTTGAACGTCCAGTGAGCATTTTTTTGGTTCATTTCATAAATGAAATTCACCAGCTCAACGACCTTGACCTTTAAGAACTGACCTTGATCAGTCGTCTTCTAGCAGCATTTTGTGAGCTGCTGTTTCCACTAAGTTTGAAGTTTAAAATTTGAAGATGATGGCAGATTCTGAGAGACGAGAGATCGAGAATATCACCCTCTGATGTTCCTCGGGAACCGCCAAAAACTGAAAATTGTTCTCTTAGTCTCCACTGTGAACAGTTCTGGTCTAGGAACACTTCTGGGTGTGTTACTCAGTCAGTTTAAGTGGGTGGATACTCGTTTATAAATTATTTCTCACATCTCTAAATCTGGACACAGTCGGAGTCAGAGCGGGCATTAAAAACTGGAGTACATCGTTCGTTCGTTGGCATGCTATACCTAGTAGCAGCAGTACCTACGTGCGAGATAATCGGCGACGGGCGACGGGCACCTGCTAGACCACAATGCACCGCGCGTTCACCGCGCACTCTCAGCACGGCGCCGACCATTATGCACGTCGGAGGGACGTGAATGACACTCGAATCCGCAACGAATTCGCTCGATCCGTGGACGATCCGCCGACCGTTATACGCTGACAGTGCTTCCCATATCTGCAGCCGTCAGAAGAGTGCTAAGCTCTAAATCTACTGTGCTATGCCAGGTATTCAGGAATAAAAACTGGTCGGGAAAGACGAAAGGCCCGAATGACCACAGCTTGCGGCCAGAAGCGCCGAAAATCGATGCCAAAGGCCGAAAGCGAGAAACTTTCCCAACCCAGTGGAGTTCTAGGGGGAGCCCCGACCGCTTGAAGAGTTTTCAGTTTCCGCTGTACCGTGGCTTGCACCTGGGAGATAGTACACATTGGAGAGAGAAACACTGTTTAAGACGACTGAATATTGAATAAAACAGTTCTAACTCAATCATCATCAAATTCATCATCATCATCATCATCGTCATCGATCAACCAATCATTCAAACAAAAGTGGGCGAAGTAGTGAAACGACTGCTGGGTCCACTAGTGAAACTGTCCGAAAAAAATCATAAACAAATGAGTTTTGAGATGCTGGTGAAACGTAGACAGCGACTCAGCAGAAACCGTCACACTATTCATGATCGGAGTCGAAAATGGGTGTTTTAACGTCCACCCGAAAAAATATGGCGAAACTAAGGAAGCTAAGATTATTGTAGTGAATTTATTTTTTCGCTCTTCTGTACTTATCAACTGTTGCTACGACTGCTTTCAATTACTTGATCCTTCGTCTGATAGAGGATCGACATTTTGAAGCTCAGCGAACCTCCGGTAATAGGCCAACATAGACACCGGCATGCTGAGTGCTGTATATTTGCAATCAGACTTAATTTTAATGGAGTGAGATTCGATCGTCCGCTAGCTCTGCACCAACTGCAATGATAGTCTATGTGATCTACATTCAGTCACCTACGAATGCAAAAGTCAGCTATATTGAATTAAATTAAATTAAAAAAAATATTGCATACTACTACGAAGCTTGACGCAAGTCACGAAAAGTCACTTCATTTCTCCTTAACAAGATGCACCGTACACATAGCACATAGCGTATCTGTTGCATGGTGAATAATGCTGACTTAGTACCATCTGCCTCGTGTAGCTTATAAGCATCGAAATCTAATGATTTGGTCCACGCCACACCGTTGTAGATATTTTTTTGGTCAGAATTCAGTCAAAATTTTTTGTCTTATTCAGTGAGCAGACAAACGAATGAACGGAGTTGAAAACGATAGCTTACCTTCTTCGTTCGGCGGAGAAGAAATTCAAACATCACGCGCGTGATGCAAAAGGCATAAAGTTGTAGAAACGTTGCTCTGTCAGTGACCTCAAAGACGATAAACGCAGTCATTCACGTAGTTCGTCAATGCTACAGCCGAAATACACCGTTTGTTTCAATCAATCTGCAGGTAAGGTTGTCCATCAGCAGCAGACGTCTATGATGCCATGCAATAATAGGCTACTCTGCTTCTGGCGAGCACGGAATGCGCCGCTGCATGTGCTGTAAGAAGAGGGGCGACTGCAAACGAGGGAATGGAAAACGCAGGAATGGAAAATACGGGAACGGCATTTGTACGGGTAACAAGACACAAAGAAATCACTGGAGTGGAGAGCTTTCGTGCCGCTTTACGCTGAACAATCAAAGTGTTCCATCCGAACTTTGCATTTCTTGGTATAATCCTCAGCTATACAACTATGACAGTTAAACCGTCTTTAGCGGACTTAGTCATGGAATGTCGAGCCGTTGTGAGAAGAAGCGAAGCACATCGTCAACGACACAAAAACCAAGGCCTGTCTACGTCGTTTCGACAACAATTTCTACACCAGATCAAACACGAATTCCTGAAAATAGTGAGCCACAGCATGGAAGTGCACAGCTGCAACGTGTAAGCCTAAACAACGGATTCGCGCCAACCTCGCACGTCGCATGCCCGCTTGACGTTCTACTTTATCGTATGACGTTTGCGTACATACCTGTATCGTTTATGTATTTAACGAACTGCCGATTGCTTCACTATTCGATATATTTCGCGCACGCACGACGTACTTGCACATTTGGCGTTTAATAAACGGTAATCGTGCGTTTTCTACCCCTGCAAATTTGGTTTCGCGTTTTCCGGTACTGCATTTTCCACCCCTGCACTTTTCATACTCCCGTATTTTCCCTTCCCGCATTTTCAGCGTCCCCGTAGAGAGGTGGTGGTGCGTGGATGACGTGTCCGTAGTAGGCCTATACAGATGTCGGGACCTGGCGCGCAACGGACACGCATCCAGCGCCGCACAGGGGCGCCACCGATAGACATCTCACGCCGCTCGCCACTGTCGGGGGGGGGGTCAGCAGCTAGGACGCTACGGCCAATTTACTTCCCCTACGCTGAAACTGCCGCCGAGAAGGAATATCTCCTACCGGCATCTTCGTATGGTTATATAACGCCCGGGAAATGTGACGGTAGCTCGAATTTGATCAACGGACTGACACTTTGGTACAGTAGTAGAGTAAAAGACACGCACACGTGTCACGTAGTTGAGGGTTCGTCGGTCATTAGCAGCAACTGCAAGCAACTCAACCTTGAACTAACTGCTGATATACCCAGGCCAACTCAGCCTCTTATCCGCAGTGGTGGGATTGGAAATATCTGGGCTAAGCGGCGAAAACCGTGTAGTGGCATAAACCACGCCGTGGTGTGTCTCCAACCGGGACCGTTGTTACGTAGGCTACGGTACGGTTCTGCGTTAGCATTCTGCCCCCAGCCTAGGCCTATGCGTATATAGCAAAGACTGGCCCGACTTGACTGTATGGTAGCTTAACTGGGTTTAACTCCTACAGCGGGCTAAGAATGTTTCAAAGTTTACGTACGAAGGGCCATTCTTATAGGAAACTGCTGAAACAAAGCACGGTGCCGTAACGTTTGTCATCTATTTCGAACCAATATCGTGTTAGTTCGTAACTGCCATAGCGTCTCACTCTCATTGTCTGAAAGGTCGGTCTTTGAGAGCATAATGCGAAATTGCTACAGTCGCGCAAATTTCTCGGCGTACTACAGTGGTATCTGCTGTAGTCTCTATCTCATTCGCTAGGTTGCTGCTGTGCTGATATGCGCTTGTATTCGCCGGTGGCTTGACGGTGGTTTCAGACATCTGGCCATTTCTGGCGGACATTTTGCTTAGCCTATACGGGGATTTATGGCTTAGCCTAAGGCCACAACTTTTGGTAAACCCAACTTTGACATTAGCATTCCAGGCTTTAGTCACTCTTGGTCTTTAGCTAAAAAAAACACTTATCTGGGCCTTGATGCGTTGTATTTTTTGATAACTTTGAGCAAAATGTGGCTAAGGTCCGGCATCCCTTTGTTCACTTGTTCTGCGTCCAGGCATGTCGAAATTATTCAAGCACGCCCACGTTACAGTGTAAAAAGCCGTCGGTATAGCTATTGGTGATGTTTAACCTCTACGACCTATGCATACCTTCACGCAGACCGTATAGCCAGCCTATCGTCTGCCGCCTCGATCGACCAATTCGCCAACACTGACCGAAGCGGTGGTTACACAAAAACACTCTCAGATATGTTTTGCAAATGTGCTGCCGTTTTTCCATTTTACGTGTAACCATGTTCAAACATTTGCATAAATGTGTTAAAATATTCGACATCCGCGACTTACAGAGCGCGGCAGGTCAACGGATGTAAAACCTTTGCAAAATGTTTTATTTTGCACGTAACAAATCACCTCGAGCTCTGACGAAGCGTGCTAATATCGTTGTGAAGCATTCGATGTAGTCAGGTACATGAAATAAAGTCTGTGTCAGAAAAGCCGTGGCTATACACATCTAATTCCTCGTTATGTGCTGTCGGAACTTCTCGAACGAAGAAATCGGACACGTCGAACGACACGGACGACACGTCGGACGACGCGTCCGATTTCCTCAGACGAGGGTTCTAAATCTTGAAGACCTAGGGGACCTCGTCCGAAGAAATCGGTGCGTGTAGCCACGGCATAAGAATACAGACGTTTAGACTGAAGAACGAAAGCAAATTACATAACGCGCTCAAGCCTTGAGTCACGTCTATAGCGAGCGAATATGTCAGTAGCGTTCACCGACCAGGCCGGATAGACCATCATTAGCATTGCCCAGCGGCGAATATTGTAACCATTTGTCTGCCGCACACAGGGGGTGCCGTGACAAAAATATTAGGGACGGAATCCGGATTCAACGTGGAATAAGCCAACTCATAATCATCATCATCGTTTACGCCAGCAAGGCAGCAATTAAGATATGGCATACCCAACTAAATTCAGAGAGCACCATGTCCCCTGATACCAATAGCATGGCGAACACTGCACATTATTGTTCAGTAGTCAACGTCACGTGAGAGCGTAGTCAGAAATTTGTTTCCGGGAGGTATACAATTTTGGGCAGGTGTAAACTTTGCAATCTGCCCATTCCGACGTCATTAAATTACTCCATAGAAATTTACTTGGCGTTACTTTGAGGCGTCGATCGCTACGCCCAAGAAGTCAACGCCACGACAAATCAGAACAAAACAGTGATGTAAATAAGACTGGCAGAAACCAAGAAGATAAGAAGACCGACCTAGCCCGGACCGTGGCGCTGAAGCTGTTTCGCCGCAGACCGCAATCCGTCGGGACGACCCCGCACGACGGAGTCAGTTGACGGGCGAGAGTCGAACGTCGACCGAGAGAAAACGTCAGCACGCCCGGTCCGCCGGTCCCTCCACGCCGCACTGAGGATACAGAAGATGATGATGAGTATGTTGATGAACGTTGGAAGGACGCTGTGATCGCAGGCATCGGTTCAATGTCGAACGTATCGGTTACCTCATCCGTCAGCTCGCTGACATAGCAAACATCGCATGCGCACACATAATAGGCTGTATTGGTGGCTTGGTACAAGTGTAACGGTACGACGTTAGACTTACGATCGCCAGGTCGTGGGTTCGACTTCCGGTCGGGTCGCTATGAAGCGGTTAGTACTTCGACGGCTGACTGCCTGTATAATCATTCACCACCAAGGTCAACTCAGCCTACCATCCCCCGGGTAGGTAAGTCGAGTACCGGCCTGCCTGGCTGCATGAGGTTGAGTCGGGGCGCGTTCACCTGCAGTGCCGTGTAACAGGTAACCTTGTGTGATCCCATATGCCAATTGAAGTGACGCTCCGTAGCTCTGAGATGGGTTCCGAGAAAAGCTAAACCCTTCGAACCTTACAACCTTTTTAATAATACACGGCGGCTCATAAAAGTTAAATACACAATGATTTACGTAGATCCAGCAATAGCAAGTTTCGTTAATGAACAGCGTCCATCATTGCCGTAAATGTAAGCTGGTCGTATCCAGTGGCGGATTCAAGGGGGGTGGGAGCGCCCTCGCCCCACCCCCTGTTGACTGATTGCATCTTAAAAATAGCGAAAATTTTGCACCAAAATGCTTATTTTTGCACAAAATTTTACAACTTTTTTCGGGGGCGGGCATAGCCCCTCCCCAGACTCCACTTTCTACCCTTCCACCCCCCCGCCTATTTCAAACTTCTGGATCCGCCACTGGTCGTATCGAAGACTTGTACAACATATTCCATTAATCGAACCGCCTGCAAAGAACGGTGATAATGATTTGATTACCCCTAAAACTTGTATGCCTAAGTATATTATAATAGAATCCGGGGCGTTACCTGGTCAGACGCCGTTAGCGCAAATATCAAATGCGACAGAGGGGCGAAAAAAAATTGACGGCTGCGTGACTGTTCAGTCGACGATTTCGACGCCATAGAAATTCGACGCATTAAGTCGACGAAATTCGACAGCGCCGAAGTCTATACTGATGGGGAAGGGTGAGAGCACTTGAGTTCCAACAGAGATCTACTGATTATAATTATGATTATGATGAGAACTCACATCAACAATGTTTTGTCGTCGTGCTACGGTTCATCGAGGCAGATACGAAGCACCAAGCGGTCTCTGCCAGTTCACGCTCTCAACACACTCGTCACAGGCCTCGTATACAGTCGCTTGGACTACTGCAACGTCGTGTTCGCAGGACTGCCAGCCTGCGACCTCCACCCCCTTATCAGTGTCGCCGCACGACTGGTCACGAACGCATCAAGACGAGACCACGTCACACCACTGCTTTGTGAGCGTCACTGGCTGCCCATCCAGCAATGCATGGATTACAAACTGTGCGTGATGGTTCATCGCTGTCTGCATGAACGTGTTCCATCTTACCTGTTGGAGCTCATCACGCTGTCCGCAGCTGCACACAGCCGAGCTGGACTCAGATCCTCTGAGTTGAGGACCGTGGCAGTACCGCGCACAGTTTCGTCACTCGGAGATCGGGCGTTCGCCGTCGCAACGCCCCGTGCGCGGAACAGTCTGCCGTTTTTCCTTCGTTCAATTGACTCTACTGGCGGTTTCAAGAAAAATCTCAAGAGTCAACACACATCTTTTAAATGTCGCTTTTAATCTGTGATATTTTGCTTAGGGCCTACTGTGTTTTTACGGTTGTTCCGGCTGTTAGACGTCCTTGTTGTGTTTTTATTTCACTTACGGCGCCCTAAACTTGACATTATTGATTGATTGATTGACTTGTTACCGTTCTGCATTAACGCATCTGCCATCTGCCTCAGGCTGCCGGGCGCCGTTCGACGTCACGTGATCACCGGAAGTGATGACGTCATCTCCATGGCGACGCAGGTGCTTCTGGCGTAAGCAGGTGATGTGATCAGACAGAGCGCTTGGCCCGCTAGCTCCGTCCAGCGAACGAGCATCCGATGAGCTATCGGACCGCAAGTTTTGTTCATCCTGAATTGTGCAAAGATGGTTGGAAGCCGTTGACCCGCCATGATGATGACTGAGAGCGCCTGCGACATACACATAGGCCTAGTCTGATATTACCAACACATTTGTACCGAAAAAAGTAAAAATGACGTTTATAAAATGTTTAATAAATAAAGTCAGAAGCTCATTTACTTGACATATTGACTAAATTCGGAGTCCATTGCTTCACGATACATTCTTTTTCACATTTATTAATATTTTGTCATGATACATAAGTAGCACTAACGGAATGCAAACAGGCGTACAAAGTCCGTTAGTATTCTATCAGTAACTTCAGCATTTCAACTTTTGTAACCGTCAGTTTTAATTTTACCGTTAAATGTTTATCAAAAATAAACAGCGTTGCAAAAATGTAAAAAAAAGTATTAAAACAGTTTAATACATGTGTACGTTCAATTCAGAAAGTTTTCCAAAACACTGAAAAACGTCAGTTACGGCCAGTATACCAACCAGTAGGCCTATGTTTGAGCGATCTGGAAACCAGTTCTTCGACGTTCGTCAACGTCGAAGCTTTGTCGGACTCAGCGATCGGACCGAGGTCGGACTTGCGGCGTACTAGTCCGCAAGTTCTGGACGATTTCGACTCGGCCGCCATCCACAGATTCGCCGACGACGTTTCTGCCGGTAGCGATGAGGTTGAGTTGGTGGCGGTCTCTGGCGAATAAAATTACACACGCAGAGTCGACATTATAAATAGGCGTACGTGTTATATAGGCTTTCCAATATGCCTATCACCAATATCATTAATACGTACATCCGTGGTAACAACCCGCCCGTCATCCTAATTACCATAGAACTTTCAGCTAGCTGCATAAATGCTGGATCGTGTAAACACCCCATTAGATTGATAGATTGATTCATCGTTAGTTGCAGCAGTCACCGCCGTAGCGCGGGACCCCTTCCGGACGCGGGGCACTTGGCACAGTGCCAAGGTGCCACCCCCTAGAAGACGGCCTGGTCATAAATGCAATTATACTGACCTATTTTCACAATAATTGCAACGTAGCACCATTTCTTTGTTTCGTTTGCTAAAGAGTTACGTTCAAAATTCAGTTTGATTTTGACGATTATTTGATATTTGGCCTGCTCTGCAATCCCCACTACGCTGTGTCCCTAGTAAGCTTTGTATTTTAGGCTAATAGACCTATTAAGATCAATCTTTAGCATTCTAAAGCTGAGGAAAGTTGACCTGGCCTGTCTCACGACACATCTAGAATGTGACGGGGTACTGAATAGCTAGTGGTTTTTCAAAGTCTACCGCTGATTTCGTTAGTAAAATGCATAGCTTACTGAGTTAAAATCATCAATAATAAAAAGCCCATGTGTGCCTGAGTGGAGGCCTGCCTTTAGGCCTACCGGTTTACGACTAAAGGTAAAAAAGTAAAGGTCGTCAATTTGTATAGCGCATAGTCAGTCGCGAGCATGCGCACGCCTCTAATGCGCTTTCGTCACTTTCGTCACGGCCACCGCGTGCAGCCTGCAGACACAGGCTGGCGCAGCGGCCGGCTAGGCAACCCCAGTCAGCTGTACCAAGGTCCCCACCTTCCGATACCCATATAAATGAGTTACTACTCTCGATACGACTCTCGATAGTCCAAGCAATCAGACAGAATAAGCAGAGATAATAACAAACCAGCATATTCGTGGCGGCTACTGGTAGTCAAGCGTAGTGATGACGACGACGATGAACAAGCGGTTGTTACTCTGGCGTAGAATTTCCACCCGCTAGTCGACTTGCTGCCACGCTGATGACGTCTACAGTTGCTCAACTTGTCTGCTTCGACTGGTACCAAGTCAGTAAGTGTCGCGCATCTCTGACCTCTGGACGAAGTTTTTGGACGCTGGATGCGAGATAAACCCGACTCCATCTGAAACGCACCGGAAGCAATAAGTTAACAGACTATATAGAAGCAAGTATAGCTGGTCACTCAGTGACGTAACTATCTCAAGGAACTAAAAGAAAAAGGTCCTTCAGAAGCTGGTATTTTTGTTAACCGATACAAAAATTTTGATGTTTCAGGAAGCAAAAGTCTGCAAATTTTGAGCGCCGTGGGAGCCACGGTCTTACAGTCATGACTAACAACGTCTCATTGTACTGACTACTATTACGTGACTTCACTGTTTAGGCTTATTGTTACGTGTCCTTGTAGTCTTAGGACTTAACGCCAAGCTAAAGTTAATTCGTCCCTCATCATCATCATCACCACGGCAGGCCCCCCCCTCAATACGCCACTGTAAGCTACTCAGTGTGTCGCAATCATAACCCACAACCACATCCCGGCTTCCCACTGCGGGCGGGATGCAAAGTTGGCCTGTTGGTGCGCACGGTTGGTTGCTAAAGGTTGCTTCAGTAAGATTGCAACCACAAGTGAAAGTTACGATCAGTGTTTGAATTGTAAAAAGTAAGCTGGGGGGTTGAACTTTTCGACGGTCGGAGGTCCGACCAAAACTGCAATGTAAATTGTATGTATAGTACATTGCTGACCCCCAGGACGTAATTTGACAGTTTGCTAGGGGGTTGGGAAAACAGTTGAGGGCAGTTCAACCCCCCGAATCCCTCGGGCAATTCAAACACTGGTTACGATTCCGTTATTCTGCCACTGGGCCTACTTCAAGCAGTGAGATACAATTTAAGTGATGACAGTACAGCACACACGTAAAAAGCGCGCGAACCAAAGCGAAGGTTATAGTAGGGCTACACATGTAACTGAAAAAAGTTTCAATAAAGGAAAGCCAGACGGAAAGCTCCGGCAGAAACATACGAAAGTAGCCGCCAGTGTGGCGAGTTTAAATTTGATGCACCATTCTAGCGTCGTCTTAAGTTTTAAAAAAGTAGCAGAGGAAGGAACAGAAAGTCGTAATTTTCCGAGAGACAGCTGCGAATTTTATTATGCATACTCAAAAATTTTAATTGTGCTGTATTTTTTCCATAAAAAATTTATAGCATCAAAT
>Ga0209671_1005212_pt1 | contig 13091 bp, 4 predicted proteins | sample WorMetHERISLAND2_2_FD_187401 | JGI IMG/M metagenome (GOLD analysis project Ga0209671, IMG submission 187401) | Marine gutless worms symbiont microbial communities from Max Planck institute for Marine Microbiology, Germany - Olavius geniculatus... | ecosystem: Host-associated > Annelida >... | reverse complement strand
ATACTATAGTAGTAGTAATAGTAGTAGTAGTAGTGGTAGTAGTAGACTAGTAATAGTAGTAGTATCGGCGTTTATCATGCGCGGAGTATACATTAGATTGGTTGCAATCTAAAGTATTTCTTGTTAGAAGTTTGTGCCAGGATAAACGTAACCGTTGACTTTTTGAGCTGCAAATTTCACCGTTAATTTTGGCTTTGCCATGATTTTTGTTTATCAGTTAGAAGCTTGTATATGTGATAAAGAGATAAACAAACAGGACCCGTAGTGCGGCCTGTTAGGACGACCTCAGTCATAATAGCTGCAAACAGCTAATTTGATGCTGTATAAGTGCCGACACCTTTTATTCAGTCAGTAGCGATACTTCGCTAGTGCACGATGTTCATGCTTAAACTTTTTTTTTATTTTTGTGATTCTGTATAAACGTATTACCCGAAGCCCAAGTGATAGCAAATGACGCTGGCTTCTGTGTTGCTAAAAGAATCGTTGCAAACAGTGCCCCATCTTCCATTGTACAGAACTTCCAAGCGTCCTTCATGTGTCTTTCCACTGCCCACCAGTCTCACTAACAACGACGAAAATAACATTTTATTGACAATGTTTGAACACATAAATTGATAACTCCTGGTTCACAGTTTTAACAGTTCACTTGTTTTCTTAAGCAAAAACAGCAAACAAAGTTGATACTATGAAAATATATAAATCTGTTACCGGCATACATAGTTGCTGGAAACACCCAACGTCCGGGTGTACCAACGTTTGTGCCTCTTTCTGCTTCCTTATACAGAATATTAACATAGTTGTATCTGTTGCGAGCGTCGAAGCCAAACTACAAACAACATCGTTAACTCAACCACGCGCTGAAGCACCCACAGTGTAAAATCAATGCTGATTATTTATGTCGTAAGCTTATACAATAACTTTGGCGTACTAATTTGTATTAAAGATTTCAACCATACTGCGACCAAAAGCACCAAAAAATCGCCGTTTTCGGCGTTTCCTCTGCAGACCGCTGTAAATGGGACAAATACCTCTCTCCACAAAACCTATTTTTAGTTTCATAGACCGACAGTATTTACGTTACTAAGCGAAAAACGTTAATGCAAAGTAATACTGTACTTTAGATAGACACTGAATTTAGTCAACAATAGTATTTTTCTTTAGAAGTTCACCGATAAGCAAACAGCATATACATGTACACATGCGTGATATTAAAAAGGTATAATCGCTCACTTCAGGCCTAAGCGTGGAATATGGCATACGACCGTAGTGAAATATCATGACATGACGCTTTGCGTCTGAAGTAAGAACGAGCTGAAATGTCCACCCGGATCCCTGTACAAACATATGAGCCACATTATGAGAACATCGAAAACATCGCTATAGGCCTACTTAAAGTAATAAACTTGCTAAACAGCTACACATGCATAATTATGACTGTTTTCACGCTTCAATGATAGCGACGGCCGTAAACATTTGCTACATTATTGGCAATAGGTGGATTTTTTACAACGTATGTCCCAAAATATCGAGACGTCTAAAAATTGGGGGATTGCTTTTTACAGAACGTCAACATAGTCTGGTATGCAAATTTGTCAACTTAGCTATGACAAATATGTCTGTCTGTCCCTCTGTTACCGCCACGTACGGTAACTTAGTTAAATAGAGGAATTCCCGCCAATTAGCGGGGGCTCGTCGAAACGCTGGTGCGACATTAGTGTGACTCTCTTTCAAGTCGTCGGTTGACGTTAGTGTGACCGGGGGTGGCGGGGGTAGCGCGGCGACCGCCCATGCGGAGACTGTGGGGAGCTTGCGTGCACAATAACGTCGCCGTCGTCAACTTAAACTGTCGGCGACTCTACTCCAAAGCTTAAAAGTTTTTATTTTAAAATTAAGATTTTAACGCGTTTATTTGACAGCTCTAGGCCTACTAGAAAGTTACTGTCGCTTCAGATAAAACTTAGACGGTAGGCCGATTCGTATTAATTTAGTATATATGAGACTTTTTACTTCACGCTGTACTTTATACTGTAACTTGTGTATAGGAAGTACATTTCATGAAAAAATAAAAATTTTGACCCTGCTATTTTACTGGGTTTAAAAGAATGTGTCTTATAGAGAACTAATTCGTCTGTAGAAGCTGAAACATGTAGGCATATTCACTTACATGTATATAGGCATAAGCTAGTACACAGATTAGCCGTCGCACAACAATTGCCTACACCTAATTGGCCGACACGTAACTTGGCAGCAACCAATCACAGACTTCGCTACGCTTCGCTGGTCGCCCCCCACCTCGCCACGCCCCCGGGTAACACTAACGTCAATTCGTGCCTCAGGCAAGGTCACACTAATGTCGCACAATCTCACAGACATGCCACGCAGACTAAGCTAAAGAGGTGTATTTTACAAACTTCAGTTAAAAAAAATTGGAACAATAGAAACCGGGCAGGGACATACACGTCGTAATAACCTCACCAAACTTGTCAACGCGTTGCATCGCGAGACACCTATAAAAATTTGGGTATAATAGTTTTGGGCGTGCATCGCTAGTATTTTGAGGACAATTGCATGGCGATGGCAGATATCTTCTAAACGAAAACGGCGGTGTCAACTGCGATTCATCCCACGTTCGAATACAAAATTTGGTGAACTTTATATAGAGTCTGAATGTTTATTCACGCAAAATAAATTTATTCGAAAAAAACATATTTTGGCTTTTACAGGATGCTGCCTGTACAATTTTTTAAACATGAAAATTGGTTTACAATTGGTATACTTTGCTACTAGGGTAAGTGCACAATAACTTCACCAATGTGCCGCAAAACAGGTAAGAAAATTGCGGCACATATTTTGAAAGCCTGCACTCATATAACTTGAAGCCAAAACGTTTAAAATTTTTCGAAATTTTAGACAACTTGTACTTCGATCGCGAATATTTCCGAAACGATGTCGACAATCGGTAAATGGCATTATCAACCATGCGCAATCATGCCTCTCACGTTTGCCGACAAAATAGCGACTTTCACGTTGGGCTTTGCTCGAATTTCTAGTTTTTTGGTGTTTTTACTGCTCTCAGTGTTGTGTGTATATAAATCACAGTGGTTTGAACAAAATAAATAAGTTATTAATAATTATTTATTGATTGACAAATTGACATAACGTGACTGAATTATTCGTTGATTGATTACGCGACACGTTTGTCTGGCGCGAAACTGCTGATTTACTACAACAAAATAATATAAAATACGTTTATTTTGTACCACAGTATACGATCCTTGGCTAACATTGTCCCATGTGATAAGCAGAACCCATGTAGAACGAAACCCACAGTAACCTTGGCTCGACAACGCTTCTTGAACGGTCTGACTTGCCCTCCGTAACAGTGAATCGTTTACTGCAACACACGACGCTTAAATTAATTATTCGTTGTAACCCTAAACATTTTCGTTGTGAACATATTCTTCAACTTACACGAATAAACTAAATTTTTAAGTTACTCAATAATTTTTATTTTTAAAATTTGACATAATATTTAATAAATATATACGTAACTATCATGAATCAATTGAAACCAAAGCATTCAAATAACACAACAAAGTGTTAAACTGCAAATCAATTGCCAATTCAGATTCACAAAAATATTGACTTCATATTGCTGTCATTACCATTATCATGGTGATATATAACGCGCAAATAGTTTACAGTAAAACAGGACAAAGCGTAGTCAAAATTGCGTAAAACAAAAATTATATTTAAAAGAGATAAAAATATTACGTCACCACTCAAAAATCATCACAATCCGTTCTTAAATTTTTTCGGTCATTTGACTAAGAAATACATCAAATCAGGCAAATTTACGGTCGGTGTTAAAGTTGGTATATTATGTATTTTTTGTAAAAATTTGCATTTTTACAACATTTCACAGACATATCACTCAATCACTCAATTAATCAATCAATGCTTGTATCTCAGGCCTAAGTAATTTGAGCAAACTCACGTGACGAGCGACAGCAGCGGTCCTGCCACCTTGGCAATCGGTGTACAGCGAGCAATAGGGGGCCTAAATAGCAATGCACCTTGAAGGAGTACCCAAACTTGAACCCTCCGTACGGAAGACTCCTTAAATTTAGGAGGTTAAAACTTAAATAATTAAAATGCGTGTTCTATGCTAAAAACAAATTTGTCCAGGTCTATCTCCACGCATTTCGACGCAGTTCACACTTTAAATGTGCGTTACAGCCAAAAATTGCAAAAAAACACTGAACATCACTATTCTGAGGGTTCAAGGTCATTCAAGGTCATCGATGTTGACACCCGTCAGAAGCTCGTCACTAGTGCTTGTAATTTTGACAAGCAGCATGTCCGTGTCTATCTGCAACTGTTTTCACGCTAAACGAGCCAGTAAAATAACCACTTTTTACGGGAGTATGCCTACTCCACTTGAACGCCTGCCTGCACAGGCCTTCTTGAACGTAGTAGGTCGGAACTTGGGACTGCAAAATTCTGCGTTTAATGCTGAAAATTTTATGTGCCGGTTGGTGTGGTTTATCTCCGGCCACTTCCTCGCAATTCACTCTTAAAATGTGTGCTGCAACCAAAAATTGTCAAAAATTCACTAAAAAATTTAAGGTCATCGATATTAACACCGCTAAAAACTCGTGACTAGTGCTTCTTATGATACGCAGCAGCTTTGTGTCTATCTGCAACTGTTTTTACGCCAGACAAGCCAATAGCGGTAAAATAACTACTTTTCAGGTGGTTCCGTTCTTTGACGCCAGCGTGCGCAGGTCTCTTTGAACTTCAGGAGGGTCGGGACTTAAACTGTTTACGTTTAATGCTAAGAGTTTTATATCAGGTTATCTTGGTCTATCTCCAGCCATTGTAGCGCAATTCGCTCTTAAAATGTGCGTTACAGCTCAAAATCAAGAAAAATTTATTAGAACCCTTTATTTTAGGGGTTTAATTTCGTTCAAGATCATCAATGTTGATACCCTTAGGAAGCTTGTCAACTATGCTTATTTTAAAATACGCAGAATGTTTATGCATATCTGCAACTGTTTTACGCTAGACAAGCCAACAGCGATAAAATAAAAACTTTTTAGAGTGGGACCCCACTTTTACGCCTTTGTTCGAGGGAAAGCCCGTATGCAGTAACACCAAATTTTGTCACAAAAACTGCGAGTCCTCGGGGCAGCCCAGAGCAAAGACTGCGTAATCATGGTTCCCACTGTTTCGATACAGATCACGAGTGTGACGGACGGACAGACAGACGCCAAGGCCATGGCTAAGACGCGCGAAGCATTCTGCTGTCGCGCGTATAAATTATGTTTCAGCAACTAATCCCTTTTTACTTTCGATTCTCAAACGTTTGTTCATCAAAATCGAATCGAGTGAAAATTGAAACAGTATGAAAGACCGATGGCAGACAGATGCCAGTGATTCAGTTTCACCCAACCCACAAATATAGCAATGGAAGAGATTCTACCTGACGTAGTTGAACGATAATAAACACGTCCTGGGTGGCGAAAGTCCCGCCAGTCGACGGCTATGAAAGGTGGTCCATCGTTTCGTGGAATCGATCCATGGGTGATCGTTAAAGGTGATCCGAATGACACTAATCCACTCGTGCACACCTGTTTTGTCAACATGTCAACCTCACGAGTCACGAACTCGTCGATAAGAGCTTATAACTCGCCATGTTTAACTTGCATTTGCACCTCGCATGCTATTATCCCAATGCAGCATAGCGAAGAAAGAGTATAATATTATTATGACATCAGTATAATAAATATCGAGGATCAACCGACTGACCGACCGACCATACTTGGCTTTTTGGCAATCGACGGATTCAACGTCGTCGTGAAGCAAAGCTTTATCGTTCCACCACGGCGTTGAATGATTGAATGCATCGATTTAGACCTTGCTGTAATATTCAGAACCATTAGAGTTAAAGCCAAAATTTTTGTACGTTACGTCATTAAGCGCTATGTGTGCATTTTAAAGACCCTAAAGCGCGTGACCTTGAAAGACTTTAAGATGCCATTTTTTGTAAAAAAAAATCTGTTAAATGCGCCAGTTACACTAATTTTTTGCCTCACTTTCGAAGGCAACTACATGTCCGGCGACAAACTAATAAGAATCATGCGGCTGACCTCTGGCCAAAGAATTCGCGGAGGCATTGGCAGTGCGGTGGTATAAAAATCAGGGATTTTTCAATGTTTTAGTCGTCATATTTTCAGAATCTCTAAAACATGGTGGAGGTCATCGTATAAACTTGCGACAGAAATATTCAGCACGGACTTCATTTTGTGTCGGCATAACTTACTGTTTATGCGAAAAATTGCGAAGATTTTTAGCCAATCATACGCAAGTAACGGTTGTCGCCTGTCGTTTTCCGTTCGTCCGTCCGTCGTCGTCCGCAACAGATGTATTGTGGCTAAACGTTAGGTTGTAGAGGAAGACTTTTACACGACTAATTAGCCATGCGTCTTAAACATAAGCATGCACAATTTTAGTGATCTAATGCAAGGGAACACTTTCAAATTTAGGGTTAAATGAAAAGAAAGAGAGGATAAAATGCGTTTTTCAACGAAAAACTAGCCGTATTTCGGAAGGTTACTGACAACCAGTACGGTAAGCTATCCTAGCGACAGCTGAAGTTCTTGTTTTTAGAAAGGACACGTCAAACAACTATGGGTGCGATCGGATGTATCGGTTGCTAAGTAACTTTTTTGCCAATGCCAGATAATATTTACGAAATAAACATTATACTGAAACGAAATACCGGTATAAATAATAAAGACATGCTTACGTAGATTGTTTTGTGGTTGAAAACGTCGTATGGAATACTGATTGGTCCGTAGCAGTTACCAGAACCAGTTGTGACTATGCTGTCGCCTTCGTCAGTGCCGAACGGAAAGAAGTTGTTAGGCCTAGTGGGACTGTTACTGTCAGTTCGACTCGGGTAACAGCGATCAAACCACAACAGTGCCAGCAGCGACAGACGACACGACAACTTCACTTTCAGGGTCTTCATTCTTTGCTACAAATCAGCGGAGGGGCACTAGTCCGAACACGGCGAACAGTTCTAGTGTTAGAGATGAGGTTGGGGTTAGCGATATGTTTAGAAATAAAAATAAATGGCATTTGTGGCTATAGCGCCCCCTAGCTATAGTGAACCGGAATCTGACCAAATTCGGACTAGCGCCCTTTGAACTAACAGCCAATAATCAGCCAGATCAGCTGCAGAGACTGACAGTGAAGTCTATAGCTATAGTACAACACTATGCCAACTGGCCTAATACTGCCACTGTTCGGTGACACTGTTCTCTCGCTACGAGCCGACTCATTATTACACAGCTATACACAAATGTAACTAAATCGTTCACAACACGGCCACCAAAATATGGTGTCTAGTCAAAGTCGTAGTCTAGAACACCGTGGTACTCATCAGTTTAGCCTGAAAGACGTTGTTGCGGCGTTGTTGGGCTCAGGGTTTAGTCTGCGGAAGATTCTAATTTAACCCTCCTACTACCGCAATTTTTTACACCCATTCGATACCACTGGGGTCACCGTTGACCCCGATCACTCTTACCTATTTTTAACACATTTCTGCATGTAAATTTGCTTCTAATTTGTTATTTATTTGTTATGTTTAATTTCATGTGCAACAACTGTTGTAACAATGTAGATGCAACTGTTGCAGTAGTTGTTGCAACAATGTTACACCAGTTATTCTGGCAATTGTTGTAGCAATTATAGTAGTTATTGTAGTTGCAGATAATGTAATTATTGCAACTGATGTTGTTGTCATATTTGCTGCAACAGTTGCCGCAGCTGTTGTTAAATTAGCAATTGTTGCCTAAAAGTTGTTGGAACGTTGCAATACTTGTTGCAGCAACTGTTGCAGCAGTTGTTGCAAGAGTGTTGCAGCAACGGGTGACAGTCTTTGTTGCAGCAGTTATTCTAATTATTGCAGCAAATTTTGTTGCCAAATTTTCTGAACTGTTGTTATATAAACAATTGTTGCAAAAGTTGCTGCAACTGCTGCAGCAACTGTTGCAAAGTTGTTGCAAGAGTGTTGCAGCAATGGGCGACAGTACTTGTTGCAACTTGTTACTTTTTGCAGCAAATGTTGTTGCTACATTTGCTCGAACTGTTGCAGCAGCTCTTATTGTATTAAAATTGTTGCATGCAAAAGTTACTGCAACTGTTGCAGCAATTGTTGCAGCAGACGTTGCAAGAATGGTGCAGCAACAGGAACAGTCTTTGTTGCAGTAGTTATTGTAATTATTGCAGCAGATGTTGTTGCCAGATTTGCTGCAACTGTTGTTGTATAAACAATTGTTGCAAACATGTCTGCAACTGTTGCAGCAATTGTTGCAAGAATGTTGCAGCAAAGGATAACAGTCCCTGTTGCAGCAGTTAGTGTACTTATTGCAGCAAATGTTGTTGCCACATTTGCTCGATCTGTTGCAGCAGCTGTTGTTGTGCTAAAAATTGTTGCAAGAGTTGTTGCAACTGTTACAGCGAGTGTTGCACCAGTTATTGCAAACATGTTGCAGCAGTGAGTGACAGTCTTCGTTGCAGTAGTTATTGTAATTATTGCAGGAGATGTTGTTGCCAGATTTCCTGTAACTGTTGCAGCATCTGTTGTTGTATTAACAGCTGTTGCAAGAGTTGCTGCAACTGTTGCAACTAATGTTGCAGCAGTTGTTGCAAGAGTGTTGCAGCAGGAAATGACAGTCCTTGTTGCAGCATTTATGGTAATTAATGCTGCAAATGTTGTTGCCACATTTACTGCAACTGTCGCAGCAGCTACTGTTGTATTTTCAATTGTTGCAAAAGTTGCTGCAGCTGTTGCAGCAACTGTTGCTATGATACGATGAAAAGCGATCGCTGTATTCTAACGTTCTGAGCTTGCAACAGTGAAGATTTTTTAAATACTTTATCAATATTTGCAAAAAAAATGTGGACAAAAGTTTGATGTTTTGCTTATCGACTCAATGTGTAGTTATTTGCATCTACCATATTTATTGTTGCAACGGCTGTTGTCGCAAAAGTTTCTTGAGCAGTTGCAGCAACTGTTGCTGCATTTATTACTTGACTCCACATGACGTTAGTACACAAAGTATCTGGGGTTAACGTTGACCCCAGCTGGTACTCGATGTAACTGTTCGCTTAATTTTATGAATTTATTATCAATCACATAAAACTGTCATACGTAAATAATGTATGCATGAAAATGTTAAAACTCACGAAGTTTCAAAATTTTATTTTCAACTACTGCAGAAAAAAATATACCAAAAAGTTTGTTTTGGGGTCAACGTTGAAACCACGGTATCACGGTATTAGTAGGATTAAGTTTAGCATTAATTCCAAAGATGCGTTCGACCCCTGTGTTTTACTTCAGTCGGCTGGAACTATGCCGATTGCTTACATTGGTTGCTTCCTGGCAGAGAAAGACAGGTAAACATTTCTAACAGAACGGTGATATAGTCCATTTAACGCCGTATCCAGAACAGAGTCTACACCAAGTCCATAACGGACAAAAAACTTCGATGCCATATTGTACCCGAGACGGAATTGGCTGTCCCAACGCGAGTATAACTGTATCGGTGTTCACGATGATCAAAAATGTGAACCAGCCACAGAAGTATTGTCATAGCTGCATGGAATAATAACAGATTCCCCGATTTTTTTTCACTTTTTCTCACCAGAGTAAAATAGTGATCATTAAAACCACCGCACCATTTAACACGTCGCTGATCTTAATTATTTTTAATCAAATAGGGCCTAACCTTTAAATGGTCAGTGTGATGATTATGGTAAATAGAATAAACATCGAGGTAACTAAAAAAATAATAGCAGATTTTGTATGTAGATTAACTTAGCTTTTTTTCTCATACTCACTGTCGCAGAATAAACTTATTTTCGATGACAAAGTTTGACGGGTATAATTTGAACTGTATAGCGAAACAATGAATTGTTTTTAATACATCAAATAAACAAGAAGCCCAGCTGTTGCTAGGATAGCTGACCGTACTGGTTGTCAGTGACCTTTAAGGTGTTTAAAGTCAATGATTTCCATTTTGTCTGACAACTTCCTGTTAGTGATTAATAGTAACCTTGGCCGTATCTTTTACCGTTTTTGAAATGTGGCCAGTTTTAAATTAAATTTTCTACCCCCTCCCTTCATTCAACCCTCAATTTGATAATGTTTTCTTTGCACTAAATGGCTAAAATTTTGCATGCCCAAGTTTAACGCACATGGCTAATTATTCGCCTAAAAGTTTTCTCCTAAGATTTACCCGTTAGCCAGGGTACGTCTGTTACAGACGGACAGACAGACAAACGACGGACGACAACCATGTCAATAGCTCGACCGTTACTTAAGTACGGTCGGCTAAAGAGGGTCGCATTTTTTATTCCACGCTCAAAAGCGTTGTTAATTCTTTTATCGTAAAAACGCACTTTTTACGGTGTTGAAAATTAACACGTTTTTCCTAAGCTATTACGGGGCCACCCGGAGTAGAGCCACTGGGTGTTGGCTGTGGTAACAACAAGTTCCACAGTAAAACTACAATTATTCGGAAGTCAAGATATCCGCGTTCGTCAGGCTATACTATCAATGTCATAGACCTATACCAGACTGCAGTGATGGGCCCATATAGCAAGCCTACACGTTCATGCCCGCCTCCCGCGTTCTTATTGTTCCGGTAATTGTCATTAGGGATGTTTAATATCGTCAAAATTGCTAAACGTTTAAGTATACATAAACATGAATGATATCAACGTTTATTTATTGCACAATTTGTCATGCTAATGATAATGCGTAACGGTTAAAACCGTAGTACGTTCGGCTGCAATAAGAAAATATGAACATACATGATCTGTGTGAAATAAATTTATCTATGCACCAGTTATTGCATTATAATTATTTTTAAATTAATGCAAAAACTTGTTTCGTTGCGTAACTTGCGTTACGTTTAATTGGCTAAAAGGTTAAAAGACTTTGTGGTATGAACGTTTAGAACTTTACAGGACAGTTTTCGTTTAAACGACGACATCCAAATTGTCGTTTAGCAATTACCAGCGTCCGGTTTAATAAAATACATTAATAAATAACTGATGCTGCTATTCTGGAGCAAATGCAGCAACTGATGCTGGCATATGAGTGTCGGACAATTAACTTTTGAGTTTAGAACCTGGTTTCTATCATGTGATGACAACATTGACCAAACTGACAACTTTGTCTAGCCCAGACCCACACAGCGTCTTATCCTCAAGCGTAGAAAATAAGAAATCTGAGCTAATGCTCACGTAACGCGCGAAAGCCTATAGCAGTTCCGGTTCAGTAGTTTAGCTGAAAATTGGGGTGTTCACGCTAAGTTAATATACAAATACCAAATTCTCTATCTGGATCGCATAACGATAGTTCCATGCCGCCACCTTGTGAATGATATAGACTTCTGTCGCAGCCCGAAATCGCCAAAAAAATCCATAAAACCCCTTATTTTGGCGTTCAAGGTCATTCAAGGTCATTGAGTTCGGCGCCAATCGAGAGCCAGTGTACGACTTCCTATTAGTGATTAACAGTAACCTAGACCCTAGCGACTTATTGGCCAAAAATCGCAAATTTTGCCCACCCCCACTCATTTAGCGCCCTAGTTCGGGGTGACCCCCTTCGAATTTATGGAAAAGCTTTACGGTTCCTGAAACTAGAGTCTTCCAGACAACCGATGGTGAAGATTCGGTGATCCTATCTTGCACCGTTTTTGACTAATCCACCCGTGTGACAGACGGACGGACGGACAGAATTGCGATGGCTAAGACGCGCTGAAAACAGTAGCTGCTTTCGCACGTAAAAACTATCATAGAAAAACAGTTTTGCATGGATGTGTGTGGGTGTCTTCGAAGCAACAGAAGTGAAATAAACTGATCAAAATAGATTTCAGTCTAGTTCATATCAATTTATTTAACGTCTGTCGAATAAATGCTACATAGCAAACTTTTAAGTAAGAAAACATCCATGCGTAGGCCGACGGCGACAAAAAAGATGTTTCAACAAGTCGATTAATGCAGTATGAGCAGTCAGTCTTAAAACAAGACCAAAGAACTCAAGAGCGTCGTTGCCATCATGCTATCACCGCAAATTAAAATAAGTGAGTGCAGACTGAGAGAGTGGAGTTCTATGTCTCACCCATTCGGTCGTGCAAAAGATGCTCAACACTGCCATGGAGCCATGGATTGGATACTGCTAAATCTTCGTTGCTACTACTGCTACAGAGTTTAATGCCAACGTCATCGTGTGTTGCTTTTTGGTCGTTATTAGGCCTATGATGGCCCATTGTCTATAATACCTTTTCTTCAGAAAAATAACTTATTTTCATCAATAGGACTGACGAGTGCCATCGGTAAAATGCTGCACCGGTAAAACACTCTCACGCCAACAGCAGCAGTTCAAAGGTATCTAAAACAGATAACATTCTATGTGGCATTGATTTTGTTTCTCGTTTTGTAATTTCGGAAAGAACGCAATGTATCGTATAGCGAATCGCCAGGTGGCAGGAGCGGCGCGGTGAGTTCTGCAGCTGTCGCTCAGCAAGTCGAAGCCTGCTCATTACTATTCATCTATCCATGACGTCACTGCATCCAGGCAGCAGCAGCAACGCAAGCAGCAGCAGCTGCTGCTGCTGGTGCGCAGTAAAGCGACGTCTTGCGATGCGTGCGTGCCTGGCATTGCCTGGGGTGCGGTGACGAGCGCCCTGCCTAGGCTATACGTACACCACGCACGCGTTGACGTCGTCGTGCAACTAACACTGCACTGAATCGTTTTGACAACGTCTGCCTGTCACTCGCCAGCTGTTCCTTCGTCGTCGTCGTCGTCGTCGTCGTCGTCGTCGCCGTCGTCGCCGCCGCCGCCGGTTTTCTTCGAGTCGAATTTCCAGGATTTCTCGAACGGCGTGCTCCGTGTATCGGTGGTCGCGTGCGGTAGAAGGGCCACCCAAGGCGAGCGTGCGTCGTGTGTGGCAGGGCAGGGAGATGCCGGCGCTGCTGCTGCTGCTGCAGGCACCGGCATCTCCCTGCCC
>Ga0209671_1005211_pt1 | contig 13092 bp, 8 predicted proteins | sample WorMetHERISLAND2_2_FD_187401 | JGI IMG/M metagenome (GOLD analysis project Ga0209671, IMG submission 187401) | Marine gutless worms symbiont microbial communities from Max Planck institute for Marine Microbiology, Germany - Olavius geniculatus... | ecosystem: Host-associated > Annelida >... | reverse complement strand
ATTGATAACATTTCAGTTCTAACCAGTCTTAGCAATGCAGTGAAGAAGAAATGTGGCTGCATTCTTACATTAACAACGAGATAAATGTAATTAGGTAAATGGCGATCTACCGCTAGTAATTTTCTGCCCTGTAGTGCGAGATCGCCGATCTACCGCTAGCACTGACCATGAAATATTATCTGTGCATCATCGAAGCTTTTTCTAACTGGCATGTTAGGGTTAGGTTTTGGTATATTGTAGACCTTGGAGCCGAATTTTTTTACGGCCAAACTCTGGCTGACTCATTTTTTTCGACAGAGATCCGGCTAGCCGAATTTTTCTGGCTGAGTTTCGGCTGACAAAATTTTCGGCTGAAAATACGGCTGATTTTGTTTTTAAGTCTTTTATCAGTGGCTGACTCAGAGGGTTGGGTAGCATTTCGTCTAATTGCATTTCGCCTAATCTCATTTTCACGTTGTATACTTACACTAACCCTAACCCTAACCCTAGTTCCATTTCGGTTGGGGCTCTGCAATGGACCCAACTGGGGGAGCGATTAGGCGAAATGAGACTGCACCGACTCAGAGAGGAGGCGGCCGCCCCCTGCCCCCAATTGACTGGATGCATCTGAAAAACAAGTATAAATTTTGCACAAAATGCATTATTTATGCATAAAATTTTGGCAAGTTTTCTGGGGATAAGCTATGGATCTTTCCCAGACTCCACCTCCTCCTTTTCTGCCCCTATTCCAAAATTCTAGATCCGCCACTGATTTAATCATGGCCAGGGCTGTTAAAAACGTAAGTTTATCTGAAGAAAATTTGTAGATATTAGGTTTTATGGTTTTTAAAGGTTTTTCTTGGTTTAGTGTCCAACTGAATATCACCAAAGTTGCCAGGGGAGAAATTTAAATGACACCATTGGATAATCTGGACCCGAAAATAGAAGGGTAGGTAAAAACAGCACACAGTTATCTTTTACGGGGGCCGAGTTCCCATAGGCTGTAATAAAAATTTTTAAAAATTGGGGCATAAAATGGGAGTAGTATATTTTGGTACGAGCTGCCCCCGCCCACACATTTTTCAAATCCTTTACTCAGCAGAATAAGAGCAATTTATTATATTATTTGGCCAAATACGAATAGAATACAAATAATTGATGCAATTTTTATGCTCGACAGCAGAATGCTTCGCGCGTCTTAGCCATCGTCTGGGCGTCTGTCTGTTCGTCCGTCTGTCCGTCTGTCTGTCACACTCTTGAGCTGTATCAAAATGGTGCAAGCTAGGATCACGAAATCTTCACTGTGGGTTGTCCCAAGGTCTCTAGTTTGTTGTGACAAAATTTTGTGCCACTGGGTGCAGGGGTTCCCCTCGAACAAGGGCGTCAAAGAGGGGTACCCCCCTAAAAAGACGTCATTTTGCTGTTATTGGCTCGAATAATGTGAAACTGTTGCAGATAGGTACATACATGCTGCTTATCATAACAAGCACTGGTGACAGGCTTTTTGGATTCATGAAATCGATGACCTTGAACCCCTCAAAGAGAGGTTTTTAGTGAATTTTTCGCAATTTTTTTGATTTCAACACTGAATTGGGACTAAATGGCTGGAGATAGACCAAGACAACCTGCATATGAAATTTTCAGCATTCAACGTAGATTTTAGCAGTTCAAGTCCCGACCCCATAGGTTCAAGGAGGCCGGTGCAGGCGGGCGTCAAAGACAGCTACTCCCTTAAAAAGTGGTTATTTTACCGCAACTATCACGTGTAGCGTGAACACGGTTGCAGATAGGCACAGACATGCTGCTTATTATAACAAGCACTGGTGACAGGCTTTTTAAAATTATCAACATCGATGACTTTGAATGACCTTGAACCTTCCCAAAAGGGGTTTTTAGTGAATTTTTCGCAATATTTGGATGCTACGCACATTTCAACACTAAAATGCGCCGAAATGGCTGGAGATATATCTGGACATTTTGCGCATGACATTTTTTTAGCATAGAAAGTACATTTTTAAGAATCTACAAGTAGTTATTTTACTGATATTGGCTCGTGTAGCTTGAAAACGGTTGCAGATTGGCAGAGACATGCTGCTTATCATAACAAGCAATATAGTGACAAGCTTTTTTATTGGTGTAAACATCGATGACCTTGAATGACCTCGAATTTCTAAAATAGGGGTTTTAGTGTTTTTTGCAATTTGTGGCTGCGGCGTAGATTTCAAGAGTGAATTGTGTCAAAATGGATAGAGTTTAATCATGACAACCTGCGAATAGGAACTGCTAAGGCTGTCGCGCGTCTCATGAGCTTTGCTCAAATTACTTGTAAACACACTGCACACTGCTATCGTTTCATTACTCACACATGGTGAAAATTTCCCAAATTGGCCATGTTATGTCCATGATGAATGAACGATACTAGCAAAGATTACTGACGCTAGCGAAACATGGCAGTGATTCATGACAGACTCTTGACAGTGAGCAGTGTAAATGGTTGTGGAAACGCCATAAAGCATCATGCTTGGGCATTAAGCTGTCGAGACTGCTGGGCTGACAGTGACTGTATTTGAGGCTAAATGTACGAGCAATATGAATACATTATTTGGCTTATTATTGACTGAATAGAATATAAATAAAATATTCGGTACAGCTGTAGTTGCAGTTGTTATTCTGTGATATTGTAGCGTCGGAGCATGACACAGTAAACGAGGCAGGCAACTATGTTGTTGTGAACGACGTGGTTGTCACGGACATTGGTGATAATGCTCGCCTGCTTGCCCAACAGCAGCGGTGGGATCTCAACTACAGAGAAGCAGCAATTTATCTACAGGAGGGAGAGAACAACGACAAGTTCTCCACTCATCCGAGCCAACAGGTTTCTATTTGGAATTCATTTTCTGTAGAATTAACTTTAATAGCACTTTCATCTATAGCTGGAATGGAGCTTATGTTATGCTCACTTTGTCAAGTCAAGATTTGTAGTGGGTGCATTTTTTAGAAATCTGCCAATAATCAATCGTTGGGTGATGATTTTTGGCCAGCTGATAATTAGCTGATGCCTTTTTGCCGCATCTGTATCTGCACTTATTGTAAGAGTTGCAAACCTCCAATTAAGGTGGAATGCACTACCGACTTTCGTAAATTATATAACAAAATACATGTAATATGTAATAATTTTTAATGTAATTTTATGTCTGCCAATTTTTGTCATCTGCGAGGAAAGTTTGTTTGTCTGCTTATCTGTCATACCCCTCTGGTGCCTTCAGACTCCAACCGTGGCTTTTGAGTCTTTGGGCCTTAGGTACGTCCACCCCATTTTGCCTTCCACTTCCTGCCATGGACAGCCTGATGGGGAGGCGTTTGACATGCTGGGTAACATTAGAGTGTACCTGTTCGTAGGATGGGAACTTTGCTAGTTAATATAACCGCTCATCTTGCATTGGTCTGGCTAACAATGACTGCAGTCCATGTTGTGTGGCCCACAGCTCATAAAGGTTGTACACCAACAGTTAGTTTATTTCACTTACTGACAACTATAAGCTGTGTCTACAGGTGGACATTCCTGCATATATGATTGCACACAGCACCATATTCTACCTGTTGTCACTTGGAGCTGCTCTTCTGCTGTTAGCGCTGGCATTCCTTGAACCGCCATCTGTTTCAGCTACGACAGTTCCTATATTGGTTCGATTTACTTTGCGTTGTTTAAAGCTAAAATTTGTACCAACTGTGTGAATTACTCTCATAATGCTGCTGATTTTGATTGCTGTTGAACTTGCCATTGTTGCCAAAGTTAATCTGTGCTGTGTTCTAATAGGAAACGTTCAAATTTTCGAAAAAGAGCCTTTTAAGATGTGCCAGATACTGGCAGATGCTGTCAGTGTTATTGTGCTTATCAGCAATAATGACTTATATTGAGTTGGCAGTTACAGCTAACTTAGCTGATGTACAATACATATCATAACCAGGGATGTACCATAATTGAGTCCATTTAGTTTGAGTCATTGGGTACTGGTTTTGAGTTTAGCAAGATAGGACGTTCACCAGATTTGGTGTTCACAATCTCAGCATGTGGTTAGAAACAACAACACGGTAGAACATTAGAAATTAGATAACATTTGTCTGTTGATACTACTTTTGCAAAATAATCAACTAAAATACAAAAAATGAGTATGGCATAATTACTTTCAAGTCATACCGTGCTGAGTTTGAGTTTAGCGGGTCTCGGTCTTTGGGTTATAGAGTCCAACTCCAAGTTCAAGTACTGAGGGATGAGGATATGAATCTAAGTCAATTGCATTGCTAGAGTCAAACATTTGCATCAATGATTAGGACGTCTTCAGTCTTCTTTCTTCGTATTTTATAAGACCAGGTGCTTTTCTGTCACTTAATGAAAAGCATCAAAGTTTTGAATAAGAAGTCAATTAACTTTTGTAAACAAGATACAACTGCAATTGTCATCTAGTTACTGTAGTTTATGTATCTGACAGATTCATGGTTCTCTGGAGATTCTGGCTTTGCTTTGCATTGCTGGTGAGTTGGCCATGAAAGTAAAGTGGCTGGGAATACGCATGTTTGTTCGCCACGTTCGAACTATGATCAAGGTACGTGCTCTTTATTTTCTCAGACGTATGTTTAGTTTATGGGGTTTTCATGCTTATTGGAAAATCCTGGATTTTTTTCTTGAAAATGCCAGGACCTGGAAAGACTTGGAAAATCACTTTGGTCCTGGAAAGTCCTGGAAATTAAAGCTCAAGGTCTTAGGAAGTCATGGAAAAATATCCCTGAAAATTACGCATTTTTTCGTAGTCTCAAATGGAAACTTTGCTACTCTGAATATTGTAAGTAAATGACGTTTTTTCGTTATATTTAAACATTTGTGGGTTGCGAAAAGGTCCTGGAAAATTTTTCATTTGGGGATCCTGGAAAGTTCTGGAAGAGTCCTGAATTTTTTTGTCAGTAAAAGAGTGGGGACCATGAATTTAGGATCCAGAACACTTTTCCACTGCAGTGTCCCTGTGTTGCTGCCACTGCAGTGAAATAAATTTTTCACATATGTTTACGTATATGCTTATGTTGTTCTAAAGGTAAAAGATAAAGTCTGGTACTTGATATAGTGCTGCTTACGTGATCAGAAGTACTTTACGGTCTCAGTATTGGTAGCTGATTGGCATGAGCTAATGATACCACAGCACACTATATGGTCATCCGTTGCTCACATCAGCGAACTGTGGGACCCACGGTTTGCAGCTAGCAGACATACCCAAATTGACCACACCAGGCTTTCACCTTATCCTGACCAATAACCAACATTGCAGTGAATGACTGCGTTTGACCCACACAGCCTAGTGTCATACAGATCATTCACCGCACTGTTGGTCTGAAGTTTTTTTCATTCACCAAAATGTTTGTTTGTTGTTAACATTTTATATTTATATTTCACAAGGTAGTGTAGGGATGCATTTATGATGTGGTGGAATATATAATAATCATATTGTTGCAAATTTTCTGCAGAGTGTGAAAGTGAAAGAATTTTGAAAATCAGTTCATAATTGGTGAAGATATGGACAGAAGTATAGTGCCACATTTTTTGTCTCACCCTGTGTATTTGTATATGTGACAGGCGGTCGTTCTAGTGGTGATGTTTGTGGAAGCTGTCGCAGTGATGGCACGTCAAGAATCTCACATCAGAGTCACTCGAGCGTTCAGACCAATCTTTCTTCTCGACATCCACTACTGCCGTGGAGTACGACGGTAAATACACACACTCGATGTATTGTGGCTAAACTGTACATCGTAGGCAGTCGGTAATGCTACTGTTAGATAGGGCAGTGACGAGTTCATATACACTGTCAATAATGACCATGTCTCCATCTGCAGCGGCTTGGCTGCAATTCTGGATGCAAAGTTGCTGCCTGCAGCCGTCACCCACGTGCGCTGAATTACCATATCAGAGAGGTTTTATCTCTGCATATACCATCGGCTTTGTGGTCTTTTATGCCATCGTGCATGCCATCCACTTGCTTTTGGCTTTCTGACTGTACGATGGCAGCTCACAGCGTTTGTTCTGACTGCAAGTTGGTTGTCATTTTCGTTGTGATTTTTTCAGTTTTACTTCCATTTGCTGTTGCTATTTTTGAATTTTTCTGTTTCTAGTTGCAGTCACATACACCGTGTCTCAAAATTAGTGGCTCCTCTACAGATAAGTTAGTGTAAAATCGTTAATACATAACAGATTTTAAATAAATAAAATTTGAGACATTCATAGAGACAGTCATTCTAAACTAGTCTTTAAAGTTTGTGCTCAAAATGGCTACCTTTGGCCTTGATGCAAGCTCTTAATCTTAATGTACGCTGCTGCTTGATCGCTTTGTCAATAACAAATTACAATGTAGCTGTAATGTAAACAAACTCTGACGTCATAGTGATGTCACACTGAACACTTGCAGTAAGTTACAGACATTATGGTAGTGATAGCACGTCAAGAATCTCACATCAGAGTCACTCGAGCGTTCAGACCAATCTTTCTTCTTGACGTCCATTACTGCCGTGGAGTACGATGGTAAATACACACACTTAAGACAGTGCAGTGTATGATATTTTGTTGAAATCCATGAACAACAAACTGAATTAAGCATGTTTAAAGCACGGGGGCTGCTAATTTTGGGACGCAGCGTATACTGTATATATAATAAAGTTACAATACAATTAACTAGCACTTTTTTCCAGTTATTTTGCTATTTTAGTTGCAGCAGTGGTTAGCTGAAGGAATATCGGTTTGGGGGGGAAGGATAAGAAAGGGAAGGGAGTGGTGAAGCGGAGGAACATTCCCATACTTATTGTTTTTAAACAATCTTACAAATGCACATTGTTTTTATATAGGATAGCATTGATTAGTTTATGTGTGTGTGTGTGATCTAATATGAAGGTTTATTCGTCAGATTATGCAGTCGCTATCACCCATCATTGACATGCTTTGTTTACTGCTGTTTTTCATTCTGCTTTTTGCAATCCTTGGTATGTATGCTGAGACCTGCATTCTTTAAAGGTCCATAGTTATGGTCAAACTCACTCATGCAATTTATGTAGCTTTTAATTAGACATTCCACTTTGCATATATAATATGTTGGTTTAAGCTTTTTAAATATACAAAATTGATGCCTGATTGTGACGAAAATGTGGCTTAACATTACGTTATGCCAAAAAAATCAAGGCCGCACAATTGATGATGTCATCAGTCTAGCCCATAAACGTCATGAATATTAATGGCCTAGCCAGTGTCATCGTTATGTAAGACTAGGCCGTTAATATTTGTGATGTTGATGGGCCGCGCTGATGACGTCATCGGTTGTGCAGCCTAGTCAAAATGGCTTCGCGTTTTTTAGATCATGTCTGTAAATCGTCAACTTTAAATGTAAGTTACTCCGTGTTGACAAAACACTGGGTGCTGATATTACTGTCAAAAATATCAGAAGATTATGCAATATTGGAAAAATGGATGAAATGTATATATATATATATTATGTTAATTTTAGTGTCCATGGACCTTTAATATTATATTCTATGAGTTACATTGTGGTGCATATAGCTTTGCTTAATAGTTAACCAGTACTGCCTATGTAATGCTTGAAAGTACTTATTCCAGTGAGATACTTGTGTTGGTATTATTTTGTGTCCTGTTATTAGTGTCCTGTGTAGTTTTTATATTTCTTCCAATATAGTGGCCAGAGGCATTATGTTTCCAGAGTGTCTGTCCGTGTGTGCGTGAGTCTCAATCAAACATTGTTAGCGAGATATCTTCGGTATTTGTTGACGGAATTTGACCAAACTTTCAGCATCAATGGCCTTTATGGTAGGGATGGATGCGTCAAATTTTGGGGTCAAAAGATTAAGGGTCAAGGTGGGGTGATATCTTCTGTGGCTCAGTGATTAGAGCGTTGGATACGAGACCGAAAGGTCCACGGTTCAATGCCCAGCCAATGCACTGCCAAGTAACAACCTTGGGCAAGTTGTTCACATTTACCTGCCTGTGTAGGTGCAAGTGTTCTATAGTGGTTGGTGTCGACTCGTAACTATCAAGTTGCAATTTGATCCTCACTGCCGGTCATTTGCACGCAACCGTGAGCAAGTTGCTACCTTACTGTGTGCTCAGGCCAACTCAGCCTCCTACTCTTCGTGGGACAGGAAATGACTAGTAGCTTACTTGCTACGGGGGTGAAGGCCTAGTGTGGCTGATTGGGGCGGTGGTATGTCTGCTAGCTGCAAACCGCAGGTCCAATTGTTCACTTAGGCGGGCAATGGATGGCCACATAGTGCATTGCAGTATTATTAGCTCATGCCAGTCAGCTGCCACTTCCAAGATTGTAAAGCGCTTTTGGCCTTGAGTCCGTCGTATGTAAGAAACGCTATAGCAAGTACTGGACTTTACGTTTAACCACCGTCTAGTTGAGTGTTGTTTTGACGTTTAAAAATGGTACACTTAATGCTATTGAGGCTGAGATCTGAAGCAGCCAATGAAGCTAAGTTTGGCTTCGTGAGACTGTTGATAATAATTATTCAAGTTTGTTTCTGCTACTTTTGCTATTAATAGACATTCTGCTGGCTGCTGAAGTGACTTTTGTGTTTTTTTTGTTGTATTATACTTAAGTTATATTTATTCTGTTTGCTACATGATGCCAGTCATTTTTAGTTGGTTTTTAGGTACAGATTAATTTACTATGACTATTACACTTATCAGTTGTTTTGTTTTTTATTTTATTCACCTTTTTATGAAAAACAGCTTATGGAAACTTGTTGAAGGACTTTTTACTGTTTAGAAACTTTCCCAATTGTCAATATTAAAACAGTGAATTGTGCTGTGTATAAATTTATTTGCATACAAACTTACTTACTTATTACTGATGAATAAGTGGATTTTTTCCGTTGCAGGATTTTACTTATTTTCGCATGTGGATAGCGAAGTAAGTGTGCTTATTTACTCCGTATCTTGTGAACTGCTGTGAAATCATGTTTGATGCAGCCATGCTTGTATCAATTTCTGTTACTAACTGTCATATTAATTAAATTGCTAGATGCAAACACTGAAGCTGTAGGTTTTATACATTGTAACATTTTATTGATAATTTTTTTCTCTGCAGTTATTCATATTTGGTGTTTCGTGATTAACTTTCTAAGGTGCTTTGAATCTTAAAAATTACACATATTCCAGCCTATTGTAATGTGTGTTGACAATTTGGTTGAATTTATGTGTACTTTGCAGTATTTCAAGAATTTCCTAAATAGCTTCGTCAGCCTCTTTGTCTTATTGACGTCAGCCAAGTGAGTTTTTGTTTCTGTAGTCTTTTTCTTTCTTTGTAATTTTTTTTGCTTTTGTTTAATTAGATAGTAGATGTGTACATTAAAGGTTAAAGGTTCAAGGGGGTGACATAACTTAATGGGAAGCCCATCTCAGAGCTACAGAGCGTCATCTGCCATATGGGATCACACAGTGTTACTTGCCACTCGGAACAGGTGAACGTGCCTTGCCTTAACCCTAGCCAGATAGGCTGGTACTCGATATAACCTACCCCTGAGGGATGGAAGGCTGAGTTGACCTAGGTGGCTAGTTACATACCGTGATGGTTTACCTGCCAACAGGCAGTCATCTGTCACAGTACTAATCTGCCTCAGCGTAGAGTAACTTTGGTGATCGAATGAAATGTGTTACCGTTACACCAAGCCACCAACCGTTAGAATTGTTATTTTAGATTGTTGTAAGGCAGTGCATACATTATGTGATAAGATATGTCTTAAGACCTGTTTATAGCAAACTGTAATCATAAAAGTGCAAAGCTAGTTTAGTTCATTTCAGTTTTGTTGCTTTATACACTTCTTTAGGTTATCAAAAAGTATGTACTTAATGCATTATATAGTTCCTATTACATATTTTCATTTTTAACTCGATGCTTCCGAATGTTTTTACGTAAAGTGGCTTGCTTAATTCTTTTCAGTGTTTTGAAACTGTGGGTTGGCTTGAAACATCTTTATTGTGCATTGCATCCAATGGTTTGATAAAATGATTTAGCAAAGCAAGCTTTCTTTAATGAAAAAAAAGCTGGAAACAAATGCATAATGTTGTGTTTTTTTGAATTTGTTCTTTCTATTGTTATATTTCCGTGGCATTTGAATGATGGCATTCTTGCTCCTTTATCATTTGCCCCATGGTCGATTCACCCTCTGGCTCTTTTGCCCCTTGGCTGATTTGCACCTGCACCTTGGACAATTTTCCCCCTGTGTCATTCACCTCTTGGCGTGTTCACTCTTGGATGATTCGCCCCTGTTGAATAATATCTGTTTAATGTAGACTAATATTTTCTGTTTTGTTTCAGTTTATAGGAAGACAAAAACTACAGTGTATCGTCACACAACTGATTAGAAATCATTTCCATTAACGTTATACTGACAAAATTTTTTTGGCATAATAAGTGATTGGAGCACTAAAGCGGAAATGAGCCATCTCAGGTTCGATAACCCCCAAATCTGGTCTTGGCCCATGTACTGTACTCAACAGGAGCGAATCGCTCAGGGTGAGGGGAAAATCAGTTAGGGGGCAAAAAGCCAGTGGGTGAATCAGCTAGGGGGCAAAACGACAAAGGGTGAAAAAGCCAGACATCTGACATTTATTATGCTGTTGAGTTTATTGGTGTGCTGTGAGTAGCTATCCTGATGTGATGATGCCGGCTTATGAGAACAATCCATGGTCTGCAGTCTTCTTCATTGTCTATATCAGTCTTCAGATCTTCCTTTTCATGAAACTTGTAATTATTTATTAATTTGCCTTCATTAACCTATCGAACTTGTTAATATTTTGGAAGTTACTGCACTTGCTAGGCAGTGGCAACTGCGGCATCTTCAATGCATACGTTTTTGCATATTTTTTCCTTTGCTGGATGTGCTGGTGAAATAATTTTTTTTTTTGTAAATTGGTCAAAATATTGGGATATTGTGGTGTTTTTTTAGTTTTCTGACTAATGGAGCAGTGCGCAAAGCACTGGAGGACAAGTAAATCAGCTTTTCCGTAGAATGTTTGTCAGTGCAATTAGAGTGTTATTTGTTTTACACATTCATGTTAACTGTGGCTTTATGGTCTTAAAAAATAAATAAACTGTTCACCATCTGTCTGATAATAGAGACTATAGCACATCATAGTTGATTTTGAACTTAGTGTTCTGCGGTTTTGAGTCCATCATCTAATGTCGTAACTCATTCGCTCGGGCACATAATCAGGCTCACCGAGGATACTCGATCTCGGCAGGCTTCAGGTTTAGGTCATTTCTGTGTTTAGTGTTTCACATTAAGTGTTTCTGTAAATGTTAAACTTGCTGTTTTATTACTATCTACATGTGCACTGCCTGGAAAGATCGTTTTCGAAATGACCTATACTGCGTTGGGCGGGACGTTGAACCCTACTCACTTGCTCACCCATCAGGCAATGCCATGTCGACAGGACTCTTGGTCGCCCCCTTCCTCCCGACCGTAGCTGGAGACGTCGTTCAGACCACGCTAGGAAAAGATGGCTTGATCAACTTCATGGGGACAGCACTCCGCCTGCTGACCTTGAAGACAAGCCTTGTCATGTGGACACCCTGGGGTGATGCTACATTCCTCATCAATTACACGTTACATATTTCCCAGTCCTACACTGCTTCGAAAGTCCTGGAATTTTTTTCTCTAAATTCTAGGTTTTGAAAGTTCTTGAAAACAGAGGACTGGTTTTTGAAAGTCCTCGAATTTGAGTTTCTAGGTCCACAAACGTCGTGGAAGTTTTTCAGTAAATTCAGCAGCGTAAACCGACAGGTCACACGTTGCATGAATCACGCAACTTTCGAAGCAAAGAAACCTGCCGAACACTGAATATGTTGGCAGTATATTCAAGTGGCTTCATCTTGGTTGCATGCAGTTTTACAGTTGGCAACAGGTTGCACAACGTAACAATATAAACCAGTGTCAACATTTAGTCTTCGAAAGTGATTGATTTTTTTTCGTTATTACAGCAGGAGCCGTGGCGTTAACATAAACATTAGTCACCTGTGCTGTATGCTCTGTTGTGTGTGTGCGTGTGCAGTTCCTTGCAGTGATCTACAGTGCATTTCTAACAATGGAAAAGGAAAAGTTACGCAAGTTGCTGATGCATCAACGCCAGGCTTCTCGCTCGGCTTTCAAGCTTCTAGTCACAAGTCAGGTATCCCACAATTGACCAGTTTATAGAAATCTTCTTAAATGAAGTTCTTATTTTCCCTGTTACGAACAGGCATGATCAAAAGTTGCGATTGGAAACATCTGCTAGTCTACTTCTTGTTAGCAAGCATTTCTGGAGCATTTATTGTTTTTATAGTGGCTTGGTTTCCCATAACTGTCATCACATATTGTTTGCTTATTTACGCATAGTTTTTGGTGGCACATATGGTGCAGTATTTGTTTTTAGAATATCTACTTTTAGACAATGTAAGCCGTCCCCCAACATTGTTATAGTTACTTGGTAATGGCGTGTATAATTAGTTATACAATGCTGAGTCATTTTTACACGCAACAGCAGCTACTGCTGTAGCATGTCTTAGCCATTGCAATTCTATCTGTCTGTCTGTTCGTCTGTCCATCACACGGGTGGATCAGTCAAAAATGGTGCAAGCTAGGATCACCAAATCTTCACCGTTGACTGCCTGGAAGACTCTAGTTTCAGGAACCGTAAAGTTTTTCCATAAATTCGAAAGGGGTCACTCCAAATGAGGGTGCTAAATGAGAGGGGAGTAGGAAAAATTTGTGATTTTCAGCTGATATGGCATTGGCTGAGCGAGTCAGGTTGCTCCCTCTGGTGAGTACAAGTAAAGCATTATAGATAATTTAGCCGCCGGTTGTCTGGTGTCCTCTGGTGCCTGACTTAGATCTTGTTTTACTGGGTTTTTAAACATGCACTGCTGTTGCATGTTCCCGATTGCATTAGCAGGGCTTTTTTTGTATAGTTAAGTAGGAAAGTTTTTTTGTATAAGTGACCCTTTTTGCCAGTAATTTTTATCAAAAATATTCTTGTTTAGCAAGTGATATTTTTCTTACATTTTTTTCTCATCTGTATTTATT
>Ga0209671_1005210_pt1 | contig 13092 bp, 8 predicted proteins | sample WorMetHERISLAND2_2_FD_187401 | JGI IMG/M metagenome (GOLD analysis project Ga0209671, IMG submission 187401) | Marine gutless worms symbiont microbial communities from Max Planck institute for Marine Microbiology, Germany - Olavius geniculatus... | ecosystem: Host-associated > Annelida >... | reverse complement strand
GGGGGCGGTGCCCCCAAATTTCGTACCTGCTTTAACACCCCAACCTAGAGCCGCGTCAAGTGCCAAAGTTTCGTTGGGCTACACCCCCTAACTCCCAAGTTATAAGAGCTCATTTATTGCAATTTAAGCCAATTTTTGACCCCCCTCTGAAAAAAGTTATAAGGGGGGCCCCCGTCCCCGGTGGGGGGTGCGCTAGTAAGACTTGGTGATTCTCTAGCGCGCGTAAAAATTTGGGGGCGCAGCACCCCTTAGGGGCCGAAATATGGTCTTCCGAAAAATGCGCTTTAGGGGGGTACGATTCAACATCTTAATCTCCAAGATCACTGGACCAAACTTCACCGTACTTGTTTCGCCTAACGCAGGAGGAATCGCCATACACGGAATGATTATCCGAATTTGAATATCTTCATCCGTTTCGGAGATTTTCGCCGCCGAACTTCGAAGTCGTCCGAAATCGGGCCAAATTTTGCATGTTTTTCGCCCCCGAAATTTTTTTGGGGTGCGCCCCCCAAAATTTTGGATCGGCATTATAAAATTCGGCCTAGTACTGACCATCGTGCAAAATTTCGCGCCGGTCGGCCCACGCATCTCGGAGATTTCGCGTTGACAAAAAAAAACATCATGCGTAAAACATAAGTCCTTCCGAAAACTATCGTTTTCGGGCGGACTAATAAACAGTATCAATGCACACCTATTCGACACAAATCACACAACAGCAGGCTAGCAGCATAAAATTGCACATCACAAGCCTCAGTAAATTTCAATTTTGTACAACAATCAATCAAGAAAATGTTATCGCAAAGAAAGGCAACTGCAAGTTACAGATTAACACCTGAACGTAAGCTTACAAAAGCCATGACTATAATACTGTTACTGGAATGAAGCACATTGCTCAAATTTCTTCAAAACAACTTTTTTGCCAATAAAAACATTCAAAGATCACATTCTTCAGAAAAAAACGTCAGTTCTTTGACAGACTTCCGCAATGATGTACTAAATAACTCAAATATACATGTACATATTGACAAATAAATAAACATAACTCAGCATTAGATGTAGTTTTACAAGACACAACAAATTGTTAGACAACAGCAAGTTATTTTACCAAATCAACGCATCCAAAGATTTACTTCACAAAATGACGCATATATAAGCTTATTTTGGTGTTTTGGTCCAACCACAACACAGAGACTTTTCGTCAGCATAATGCAGACAATTTGTTTAAAAATTAGCTCAAGGCTGAAGACATGGGCTCCAACAACAAGGTCGCAACGTTTGGACATAACAGAAAGCCCCAACATCTACGTTAGTCTGTCGTAAATCACTTAATCATTACATCAATGCTAAAAAGTTTAAATAAAAGTTTAAAAAGTTAAAGGTCGTCCATAGCTCTTAACGGTAACCCATCACAGAGCTGCAGAGGCTGCCATACGGGATCACAGTGATAAATGCGCTCTGCCTTAACCTCAGCCAAGAAGGCTGGTACTTGATTTACTTACCCCTGGAGGATCGAAGGCTGAGTTGACCTTGGTGTTGGTTATATACCGAGACGGTTTATTTGTCTGCAGACAGCCACCCATCCAAGTATTAATCACTTGATAGCGACCCAACTTGGAGTTAAATCCACGACCTCACGATCATGAGTCCAACTTCCTAACTGTTACACTTCCAAGCCACACTAGACAATACTGCGAAATGGACGCAGACCAAACCAGGCCAAGCCGGCTAGTAATTAATTGGCATGGCATTTTGTTTGCTGGCAGTCGCTTCACGGCTTCAGGAGACGAGCTTCGATCAACGTCGATAGCGGCGGTCGCTGCGTTCCGACGCAAGAGTTGTTCCGGCGACCAGTCTCTGATGTCCGCCACAATCGACGAGGCGGACACCGACGAAGACGAAGAGTGTACGATAAACATCACCACCGATCAGTCGTCTCTGCCATTTTCTGCTTCCATAGCAGCAACTGCCAAGTAATGGTACGTCAAACGTTGTAGACCCACTCTTTATCTAGCAAGTAAGTTTCACTATTCACATAGCAGGAGTACCGCTAAATCACACCGCATCTAAATGTCCCTTACACAATATGCATTATTACATAATATGATATATAAAATAAGCAGCTACAAATTAACACTACACGAATTATCCAATATGGACAAAATTTCAGCACAGTAAACTAAATTTTTAACAGACTGGAATCTGAAGCCTTAATACATGTGATTTGACATATGACTGCGAGGACAACATTTCACTACCAAGTTTGAAGAGTGTGCAGAAATACATTCAACAGCTACGGAGCCTGGATTTATAAATAAATGGTGAAAAGATCATGTCAAAAACTTTTGAAAAATTCCACAAAATGTTTCACATTTTCAACAAAAAGCTGTTTTTGATTAGAAGTTCAGTTGAGAAGTTTTCAGTGTGGTGACAGCACTTTTGACCAGTGGATGACGATGGTTATGTATTCATCAATTGCAGCACATTTTGTGCTTGGGCTTTGTTATCAAACCTGTGTATCAAATCTAATCTTTATGTGACTTTCTGACAGATGACAGATGAACAGTCATGCAGCAACAGTGAATGAAGCAATGGCATAGCAGTCGTAACTCAGAATACACAACATTCAACATCAAATCATCAATAATGACCCTGCTATCAGAAATAAAACAAGTGACAAGAAATGACATTGATGACGATGACAAAATATAACACAACAAAATGCTAATGAAGCGGACGGTGACCTCCGCAGACCTATACCAGTATATTAAATAAATGTACAAACCATCAACATCAGTTTATACACTTGTTAACGACGACGTGCAATAACTGACACATCAAAAACAGCAAAAATCATAAAAAGGTGATATCACTCACCATCACATCGCCTAACTGACAATGTGCTGTTGAATAATATCACCTTTCGATGATTTCTACTGTTTTTGATATGTCAGTCATTGCATGTCGCCATTAACAAGTGTATAAACTGAGGTTTTGTACATTTATTTTTTCTTTTTATTACAAAAATGATGTTTTTCCTGTTGGTGGACAATTATAATGCATCCGTCTTCCATGGCCATGAAGACACAGAACCTTACATATTTCGTGGTAACGATTTTGCCCTTTTGGGGTCACGTACGTCATCAAACATGTGACCAAAAAGAAGAAGCGAGCAGAGCGGTAGTAGTCAGTTTGTGAATGGTGGTGTGCCGTTGTTGACTTTCGAGTTTATAAATTTGATAATATTGGTTACGCTTAATTGAACATGTGAATTAAAAGTTTTTAAGAATTAAGTTTTAAGAATTAAGAATTTTTGGACTCGGCGTGTGCCTTTCCTATAGGTGGTCAATGATGACCATGCATCTATCTTGCAGAGCTACGGAGATATGGGGTGATAAAGATTTTGGAATCACAACTTTGTATTTGTTGGGTTTATTGTGGGGAATTCTTAGCTCAATTAATTTCTTAATTGCTATAATATTATTCACTATATCTAAGTCTTTTGGTTTATTTTCAGGTCACGATCCGAAGACTGCTGCTATTTTCTATTCTATTTCTATTGCTATTCATGCTATTTCTATTCTCCTCTATGGCATCTATTCTTCCAGTTTTCTATTGTTATTAATCTAACTAAGTCTGAGATAAATCGGGACCCGTTAGGCCACTATCGATTCATCTCAGAATGCATCACACGGTGAAGAGTAGGTTCTGAAGGTAAAAATACCGTTTTACTCTTAATTCACATGTTCAATTAAGCGTAACCAATATTATCAAATTTATAAACTCAAAAGTCAACAACGGCACACCACCATTCACAAACTGACTACTACCGCTCTGCTCGCTTCTTCTTTTTGGTCTGCTTGCATGGGTGTATTTATACTAAGTTCGCTTGGCCGCCGTGGCGCCACGATACTTTCTTATTAATCAACTATTAGTCTGGGTATGCGGATTTATGTGCATACTCAGACCAGTACAACTTTGACCTTTCGGGGTCATGTGACGTCATAGGTCACGTGACCATTCGACTTGTCATATATGGTTTCCTATTGGTGGTCCATTGTAACCATGCGTCTAACTTGCACCGTTACGGAGATATAAAACCTCAAAGTTGCATTTGCCCAAGTTAAAGGCCAAAAGTTTACTCATTTGCCGAGAAGCCCCCAATGGATGGATTTGCACGAAATTTTGCATGGGGGGTCGTCTCGCGGACGTAAATCACCTGTTTCAAATTTTGTGTCGATCGGTTGAGGGGTTTCGGATCTGTGCAAGGTCGAATTGTGCCATTCTCCACTGACTTAGCTGGTCGCCATTAACACAGGGCTGCGCTACCGCGTGCCTGTGATATGGCAACTTTCTGACAATGAAAGACGAAAGGCACAACGTCTACGACGAGAGCGTGATCGAAATCTTTATCTGGTGATGCCGTAAGAGCTGCCATAGACAAGTAGAGAGAGCAGAGAGGCGGAGTCACTGAGTAGCTCCGAGGGAGGCGCAAACTCGACTAAACGTCCACCGACGTCCATCACCATGATACGGTCTGAAGTGTCAATCACTGTGGCAATGCGATGAGCAATTGTCAGCACCGTGCGACCAGCAAACTCCTGTCTCAGTGTAGTCTGCAGGAGCGCATCAGTTTCATGGTCCACAGACGCTGTAGCCTCGTCTATGCACAGGATCTAAACACAAACACGTCATGTTGTCATTTAAACTGCCACATCCATCCACAAAAGTTGACCTCTAGGACAGCCTTTGTAGGGTGCAGTCTAGTAACAACGTACTGGAATCCCTTGTAGAGTCAGAAGGTGCATTTGCCTTCACAGCTTTGGCAATGTAAAGTGTTGGTAGCCTGGCAGGATTAGAAAAGACACCTTGGACACCTTTGTGGTTAACAGTTAAAGGTCCATAGCCACGGTCAAACTCACTTGTGCAATTTATGTAGATTTAAATTAGACATTTAACCTGGCATATATAATATGTCAATTTGAGCTTCATAAATATATGAAATTAATGAGTGATTTCAAACGAAATGTGGCATTACGTTGCGTTATGCGAAATATTCTAATCTATCAGTGCCCCGGTGACGTAATGACGTAATGACCCTAGCCCATATAGATCATGAATATTAATGGCCTAGCCGACGACGTCATCATTCTAGGCTAGGCCATTAGTATTCATGACGTCTATAGGCTAAACTCACGACATCACCGGGGGCCATCATGGCGGAGCGTTTTCTACGTCGTTTTCATAGATCGTCGACTTCAAAGGTAAATTTTTCCGTGTTGACAAAACGCTGAGCGCCGATATTACTGTCAAAGTTATCAAAAAAGTCTGCACTTTTTGGAAAATAGATAAAATGTATATGTTAATTTTGGTGTCCATAGAGCTTTAATGCTGGTAATCCTGGGAAGCAGACACTAACAGCTTGCACACATAGTAAATGCAATGTGCACTGCTTGTACCGATGAACAAACATGTTCACTAATATATAATATTATGCAGATTCAAAATCTGTGACTGTGGTGTTATCTTGCAGGAATAAACAGAAATATAATAGCAGCTAAAAAGCACAAGAGGTGCTCAAGAATCTGTCCGACACCTGAGTTTGTGACAATAAGGCACGTGCTAGACAAACAAGTTGTCTTTCGCCAGCCGACAGCATCCGACCACCTTCTGTGATGGCGCCGTCCAGTCCTCCAAGCCTATCAACCGTTTGCACCAGTCTGCACTGCTGGACCACTGCTCTGATCTCTAAGTCAGATCTCAAATGTTGTGGGTCAATGTTGTCTCGGACTGTTCCGCTGAACAGAAAAGGATCTTGTGGAATGATCGACAATTTCGACCTTGCATCAACATACATACATATTGTCATAATCTATCCATGCTCAGCAGTACCACTGTAGTACTAGAGACATGCATCAAATGACACTCAGTGCTGCACTGTAATACAGTTGAAATGGTCAAGGTCAAGGTCAAAGTCAAGGTATATACCTTTGTTGTTGCAAGAAATGATAACAATCTCGGATTCAGACTCATCATTCATAGACAGAGACAGCTACCAGAATACTATACCTTTGCATAAAAAGTCAAGGTAGCAAACATGCACACAAATACAATATTTCAGAAAAAATATTGCATCTGTTTAATATGAATGAGCACAAGCAAATCTAAACTGTTAGTGTCTAACAGTCACAGTGTTTCCTCAAGCATATGTAATCTGCATTTTCATATACAAGAAATAGTACAAAAATGGTTTTGTAAATGACAACTGAATAAAAAAAGTGATTTCAGATGAACAAGAACTTAACAAAAACTGAAGCGTTAGTTTGAGAACTGAATACACACACATAGCTTTCTGGTGGCTCATTTTCTCAGTTCCCAGTTATTCAAAAGTACGCCAATCAGCATGGACATGGCAACAGGAGTCATCAAGTTCTAAAAAACGAAAACAAAAAAAGCCTCAGACATTTTGCATTAACACTGGCGTAAAATCCAAGCACGGCCATAATGTAGCAACCACAACAGCTATATCCAGCAAGTATCCAAGCTTGCCAAAATCATGAAGCCTGGTGACACCTTTTGCTTGCATGAGCTGACCCACAGTACAAAACTAGCAAGCAAGTTGTCACAGAAATGTCATACCGACTGCAACGTACCGAAGCCTGGTGAGTGAAACGTCTCCAGTATTGACACCGTCAATGACGATCGATCCTGCTTCAATCTCCACAAGCCGCAACAGAGCCAGGAACAAGCTTGACTTGCCAGCGCCAGTCCGGCCGACGATTCCTATCTTTTCACCAGGACAGATATCAAAACTCACATCACTCAGCGCCAACGGCAGCTCAAAGCGGTATCGCAAACAGACGTTACGGAAGCTCACGCTTCCACTCTGAGGCCACGATGGTGAAACCTTCAACCACACAACAGCATTCAAATTAAACCAAACTTGTTTCAAAGCAAGCTATGGCACACGACAAAAATAGCTATATTGATCTTCCATACATAGTTCTAACACATGGCTTCACTGTCGAGAAAAAAACATTCCAGATGTAGTGGCTGATACAAATTATTTCTAGAATAAAACAATCAGCAATATACAGGGTGAGCCAAAAAATGACCAAACTTGTTTTTGTCAGAACTTTGTCAAATCTACACAAAATTTGATAATTTTTGGCACACAGATAGCCAAGATGATAGAATTGTGTAAAGTACAGTTACTGTCCACCTCACGTAATTTATGTCACTGCACTACCGTGTAAAATGCAGATGCTCTAAATTGTTGCATAATGCTGAGTTACTGTCTCCGTGAAAGTTCTAACGACTTAATTAAGCAGACAGTAAACTAAACTAAAATGTGATTTATCCAGCAGAATTATAAGTTCGGGTAACAATTTGCTGCCAAATTATCAGAATTTATGCCCAAAGTGTACACAATGGCTTAGACATGATGCAGCGGCTGATAGCGGCATTAACAATCAACTGATCGCAGCACTCATTCGTGGAGTGAATGTGTTTTGAGCTCATAAATCAGCTATTTTGCTGTCTGCTATTTTCAGCATAATATACTTAATAACACAAAATTATTAAATCACATGGCGCCCTCTGTGGAGTGGATTATAAAAAGTGAGTAATCTGATACTGATAAATGCTGCGTAATGTAACAATTTGGAGCATCTGCGTTTTACATGGTAGTGCATTGACATAAATTATATGAGGTGGACAGTGAGTACATCATACATATTTCTATTGTCTTGGCTATCTGTGTGCCAAAAGTTAGTAAATTTGGTGGAGATTTGAAAAAGTTCTGACCAAAACAATTTGGGTCATTTTTTGGCCCACCCTGTACTTTTACATAGTTCAGTCAGCGACATCAATGATAAAGAACGTGTAACAATAATTATGAGACATATGTGTAAGAACATAAAAGATGCGCACACTCGGTTTTTGTTTAACCAACACATTTTTCCACAGTTAGTACAAGTTCCATTACTACAACTAATACGACTACAGCTACCTTACTGCTACTGCTGCTGGTGCTAATACTACTACTAGTAGACTACCACAGTCACTACTGCCACCATCACCACGTCCACTACTACTACTCAGTTCGCATTTAATCAGCCCCCCACTCTTTTCACAGTTGCTCCAGAGTTAGGCCAGGTCCACAAGCGACAACCTCTGGGGACTGCTGCCCGGTCTTTCACAAACCAGATCCCAACAAACCAGACACCATACCTGTTAGCCAACAAACAGTATCAAAGCATTTGCACCAAACAAAACCTATCAGCATTGAGCTGCTGTTACGCACACGTTTGTATGTTTTGACCAGGTGTACAAGCTGACGGATGACAACCTGCACGTCTCAATGGCACCATTGAAGCTCTACACTAACTATGGATAGCATGAGTACTGTACGAAAATGAGACTATCTCACAGAAGTCTGTAACAAAGCTCTACAGGACATATACGATGATATGCTTATCCCATCGATGTTTTGTATATAATTCAACTGCTTCTCGTACTTTTTATATTTTAGTCGTATATTTTCGTTTCACAATTTCGGTCCATTATGTTCCATTTTTCAACTGCTGTAGTTGTGTAAAATTCTTTCACAATTCTACTGTGACAGCTAAGAAAGCTTGCCTTTTCCTCACAGGGAACAACAGCAATAGTTGTACTGCATGTGCACTGAACATAGCAATGAAACAATGCCAGTGAAAAAAGGAAAGAAAATAAATTTGCTAAGAATGATGAATATGGCTCCAACCACAGGAAAAGTATAAGTAAGCTTGACAATGATTAAAAACAGACAGCAATCCGTGTTGCACAGAAGTAAAACAAATGCTCAGAATGACATGGGCATATCTGTGATGCAGTACAATAATGTATATAATAAAATATATTTGCTGCACCAAAATGGGATAATAATCATTAAATAAGAACAAGTAGGGATTCTGAAGTGTAGAAGCAAAAGAAACCTAAGATATGGGAAGAAAGACATCTGACCGAAGTGTGTATAAAAAAGGCCAAGGTTGGGAGCAATTGACGACAATGGTGATGGTAAATGCTTTCTTAAATGAGTATAGTAACAGTTCGCTGGCTTCAACTGTATTGAGTTGAAACGGATATTCAGCTGCAGTGTATGCAATGAGAACAGCTTATCGCCACAGTAGCTGCGTAAGTGCAGTGACTACCTTTGCATGTGTCCCGTGTGATTTGCTAAACTGCAACACTGCATGATTGTGTCCTTGTGTATAATGTATTCAGTTCTTATGACAACAGACACTAGCAACTGACACAAAGTCAAACTTTTCTGCTGTTTATCTGAAAAATGTCTACAAATAATTTACGTTTGGTCTGGATATTGTCCATATGATGTGTCGTATACATAATACGTGCGACAGAATTAGTATTTACATTAAACTTACCTGTCTATTTCACTGATGCAGGGTAACTGTACGTATGACTATTTACTGGTAATGTAAACCATTTACTGCTGTTTTAAATTAAACATGCGATTACATTTTATTTCATCTGCTGCATTTTGTCATCAATGAAAATGAAAATAACATTTTGCTGATGCACGCTGAGCTTTCATACTAATCCAACTCGCAATTGTTTCAAAACCAGGCACTGAAAAAGGTAACAGAACCTGTGATAGGTGATAGTACCAGTACAGAAGTCAAAAGAAGAAATTACAATAGTTTGGCCATGTAGTTTGGTGGCGTGGCGTAGTTGGTAGCGCGTTTCGGCTGAAACAAAGTTACTCTACGCCGGGCCCGGTTAGTACTGCGATGGGTGACTGCCTGCGGGCAGGTAAACCATCTCGGTGCAAAGCCTGCCAGCTAGGTCGACTCAGCCTTCTATCCTCCGTGGGACGGTAAAATGAGCAGTAACTCATTTATATGGGTTACAGAAGGTGGGGACCTTGGTACAGCTGACTGGGGTTGCGTAGCCGGCCGCTGTGCCAGCCTGTGTCTGCAGGCTGCACACGGTGGCCGTGCGGCAAGCGGCTCTGGTTAGTGACGAAAGCGCATTAGAGGCATGCGCATGCTCACGATGATGCGCTATACAAATTGACAACCTTTACCTTTTTACCTTTAGTTTGAGTTGACAGCTATTTACACAGATTCTACAGGGTGGGCCAATAAAAAACATGGCACTTTACTTCTGTCCATATCTTTGCCAACTATTGACAGATTTTCAAAATTCTTTCATTGGCACACTCTGTGGACAATTTGCAATAATGTGATTATTATATATCCCACCACACCGTGAATGCATCTCTGCAGTCTTATTATCGTTAATTGGCAAAGATATGGACAAAAGTAAAGTTCCACTTTTTTATGGCCCACAGTGTAACATGGCATCGTCACTCACTGGGAACAGACATTGAGGAAGACCATGGAGACGTTGGACTGACGACATCAAACAATGGATAAGAAGACTATTTGCAGATTGTGTTCAATGTGCATAAGACAGATGCATGGTCACTGGTGTCATGTCACTGACTTCCAATACTCGCACATGAGGAGAAACAAAGGCAAGACAAGACCTATGACGGGTAATACAGTACCTGTGATAGGTGATACACAGTACTGGTCTGTACCAGGTAATACATAGTACCTGTGGTAAGCAATAGGCAGTACCTGTATGTTTTCAGTATGGTGTTCTTGCGGCACGTCAGAGATGTACTGATCGATGCGCTCGACACTGACCATCTGCTTCTCAGTCTCAGTGAAGTATGTCACGACGCCGTTGAGAAGTCCAGTCATCGACAGGACATATGAAATTGCAAGTCCGACCAAACCTGTCACAGCACGCTAGCCACTTCTACAACTCCCATCTTTTTACACCCATCACCAGCAGAACTCACAACTGGCACTGTGTACAATTAAGACCGTGCACAAAATTAGAAAACTATGTCAGCCCAATGTTGACGTACTGGGCGACTTCACTTTTTGACTTAGACTTTCGCTGAGACTTTCGCTGAGTCTAAACTTCGGTCTAAGTACCTACTTAAGTCAAAAAGTGAAGTGATTTCACTGAGCCAGAATCCACTTCGACTTTTGACTTTAGCTGAGCGAAAACATGACGACTATTTACAGTTCTATATGGATAAATGCTGTAATGGCTACATAATGATGTAAGACGTTACGTAATTACGTCATTTGCATGTGCGGCACAATTAAATAAGCAAGTTCAAGCATAATTGGTTGATTTATTTCCTGTTAGGTTTACCGGTTTTCCGCCATTTTGAATCGTATAGTTGAACTTTGGTTTAAGTACAGACTTTAGTGTTCAGCTTTAGCTTTGCCTCAGCGAAAAGGCTCAGCAAAAGTCTAGGTCAATAAGTGAAGTCACCCACTGTGCAGCCACTTGCCTGGCCTTCTCAGCTGAAAATTGGCATACCAATTACTCCTGCTGAGTAATTCAACTGAGGAACATTCATACCAATTTTGGTTTTTCCACACTATTTAGCTTTCGAGCTGGAAACCTGTACGGAAAAGACGGACAGACAGACAAGCAACACATATAGTGTGGCCTATTAAGTGCAGCACAATAACTACTGAATTCAGACATTAGCACATGGTACAAACCAAACAGCACACTATGCAATTTGATCAAAATAACAAAAACTAACAAAAAACATAAAACATGACTCAAATAGTGTCAGCCCCCCATTACCAATGGTTTGACATCAAGCATCAAGTTACAATGAAAAACAAAGATTTAGACTCCCATACTGCATACAAAGTGAGATAAGGATCTCTGTCTTATGCAATAAAATGCAATTATTGCGAATTCATTAGACAGAAAATCTATCCAAAAAATTAGCACAGCTAAACTCGTTCAGATAAAATAATAAACAAATAAACAGAGCCCAGGGTAAAATAATAAGATTGGAGTTTAAAAAACCATAAAAATCTTAGTTCAATCATATCTTTGACTAACTGAGAATTACAATCGACAGAAGACTTGTGTGCATACCAGCATCAACAGTGCTGTAAGTATGTTCAATGACAGCAACTGTCGCTACACCAGTAACCATGACAACACCAATGAGCTGGAGCCTCATCGCTAGCCACTGAGATGCCGCAAGACTGGCAAACTGAGCTCTCTGGTTCTGCTCCAGACGCTCACGGTTCTCAGCACGAAACCTTCTCACACACACACAGTTCATGGCTACCGATTCACACGCACAATGCACATTCCACGACTTTGGTTAAATCAGTGAATGCTGAACTATACCATAAGATTCAACGACCGAATGTTAGTTGTGTGGCTTGATAATGTAACGATAGCATGTCGGATTAGTAAGCATAAAGTCACTGGTTTGACTCCCACACTGCCAGGCAACAACCCTGGGCAAGTTGTTCACACACACGCGCCTCTCTCACTAAGCAGTATAATTTGGTACTGGCCTGATCACAGGGAACATAATGATAGTATATAGGAGAGGTGAAAGCTATCGTCCATATAAGTGAGTTATGTCTGTACTCGCTACTGGCTCAGGGCCTTATAAACGGAGATAAGTACTGAACTCTAAGGTCACAGACCTGTGGGAGGGCGATGCTGACTATGGGGCCAGTTTACGTTATATTTTTAAAAATGTTAGTTATATGTCACTGATCTCAAATGACAGACAACAATCCACAACTATTAACTAAAATACAATAATATACATGAACGAGTTAAAACAGTAACACAAGAGTCAACATCACAGACAGAAGTGATATAGTAAAACATCTCATTAATGCTAGTAATGTTTCCATAAAATTCATGTCACATAGTTAACTTGCAAACAGGAGTGAGTAACCAAAAATGCTCCAATGATAAAAAAGTTTCTTATTCAGGTTTTTAGTCCAGGAGCATTAGGGTTTACTAAGGAAAAATTAGTATCAAAAAAATAGTTAGCCTGGAGCACTAAGAATAACATATCAAAACTCCCCAAGAATCCCAGCTGTGCTCTCTTCAAAATTAGAATTTGAAATTTTTAACAAAATTGAAAAATAGGTCAATTTTTAAGTACGTCAAAACATAGGCATATTGCATATCAAATCAAAGGTAATAAAGAGTAGAATGTGAATATAATAT
>Ga0209671_1005209_pt1 | contig 13094 bp, 6 predicted proteins | sample WorMetHERISLAND2_2_FD_187401 | JGI IMG/M metagenome (GOLD analysis project Ga0209671, IMG submission 187401) | Marine gutless worms symbiont microbial communities from Max Planck institute for Marine Microbiology, Germany - Olavius geniculatus... | ecosystem: Host-associated > Annelida >... | reverse complement strand
AAGTAAGACCCACTAAAATCCAGCTAGGGGGTCTAAAGGGGTGCTGTGAGCTCCCCCACCGGGGTCTGGGGCGAAGCCCCAACCGAAATCAAATTTGGTGCATTTTAGCTTTAAAAGACGAAATCTAATGGCAACAATTTAAATTATTTTTCTGAAAATAAGCTGACCAAATTGGCATATTTTGTGCAGTTAATACGTATGCTTATGTTTTACCTGGAGGATTGGGGAGCCTGGGTCCCCTGCTCCCCTTTGGCTACGCCACTGTTCCCATTTCGCCACACTCCACGAAAACACTGAGAGCCCCACACTACCAGGCAACCCATGATACACGTTGCACGCGTGCCGTCGTTAAATAGACGGCGGCATCTCGTTAAAAGACATTCACGCACGCCTATAGGCCCAGGCCTACTGTTCAGTTAGCCACGTGAGTTCAATTCTTTGACAGCAATGACGAACGGTAGACTACCAGACACTCAAATTTTGTAGAGACAGATAGACCGTTGAGAACCAAATAAAGCAAAAAAACGACAAGTCGCTGTGTCAATTTAAACACTAACCTCAACCAACAAGTTCTGCGCCACTTTTTTTTGCGAAATATTTTTTACATTTTTGTGTGGTTTCAACTTCACTGTGCTGCGACTGCACTGTCCTTTATTCATTGTTACATTGTTTCATTATTTCATTGTTGCATGCTCAAATATTAGTAGGCTATGCTAGACTTAACAGTCTGCATTACTCGTCTTTTTCATTCGGCAGGTTTGGTAGTTTGGGGTTTTGGAGTTTTGCTATATGGTTGTTAACACTCTGTGTGTGAAGTTTAGATAATACGTTTACAGTTAGCTATTGATGTTCTTTGTAAATGGGCTAAAGATTGGCAACTCACAATATCTGTTAGTAAATGTTGTATGTTGCATATTAGCAAGCAAAAACGTGATACTACTGTACATATAAGTGGGGATATTGTGCCAGTCGTGGAGTCAGTTCGTGATCTTGGAGTGTTGATTTCAAATGATCTGCAGCCCTCTGTACATGTGAATGATATTGTATCTAGAGCTCACAAACGAGCAGCTGCCATACTACGTGCATTCGCGATTTGAGCTTGTTGATGCGTGCTTTTCTTACCTACGTCCGACCGATCTTAGAATATAACAGTATTATTTGGTCTCCGTGTGCTGTGGGTGACATTGTGGCCATTGAGTCTGTGCAACGGCGATTTACGAAACGCTTGCCGTACACGAATAACAAATCGTATTACCCAGTCTAGAATTGAGGAGGCTGCGTACTGATCTGTGCTACTGTTACAAGATTCTGTTTGGTCTGACTGATGTTGAGTCTGGTGTCTTTTTCACTCCTAGCCCATGTACTGTTACCCGGGGACATAAATACAAACTGTACAAAAGCCATAATAACCTAAGTATACGGGCAAATTTCTTCACGGAACGTGTCATAAGTGTGTGGAATGACCTTCCAACCAGTGTAAATTTTAGTTCGTTTTTAGCGTTCAAGCGATGCATTGAGCAAGTGAACTTTGATTGTGTAGGTTTGATTTTTAGATAATGTGTTCGTGTTTTTATGGTAATTTTTATTGTCTCTGAATAGTTTGTATGTTGATGTATTATGGTTGGTGACATGTGTGTGCCTTGACAGTTTTTGGGCCGCAGTGAGTGCATTTTTATGCCTTGTGTGCTCCCGTTCTGCTGAACATTGTTACTGTTTTATTAAATGTTTCTTTGAACAAATAAACAAACAAAACAAAACAAACAAACAAACAAACAAACGTTCATGTTTCACGCACAGATAGCAGAGCAACTTATACTTTATCATGTACTAATTGTGCGCATTCTTTACTTCTTTTATATTTAGGGGCCTATTTTACTCCGTAGTCCATAAAACGTGCCACTTTTAATTTTTGACTAGCTCCGTGCAGCATTGGTCGATTTTAATAATTTTTAGCGTGCAACATCAGGAAGAAACTTGACGCAAACGACTGTACTTTTGGCCACCTCACTATAATACTGTTGCTACACTACCTTGTGAAATGCAGGTTGTTGAGCCTGCTGATTGCGAGTGGTGTCAACGTTTGCCGCTAGCATTCGCGCTGGAGGAGGACATTTTGAGCACATGCTGTAATAAAAAATGTGATGTAACACGTGTGACTTTTTGAGATACAACAGTTGCCAATCGTGCTTGTCGCTTTTTAGTTTATCATTTCTGAGCCGACGCGTGAGCTATCCAGTATGAATTTATTGTTGTAAATGGCCGAACTACGACTTCTGCATTTCACAAAGTAGTGTAGCGACAGTATTAAAGTAAGGTGGCCAAAACTACAGTCATTAGCGTTGAGCTCTTTTTGGATGTCGCCTGCCAAAAATTATTAAAATCGGCCGATGTTTCACAAAGCTATTCAAAAAATAAAAGTGGCACTTTTTATGGACTACAGTGTATAATTTTTTTGTGTAGATATCACTTGCAATATAACTTACTAATTAAATGCCAATACTTTTCGGCGCTTTATTTGTTCGAGTAACGTGCCTAAATTTCGTAGTTTAACATATTCAGTTGTTTTTTGCAAAAAGAAAAATCCAAACGACAGCAAGTTCAAAAAAGGCGAAAACTGTCGTCTGTTGATAAAAAATGTCAACATCTAGTTGTGAATTGCTTTACGAGTCATTCAAAAATCTATATCAATAACTATCATCCCAGTACAACGCCATTCGTAAAGAGCATCTACTGTTGGTCAAACATCAGTCGTATAGATTAGTTCGAACTTGCGCTCGGCTTGAACGTCTCAATCATTTTCGAGACGATGTCTATTTACCTATCTTAGCGTGTCGGCTCGGCAGTGTGACATCATCTATTATGTAGTCTATAATAGTCTAAGGCAGTGGCGCAGCCGATATGAAACGTACGTGACTCCTAATTTCAATTTGTGCGCAAATAATCTTTCCGGAGCTACAGACGGCTGCATGTACGTCTGCCGCCATATGCTTTCCAGTTAGGCCTATCTGCCCCGGCAGCTAAACTGTTATGAGAAGCATACTCTATAGAGTCACACTGCTATGCATGCAAAACTTGCCGTCATTACGCATATTCGTGGAGGGACAGCCAGGCTGAGTTGGCATTAGTGGCTTGATTAAACACCATACTAAGTGGGTTAAATTGGACGATAGTCGTCAATTTGCAGCGTGCAACAAATTATGCCAATAGGATTCACGTTGCTGAGTTTCGGTCAGTTTTGGTCAGTAGAACTATATATTTTATGCTTGACGTTGCTTGAGAGTAAGCAAGTAGCTTCACATTGTGGCTACTTGGCATTAGTTAGGCCTATAGTGCATAAAAACTAATGTTAAAGTTCGAGAGACTTTCTTTGAATATTGTCCTCATCTCTATGGGTCGGGTCCATAAGCTAAAAGGTTGAATTTTGACGAATAAAATAAAAGTGACCCATCTATGACTATCTCTGCCCTAGACTTCAGTCCATAGCTGGAAGGAAAATACTTCCTTCTCATTCATCACCCCTCGTCTCTTTAGTATGAGTAAGTAAGTAAGTGAATAGAGTTATTGCTGTAGCACAAAAAGCTCTGCGGCCTATTGGGAGAGCGTTTTACTTTTTGCTTGTTTCCCTTGCCCTGCCATTCGTAGACTCGTTTTCTCCACTAAAAAAATTCTGCCTACGCCCCCTGGTTTAAGGCATGGTAGCTGTAGCTTGTCGATGTCTAGACTGTTCTATTGGAGAACTGGCCAGTGATGACAGAAATAGACAGTCCACCTGCTGATAGGACGCAGGCAGACAGACAGGGAGTTGACAGTCAGCACTTCAGAGATCAGTCAGCATTGGAGCGTCGGCGCCGGGCACGCGTCGCTTGCTCAACAGTCATGTGGGGTATAGCAATCCTCCTGATCGGATATGACAGTATGGGGAGTTGGGGACTAAATTTATTTTACGGAGCAGCTTTGGTTCTACGTTTATCTGTAAAACACGATGCATTTGCAAACTCGTTTTGCCAATGTGTTGTGTTTTATTTTGCATGTAGCCGTATCTGAAAAACTTTGCAAGAGGTTTACTGAAACATGTAAATTTTGAAATGTTTTACCACATTGCAGAAAAATAGCGTACGGTTTGAAAATAGGAAGCAAACACGTGTGCAATAAAACATTCGCAGAAATGTTTTAGAACCGCTGACTTCCTGTGGCTAGGCTATGGACTATAAAATGTTTCATATTCGCCCGCCATTTAGAATTTTTCTTGTTTGTTTTAGCGGTTTCATTAATGATTACCTGTACTTTTATTAATTAGCTTTTACGTAAAATCAACAAGTCGTATGGGTAGGTACTTTCTTTCAAAAAACGTTTCAAAACCGTAGACATTTATTATTGCAATTTTTGATAGGTGCTGCTTTCGTTGTTCACGTTTTGTAACAGCTAAATAGAATTAACACGTTCATGTTATGCATCTCGTTGCTTGATATTTACACATGCATGTAGCTGTAGGTGGTAAGATCTAACGATTTCATACCACTGGAACAATAAACTTAACTCACTTACTCGTTAGAACGTGTAATGACAACGGAATGAAAACGACTTCTTATGTGCCGAGGTGTCATTACGACAGTAAGACAGTCAGCGTGATGCGGGCAATTGATTTTCTCACTATGGCGATTATTGCAGATTAGTGACAATTCGCTTGTCAACGCTGTTTTGTCATCGGATTTGTTTTTTAAATCTCCAGTTTTTAAATGTTGGCGAAGTAGTTTGTTTTAGTCTTTTTTAGTCTTTGTGTTTGTGTATGTGTTTTGTGTGTTCATGGGCCTCGAGCCTGCCATTGAAGACAAATAAAATAAATAAACAATAAATAAATATCACCTTTTGTAATTTTTGCTGTTTTCGATGTGCAAGTCCTTAAATGTTGCAGTTAACAAGTGTATAAACTGATGTTTTGTACATTTTTATGACATTAAGACTCATTCCCAAGTCATAACATTAGCAGCATGGGAACCAGTCCTGCGTTGTCACGGCGCGCTTTATGCATCAATATACTGTAGTCACGAGCCACCGATCATGTGCTTTCATCGTCAAACGCCGGTCACTCATCGTTCATAAAAGTCGTCAGGTATGTCCAATACAGGTGGACGTTAGAGACGCACCGTGCAACGATATCCAATCAGCATTTCACTTGACCCGCCAACCCGGTCACAAGTTGCCCATCTAAAACTCCAGTTCGAATTCCAGCCGGACATTTGCTAGTCTCTGGCTAACTATAGCATTTATGGCAATGTAATGTAATTTTATTCGGACTCTAATAATAACCTAGGAACATTTGATTGCTTTGCTCAGTCAATACAGTGCATAGCTGCGGTTATTAATAAGCACCTCTTAAACGAATCAAATACGATGGAATTTCACGAGCTCTATACTGAAATCTTTGCTCCATATATATCAAAAGCGCATTACCGCGACGCGAAGCCTATAAACGACTTTCTGGTATGTAAACAGGTACACTGTCGGTTATAAAAAAATACCATATATTTTTCACCATATCTTCGCCAAATATTGACGGATTTTCACTCTTTGGCAAAATTTTGCGATTAATTTTTGGTAATAAAGCGATGATTAACGTTTACATTACATTGTGAGCATTGCATACCTTGCATACCTTTTCGTTCCATCACTGAAACAAATATTACGTTATTGCATTTTAAGTTACACATATTAAATTGGGATGCAGAGTAAAGTACAATAATACGGAAATGCGTAATGCGTGCACCAGCGGGCTAATGAAGCGTTAACGAAATAAATCTGAATCACAGCAACTGTAATGCAATAAAGACAACTTCCGTCCTTCCGTGAGTCGGTCGTTTGGCGCGAAACCGGAGCGCAGTTCCGTTTCCCAAGCACCCAGACACACACAGGACACATATCACGCAGCTAGAGCGCCGACGGCGACGCGACAGACAGACAGGCCGACCACCTAGCTCGATCGCCTCAGTCCACTTGTCCACCCTTTCCACGCCCTGGCGATTTCACGGACCGACTTGCCGACCGGCGGGGTGACCCCGCGTGACCCCGGGCCGGGACGGCCGACAAAGGGACGCAGCGCGCGCGCGCGGTCCGCTGCTATCCCTGCCTGCTTTTGTCGGCGTCGGTCGGTCAGTTCTAGCATGGGAACATCTTACTCCGGCCGTGCGTGGTCCGACCGCTCGACGGCATCTCTACAATAGACGGGTAGTTCGCGGAGTGCTCGGCCGCTGCTGCGGGCTGTCGCGCTATTGAGTCAAGATGAGTTCGCGCTTCTTCCTGCGGTCGCTGTCGGCTACACAAAAATGCGGCGGCGGCGGCGGTGGCAGTGCATTGAAGCTGTTGTCAGTTTTACCGACGCCGGCAGATTTCACGCTTCATTGGACAGCTCGATGTCGTCCCGCGAAACACAGCAACGCCTTGCAACGAGCATGCAACTGAGACATCGTCTACGTTGTAATAATATACGCACATTTTTATTCATCGCGAACTGTAGAATATAGTACACCAATTAAACTAAGTAGAACTTAACGAAGCTTAACTAATGACACCGGCTACCGATCGATATATCAGTCAACATAAGCGTACGTGAGCTATCTGATTTATACCGCAAAAACTTAGGCCTAGGCCAACTACAAATATGCAGCGTTTTACAATACAGTTTTAAAGTGAATAACTACAGATGTCACTTCTAAATTTTTAGGGTTTAATGGTTTTTAAGCTGCTTTACTTACAACTAGCAATTGTCTAGATTCTATCAATTTACACACACAAACATTTAATTTGCTCAAAATCGAGATAGTGGATAAAATTATCATTCTACTGATGTAACCTATAATTATTTTTACTGCTAAATGACAAAAGAAAGATAACGCTGTGCGAACAATGTGTTCGCATTGCACTGCTGCCAAAAATTATCAGCGATTTTGAAATTAGAAAAAAAAGCAAAAAAGAGATGCGCAGATACAGTGTTGATCGTTCCACGGCATTGCGACAGAGAAAACACATTCGCCGACATACAGTGTAAGCCAGAAAAGGCGCCACTTTGTTTTACGCCTTGTAACATTAAAAGTATTGTTAAATCGGCATCAATTTTGACCTAGATAAACAATACTTTATTCTTAACATAAACTCGCAATTTATTTAAATCAACCTTGGAAAACAAATCGAACGACCATGGATAGGCCTATACTTTATTTTAGCGACAACTAAGCATTTTTGTTTAGAAAACTGCAAGAGTTTCGTTTTTGGAAAGCGCACATTTATCAGTCTACGTCCGAAGTAAGTTAGGCCTACAGTCTTCGATCCGTAAGATAGGCCACTACGTCTACAGCAAAGTAGGCTACACACACAAACACATGTACAACTTAACACTAGAAAGACCGGTATTTTGCTATAGCTAGAATGACCGTATGGGTCAATTTTGACCCATGACGTATTTAAATGCTATTCATCGATTTCAATTATGGAAACAGTGTGGAACGTGCTCGCTAGACAAGCGCTAGACGAGATGGCCTGACGAGCTCATCAAGCGCGCCGAGCACTTGACAAGCCAGCTTGTCGAAAGACGAGCCCGTCAAACGATCAACTGCATAAATGCTTTCTATATCCAAAACGTAAGCACTCAGCACGCACTCATCGAGCTGGCTTGACGAACTGGCACGACGAACTGGCTCGTCAAGCGCACCGAACACTCATCGATGCGCTTGACGAGACAGTTGGAGCCAGTTCGTCGAGCTCGTCGAGCGTTTGTTTAGCAAACTCGTTAAGTTAACTTTAAAAATGCTATTAATATCCAAAACTCAAGCACTCAGCACACAATCATTAAGCTAACTTGACGAGCTGGCTCGTCAAGCGCGTCGAGCACTTAACGAGCCAGCTCCTTCAGCTTATGGACTAGCCAGCTCGTCGAGCTAATCAAGCCCGCTTCATGAATGGTCGACGATTTAGCTCGTCAAGCTTGGCTTGTCAAACCTGGACAAACCGGCTGGTAAAGCCTGGATGAGCTAGCTCGCCAAGCATAGACAAGCTCGTCAAGCGTGGAGTTAGCTAGTCAAACGTCCGACGTACTCAGAGCTGGTTTGACGAGCTGGCTCGGCCAACACTTGACGAGCGCTAGTCGAACACTTGACGAGTTGGCTTCACGAGCTGGCTAGTTCTGTGTATTATAAACAGGGCACTCGTCAACCAGCAAGAATAAGGGGGCATCGTGCGGGGAAAAATGCGCATTTCCGTGAGAAAATAACCGCGATATTGGTGGAAAAGTAATTACGATATGGGGGCAAAAAACGAAAACTCCCACTTTTGCACAAACCTGACAGTGGGTAAATATGTAGTCAATGGAAAAGAGATGGGTATCTGAACATTGTGTAAAAATTCTGCGAAGATTGGCCAAGAAAAACTTCAGTTACAGGCCGGCGAATTTTTAACACAATGTATTGGCTGTGCAACCCAGTCTATCGTGCCCGGTACCAAAAAATTTTGGTCCGCTTGCAGATTCTCTGGGAGAATATTTTCAACAACTGTCGAAAAATGACGAAAAAATTGGGTTAACTTTGGAAGGCGATTTCTGAGAAATGGGCGAATATTTGGAAATGCATACCCCCTTAGCAAAATAGGGTTATTCTCTAACAACTTGGTAAACGAAATGGATTGATCCACCCCATAGGTTCTGCCACAAGCGTCAAAGAGCAAGCGACACCCCGAAATTGAGGAAATCGTTTAACATTTGCCCCCTCATCCCCCGTTCACTCGAGGGGGCCGAAATTTTGCCAAAACACGTCCCCTAGAAAGCCCTTTAAAAAATTGAGCGCCCCAGCTCCCTTAATAGGAGAGATGTGAAGGATAGAAAAAAAATTTCCCCTCACGCCCCCTCAAAATTCCTTCCATGTATTCGCCCAAAGTTCTGCCCCTGACCATCCCTCGATGTCCCCTACAATGACCAAAATTTGGCGCACTTAACGGCCATAGCTTTTGGACTAGAGAAAAAAAGCGGGTTGAGCGAATGGCAAGGTACTGCTTCCAGGAATTCCTCAAGCTCGGAGATAGCTTGACACTTTTCTCACAATGAAATTAGTAAAACTTAACTAGAACTTAACTAAGACTTAAAGCCAAACGTAGCAGTTTCTGATGCACCACGATCTCATCAAAACAGTGGCAACTCACAGAAGCTGTGGCGAACTAAGACTTAACTAAAATGTAATATAACGCCCTTAGTCAGAACTCAATTGGTGCAGCAAAACAGCAGAGATGACATAAAAAGTTATTACACTGGCTGAACCGTAACAAAAATGTCTTTTACGTCTAGAAACTTCATCAGTTACAGGTAAACACTTGAACATATCCATACATTCAGCAATAACGTCATCAGACCTAGTCTGAAATATTTTGCTGAAACAACTCTTAATGACATACTGCAAAGACTTAGTCACGGTTTTGTTAACAGGACAGGCTTCAGAGCCATAGTATAACGCCGGCAGACATTTCCCTTTAAACAGCTGTACAATGACGTCGGGTGAAGTAGCGCGCAATGTTTTACGTCAGAAGAAGAATGTTTGTTCAGAAAATTTTGTTTTCGAGAAAGAATTTGGCCTAGACATGCGTGGACAGGCTGCTGAAAAAATTAATTTTACTGGTGCGACAAAACGCCGGAAAGGCAATGACCATCCATGCTCATTTCGCACGTTGGAATATCGGACAAAAACGAACTTGTGGCTGCAGTCATGAAAGTGCTCTGTGCGTTTACAAAATCCGTACAGAATTGGATGTAAAACACAAAGTGGTTTCGTTTTTTTGCTTATCCTGTAGTTTCTGTTGGATGAACTGAACTGGGTGGCTGTGGATGTTACCATTCATCAGCAGTTTTCCAGGATCGCTGAAAAGAACTCGGGAAAAATTAATCTCAGTCACGATCTTCATACTATTCAAAGTTATTCACCAGAGGTCAGCACACAACAGCTGGTAGCTGCATCAGCGCTTTCGTCGTCCTGTCTTCTTTGCAGTCACAGAAGAACTGGATTAGTAGGCCTAATAGGCCTATACCATTTTCCAAAACTAACAGCGGTGTAAAAGTTGGGGAGAATAAGTTGGAAATTTCCAACAGATGAGAGTATGGGTGCTCAAAGTTTTAATTTTGCTACTAAAATTTTCTGATAATAATGAATTTCCAGACACAAATGTATTTGTCTGTCCACTAGTCATCTACTACTCCCCGACCAGGGGCTCTACCCCTGGGCCCCGCTACATTTTCTCGATGCGCAAAACAACTGAAATAAGGTCGACATTTGGCCCACCCATAAAAAAATTTATTGCCCCACTGTGCCCTGGCCCTTGCCCTCGCGTTGCCCCCAGCTTCAGATTCCTAGCTCCGCCTATGCACTAATCTAAACAATGACTCAATAATTTGATCGATCTTATATAAATCAGGTTAGAAAACTAGTTATGACACAATAAGGACCATCGCCATGCAGTATGAAGAAATGGTATATGTTAATAATTAGCACGATAACGGTGTTCGTATCGTAACTTTCGAGTTTCGACAGTAAGAGCTTTCTGTGTCCACGGTTGCAGAGAATGACAAATGTGTACCGTACGGCTCTGCGACTGACCACCCAGTTCGGTCGGTGTCTTTTGGGAACGAAAATTGTCGAATTGCACACATCGCATAATGATCCAGTTTAGCGCTGCATTTCGTCGTCTAAATTCCCAGCAGGTTGTGTTAAGTGCCGAATTGTGTGCAGTCGATTGCCGGGCGGCGATGCATTTGCGTGCCCATCTGTACGCCGTTCGCTAATACAGTCATTCCAGCGAGCGCTCGCTTAACAGTTTGTCGCCCACCACCCGTCGAGCGGCGGATACCGGAAACGAGCGGCACGCCACGTCGTTACGAACGCGCCATTACCGCATTAACCGTCGCCGATAATCGAATAGTTGGCGCTTAGCAACTCGCCTGGTGGTCGGCTGGTGTCGACGTGGGTAGACTCAGCGGCCGGTGCCACATTAAAATGTTTCTCCCATGAAAAATCCGCCATGGGAAAGAAAATCACGGAATTAATGTTTTCCCTCATTAAAATATCGCCGGCCCTATAAAAAGTCTCCCTATTATAGGATCGCCCCCCCAGAAATGTCTCCTCCGGCCGAAAATTTACCGGTAAAAATGCGTCCCGCCCGGGGGCCGCAGGGCGGCAGTAGATTTTTGCCTGTTAATTATCGGCCGGGAGACTTTTCTGGAGGGGGCGATCCTGTAATGGGGCACCGGCTGTCCGTCTGCTACGTGTAACGACACGAGCCTAATGCAGTCGGCAAACTCACGTTACCTCTCTGATACGATGACGGGCGCTTCTCACTTCCAACTAAATCTGGGTAGACCGATGGAGCTACGGATTCGTATAATCAAAGTACAAATAGGGCTAAATGCGACACAAAAGCATCCGTCCGATTATCGGCCATGCTGTTAGCGGGAAACTGGCTGAAATTGACTTAGGATCTCGCAATACATGGAAGAGCGACCTGTCCATTTGTAACAGCATTCACGAACTTTTAACGCGTTTTATAAGACGTGCATAAGAGTAAGACGATAAAACGCTTGCAACGTTGCTGAAACTCGACTTGCGCTATATTTTGCACTGATGACGTGCTCCCCCCCTTCCCGAAAGAGTTTTCGGCCGCACACCAGACAGATGCGCTACGTGTGAGTCAACAAATGCTGCATTTAGGCGGCACGAAATGGAATGTGCGTCCGTCTATGTCCCTTCGTCCGTCTGTCTGCGTTCTCATTCTCTCGCGAGCGCACTGCTGCGGTGAACGGTCTCGGCGTGATGAAGGCGTCACGCCGTTCGAGTGATTTTCTGAACACGTACTCTACGTCCATTTTCAACACAGCGAGTAGATCAGCGCATGCCATTTGACGTGGACCCCAAGCTGATGTATGACGTCACAGACCGCTGCACAGCTGGCTAAATTTGCCTCGTACATATCCGCCAATTATTAAGTAAAAATTTGCAAACTAAATAACGAACGTTATTCGGCTTCCGTATCATGCAATTCTGGTTTTGACTTTAAAACTGCAGTACGGCACATTATCTAACGCCTTAATTATGACAGTTTAATCTGGCATCGCTTTGACAATCGCCATAACGGCGTTTACCGCGTTTTGGTTCATAGTGGCAAATTTGCTACAACTAGCGAGAATTATTCACTTTCATAAAGTTCGTCAACCCATTTTAATTTTTCTACCATTACTCTGTGTAACAAGAAACCCAGCTGTCGCTAGGATAGCCGACCGTACTGGTTGTCAGTTAAGGTCGATAATTTTTACCTCATTTGGAACGACGTATGCCACTTCCTGTTAGTGATTAATAATAATTTTGACCCTATCTCTCACTTTTTCCAAAATACGGCCACTTATAGCTTGAAACTTTCCATTGAAAATTGCGGCCAAACCGACGCAGATAGAGACATGGTTACTATTGACAGTTTATAGGAAGTCGCCAGCGCCCTATGCGATGGTACTATCGTTAACCATCTACGACTTACCGTTAAGCCACAATACATTCGTGGCAGATAAACAGACGGACAGACGACAACGCATGCCAATAGCTCAACCGTTATTTAAGTACGGTCGACTAAAAACTACTCCACTAAGTTACCGCACGCTGCACGCATCTACACTGTGTCCCAAAAAAACATCCCCGACATTTTCAACTGTATCTTGAAAACCAATTATCAAATTTTAATAATTTTTGGCACAAATATTTCAGACACAACTTGCCACCAAATGACCGTTCAGTTTTCCATCTCACCCAATGTATGCTTTTGCACTACCTAGGGAAAGCAGATCCACCGAAATATGCATTAAAATAAACAGAAAACCTGAAAAAACATCCCCAACATTATCGATTGTACCTCGAATAAAAATTAGCAGATTTTAATAATAATTGGCAGAAATATTTACGACACAACTGGCTATGAAATAAGTGTTTTAGTTTTTACCTCACCCAACGTCTGCTTTTGCACTACCTGGGGAAAGCAGACCAGGCATAATACGTGTTAAAATGAATGGAAAAACGTCAATAAATTCT
>Ga0209671_1005208_pt1 | contig 13095 bp, 3 predicted proteins | sample WorMetHERISLAND2_2_FD_187401 | JGI IMG/M metagenome (GOLD analysis project Ga0209671, IMG submission 187401) | Marine gutless worms symbiont microbial communities from Max Planck institute for Marine Microbiology, Germany - Olavius geniculatus... | ecosystem: Host-associated > Annelida >... | reverse complement strand
GGTGTGGGACAACCCTGCAGGAGTTAAGCCACGCTGCCCTAGATAGGCAGCGGTGGGCAGCGATAGTAAGAATGGCGTCAGACACCAACGGGCATTGAGCCCACGGTTGTCGATGATGATGATGATATGCTATCGTCAGAGCGACATGAGTATTTGTAAAACCGGCGACATTGCTATTACTTCCGGTTACGGGGTCGCCATCTTAGATATCGACCTCCCTCGACGTCGTTTATAGTCGTTAAAGTTTTAGATGTTTTGTGCATAGTGGAAAACACGTATATCGTTTTTGTAACAGCATGTCTATCTTTTACAGCAGCAAAGTTATTACTACTTCCGGTTAGCCAGCCGCCATCTTGGATTTTCGACCGTGGCATCGACCAATATCGTTGAAGATTAGAATGTTTTGTACATAGTCGTAAACCCCCATGCTATCGTTGGAGCGACATGTGTATATGTAAAACCGGCCACAGTGATATTACTTCCGGTTATGTGGCCGCCATCTTGGATATCAATTTTTCTCGAAGTCGGCCATGGTCGCTGGAAGTATAGATCTTCTGTGCATAGCACAGAACACCTATATCGTCTTTGGGCCGACATGTCTATCTGTTACAGCAGCAACGTTATTACTACTTTCGGTTAGCCAGCCACCATTTTAGATTTTCGACATAAAGTGACGTCGGCCATCATTGTTGAAGATTAATATGTTTTGTACATAGTCGTAAACACCGATGCTATCGTTAGAGCGACATGTGTATCTGTGAAACCGGCGACATTGATATTACTTCGAGTTATGTGGCCGCCATTTTGGATATCAACCTCCCTCAACATCGGCCATGGTCGCTGGAGGTTTAGATGTTCTGTGCGTAGTGAAAAACAAATATATCGTCTTTGGAACGACATGTCTATTTGTTACAACAGCAAAGTTATTACTTCTTCCGGTTAGCCAGCCGCCATTTTCGATTTTCGACATAGCGTGACATCGGCCAATATCGTTGGAAATTAGAATGTTTGTACATAGTCGTAAAAGCCGATGCTATCGTTGGAGCGACACGTGTATCAGAAAAGCCAGCGACATCATTAGTACTTCCGGTTTTATGGCCGCCATCTTGAATATAAACCTCCCTCAACGTCGGCAGTATCACTACTGAAAAGCTTGACCCCGAAAATATGGGGGTAAACGTTGGAATTGTGTCGCTATGTGCTCTAGAACTTTTGATATGTCTGGGGGGTCATTTCACCCCCCGTTGCCGACAAACGTCGCAAAAAAACCGTTGCCGGGACAAGGGATGTGGCTCTACAATTTGCTGTGGATTCGCCGTCAACTTGTTGCAAAGCACGTTGCACGGCAAAGAAAGTGGGATGTAAACTTTACGATATCATACAAATATGCACTTGATAACTGGCCGACAAACGGTCAGTTTAATCTAACACATTTAACTAAAAAGAACTAAAATGTTTTAAATACAAATGAAATGAGAGAAACTGAAAATGCCTAAAGATTAAGTTAAACGGAAATTTGAAAGACCGTGATTGCGATGTAAAAACAATGTTCCATTTTTTATTTTTAAATTATTTTACATGGCATGATGCGACTGCAGCACAATGTATAAAGTACGACACAGTTGCGAATTTTTGCTTATCACGAAAACCGTTAGCGTTATCTCGCCGCTTGTTTCGTTGAAAATGTATTGAGCGGTGAAAATTGCGCAAACATGGAAATAGTTAATAACGTTTTGACTCTATAAAGATAAAACTATTTTTCATTAAAAAAACAATGTGTTGCGACAATGTTGTGTTGAAAGCTGTCTGTAATCGTCATCTAGGCCCTACATCATTGTATCATGTACGTATCTCATTGGCATATTAGCATTTTTGAGTTGGAAAAAAAACGTTTTGAGATTATTTTGCTGATTAACAAAGTCTGTACTTTTTAGCTTTTTTGCTCATTTTTTAGATAATTATGTTAAATTTTTAATTTTCTATTATTTTGTTTTATCTTGTACGACAGTTGTATTTGTGCTGCCTTCGGCATAATAAAAATTGATTGATAACCACGACTATATTTGTCTCTCGGGGTTGGAGTAGGCTTTGACCTTTGACCCTCTGAACAAAACTGCGGACCCTCAGTCAAGTCCAGAAAATTATGTAGGCTCTAAGGAGAGAAGTTAAGTCGATAACCCCTCTGTAACTTCCCATTTTTTTCTTTTTTTAGCTGACTGTGAATAATAAAATATCTATCTGCCATTATCATTCACCTTACTATAATATGACTATTATTGGGCTTAATTTGTTTATAGCAAACAACTGGAATACTATAATGTGTCGGCGGAAAATGTCGAATTAAACCTACGCGCATTCGTGCACTTGTTATTTTGAAAATTTCAATCCGCTTCGGCAGCAGAAGTGTGACAAAATACAGCTCTGCTCGTAAGAACTAGACTCAGTTTTTGCTTTTAGGCCCACACAATCCGCTCATGCATTTTTTGCAATTTTGCGGTCAGACAGAGAAAGACATAAAACATGGCGTTCTTTCTTCGTTGGTAGTAATAAGTGGATCGCAAAACCGACTAATGGACTTTTCGTTGCACCTGTTAACGACCTAATTCCATTCCTACGCTGTACAAAGGTCTCGCAGCTGGGTCAGTAATAGGGTGTTTACACGACCCAGCAAACGTCCAGCATTAGCACGTGTATTTTGAATACATTTGCTGGAAGTTTGCTGGACGTTTGCTGGATCGTGTAAACACCCCATAAGTCACGCTCACAGTCGCCGTATTCAGAGAGAAAACTTACACACAGACACCTGTTTATTTCCTGCTGGTTTTATACATGTAGGCCTAGTGAGGCGCACATCGCTAAAAAAGAAAGACAAAGTACAGATACGGGGCTTGCTGTAGCTCTGCTAGCACAAAACGGGTTTAGGTTCAAGGCGCTTTACAATCTCGGATTTGGCAGCTGATTAGTATGAGCTACAGAGCTAATGATACCGCAGCGCACTATGCGGCCATCCATTGCCCGCGCCAGTGAACAGTTGGATTCGCAGTGCAACTATAGCAGCTATTATACACCACCCTAATCAGCCACATTACTTTCACTCCGTAGCACGCAAGCCACTACTCATTTCCCGTCCCGCTAAGCAATGGAGGCCCACCTGATACAGCAAGCAGGTTTTTACGTCTCAAAGGTCTTCAGCAAGACTCTGAATCGTTATCGCTTGCAGCTCCTATGTTTATTGCTTTTAGTCCATCATTTTTAATTTGCGTATTTTCTTATCCATCGTGAGCAGTAGTTTTATTACAAATTGTCTCCTGATTCTGACAGTGACAAAATTTTGAAAATTAGCTAATATTTGGTGAAATTATAAGCTGTACGAAAAAATGGTGCCATTTTTGGCCCACCCTATTGGGTGGCCAATGTACATGTATAATACCCTATTGGTATTGGGTCTTGTTCGAATAAAGCACTTTGCAATTTATGTTTTTACTTAAAGAAAGTCTCCGCCTTTATACTCACGTTAGTAGTGCGCACTCACCCACGTGGCTGTAATTTTGAATATAGACGTTGATAGCAGCGCCCGAACTGTGGGCAAAATGCATGCTCTTAAAGCTGGCGAATAGCTGCAATAAAAATACATTATATTTAGACTGTTAATTTCGCCGAAACACACTGACAATGACAGGCCTATACAGCATTTCAAATACGGACGTCGAAAGTAGCTTATATGAACAGAAGTAACCGCTATATTTATTAGTAGGCCTAGTTATGCCTATATCTGATTATGCCTAATACATGCGTAATGACAAAACTCAAAACTAGTATTTTCCGTTGGTAAAAATCTCATAGCCTATTCTTATAATCTTAAACGAATGTCCAAGGTATTTTGAAACTAAAGATAAAAATTATCCTGAATAGCTAGATATTTTAGGTTTCTAAAAACGCACAGGATATTTTAGGCAGCCGCGTATCAATGGCCTAGCGGCTATTTATACAGTTATTGAATAATATTCGGTCTTACCCGGGCTGCTATACCGGTTAAGGCCGTGTCTCTGCGGCGGTACGACGAGCACTCTTCGCAGACACACGCCCTCGCGGCAGCTGGCCAACTGACAGCTTCAACCCTAAAAGCTAAGAAATCACGGGCAGTGCCAGTCGGCAAGCTGCACGGTTTCCCTTTAGCACACTCGAATTCATGACCAATGTTACATGCTTAGTTTCGGTGTGCATTATAGTCACATTATAGGCCTGAATCTCTGAAATACGCCAAGCCTAAACCTAACCCTAAACCTAAACCCTAACTCTAATATTAACCCTAATTGTAGTGGACTACGCATAACGCATAACACTAACGATATCGAGCGAGACTGGTGCCGCCGCCCAGCGAATTTAACGGAATCTATGACTCGCATCCAGGCTATTCGTACGGTTGTCGTAACAATAGTCAGTGCGTTCTAAAAACCTATAAAACCTCAGTAGTTCATTTTTAGGTTTTTTTCGCTATATTCATTTGTTGTATAATTCAATAAGATAATATTTTATTTCACATTTTTATCATTATTTCTGAATTCTGACGTCGCGTCATCCACTGAGCAAAAACGATGTGACAGGGAGAATGTAGGATGTTCTTCCTGTGTCTTAACTCTAAAGATCTCGTTTTGTTGAACCTACAAAATTAAAACTCCGAAAACTTTTTTTGAAAAAAAAATTACTTTTATTTCCGTTGGAGATTAAGATGTGAATTCCGTGCATCTCGGGCAGTAAATATATAAATAGCGCGAAGGAACTGAGGCAAGAACGCCGGCGTTGTATACTGATGTGGTTGTGGAGCGACTCGACAGGTGGCAGGCGCTTCATCAGCACTCCAGTCGCCAGACGGAGTCGTTTTACTTCCTGAACGACACGTGACTCGCATGTTGTCGTATTGAGACTCCGGCGTGCTCAAAGGACTGGAAAACAAAAAATCTGAGCAAAGCTCATGAGACGCGCGATAGTATCGTTTGAAAGTAATTTGGGCGCAATTATTCACTCTTAAAATTGGCGTTGCTGCCTGAAGTCGCGAAAAATTCATTAAACAAGAAGAAGCTCAGCCGACCGTACTATCAAAAAGCTATTAGTATTGTTCTAAGGCTATGTGGTGAATACACGAGGAAACGGTCGCGGCGATTGTCGCGACGATCGTCGCAGCTTATGCCAGTTAGCTAACTGCCTCGACGATCGGTCGCTGCGACGATCGCCTCGTGTAAACACTACATTAGGGTATAAGAGTAGGGCCAAATAATGAGACTTATCGTCATCGTGAGATTTGTTTACAGGTATGTTAAATACCAGCGAAAACATAGGCACTAACGGTATCTGCGCGGCGGTTTGGCCAGTTTTAGGCCTACACAGTTAGCAATGCAAAAACATGAGAGAGGGCTCAGTTCAGTGCCTCTGTTTAAAGGAAAAGGAGGGCCCGCAACGGAGGCAATAGATAAGACATTTGCAAATGTATTTAGCCTGTTAATAATAACTGTTGCGCTGATACGTACAGTATGGTCGTAATGAGCCATGCAAATTTTGGGGGTCGAAACTCGTGACCCCTATTTTGGGAGTAAAGGTGTTCGTAGGAGGTCGACGATAATACCGTCGGATAGGGCACTGATAAGTTCCTACCGGCTCTGAATCGTAACCATGCCCCTAACTGAACCGGTTTGGCTACAGTTACTGCAGCAATGCAAGGGATGCAGTCAGTACTCCCGTTTGGGATAAATAAAAGAGGGAGTTCTATTGAGTCCGATTTGGTACCACATGGAACTCTCCGGGAACCCTATTTACTTGTTCAGACCGTTTTTCAGTAATACGTACCGTTTAGCCACAGTACGTGCGTCGCAGGCAGCAGACAGACAGAAAACAGACAGACATAACTACTGGTCATTGTCCGAGAAATGTTGGCTATAGCTTAGAAGCGATGTCTTCGCATCTTCCAAGCGCCATTTTATTACTACCTTCATCGAAGATAGAATAAGTCGGCTTAAGTAAGAAAGCAAATATTATTATAGTGCGCCTAAAAGCTGCAGCTGAGAACATCGGCTTAATCTGCCGCACTTAAGTACGAACTTACGCTCGCCGATATCGCCATACACGTCGTTAAGCCTATGACATTTTGGGTTCGGGTCTGTTTTTTGTTGGTCAATGGTCGATTTGTCCGCCAAAAATGCAGAAAAAATGTGAGGAGATTGCGGCGAAATTTTTACGGTTTTGTCTATCTGAACAATTAATCTCAAAGCATGCTCGCCAATATCGGAAAACTCCTTGTGTTCGATAATGACTACCGAAGTACTACAAAAATACTATAATATAATATTACTGCCAGCATGGCTAGTATTTCGCGCTCGCTGTTGCTGCAGTTGATTTTCATGCTATTGCTAATATCACCTTTTTATGATTTTTGCTGTTTTCGATGTGTCACTCATTGCATGTCGGCGTTAACAAGTGTACAAACTGATGTTTTTGTACATTTATGATATTATATTAACGTCTGCCACAGAGCGCCCGCGTGCTGTTTCCTTGTGGTTATAAAACAGATGTACAGGCGCACTGGGAGCCGAAAGATTTATAAACTAGAATTATAGGGTGTTTACACAATTGAGCAAACATCGAGCAAACATCGAGCTGACTCAAGCAGGCCTATTGGAACCCCGCCCCTGGCTCAAATGTAGGCCTAGGCTAAGGTTATATAGGACTGCCAATTACAACCCTCCCGCCCTCCTAATTAGCATGCTAATTACCACAGAAAGTTTACTAGCTGCTCGATGTTTGCTCGATCGTGTAAACACCCTATTAGTGCAGCCCTAATATAGACGTGTGCCGGGCGTACAGGGTGGACCGAAAAATGACATCCTTTCAATATTTTAATCTTTTGTGTCACTGTTTATTATATTTACAATTTCTGCTTAGTATATTCGAGCATCATTTTTATTAAATGTCGTTTTTCTCTGTCTGCCAGTGTGCAGAACTGTATAGAACTTACGTTTTATGCGATTTCGTCACGAAGGTCGGATCTATTAACAATGAACCCTGTTCGATTCACAATTTGCGTGTGCAGAAACACTGGGCTCCGAAAAAATTATAAAAATGTTTTCAAATAAATAAGAGCATTTAAGTTGTTCAAACAGTATTAAAATTTTTTGTTTTGCAGTTTGTATATCATTCTATTGACGTAGTTAAAAAGGGTAACATTTTTCGGCACACGTGGTACATAGGCACGGAGCCGGCTGGTTTGCTGTCAACGGAATATCCCACGCTATGCCATGCCATGTCATAAAGATGATGATGGTGAAGATAATGATGAAAATTATTTTCTTCAACTGAGGCAACTGCATCATTAATGAACCTTGCATATAGACTACAATATTATTGTGATGAAATGGGCGAAATGCCATTACATTTTAAATGTTTTCACGCTGGCAATATAAACGTATCTGACAAAGAACATAAACTTTAAGTGGTGTTTGCAATTTCGTTATGTATAATTATTTTTAAAAAAACATATATGTAATTTGTGTACGGTCTTCGAAATTTAATGTTATACAAATAATGTTTTATTTTGCGCAAAACCGCGCACTTGCGCTGGTAATTAATTCGGTTAAAAATAATTGCAACATTTAAGTCGTATTTTATTTTACACATAACCAAGATCTCATTTCAGCAGTAAAAGTTTGAGTAACTGAATCTATGTAAATTGACATTTTTCTACACTTTGCTTACAGGTCTTTGTATTGTACATAGGCCCAAAGTGTAAAATAATCGAATTTGTTTGTTTGTTTTGGTCTTGTGTTTGTCTCTATGGTGTTTTCTGTCCGTTATTTGCTAATTATTGTCTAGGAAATATAAGAAATAGGCCTGTGAAACGTTGATCTGCAATTAAATAGAGATTATGCAAAAATTTACAAGACGCAGTAAGCATGTCGTAAAACAGCACATCACTATAGAAATAAGTCGGTAGCGCCGGGGCGGTAGTTTTAGGGTCACTCACTGGTCACTGCATCAGAAGAGTTCGTTTGCACAGCACGCCTCTAGACGTCAAGATTATTATAATCCAGGGCTTTTGCGAATAAAGACGAGACGCCTTTTCATTAATCAGAAATGATGACCTCGATGACACGACGTTGGCAGACTTCACCTTCAAAGCACTGGGCTCTAGCGGCCGTGCACCGGCGCTGCGCTTGACAGCTGCCGCAGATTTAATTATCTGCCGAGTGCTAGCTTCTATTTTTGTAAAAACCTACGAAACTGGACAGATGAGTCGTTGATCCGACAGAGCGAAAATCATAGGTTCGAAGATTTGAAGCCTAAAATGAAACATAAAAATGGCACAGAACAAAATAAAGCTATAGCTTATTCCCTACTGTTAAGCCAGTGTTATGTGTAGTCCCTAAGTTACGTCTATATTTCTATATTTTTGTCGAAGATAAAACAGAATGCGTTGGGTGGCTTTTGTTTTTGGGCATATTTTTAACATCAAAAGTTAGGCTATAGCTGCAATGAACAAAAAGTTATCATTTCTCAAAATTTTAATTTTGTCTTTGAATTTATCAAAACGGGGCATTTCAAGCATTTTACTGTATTTTTAGAAGAAAATTTTTTTCTACAGTTACACCAGTGATACATAGGTAAAAATGAAGCATAAGCCGAGGTCGATATGTTTTTGTTAATTATCTATTAGGCCTATGTATATGATTTACGTGGACGTAACAGACGGACGCACAGACGGACAGGTAACTCACTAACTCAAGGTGGCAATATCTTGCTTCCCAGCGGAGTCATGAATTAACACATGTACAGGGAGGGGCAGGAAGTTGCAATGTTTGACATACGGCTGCAAAATTCCTCTAAATAGGGTATTTTAAGCCCAAATTTTGTAGTTTTGGAACAAAATTTTTTTACAAGAAAAAATTTTCGACACGCTAAAATTTTGGGTTTGCCACGAGGCCACAGGCGCTTCTCTCCGATGCAAATGAGTCACGTGATATTTTGTAGAAGTGAGCTCTTCACTCACTTTCGGGTTGGCTTAGCTGGTCTCGCCCACACCACGGGTCTCATTAACCGGTTGTTTTGACGTTCACTCGCCGTATAGTAATTATTAGCATCATTAACTCGGCGAAGTGTTCTGGAACCAACCATACTTGTGCGCCCGGTATAGGCTATAAGCGGAGGCGTATTGATTGACAACTATCAAGGGTCCTTGTTTACAGCCAGTCGCCGGCGGGAATTTTTCCCAGGTGGGCGACACCTTCTCACATTTTGTATTGCGCAGCCCTCCTAACTGGCCGCGTTACAGGTCTTGCCCGTCTTTCCGTCAGTCTGTTTGTTTGTCTGTCTGTCTGTCTCTAAAGCTGTCTACTGTCTGGCATGGTCTTCTAACTGTAGAGAGCTAGAACGCAGTAGAAACCCAAAATTGGTGTTAAGGTTTCCTGGGGTAATTTTTGGTCTGAAACGTTAAAAAACTTGAATCATCGGAAGCCCAAAATTTCCAGAAAGTATAAACATTAAGCTTAAACTTATGTATTTTTCTATTTTTTTGCTACAATTAAATAATCAAAACAACAAGCCCAGCTGTTACTAGAAAAGGTTTCCCACTTTCCCGTACTGCCTATGTTCGAAGGCCAGCATCCGACTTCCGGTCGCGATGACGTGACTACGGTTCCGCAAACGCTACATTAACGCTGCTCTGAACACTAGTATAACAGACGTCATGCGCGGTCATCTCGCTATGCGTTATATCGTACTAATTACAAATAAATTACAGCCCGTCTGAGGAAATGGCGGGTTGTATGGGTCTGACTTGGTACCACACGATAGCCGTCGGTCAACTCTATTTGCTTGTTCAAACATTTTTCCGGTAAGATGTACCGTTTAGCCACAATACGTACGTTACAGACAAACACGATTTTGTGCCAAAAACACGAGTACAGTCGGCCAAAAACCAGATCAGAATAGAGATTAGCGAGTTTTGAGTAAATGCCTTGGTGTCGGTAGTTTGACTTATTTCTGCCTATTTCTGCCGGCTGCAGTAAGTTCCGTTCCGTGCCGCAGCTAGTTATATTATATTAGCTACATATTAGCCATTAATCGTCAGCAGATATAGGCCTAAGCTGCGGCAAGACACATTAATGCGTTTGTTCGCGCCGGCGTAAGTAACGGCTTCTGAGAAAAAACTCAGCAGCAGCAACTCGGTGTGTGTTATGAACGATTAATCCCACCCATGCTCTAGCAGGAGGCCTAACAGTCTATAGCTGTCTGATGAAATAACACTTGACGCTTATATTTTCTCGGATTTTCTTGCAATCTCTCTAACTACAGGCACACGTTTCCAGCAAACGATCGGAACGGATTATTTTCTCTGATACACCGGCACTTTTTAAAAAAAATTTTTTCATCTATTTCGACTTCGATTTATTTTTAAAACAATTTTAAAAGATTCCGTGATTTCGCTTGGTATTGCACTTTTTCAGGCTAAACTCTATTTGAAGCGCGTCTCACACTTTCGAGAAAACTCGCAAACCGTACAAGCGAGATTCTCGCAGAAAAAGAAGTGTGAAACGCTTCTAAATTTTTGGATCAAAGTAACTTAATAAATAAATAAATAAGCAAGCAAATAGGCAACTCCGCATAACTTCAAAGCTGACATGTGGTTGGACATTTATTTCTATGACTGTTTAGTTTGGTCTGTGGATCGTCTTATCCTGGTGGGGTTTCTACCGAAGCTGTATCAACACAGGCCTAATGACATAGTGCACACTATTTTTACCTAAACGTTTTAGGGCCATGTTTGCAGAATAATAATACTCACACGTTTAAAGCGTTTTTTATTTAAGCACTAATTGCGTCAACAGTTCAGAGTATTTGAAAAGCTACGTCGACCGTCTCTTATGCAAGGGCAACAACTGGCACATAATCGCACAGAAGACATTTTCTTCAAAAACATTTTACGTGGGGCCCTATTCACATTTTGGACTCTTGGACATTTTTTAGCCGACAGTACTTACGTAACAGTCGAGTTATTGGTATGGTTGTCGTCCGCCTGTCAGTCCGTCTGTTGTCGTCGTTGTCTGTCACGAATGTATCGTGGCTAAACGGTGCGAGATATGGCTTATGTTGCTATTAATCACTAATAGGAAATAGCATATTGGCTTTTAAATGACGTGCAAATTATTGACCTTGGATGATTTTGGAAAATTATAACGCACTATAGTATGCCAATCGTATGTTATTGTGGCTAAACGGTAAGTCGTAGGGAGTCGGCGATGGTACCATCGGATAAGACGTTGGCGACTTCCTATAGGCTTTCAATAGTAACCATGACTCCATCTGCAACGGTTTGGCGCAATTTTCAATGTAATGTTTTAAGCTATAAGTGGTCTTATCTCGGAAATGGTGAGAGATAAGGCCAAGCTTACTATTAATAAGTAATAGAAACTGGCATACGCCTTTTCAGATTACAGGAAAATCATTGACTTTGAATGACCTTGAAGGCCATTGACAACCAGTACAGTCGGTTATCCTAGCGACAGCTGGACTTCTTGTTTCGTTTGGATTCCAAACTTTTGGTTGAACTTTACGCTGGAGTGTCCTCAGTACATTCTGCAAGGTTTCCGAGAAGTCGATAGGCATAGGCCTTATTATACGTAGAGCCAGATCGCATGTTTCGTTTCGGAAAGTCCATTGACGTCACGATGATGATGATGACAGATCTGGCAGATCTGATCTGCACAGCTCAAGCGGATTACCGGATTAGGTGAATCCTGCAGCTCTCTCAGATTATTCGGCGAATCTCTTCTCTTTCCGAGGAACAGTTCGGACACCGGATTACTTCGGCAGTGACGCTTCCCCTCACAGTTCGGGCACTCTGAAAATGTCATCACACTCTAGGTCTCATCTCCGTGGTAATAATCGTGATGAAATCCGCATGCTTTTGCTGCAAGAAATATTCCGTAAAAATTTGCTCGTTGTCGCAAAGTAGTTGCTCTACACGTGACGACCCATTTTCAACAGTTACACGTGGTGTAGTGGGTGATTAAAGAACTCACGACTTTCAGGTTGCGGTTCGAATCTCACCGCGGGTTTTGCATGCACCGCGTTCAAATCAACTCAGCCTCCTACTCTCAAGAGAAATAAGTAGGGCTCGACCGGCAGATTGGGGCAGTGGCAAAAATGCACGCTGCACCGCAAATTTAAATGTTCGCAACTGAAATCGTCAAGTCGACTAAGGGTGAGGGGGTGAACATGGAAATAAAACAAATCGCGTAGATAAATCATTTTAAGCCAGAGACCTCTTAAAATAAGGACTGACGGCAGCCTTTCTCGGGTCCACGAACTTGAGTCTACCTGTATTTTTAGTTTTTACTGTAACTTTGTTAAACGCGGTCTGTTTGCTACAAAATTTTGTACACATAGTGTCACAAAAATGTAAACAAATGCTGCAAATTTGGTTACTGTATGATTTTTACTTTCTCCTGTGTGCATACTGTGCATGGCAAAATTTATACAGTCACCAAATTTGCAGCATTTGTTAATGTTGCATGTGACATTGTGCGTACATAATTATGTAGCAAACAGACCACGTTTGACAAAGTTATAGTAAAAAAGTAAAAAAAAAACTAAAAAACGACGTACGGTTTAGCCGCAATATATGCTCACACAAGAAAATAGAAATCATACAGTAAGCAACTTTGCAGCATTTGTTTATGTTGTCTATGACATTATGTGTACAAAATTTTGTAGCAAACAGACCGCGTTTGACAAAGTTATAGTAAAAAAAAACTAAAAATATCGATAGATCGAAGTTCGCGGACCCGAGCATGGCCGCCGTCAGTTCTTATTATGGGGCCGTCCTTCCTAGAAGGAGGCCCCATTATGTATCGATGCTGTCCGTCTGTCTGTCCGTCTGTCTGTCTGTCCGTCCCGTGCCTCCATCTAGAGGGAAAACGAAAAGGCCTAGGAAGACCAAACTTGGTAGGAAGGGTCCCTGGGACACGAGCACCCCGTGGACCAATTTCAAGGTTCCCAGCTGTTGCTTGAGTGGGCCGACCGTACCCGAAAGCCAGCGTGCCTCCACAT
>Ga0209671_1005207_pt1 | contig 13096 bp, 5 predicted proteins | sample WorMetHERISLAND2_2_FD_187401 | JGI IMG/M metagenome (GOLD analysis project Ga0209671, IMG submission 187401) | Marine gutless worms symbiont microbial communities from Max Planck institute for Marine Microbiology, Germany - Olavius geniculatus... | ecosystem: Host-associated > Annelida >... | reverse complement strand
TCTTCTCCAGTCGTCGATTGCGTCATCGACAACGGTCTGCCGTAGGCCAGACCAGACCTCCACCAAGCGCTGCTTCAGTTCATCCACATCTTTCACCAGCTTCTGGTACACACAGTGCTGTACACGGCCCCAAATGCAGTAGTCAACCTTTTGACGATTTTCTCAGCTAATCATTATTATTACTAGGCACAGTTTGTTGGAGTTATTTTAAAACGTAATAGGGGTCCGGTTTTTTTTGAGACACAGTGTATATAGCTAGGCAATGGGACAGATACCTCGTTCCACAGAACGTATTTCTAGTTATTATATAGTAACAGGACTAAATATTTATTATTGTTGTTATTTATTTATAAGTGTGGTGGCACTGCACATACCATATGCATTACATAATAAATTTCCCTAGTCTATCTATTAATAACTAGGGCCCACAGTTTTCCATGGGCTGCAGAATTTTGAGCCAAGCTGCGGAATTTACCCTTTGCTGCAGAATTTTGATATTTCCATGGAATTTTGCAGAAGTTGCAAATTCAGTGGCGATTAGTACAATTTTTGATCTGATGACTTATTTTCGTCACGAAAAAAATCAAACTAAACTGCCTAAAGCTGTGGGCCCTTCTAATATCTATCGCAATATGGCACAATTGTAAATAAACGCAACACAACTTGACAGATGGCACTTCTGAAACGAAAAAAATATAAGTAATTTTCTCTGTACGTTGTTAGCATAACTTGGCACAATGTCACTACGCCAGCTGGCCCTTCAGAAAGTAAAGTTTTTGAACACTTTGTTTTTGAACAGGATAGGGCTCAGTTTATTTACAAATGGAAGGCCGTCGTGAACCTCAGTATTTGGACGACTTTGCCGCGGTAAGCCACGGAAATTTACAAACTGGCCCACGAAATTTGGCAAAATTTTCCACGGAAAACTGTCGGCCCTATTAATAACAATCTTAAATAATAATTTAAAGACAACATGGTAACCAACAGTAGTGCAAATCAACAGTAAATTCATGCTGCATATCTTCTGTTTCGAACGTATATCAAATCCCAAGCTCGCACTGCTTACAATGACCTTGCCCAAGGTCAGATTTTACTCCAGAATAAATATGTAGAGGGATTCCTCTACTGTGACAATTACACCAATTGATCCTGGCTAATGACCATACAACCTACTGGAGACTGTACTGTAGTTAAAAGATATTATTAAATTCAAAGATTGAGCAGTTGTTGGAATGGACATCAATAACAGCAGAATATGTGGGTAATCATGGAAAAAAAACGTTAAATTATGTGCATAGTATGGACAATACTAACCAAAAAGCAGTTGAAATGTTCTCCATATTTTAGTACCGGTATCTTTCTTATATGTACAAAATACGATACAAAAATACAAAATTGAATTGTTAGCCTCACCTCAAATTACCTTCAAATTATGGCAAAAATGAAAAAAAAACTTTTTAAAAAATTACTACTGTTAATACAACTTATTACTATTAACATTTATACTACGATTAGTAACAAAAGAGAGAAAAACAAAATAGTCATTCAGCAGGATAAAACACAAAAGGAGAAGACAGATTGAATGATGCCCTCTCACAAATGATAGGTCCATTACTACTTAGAAATATAGTTAGGAATAGGAGATGGAAGAACATAGTATCTGTTTTTTGTCAGCATGCTGGCTACAAAAAAGTTCACTGCAAACAAGTATTGTGTATTGTGAGTGAGTGAGTGAGTAGGGTTTAACGTCCTACCCGACACAATATAGGTCATTTCGGGGACGACCTTTTCAGGCAAAATGCACACAAACACATAGTAATGGAACGGTAAGTTTAACCTTTACAGAAACACAAAACACAAGATACAAAAAAACAAGCTAAACCCAAAATTGCAAGAACTCCATTATACGTGTGCATATGTAATTAACATAATGGTAGTTCGACGAATAATTGTATTGTGACACAAGCAACTACAGACCAGGATGATTACCACTCTAAACGCATCTCACTACTCCCCAATACATCGCCGCACTGTTGTCGCCATGTTGTCATACATACTTGCAGTACAGAAATAAAACACAGCAGTTTAACAGTACAGTAATGCAAGTCAATGGTTGGTGGCGTGGCGTTGGTAACGCGTTTCGGATGGAACGAAGTTACTCTACGCCGGGCCCGGTTAGTACTTAGATGGGTGACTGTCTACAGTACAGAGCCAGACAACTAGGCCGACTCAGCCTTCTACCCTCTGTGGGATGGTAAAATGAGTACTGGCGGTGGTTACGGCCATCGCTGGAAGAAACGGCGAGTTCTGCGCAACAGTAGGCCCTGTGGCCAGGACTGCGAGTATACCGATCCAGTAGGTTAATCCGGCCGACTTGGGCTGTATGCTGGCTTAATCGGGCCCTGCCCTCGCCGGCTCAAAGTGCCGTCAAGGGGATGAACTCCTATGCAACGGGCCTAGTCCAGCTTCGCTGCCTAGTGCCTATGCGAAATCTTCTTCTTCTAATGCAAGTCAATGCACTAAAAATGCATAATCCAAAGCATTACAATACCGTAGTAACATGCTCCTAAAAATCTGCACCGTCTCTTAGATGTGAAGTTGACAAAAACAGCTTTCCCTGACGACTTTTTGCAACGATCCTTCCCGTAAAATTTCCACGCTAAAACTGGCACTGTCTGAAAGTGAATTTAACAACCCATTTTTTCCTGGGCAACAATTTTCCGACCTTTGGTCAACTCCCATACTTTTTTTCAGACAGCTTTCAAATTCTGCACAATATTTTTTGATTTTCCAGACAAGCAGTCACCATGTGAAAATAACATAAGCGAAACGCAGCCTAATGAGTAGATTGCAGTGCAAGTAACAACGTTCGATGGTGCGACCGACAACACAACGTAATGCCTGAAATCTCATGTCAGAGAAATATGACAGACACGGAAATACCAGAATGAATTGTGCGCTCCAAAGCAGATACAATGAACATGTATTCCACGTGCACTACAAAAAATGTACAAAGTCTGCTCTATATACAGCATTGTGGCACCGATGAGCAATGCTAACAAAGTTAACAGAAACTGCAGCGATATCTCGTGGCACGACTTAGAACTCAGATGTTCTTGGCAACTGTCTTTGATATGGTGGTAATTTGTTTTTTGGGGTTAGCACTAGTTAGGTTGGGTGCCCAAACGGAATTATCGTGGAAATACTTGAAGGAGAACTTAAGCTAAAAGGTCTGGATGCTTTTTCCACTGCCAAACAACAGCATCAAAGCATCAAAGGAAGAAACAAATGCATGTTGCATCAGGTTATTCAGACACAAACCAACTTGTACTTCAACAGTAGGGAAACACACATGACAAATACCTAAGACATCCACCATGCAATATCTGCATCACTTCACACATTGGTATATACTAACAGTCTAGTGACAGCGCTCATCAAGTGTCAGTCTCGATCTGCCGATGAATAGTGCACAAAATAATTACAGCAAACAAAAAATATTCAACAACAAACAAAAAACTCACTCATTCATGTAAAAAGTGGCACTATCCACTGACTTTGTACAATAAAGGGCTGCAAATCAAAAACAACGCAAAAGTAATTAGAGCTTAGTGATAGATTAACTGCTCTGTAATTTGACGGTGTCATGCACATGGACTTTTGGCATGAACACAGTGTAGATGAGAATACAATCCATTGAAATGCCATGATATATCATGTATGTTATGTAACAAAAGAGTCTATTATTGCCAAAAAACATCAGTTGTAGAGTAACAGTGGTATTTAATCGACAAACTTCACTGCTGTCCGGTCTATATAGGCAAAGTCAAAGAACACAAGCCATATAAAGCTTAATTTAATATGATTACAGGTACTCTTCAGCAAACCAATACTTTGTATCGTCAAACAATAAACCCACTGTTCTTGATCACAAACTGCTTGAAGGCAAACGCCTGTGAAGAATAATTGGGTCTGCACAAATACGCTGTGACCAGCGCTGTGAAATACATAACACAATTCAACTCATGTCCTGTATCATATCACATCATATCATAGCACTTGCTACGGCACCCCTCATCTGCAACAAGACTAGAAAGTCATCTGTGGTCTCCGCATACAGCTATCAACTGGCAGCAGACTGGCTGACATCTTACAGCACGTGAAGCATATAACAACAACAACCGGGGTAATGCTTAACCAATTAACAGTTCACCGACCAGATAGATTGAGTCGCCGAAAACCGATCGGCCAATCTCCACCCTAATGAACAATCAGGGGCGTCCACTCCACTGGCAGGTATAAACAGAATGCTTCCCGGATAAAAATGGTGAAGTTAGAATAGGGGATATTTCCACTTCACAAATCAACAGAAAACAAAGACTATAAATTTTGCCACAGGACACATTTTGAAAGTCCAAAAGAGTTAAGTGTTTGTAACGGGAGCTCTGCCCTGGATACAAATGAAGAAGCAGAGAGGGAAAAATGTCAGAAAGAGAAAGAAAAAGGTAAGAAAGGGGAAAGGAAGCAGAGCAAAGGGTTGGTGCAGTTTGGAGTAAAGCTTGCTTCCTGGCTCTAAGAGGGACGGACGCCCACACGAACAACATTTTGACTTGGCGTATACACACTTCACTGCTGCAATCAAAAACCAGACAAAAATACACTCTGATCAGCATTACAAAGCCAGCTAATAGTTACTCGCTTTGCTCCAGCGGCATCAACTGTTAACTAGGAAACTGGTTTCTATTTGATCATACAATTGCAGTATATCTGATATTGTGAAAAAAATTCTACATTTCCTGGCATTCTAAACTTGTGGCATATATGTCATATCTCTAGGTCATATCTAGACAGTTTTACACATGGTTTTGCAAACATCAAGTGAGCCAACATACCAACAGCAGAATGGCATGGCACAAAAAACACGCAACGTCAAAACACCAGACTATTAAATCAACAATGGCTATGGTTCATTTGCAAAACTAAACGTACTGTCAGCAGCAATAGGTTAATACTTATGCACATCATGTATAATTGTTTATGAAGCATATGCCACTGTCTAAAAATAGCAACATGATCACTTGCTTTATTATGCCTGTTACTTACTTTTTTCTTGAGATGCAAACACTAAATTTAGTGTAAAACTTCTAAACAACCAAATATTCTAATGAACCATAAGCAACATGTCATGAAGGTAGTGATTAAAAACAATGCAAAATGCAATCAAAACAGTAAATGATAAAATTAGCACAAACTCTTAGTAATCAAAGATGCAACAGCCTTTCAGCAACTGCTTTTCAGTTCAGAAGAATCACTTGCATGTTTACAGTTTACTGCTATTTCATCAGATTTCAAGCATCAGCACCTCACCGGTTCACAAAAACAAATATCATTTGTCAAAGCTCGTCACTAATCTATAGCAGCGTGCCAACAAACTGTATAACATCTGGCAAAAGTGGATGCAATATCTCATACAACTGCTGACGAGCGGCCAACAAGTGTACCCATGATAAAGGTTAAAAAGTGTGTGTATAGCTCTCTTCATGTAAAACCCATCGTAAAGCTATGAAGCATCATCTGCTATACAGCAGACTGCCAGGTCAACTCAGCCTCCCCTCCCTCTGGGGCAGGAAAATCAAGTACTGAAGATAGGCAAGACACGTTCACCAATGTCAGGTGTTGGGTAACACTGTGTGTCCCATATGGCAGGTGGATGCTCCATAGCACTCTGATGGGTTCCTATGAAGACCTATACACATTACACAGTCACAACTTAAACCTTATCTGAGCTTCCAACTCCTGATATGCTTGCAGTGAACAAGCAGCGCCAACTGGACCACACATCATTCTATTCTGGCTCAAAACCATTTACAGCTGGTACCAAGTGTAAGCTAAAGCAATTGCAGCTGGTTTGTTGACATTACCAAGCTCTCTCTCAGACTACACTATACTTCAATCAATCAGATAAGAAAAACGAAGCCATCAGAACGTGGATTTTGCCAGCTTACAACAACAATAACAGTGACTGATGACCCAATCGGAGCAGCCTGAGACAGTTTAGTGCTGAACTAGCTAGCTTTGATCCATCTAATCTATCCAAACTGATCTAACTCATGGCACAACCATTCACCTTTAGCTCAGGGTGACAACTCTCCTCTTCACGCACAAGAAATTCCCTCACTCTGCCCATACTTTTCTCCATTTTGTGGTTACCTGCATTATGCTTACAAACATGTTCAGAAAAACGACAAATGGAAGTAGTAACAATAATTCTAGCGGTAGATCGACGATCTTGCTGTTAGGACTGGAAAACTGCTAGAGGTAGATCGGGTAGGCAAGGCACATTATTAGGTACACAGTAGAACTTATGTTCCTGGTAGTCATAGGACCATGCCACAACACTGTCACGTATTTAAATCAGGCTTATTCAGTATTATATCAGAGTCCATCTCAAGCCATATCTGTTTCTTTGTAACACAGACTTAAAAATATATTGTTCTTTGAATAAATTTGGTAATTGATAACAAAGTGACTGATATTTCAGTCCCAACCACAGTCCTGTAATGCAGTGAAGAAATATGGTGGCATTCTTACATTAATAATGTGATAAATATAATTAGATAAAGTGGCGATCTACCACTAGTAATTTTCTGCTCACTAGTGCGAGATCGCCGATCTACCCCTATCACTGATGTTATAGTAAAGTGATGCAGAGCACTGAATGCGCCATCTTAAATGCTACGCCACTACTATGCTACTTGATGTAACAATGTCCCGAAAGTGAACTTAACAATCTCTCTCAACAGGGCCAACAATTCCCCGACCTTTGGCCAATTCCCTGGCATTTCCAGGTCCAAACAAGTGGTCACCCTGTGAGGATAATGTGAGGTAAACACAACTCATCAGAGGACAAAGTGCTCTGGCATCATGTTGCTGCCAACCTCACCTATGACAGCACAGCACAATAGGAAGAATTGTCAGGAATCAAATACCGGCGGTTGTTCTAAAGACGACGTTTTAACAAAGTCAGGTGCCAAAGTCAGTGTCAAACTCGTCGAGATGAAGCTGGTCAAAACTGAAGTCGAGCTTGTCTCCGAATGACAACTCGTGGCTAATGACCTGCTCAATGTCACAGTTAATGTCCGACGTGGACTGAGGGTCAAGCAAGTTCAGATCAAGGTCTTTGGGAAATGCTGTGTCACTGGGGTCGATGTTGGGGAGAGTCCACGAGTTGACGCCGAGTGGTTGAGGTCTCGGGCCGCTGGCCGTCAGCAGCTGCTGGAGCACTGTGGTGCTGGGTCCGCCGGGGACTTGGGCCGTGGGGATGGTCGACGGGGACAGCTGGGGCATTGTCGGGGGAAACACCGGAGACTGCTGCTGCTGCTGCTGCATGGCACTAAGCTGTCTCCGTTTAGCCTCAAGCAGTTGCTGCAGTCTGCGGGCAAGATGTGGTTTGGTGGCAAGAAGCTGCATGAGCATGCGCTGGTTGATGTGCGTGCCTCGGCGCTGTGGCGGGGTCCCAGCAGCGGTGGCAGTCGGCTGGGGTGCTCCAGCAGTCACTCCGGCGAGCGAGTCTCCGCCCGACCACCCTGCCTGCTGCTGTGTCGTCACACTGCCACCAGATGTCAGGAATGTGTTCAGCATGTATCCACTCCTCTGATCCTGCAGCAGTTCCCCAAGTGTCGGAACATGATCGGCTGACGACGGCCCACCGCAATTGAACCCCATTGGCCCACTGCCATTTGCCTGGTATCCTCCCACACCGGGTGAGGTCACTGCTGTCACCGGGTAACCACGAACCATGTTGCAGGCAGCGACCGGTGGGGAAAAAGCCTGGGGTACAAAGCGCTGTGGGGATGGCTGGTGAACAGGCACTCCATGTGCATATGCCTCGTTGAACATAAACATCGGCGGCTGCTGCTGCTGCTGTGGCTGTAGTCCATGGTGGCTACCACCATACATCTGAGGGGATGCCGATGGTGAACAGTTCCCACCAATTGATCTGCTCCCAGCTGCATCAGAAATGAAGATATCAGCAAGGCTTTCACTCAGCGTCTCCTGCTTCGGTGGGCAGAGCACGTCCCATGTTGACGGCGGCATTGTGAAGCATGGTTTAATGTCACATTCCAGAGGAGTGCCAAGCGCAGCAGGCGAACATCCACCAGTACTACTGTTGCCGGAGCTAGCACGGACTCGCGGGGAGTCGAATCCCGGCGGCAGTTCATTGCCAACCATCGATGGCGACCCTCTTGCACCGGAGGCCGTGTCGAATAACTCGCCGCTAGCGTGAAGCTCTGACGAACGAGCATGCTTCAGTTGACCGGATGGTCGCTTGGTCACCCTCACTGGACGCCTGACGGTCGCAGAGTCCATTGTTCCAGCACGCTTTCGTGGCAGCTTTGTGATAGCATCGGGATTCACCATCCACCATGAGCTTTTGCCCGTTCCCTCGTTCTGGACGCGAATAAACCGGCTGTGCAGTGACAAGTTGTGTCTGATGGAATTCTGTCACAAACACACACCCTCCTTTCTTATCTTATCTTCCTATCTTGCCAATTATGCATTCTTTCTAATATGCAAAAATGAAATAATTCTGTAGCAAGGCACAACTGCATGTGCAGTAATATCTGCGAACGTGAAACACAATTTGACTAAATTTGTAAACATGTACGAAACTGTTGAAATATTTTACACGCAGTTAAGTATGTAAATTCATAGCATCAGTTATTTAACACATATCGCGCATTCCAGATCTCGGAAAAAAAGTGCAAAAATTGGCTGCCATGAAGTGAAAAACAAAACAAAAGACGTATCCTATGCAGGAAACGTGAACACTGCTAAGAGAATCCATCAATGCAAGAAGGAATCATGCTAGACTTCTTGAAACAGCCCAAGTTGCTAGAAAAGTCGACTACAACCTGACTAAGATGCATATCAAAATGGCAAAGGAATAAAATTTTAAAATGTGTGAAATGATCAAATATTCAATTTTGCAGCCAACAAACCATCACCATTCATAAGAACTGACTCAGAAATTAACGAATGCATGACAGTCACAATCAACCGACAATTGCATGATTATTCCAGGAAATACAGGATCCTATGCAAATAAACTTCAATGGTATGCTGTTTGCAACAAACAACAGTGTCAAAGTATTAAGGTTAAAATTACAAGATGAAAACATTATGCTACCAATTTCTGGTAGCATAAATATCATTCTGACATACTTTCCATCCTGCCGAGCTGTTACTATCTCCCTTGTCGCTGAAGAATGGTACATTGGACACCATCCAGGCATAGATCTGTGACAGTGTCAACCGCTTCTCTGGAGAACTCTCAATTGCCTTTGTGATGAGATCGGCGTATGACAGATTACCCCATGCATTCCTGCGCGATGATGCCTTGACAACACAAAATACACAACTTACAGGGATGACGGCCCGCCATAGCCAGGAGCCGCCATAGCCAAGGGCCACCATAGCCACAATCCCACAATCAATTGTACGAATGGCTAGCTCCGCCACACTTTCATATAGGCTACTAGGGTTAGGGTTAGGGCTAGGGCTAGTGGGATCCTAACCCTAACTGTAACCCTAACTATGGTAGCCCCTGGCTACGGCAGGCCTCAATCCTTACAGAAACCGCCTACTAAAAGCAATGACAATTTACTGCAATGAATTCCAACAATAATGCAAATGGAAGAGATGCATGCTGCTGCAAAGCCAACCAAATGCTGCAACGAATCAGTGATAACATAATTTATGCCAGAACTCAAATCTCAAAGGTGTAGACCAGATGCAGTGAGAAGCACAAATCACATTCACTACTCAGGTACCAATACAGGTACACAACATACCCGACATTTGTTCACATATGTTCAGATGCAAAATCCTGACACATTGTGAACTTGCGACTAATCTTGTTAAATTCAATTTCCCATGTGTTGTGTACCATCTAAGGTCATCGGGGTGCTGTGTGCCTAAGAACGTGGTCTTTGAGACCATAATTTTGGTCTTCAGACCAGTCTTAAAATTTTGTAAATTCAACAAGCTAATAGCTTTAGAAAGAGCCGTCGCTGATGGCAATAGAAATGAATGAATGAATAAATAAATAAGATTGCTGGTTATAGACAGACGAGGCCTATAAAAAGTCATACCACGGTCGACAACGCGATCAGCGTTAAACGAACTCTGACGTTTGCCAATGACAATTAATCAAACCTGTCAGTAGGCTGATCAGTCAAATTTGCAGTGAGACAGGGCAAACCACGAAATAAAAAACACGAGCAAAATTTGCATTTTGTTTCGCACTTTACACTTGGACAGATTTAGCGCTTTTATATTTCGCAGTGTTAGCACTTTAGCTGCAAGCATCATGATAGGCAGTAGGCCTACAACAGCCAGTATAGAATAATTTCGGTTTCTCAGTGCTGTGTGTTAATAATATTGTGTCTCACAGTCGAAGTGAGTTGATGACAGCACTGATTACATCCAAGTGGACGAGGACAGGAGTTCGCCAACCTGTTGTCCTTGTCCGCAGACCATTAACAGAAATTGTGGCTCGACAGAGGATGAAACTTGCTTAAATCCAGACACCCGTGACCACTGACGGCAGACTGGATATGATAACAGAGATGATAGATGTCGGTAAACAATGTCATGATAGCTGCAGTATCAGTGCAGCGACAAGGGTGCATCATGCGATTGCCAATAAAGTGCCTCAGATTCAGTGAGTTTCTCACTGACATTGTGTGCTTCATAAACTAAATTTACTTACTTACTTACAGTTTAAGCGTGGGCATTAGCCACACCGCTGAGTTGGTCGGTCTGCTGCTGCTGCAGTAACGCATTCAACTGGCAGATGTCTAAGTACGTGTAGCCACAGACAGAAATACACACATAATTTGGATTTTGCAACAAAATTCAAGTAAATTTAAGGAGCTGCATCACTCTGCGGTCTTGATCTACAGACTTTGCTTTTGGTCCTGCACAGGAATCTGTAGTCTGTAGACAATCTTGGTGGCGTATGAACTTAAAGCTTAATGGCTGAACTGCTGAATGATTACACACATCTGTACATCAACTAATGAAGGTGAAGTTCAGGTTGGTCTTGGTTTCAGATTTTGATCTTAGTCTGCAGATTTGTACTTACTTAGGTAAAACTGAACAATACGTCCATTGCTGGAAAGATCTCCATCGACGAATTGCAGATACTGAATAAGCAGCATATAAAGAACGAAGGAAATCTTCACTGTCATGCAGGTAAATTCTTCATAATAGTATTTTTTCTAACATTTGCTGCAGTTTTTGAGTTGCAAAAACAGCGATTATTGCCAACAGACCTATAGTTCAATTTAACCCTTACTTACACCATTGTACCGCCTTTGATGATACCATGAACTTCAAGCCAAATACTGTGACTAATTACCACATTGAACCACATCCATCTATGGTTAGGCTCTCCGATGCCATATGATGCAGCAGTCAGTCATAACTCTAGCCAAACTACATGACTCACTACCACATAGGTAAAAGGTAAAAAAAGGTAAAGGTCGTCAATTTGTATAGCACATCGTCGCAAACATGCCTCTAATGCGCTTTCATCACTAACCAGAGCCGCCGGCCGCACAGCCACCGTGTGCAGCCTGCAGACACAGGCTGGCGCAGCGGCCAGCTAGGCAACCCCAGTCAGCTGTATCAAGGTCCCCACCTTCCGTAACCCATATAACGGGTTACTACTCATTTAACCGACCCCGGAGGGATGGCAGGCTGAGTTAGCCTTGTTGGTTGACTGATAGCGAATGCTTAACCCACAAAGTGGTCAAACGGCCATCCACCAGTCTAGCGCAGGATAGGGAAAGTTTGCCAGTCAGGACCGACGTTCTAACCACTATGCTACGCCACCAACGGCCACATCAACTCACATCAGACGACATCAAATGGTGGGGTTAGACTACCCGATGTGGTCCAATGCAGTAATTAGTTATGCTTGTAACCAAACACTAAGCTGACTGAACAGCGACATCAGTGACTACCTTGCGGCTAGCGCTGACCCCACCGCCGGGACTAAGCTGAAGCTCTCCGCGACTGCCTCGCTCGGAGTCATCGGCAGCCAGCAACCGAGCTCCCCCGGCGACCGTCATCACAGCAGCGCCCCCTGGCGAGGACTCGGACCCTGCGTTGGACGTCTCATCCACCACGACCGACGCCGTCACTGGTCGTGTTGGCCATGTGTAGGCTCGACTACGCATCACAGGAGCCTCCTCCGGCGGGGCGTCAAACTCCGACAGCATGCTGTCCTCCGTAGCGCACAGATCCGACAGATCAAACATGTCATCCATTGCCGACGCTGCTGCTGCTGCTGCTGCCACTATATTTCACCGCATACAAATAACTGACGTCCTTTGCACCCGATGACGCGCAAGCTGACATAACAGTTCTAAACAGCTCAAATTGCTAAAGATTTCTACGCACGCTTTTTGCGCCCGTACCGTAATAATCGTATCGTCAGGTCAGTTATGTGTTATACCTGGTGCGTTCTGCTCGTTACATGGTGTCTAATGTACCGAATGAGCCGTGGGTGACTGAGTGCCCTCTGTACCAAGCTCAGAAAAACAACAAGCGAATCAGGGCAACGCTCGAAAACGACGACTTCCGTGCGGTTAGAAGCGGATTCTAATTCGGCGTACTTCGAACGACAACTACTGGCGTCGAACGACGCTGTAGTGCGTGCCCAGCAGCTCGTTCAAGCCATCGCTTTCCATCATCGACGCCATGATTAACCGCAAGCGTACAAAATACGAGCCTACGAGGCCGGCCGGCCAGCCGACCTGCCAGTGACCGAACGTACACGCCATGACGTCATCGCGCTATAAATAGCCTCTCACTCGCACGCATGTGCATACCGATACTCCGATAGGTCACTCAGTGGTCACTCATAACACTCTTATCGTGGACTCGTGCAAGATCAGTTATCATCATCGACAACCGTGGGCTCAATGCCCGTTGGTGTCTGACGCCATTCTTACTATCGCTGCCCACCGCTGCCTATCTAGGGCAGCGTGGCTTAACTCCTGCAGGGTTGTCCCACACCACTGCT
>Ga0209671_1005203_pt1 | contig 13099 bp, 12 predicted proteins | sample WorMetHERISLAND2_2_FD_187401 | JGI IMG/M metagenome (GOLD analysis project Ga0209671, IMG submission 187401) | Marine gutless worms symbiont microbial communities from Max Planck institute for Marine Microbiology, Germany - Olavius geniculatus... | ecosystem: Host-associated > Annelida >... | reverse complement strand
ATTTTCTTAACACTTTGGGTGGTCGTATTGCGTCTCTGTCTGGAGATCACAGAGAAACGTCATTTTTGTGGCAGCGACTTTCTATTGTTGTACAGCGTTTTAACGTTATCTTGATCGGCGAAACCTTTTTATCCGACGATGCACCAGACCTCTAGCTTTTCCATTCTTTTTCGTAGTTTTAGCTTAGTTTTTAGCCCTTTGGTTCTTTACACCTTAGGGCAAAAAAAAAATAATAATAATAATACATGTAATTAGATTTGTTCAAAGTGTGCATGATCAAATTCTCCTACAGGCAGCTGCACATTGTCTGCATTTTCCATCGCTATTTTTATTATTACTCAGAATCAGTTTAGGACTGGGAAATTAGTGTTTTTAATTTCAAAAAGCGTATGCCTGTATAGCAATAAGAGGTGATTTTTATGCTTGAGAGCTAGCATAGCTATAGCGCGTATTAGTTATGGTAATTCTGTCTGTCCGTCCGTCTTGTCTGTCACGACCTGGTACCGATTGGAGCCAAGGTGAGATAGAGACTTCTGGTTTTCACCATATGATAGCTTAGAGTCTCTAGTATTTCGTGACACGCAGGGTGAGGGGACTGACAGGGTTCCTCTTGAATGAGGGTGTGATAAGGGGGCACCACCTAAAAAGATATTATTTTACCGCTATTGAGTCATCTAGCGTGAAAATGGTTGCAGACAGGCACGTACATGTACATGCTGCCTATCATAACAAGCACTGGTGACGAGTTTCTTAGGAATGTCAACATTGATGACCTTGAATGATTTTGAACCCCCAAAATAGGGGGTTTTAATGAACTTTTTCGTGATTTTGGGAGATAGACCAAGGCAACTTGCTTATAAAATTTTCAGCATGGAATGTAGATTTTAGCAGTCAATGTCCCCCTACATTTAACAACGCCTGCACACGAGGGTATCAACGAGGTGTACCTTTTAAACAGTGGTTATTTTTTTTGCTATTTTTTCATGTAGCGTGAAAACGGTTGCAGATAGGCAGAGACATGTTGCTTATCATAGCAAGCACTGGTCACGTGCTTTTTAGTGGTATCAGCAGTGCTAACCTAAGTGATCTTGAACGATTTTGAACCCTAAAAATAGGGGTTTTAGTGATTTTTTTTGCGATTTTCAGCTGCAGTAGAGTGAATTGTGATGAAATGGATGGAGATAGACCAAGACGACCTGCAAACAGGAACTGCTGTAGGCTCTTGCACGTCTCATGAGCATTAGCTCAGATTTCTTGTATAGAGTGTTGTGGGTTTTTATTGTGTGACTTGTAGGCAACCTCCGCCAGGTTATCAGCCACCACCATTGCGACTCCCTGGGCCACTCCCACCACCGGGCATTCCAATGCCAGGCCTGCCGCCGTTCCGCCCACCGATACCTTTCATACGTGGACCCTTACCTCCACCGGATCATTTCATGTAATAACCTATCTGTATTTTTAGTAGCATCTAATGACACCCTGTCACTGAGTATATTTCAGGCTTCATTAATGTTACTGGTGACGAATTAATGCACTAGTCACTAGTCACTAGTCACCATTGTGTAACATGTTTCGTCTACGTTTGAAAAGTGTAGAGCTGAAAAGCAATTGTCTTATGACCACAAACTAATTGTGTTAACGCACATCCAGTGTATCGTTTTGTGCATCTATTTGCTTGCCTCCTGCTGTTAAGATAGAGTTCATTTATTGCACAGTAAGTCTACTCTACATTCTCTACTGTGTGGTCCACAAAAAAGTGGCACTTTACTTTTGTCCATATATTTGCCAATTATTGACCGATTTTTAAAATTTTTTTACTGGCACACTCTGCGGACAGTTCACAATAATGTGACTATTATATAGCCCACCACATCATAAATGCATCTCTAGACTACTTGTGAAAATGAAAGAAATGTGAATGTATAGTGATAATAATAAACAAACATTTTGGTAAATTAAGAAAGAACAGTTCAGACCAACGTTGCGATGAATGATCCGCATGACACTAGACTGTGTTAGGTCCGCACAGTTTAATGCCGGCTCGGGACCTTGGAAACGGAGATGAGCACTGTTCGCATGGTCACAGAGCTGTGAGAGGGCCTGTTGACTATCGGCGATTTAACCTAACTAGCTAGTCTGATTTTTTGCTGTTTGCACTAGCGCTCCAAATCATTTCAGTTTAATGCTCTATGATGTCATAAATTGCAATGTCATATTTGCAACAGACTCCTATGACTCGGTAAAGAATGTACTATGTTTCATTGATGTATAGATTGTGGAAAATATTGTTGTCTGATATATCGAGGCCGGAAACTTTTTGGATGGCCCAGGCCCTCATATGAAGTCAGTAGTCGTGTGAACATTGCAGACGTCATGGAATGATGGAGCCTCTGCCAGACTTTCCACCCTATCCACCGCACAGACATCCACTTGGACCACCCACTGCACCGGCCCCTGCTGTTCCACCCGCACCGGCCGTCGACTGCAGGATTCTGGTCCTGAATGCCAACCAGAGGTTAGCACTGTTCGCTTGAACTACAAGATTGTGTTGATAAAAGCTGTGTTCTTTATGGTCTACTTCTAACGCGTTAGTGGTCAAATTAGATACTCTTTGCTGGAGCACAAAAAAAAACAAATACATGTATATTGCTATATTGCTTCAATACAGCAAAACAAAATTTTTTGGAATTTTTAATCTGCCATGCTGCCAGCAAAAATTGAAACTGTTAGCTTATACTATTAAAACTATTGTTAATAGTGTATTTTTAATATATAGGGTGGGCCAAAAAAACCTGGACCTGTTTGAGCATTGATAACTCAGCGACAGTTACCTGTAGAAAGGCGTGTGATTTGTCAAAAGTTTTAGAATGTTGTAGACAAAAAGGGCCGAAGTTGCATAGCAAATCATTTAAATATTATTTGCCCAATATGCATAAATCTTCATTACCCCTGAAATTAGGCATTTGCCTGTTCCCATGTGCCCGAGTTCATTGAACTCAAAAACTCACTGCCAAAAAAGTCTAGATTTAAATTCTGTGAATTAATCAGTGTGGGGGCATTGCAACAGATAGCATGGTCACAAAATTTCAGTAACTGACCAGCTGAAGCGTGTGCTAATTGAATGCTGGGCTCGGCTGATCCTGAACACATCGACTCCAGCGACTGATGACGGTTATGAATGCTAAAGCTGGGCAACTGCCTATGTCGAATGTCATCTGAACTCAACGTATGTGTTAATGATTGTTGATATTTCACTGTATGCTAAATGAAAACCAACTTAAATTTATGTGTTACTGCCAATTTAGCATGATTTTAGGGGTGGGGCAGATTTGTGTGAATGAGGCAAAGAATATTTAAATGCTGACACATGCAAGTTGTACACTTCTTCTGTGCACAATTTCGAAACTGCTGGCATATTACACCCTTTCTATCAGTAAACATCGCTAAGTTGTAAAGGCTCAAATATCCGTGTTAATCCATGTGTTACAGTCAAATTTGGCAGAATTTCAGAAGTGACAAATATTTATGCAAATTAGGCAAAGAATATTTAAATGCTTCATTATGCAAATTTGTCTTTTATTCTTTACAGCATTCTGAAACTTTTGACGTTTCACTTCAGCGCATTAGAGGTTTTGACGACAATGCACTATATAAATTTACATTTGACACTTGACACTTGTTTTTCTACCACTAACCATCGCTGAGTTATCAATGCTCAAACAGGTCTGGTTTTTTTGGCCCATTCTGTACATATATATGGGCCTCCCTAACTAACCAAACTCGTTAGGTTATCAAAAACACAGCTAAAGTGCAGTGCTTTTGATTACACTTTGATTGAATATATTTTTGTGGTATATGCATGAAACTGTGCTGAAAGATATCTGTATATTATTTGAGATTGGGTGCAACCAAAGTCTTAGTTGAGCTCATAAACTTAGTCTTAAGTAGACTTGGCTCTTAGAATGTTTACGGAACTGCCAATGTAGTGAATTAAAATGGTATGTGCGTCAGTATGACCTTACATGACTTGTTCAGTCTAAGATTGAAGTTAATACTAATTAGTAATTTGTTTGAAAATTTGATTGTCTTGAGATATTTTGCTCACAAATATTTCGTCTGTTGCTGCTTTTAACTTTTCACAATAGTTAACAGTGGCATTTTTTGCAGGCATATAATTTTTGCTGCTGCATTGCAGTGATTGTGGTTTGGCTTAATTCGTAACATTGTTTGTCGCATCAACAAAGTTAATGAATGCCGAGCCCAGTTAGTACTTGGATGGGTGACCGTCAGCAGGTGGGTAAACCGTCCCTGTATATAACCAGCCACCCAGGTCAACTCAGCCTGGTCATCCCTTCGTGGGTAGGTGCAATGAGTACCAACGGAAGCTGAGACATAAACAGGCACACTGCAATGCACTAGTCCCATATTCATGGTCTCGGAGTGTAAACTGGTGTCTGGCTGAGGGCTAAGGAAATGGGGATTAATGCCACCCAGTGGGCCTTAGGCTCAGAAGGACTTTACGTATTATTGCTGTGACTTTGTTGGGGGCTATTGATTGCAACGAGGTTGTCGAGAGGAGTTTTTTTCATAGTATTATTGAGTTTGTGGGATGTTTGCTTGTGGTTTGACTGACAGGACGTATGCAGAGGGCGTACAGAAACGTCTGATGGCGGCCGGAATAGTGACGGAGCTGAACATAGTAACAGAGGGCGAGGTGATGCTGGCGATTGAAGATGCAACCAGACATCGGATGCTGTTTGCGGTCGTTGTCACCGAACAGAACGAGGTTCATCGATCTATCACCGTCAACATTCTCTATGGCATGGCTCAAGGTAAAACTAGGTCAACATTCTGTTTTCTTGTTGTCTGCAATTGATGTGTATTGTGTTTGCCAGTGGTGGGCTGGCATAGCGGTAATGCGTTTCATTCGATCAATGAAGTTACTGTACGCCGGGCTGGGTTAGTACTTGGATGGGTGACTGCCTGCGGCCAGGTAAACCATCTCGGTATATAACCAGCTGCCTAGGTCAAATCAGCCTTCCATTCGTCTGGCATAGGTAAATCGAATACCGGTTTATCTGGTTGGAGTTAAGGCAGGGAGCATTCACCTGTGTTGGGTGGCAGGTAACACTGTGATCTCATATGGCAGGTGATGGTCTGTAGCTCTGAGATGGGTTTCCTATGAAGAGCTATAGCATTTACCAAGTGACACATACAGAAGTAGAGTGTATGTGCTTTGTGTAAGTTGAGCAGTCGACCAGTTTTGGAAATGATCGGCCTCCGTCACTGAACAAATGTTTTGCACGGCCATTCGTTTTGCATTGGTTATGGCAAATAGTTTTCACCAAAACTCTGATTGCTCCGTCTGCATAAAGAATTATGCTCCACTTTTTCTATCTGCCACTCTGTGTGTTGTATTTTTTATTTATTTATTTAATATGTTGCATTAATCATATGTACGGTCTTTCTAACATGGAACGTGCTTTAATGTGTAAAGCATAGTATTTCCGATTTCCACATTATTACGGACCAAGGTAGAATTCATTATATTTTTTTATAAGCACTGCCCAGTCTGTCTGAAAGGCATGTCTTTGGTAATTTATATCATTCTTCTGTGTTTTTAGCCAACTGTACTTATGTAATGGTAGACCTTATGGTACAAGTTGTCGTCTGTCTGTCTGTCCATCTGTTACGGATGTATTATGGCTAAAGACCAAAGATTATTCGGTGTTAGAAATATTACAATGAAAGAAGTCTGTTAATTGCTAGGTTATAGGTTATGTTACAGATGCAAACTGTGTGTCATTTGAGAGACTGCATTAAAGCATGCATATGGGATATAGTGTAATGTGCTCTGATGTGTAAATTGTTTATCTGTGTTGTGAACATCTAAAATTAAATTACCTTTAAACTATTTTTTTGATTTTTTAGGCCATCTTGTTTAATGTACGTTTTGAAGTGCAGTTGTTGAATAAATCGTGTATTGTGCAGTTATGTTAATTAGTGGTGTAAATCCACATAAATCTTACCTTAATGGCATTTTGCATTTTTTACGCGTGAAAGCAGCTACTGCTTTTAGCGCGTCTTAGCCATCGCAATTCTGTCTGTCCATCCGTCTGTTCGTCTGCCTGTCACACGGGTGGATCAGTCAAAAGCAGTGCAATATAGGATCACCAAATCTTCATCATCGGCTGCCTGGAAGACTGTAGTTTCAGGAACCGTTAAGCTTTTCCATAAATTTGAAGAGGGTCACCCCGAACGAGGGTGATAAATGAGAAGGGGGTGGGCAAAGTTTGCAATTTTTGGCCAGTAAGTCGCTGTATCTCAGTAATGGTGTGAGATAGGGCCTAGGTTACTGTTAATCACTAATAGGAAGTCGTACACTGGCTCTTGATTGGCGCCAAATTCAATGACCTTTAACGGCAAAATAGGGGTTTTATGGATTTTTTGGCGATTTCAGGCTGAGCCACAAGTCTATATCATTCACAAGGTGGCGCCACAGAACTATCTTTATGCGGTCCAGATAGAGAATTTGGTATTTGTATATTAACTTAGTGTGAACAGCCCAATTTTCAGCTAAACTACTGAACCGGAACTGCTATAGGCTTTCGTGCGTCTCGTGAGCATTAGCTCAAATTTCTTGTTGATACACATCATAGGTTTATAAACAGGCCATCAGTGCTTTGACAGAGTCGGATGAATGTCGGATCGGATGGCCACTACAGTTTCCACCTCTTGGTTTTGGGGACTGACCCGATCTGGAATAACCTGGAAAATGGGCCAATTGGACAAAAACCGTAAATGATTGTAGGCATATTATACAGTTTTATATGGCATTGCTGAAAGCTGTTGAGTACAGATGTTAAAGGCCTTGTGCACTCTGCTAGTCGCTGGACGGAATGAGACGGTGCCCATGCAGGGACACTCGTGTGACTCACGGGTAATACCAGTCCTCATGGGAAGGGGAAATTTTTGTGTCATAACTCATTTCGCATATTCTAAAAGTACTCATTAAATTAGTTGATGATTTATAATAACTGTGTTGATGACGCTAATGATGATGTAATTCTATGGACATTTAACCATTGCTTTGCGGCTACATTTCGACTGATCTGGACACAGCTTTTAGACTTGCCGTTAGCTGAAGAGAACATTGAACTAATAAAGTTGGGCTGGTGATCGATGTTTTTGCATATGATTCTGTTCTTGTATACGAATTGTGCAGTTTTAGTGCCCCTATTATATTGAGCATAAGTATTATATCGTTTACTGTGCATTCTTGAGTGTTTTTGTCACTGTTTTGTGTGTCGCGGGAAAGACAACAGTTCAGGTTTAACAATTACAAACAGCTTGCTTTGAGGGGGGTGCTGGCATTATAGTATTTCTGGAAAACATCATCATTTAAGCAAAACAATGAAAATATTAGTATGCTGTCTTTATAAGGTTTGAAAATCAGTTAGGGTTTCGATACAATAGGACCCGAGCACAAAAAATTGGCATTTTGACTGATAACGTGTGTGGTGCTTACAATGCTGCCATTGGACCGTGAGAGAAATCTTGTACGGTACAAGAAATTGCAAAATATATTCCCTGTTTTATTTTTCGCTATGTCAGTTTCTTTGATTGAGAGTTGAGCATTGAGCTAAATATATGGGCAGAATATTTTGGCTAATGTTACTGGAACTACCACAGGCAAATCGATGGACAGCAACTGTGGGCAACGTAATAGTGAATATTGACTTTTACTCCCAGATGCAGTCCCACGTAATTGAAATAAATTGCTTACGGTCAAATTTACACAACATCATTCTGTTAATGCTAATATATCGGACACTACATTCAAACTATGCATTTTGATTCCCTTGAATACAATCAGGAAGTGGCTTCATCATGTATTAAATGTACTACGGATGTGGCGTTAGTTGTCGTGCGTTGCAATTATGGCAAGATATCGAACACGGCGACCATGTTCTACTTGATTTGTTAATATTTTGGAAGTTGAATAAATATGGCTCGCTATATTTTCTCAGTGTTTGTTTAATTTTATGTTTAAAATGGTTTTTCTTCACGGAATGTCATCTGACAGAGTGAGTGTAAACTTAGTCTTTAAACTAGCATTTTATATCAGTATTATTGTAGCAAACAGTGTTAAGTCGACAAGAATTGAATTTTTATGCATAAACTGTATTATGTGCAGGACTGTAGTGCTACATATAGATTGGGTGAGGTAAAGTTTTGCTCAGACTTTTGTCTGAGACAGTGTGGTCCAAGGCCAAATTCGACACCAAATTTTTAGCAAATTATTAGCAGACGTAGTGGGTTTAAGACTTTCGTCTTAGACCAAAGACTGATGTTTTAGCAAAACTTGACCTCACCCATTATGTATTGTAGTAGTAATGGATAAAAGTGGAAAGCATTTGTTTCGTATAGCATCAACCAGTCAGGCAGTTTCGGAAATGATTAGACTCGATCCAGGGTTCCCACAAGTCCTTGAAAGTTTTTGAATTTGAGTTTCTAGGTTCTTGAAAGTCCTGGAATTTATTCGGGGATAAGTCAGGGTAAACCGGAAAAGATTAATGAAACTATAAACATTAGGCATATTTGCACTATCCGGTCTAATTTCACATTTTCTTAACGAATTTGTTTTTTGCTTGCTATGCTCGCCTGTCATTCTGAAGTTGTCATAGCCACAATTCATTAAGTGTTGAATGCTAATGTCAACATTAAGTCCTTGAAAATTCATGTTGGCAACCTTGACAGTTTTTGAAAAGTCTTAGAATTTTATTTGATGGCCGCAGTGGGAACCCTGTCGATCATTGCAGTGAAGTGCGGTCAATAGTTGCAGCATCTGAGTGTCACACATAACCACCTCCCTTTACTGCCGTGATCAGTAGCGCCCACAGTTTTCCGCCGGCCACGGAATTTTGATATTTTCGCGGAATTTTGCAAAAGTTGAGAAATGACCAATGATTAGTATGATAGTTAATAATAATAATGATGATAATAATAAGTGAACATTTATATAGCACACTATCATTTCGAAGAGATCTGTAGTGCGCTGAATGCGTTATCAGTACATCTGAAACAAAAATGATTTAAGGAAACGTTTGAAAGAGTCCAGATTGAGTGTGTGATCATTCAGGTACGTCGGAAGACTATTCCAAGCTGACGGGCCAGCAAAAGAGAATGCCCTTCTGCCAGTTAGTTAGCTTCTTAGCGTAATTAAACAGACTAAATATATCATGGAAAAATCTGAACTGCCTTAATTTGTTGGCCCTACTATATAGCCATTGCAATATGTCACAATCATAGATAAACACAATGCGACTTGACAGACTGCACTTTTAAAATGAAAAAATGATAATTTTCTTTGACCCGCAGTCCAGCATAAATGACCACAACGCCAGCCTTCAATGGCTAAAGTTTTTTTCAACAGAATAGAGCTCAGCTTACTCACAGACATAAGGCCGCGGCGAGCCACGGAATTTGGATGAACTGGCCTGTGGAATTTGGCAAAATTTTCCGCAGAAAACTGTGGGCCCTAGTGATCAGCACTAATCTGTAATCGTTTCCAAAATGATCCAATTGCTCGATATACGTAAAGCTTCACTTGTCTGGCACTACTCTTTGTCTGTGACTCTTGTGTTAGCTACGCATACATCTTTTGTCACGTTTGGTTCAAAACGGTATGGCATGCAAGGTTAAAAATTTGAACTAGTATTTGAGAGCGATTTTGAAGAATATTTGCAGCAGAACAATGAGTGGATGTAATTTATATGTATATGTTGTATACAGAGCACCGTAACATGCCGGTCGATGATGCTGTTACACTCATCACTCGAAGCTTTGACAAATACATGTTGGATCGACGTGAGCGAACGGAAGGGCTCGGTGCAGGTGCCAGCCGTTTAGCGGGTCTGTCTCCTCCCAGCAATGGGAAAGATTTCCTACAGCCCGGTTCACGCATACAGTACCTGCTGAATATGCTGGCTGACCGCCGACACCTTACTGCAGCCGAGCTGTCATTGGTTATTGAGTACCTGGTCGAACGTCGGCGTCAGTTGGACCCTTCAGCTGTCGGCAGCTCAGCACAACGTCCTGGTTGGCTGTATTCACTTGCTCACTTGCTCCTTTAGCAACTCTAAAAAATCTACTTTTCGGGCTTTTAATGCACTTTTTGGTCGTGTTGGCCGTGTTACTTCACTCGACGTCATTGTACAGCTGTTTAAAGCGAAATGTCTGTCGGCGTTATATTATGGCTGTGAAGCTTGTCCTGTTAACAAAACAGTGACTAAGTCTTTGCAGTATGTAATTAAGAGTTGTTTCAGCAAAATATTTCAGACTAGGTCTGATGATGTTATTGCTGAATGTATGAATATGTTCAATTGTTTGCTTGTGGCTGATGCAATTTCTAGACGTAAAAAAATCTTTTTGTCTCGGTTCAGTCAAAGCAATAACTTTTTATGTTATCTGTGCTGTCTTGCTGCATTTTGAGTACTGATAGACATTATATTACATCTTTAAGTCTTAGTTAAGTTTTGTATAGTTAAGCTTTATTATTTCTTTGCTGTTCATTTCTTGTCTACCGTATTATGGTGAATGAATAAAGATGTGTGTGTTAAAGCGCGTCGACGTAACTGAACTGAACTGACATGGTTTATTTTTCGACGAACTGTCCAATGGGCAAACAGGGCGAGTTAGACAGTGCTTATTGTAATACATTACTGCTTGCCCATTGGTCAGTTTGTCAAAAACTAAACCATGTCAGTTCAGCTCAGTTCAATTCAGTTAAGTTACGTCGCTCTGTACGCATTTTTATTTGCGAAACTTTCTAGCGGCGTGCACGACAGTTAAAGCGTTTGATCATAACATGAAGTGGTTACGGATAGGCCTACAGTTTTTTTCTAATGACTAGCAGGCTTAGGCTAAAATACATGTAGAGCAACGTTAAGTCTATAACTCTACTAAATGTATTCAGCCTGTTAGCTGCAAACTGTTTGTCTTGCAATTTCAGGCCTGCTAATTGGTCCGTTATTTTCATGTCTACGGGCTACGGGGTGAGGTCCTAATGTGGCTGATTGGGGCGGTGGTATGTCTGCTAGCTGCAAACCGTGGGTCCAATTGTTCGTTAACGCGGGCAAAGGACCGCCGCTTACTGCGTTGCGGTATCATTTAGCTCATGCCGATCAGCTGCCACTTCCGAGATTGTAAAGCACTTATGAGCAACGGTAAGAAGTGCTATAGCAAGTGTTGGCCTTTACCTTTACCTTTTATGTCCGTCAGTTTCAGCGCCCCCGCGGCGTATCGTGCAAAAAATTCCGAAATCTGACGCCTCACTAAGCCGAAATCGCTATACAGTACAATAAAACGCTGGCGACTTGGTGATTAGTTGCATCAAGTCAAACTGACTTACGCACTTTTGCACAATACGCTTGCCCTACCGCAGAGAAAGACAGGAGCTACCCTGCGGCAACGTGGGTGTGCTGCATAAGATTGATTACTACGAATACTACCTGCGATGATATATCTCGCCCGCCTTCAACACCAGCGATTCTATCGACGTCTCTCTTTAGCGACAAGTACTTCTAGTAGCTTATGTTGCTAGTTCGCCGTCGTACTTTAAAACATGCCGTCGTCGTTTCGGCGTAATAGCTTAGCACATTGTTTGGAGGCCAACGGCTGACACTATAAAATCTCTGTGCCTCGAGCACCACCTTATCAAATTGAAAAAAACAGACAATTTTTATTAAAAAATACATTTTTTTCATAGCAAAATAAAGAAAAAACAGTCTGCATAGTCTATATTTTAGGCTACAGTACTTTACTTAGTACAAAAAGCCTAACTGTCGCTAGGGAAGAAGCGCTACAGTCTATACTGTTCTTGTTGTAGTACTGACCTTCAAGGTCGATAATTGTCATGTCATTTAATAGCCAAAATGCGACTTTCTATTAGTGATCAATAGCATACTAGACGCTATCTCACACCGTTTAGCCACAATACATCCGTTACAGACGCCAGACAGACGACGACGGACGAACGACACATCGTGCCATAGACGCTCTACAGTTTAGCTAGTGCGTCAAAAGTTAGGGCGGAATTTGCTTCACAGTGGCGTCGTTGGTCAAGAAAGTTAGTGGGACAGGAAGTTAGCCATTTTTAACAGGGTCAGTGCTAGAGGTAAATCGACGATCTCGCACCAGTAAACAGAAAATAACTAGCAGTAGATCGCCATTTATCTAAATACATTTTATCTCACTGTTAATGTGAAAATGCAGCCACATTTCTTTACTGCATTGCTATAAAACTGTGATTGGAACTGAAATGTTATCAATTACCAAGCAATAAATAAAATGTATTTAAAGCAATATAGTTCTAAGTGCGTGTTAAAAACAGCTTTGGCTTAAGACGGACTCTGATCTAATACCAAATAAGCCTGATTTAAATACATGACAGTGTCGTGGCATGGTTTATAGACCTTCTATGTCTACCAGGTAGGTTTAAGTTCAACTTACTTACTTAGCACTTAGATTCTCCGGTCCCTGACAGGACAATAGGCAGCAAGAGTTCGCCATCTGCTTCTGTTTGTAGCCACAGCTCGGACGCTGTTCCAATCGACTCCTCGGTCCACCAGGTCTTCTTTAAATGTAGACCGCCAATTCTTCGTTGGACGACCTCGTCGTCTGCCACTACCACGAGAGGTCCATGACATGGCGTGATTGGCTGGTCGTGCAGGTGGCATCCTGATGATATGGCCTGCCATCCGAAGTCGTCTCTCTGCTACAATGTCCTGTAATCTTCGCTGCCCAGTCCGGCTTAGCACCTCCGTGTTAGTCACGTGGTCCTTCCATGTAATGTCCAGAATCTTTCGTAATTTGCGCTGGTGAAAGACGTCCATCTGCTGACATATTCTAGCTGTACTAAATTGAACAATCTTCCCAATAATGTATCTACCGGATCTACAAATTTTCCAATGCTAACAGCAAGATCGCCGATCTACCGTTAGAATTATTGTTTTAACAGACAGCTGAAATTTTTCGACATGCGAAATATGGTTGTTGTAGATTATATTGTGTCCCAAATTTCTTTGAAATGGGGCAT
>Ga0209671_1005201_pt1 | contig 13101 bp, 8 predicted proteins | sample WorMetHERISLAND2_2_FD_187401 | JGI IMG/M metagenome (GOLD analysis project Ga0209671, IMG submission 187401) | Marine gutless worms symbiont microbial communities from Max Planck institute for Marine Microbiology, Germany - Olavius geniculatus... | ecosystem: Host-associated > Annelida >... | reverse complement strand
AAGAAGGCTTTAGACTATGTTAGTGATTACCAACTAAAGTCAGCTTGTAAGGACGCCATATGCATAGCCCCATCTAAGGTTACCCAAATGATTTTTGCTGTTTTAGAGGACTGATATCATCACATCCTCATTACACACAGTTGTAAACTGGTAAGTTTTTTACATATTTAAATGTTAATAATGCCCTATCTACAACCATAAAGCTGAGTCAATCTGGAGGGCTTTGTGAAAAGCCGGAGCAGAATTATGAGTAAATAATACATATGTCACGTGCATAGTTTTTTTATTAGCATAGACGTGCGATTCTTATAGTCTAATTAAATACAAAACAATACAGTAAAGCACTGGAACCGGGTCACACAAGTCTACAAAGTAATATTTTCAAATAATGCTTCACAAACCTGTAAATAATTTAACAAGATTAAGCCTATCAATATTCACCAGCCACCTAATTATTCTGCTTACTAAGAAAGTCTTCAAGAGTTTCTATTTACGTAGACTAACTGCAATGGATAGGTTTAATGCATTCCAAGTGACCCAATGCCAATGTTGCTGCATTTTCGTTCATCATTCAAGCTTAACAAACTGCGCAAGGGTTTAAATATACCCAACATCATACACTACAGGCAATCACAAAAGGCTAATATATGGGGGAGGGCTACACGAGAACGACCTCTACTCTACATTTCGCGTCAATCGTTGCAGCAACAACCCTAAAGTACCGTATAGCAGCAGGCTATAGCAACGGTGCAAGTCAACCAACAAATAATTATTGCATATCGAAACTATTTGCAATCAACTACATTCCACATGCCAGCGACAATATACAGTACAATGTTATAGCACCAAGCGGCTCAGCACAAAAAGCAATGTTAGATTCTGTCTAGCAACGTTAAAGCTGATATACAACAACGTACGTCAAACAGCGAGTCTCGTTACTCAAACGCAGGGATGGGTCCGAGGCCAGCATTTTCAAGGCCAAGGCCACTAAGTAAGTAAACCAAGTACGACAATTTGACACTGTGTATCAAAAGCCAGCTTTATCTTATTGAAACCTTAACGAACCATACAAAAGCTCAGACATATCTTATTTCAGTGGCTTCTATGATCCCCATACTTGGTGGGTGCAGCTTGCGCCCAGTGAAAAATAGGGGGGGGGGAGTTTTGATAAGGTTGTAGATCAAAACTCCCCCTCCTATTTTTCACTGGGCAAACTACACCCTTAACAAAACTTTCTCCCTAGAGGGGAAAGAAGCCCAAAATGGAGGGGGAAACTTGAGTCAGCAATTGGGGAAACCTCAGCCCAAGGCTGGGGGGAAATTTGCGCCCGATTTTGATTCCAGATTTGAGGGGATAGAAGCCACTGCCTAGTTTCAATGTTTCAGACTGGTTGCTTCAAGACCAGTGGCCAAGGCGTCGAGGCCAAGGCCAAGGCCACGATTTTTTCGTCCTCGAGAGAATCCCATCCCTGCTGAAACATGCCAGATGATGTCAACGAAAGTTTGCGCATCGCACCAAACCGTTCTCAGATGTACGCAGCTAGTCTTACCACGAAACGACGACCAACGATACACAGTAGGCTACATTGTAGCACGTGTACGTATACTCAAAATCACAGTTGTTAATCGCATCGCCGATAGTTAGCTGTTAACGACAGGCTTATATAAGCTACACACAAAATACTCTTAACTGTTGCGTAATCCTGTTCGGCTGAAATGGAAGAGGGTGAAAATGGTGGCCTACAGCATGGAACTGACTGAACAAATGGCCGGTGGACATCTTTTCAGTAGATAGGCTATATAATGCTAGTAAATACTCCGAGTTACATGCATTGTAGGCCTAAGCGAGGCCAGACAGACACAGGCCGAAAAGTGGTATAAATCTTCTTAAGGTGAGATCGAACGGCAAGAGATGATGAAGACGGGAAGACATAGCAAGCATAGGCTATACAGTTAAGTCTTGTGCGAGTTAAATGCGAGCTCGATGACTTGACGGCGTGATCAGACGAATTTAGCTATAACGTAGAGTGCTACGGTCCAGGTCTGTGGATTAGCGCAAATCACATACTGCTAGCAGAATTGACTTAAGGCCACAGCACACAAATAAGAGCTGCCCCCTTTTAAGACATGATCGCCTCCCGCGACAATGGTTCATTCGGCACTAGCAGCTATAGGCATTTACGTGGCATGGCTGCATCGCCCATTTCCGTTGTTCCCCAAACTGCAATGCAAATTTTTGACTGAGGGATTCTCATCCCTAAATTTCGACGTGGGCGGCAGGACCCGTGTCCATAACACAACGCCAGCTAAAGGCCACACAGGTGTCCCTGCCAAACGGGCTGTCATTTCGTCCGACAGGTTAAGCGGCGAATTTTTGGTGATTAAGCGTTAATTAGCTCATGAAGCCATAGCTAATGACACGTACACAAGTGATACAGGCGCACGCCAAAATATCAGTTGAAATGGAAAACGTCTATTACGCTTATGCCCGGTTTTTGAAACCAGGGGTAAGGGATAACTCTCGGTCGAGGGTTAGATAATCCAAGGTTTATCTCGCGCTTCAAAAACGGGGCATTACAGTCGCCTAGGCTAAATCAAACAAAGGCAGTGATTTGCATCATGGACCTTGCAGCGTTAGGCCTTTATGAACACTGACACCGATGCACCGTCAACTAAAGCCAATGTCACACGAGCGCGTATGATCAGGATACGAACTGGGATGTGGCGACGACTTAAGTCACTAACTGCAACAATTACAAATGAAGGCACGATGCTCTTTGCGACATACAACAAATGCGTGGCTATTCGTACTCCAGCAATTCAAGCGCAACGCTTTTTAGTCAGAACAGAGATGTTTTTTCGGGCGGGAGGCAATAATCGAAATAGCTGACCCCTTCACGAAGCCCAAAAACGGTAGAGACACTGTAACATCAGAGTGGTACAGCATTTTGTGTGACTAAAACAGCTACGTTTTTCGGACGAGAACCGATATGCCTCTGTGGCCACTGTGAACCCCGATATGACGAATGGCTAATTACGGTCTTATTCGAGGCGTCCATCCGCGGACCGCCCACCACAAAATTTGGTTACAGGTACACCAACCCACCAAAGCTTGAGAAACATGAAGGCACCTGCTGACGTAGCGCACTAAAACGGAAGAAATACGCCCAGCGACTCTAATCGAGAACGTGCTTGACAACTAGATGTTCTAATTGCATGCGGTCGACGTTTTCATTAGTAACTGTTGTCTCCAATACATTCATTTCTTTTCACTGCCTAAACGATTTTCACATAGCAATGCGTAGCAACTTAGCAAGCAGTAACAAAGCAGCTAAGCGCAGCAAAACGTGTGTCCTGCACGACACAGTCAGATATGGCGCACAGCTTTGTGGTAATTTAACGGCACTTAAATAGCTTCAAGTTCATGTTGCCTTATAGCAAACGTGCGAATTATAGCTAACAAACAACGTAACAACATCAAAATAAACCAATACAAAACTCGCAGGAGGTTTTGCTCATAGGCCTTTCCCATCAGCCAAGGACAAACAGAAACTATAATCTTGGTTTACATCAAACAAGATCAACAACAGAAAACTCAAAACAACTGTACGTAATAAAACCAAATCAGTATCATTTGCTAGTACTCATTTCAGCGTTGCAACATCTGGCAAACAACAAAAAAACGATCGATTCCAACAGAAAAACAAATTATAGACTCTTGCAACTCGTTACAGGGCAAAAGCAAGAGTTTCCAGAAAAAAATTACAGCCGCTAATGTTCTCTGATTAGGCCTAATAATAGTCTTGCCCAAAACAATTTAAGCTCAGTTCACAAGTTAGCTCATCGTAAAGGCGCGTTAACAGTGACACAACTGAACTGAACTGAACTGACTGAACCGATTGCACTGCTGCTCGTCCATTGGTCAGTTCAGTTCAGTTGTGTCGCTGTGTACACGCCTTAAGTATGAGACTTGGCAGTTTGGCTTCAAGCCATCAAACAACTAAAGACATGTTCGCAGTGCCAGTAGCTCAGATTCAAAAATATCCGTCAATAGCGAGGCTCTGTGAAAGCACCGATTTCTACAAGTTGCTAGAAGTCTGTTTACTGTTTAAGCAATGTTCACATCAGCTGATAACAGTTTAGAACGCGAGGGCGTATCAACTGCATATAATCAACATTAAACAACACTCAGCTGCACTGGTACAGTAACTGTTTTCACAATTTTCGGCTGCAGTCGTGCGTCACAAAGCAAACCACGACGTAGTTTATATGCGATCTGAGTGTGGATTAAGTATGTTACAGCACTGTCTGGAGTGGTATAAACTCGTACTGCATACTCGCTTACCCAGTCCAGCAGTGCCTTCACATAGACCCTATTCAAACAACCGACGATTTTGCACAGATAATCATTATTCAACAGTCTTATTTAACACGTAACAATAAAATATACACCCGGGAAACTGCAAAACAAGTGCGATCACACGAAAGATATACAGTACAGATGCATATAACAGAAAATTCCGTGCACCACTAAACACACGTACAATAGCGTGTTGGAATGTCTTGAGCTGTAAACAGTGGATGATGCGTACAATACTTTGGACAGCTAAAAAAATCCAGTGATGTCATCTTTGTGATTAAAGCCAAGGCCACGGACTTGTGACCAAGGCCAAGGCCAAAAAAACTCAAAGCCAAAACCAGCGATATCCAAAAGCCACTTTCACAACGCCATATTATAAACTATAAAAAATATCTTCACTGTTTGACTTAGTAAAACCGTGTTTTTAAAATGTTCAAGGTTTAATATGCAATTAGTCCAGGACTCTGTGAATGCTGTATCAGTATTCAGTTAGCCTGTTGCGCTCAGCCAGCACGAAAATGGCTAACAATTACCAATGCTTTTTATTCAGGAATTGAAAGTCCTCGACATTCTGGCCAAGACCTCTGCTATTTGTCCCCGAAGCGCCTCGGGGATGAGGCCCAGTCCTCGAAAACACAACTGAAATTTTCCCAATTTTTTCACCTTAATCACACAAATTGCATCCAACTGTTTACAACTGGTAAAAGAAGCGAATATAGAGAGTGGGCCAAAAGATGGCATCACTTTATTCGCCTTAACTTCATCAAATAATAACTGATTTTCGCAGTTCTTTTCAGTGCCAGAATCGAAAAAAAAATTTGTAACAACACTATCACTAAAGATACCACCACACCTCATGTATGTTGCTACACTACCTTGTGTCATACAAAAGCAGCACAAAGCTGCGTCCTGTCTTCAAAGCCAAAAGCTGCTTTTTAAAACATTTTGCTCACTGGCACATTTTCTTCTGTTTGTGCCTAGTGACATCATCACTGACGTCAATAGCATTTGGTCAGTGTTTTTTGAAAGCTTTATTTGTTTATAAAGAATTTTGTGGCAATCAGAGTGGGACGCTTAACTTGTGCGATCATGTTCTGATTTGGAATCTGTGTAAGACACTGACATTCACAAGGTAGTGGAGCAACACACTTAAGGCATGGTGGGGTCTTCAGTAATAAGTGTTATTACCTATTTTTAACTGATTATGACAGTGAAAGAATTTCGAAGATCGGTTAGTATTTGACGAAGCTAAAGCATATAAAAACGATGCCAGTTCTGGCCCACCCTGTACGTGCTACGACCACGACTGCATAGCGTTAGCGACAAACACGGCGTCATACATACAGACATCAACGCGTTACCACAAGCCGACCCCAACAGCACTCGAGAGCATGATATCGTACGCATTAACCAGCAACTAACCCAAGCACTATACTTCTACTGACAGCGATAATCACCCAACCAGAGCGAACAGTCTATTGCCAGCAAATATAACAATATTCCACAAACGAAACGTCGTCCGAAGTCCGCTGCGACGCGGAAAACTCTCTTGCTTTCTAATTCTACAGACGTCATTCGGTAATGCTGCCGTTTAGCGGTCTAAGCTCCTATAGCAGACGATATACACTACAGACAGCTATGAGATCGTACATGTACATCTCACGTGCAAACAGACTATGGTTCTCTGGTCACGGTACTGTTATGGTTACCCTAACCCTATTCCTAACAGCTGTCAACAGTGTCTATGGTCTGCTGGGAATTTAGACCACCGCTGAACTGCAGCATACGGCATAATTCAAGGCTGGTGAGATGAGAGTTGAACAGTTGCTATAAGAGAACTAAGAGTCGGCGGGTATGAAGGGGCCTGACAGCACCAGAGCCTGTAGGTCGGCGCTGGTGATTGGCTGTTGGTGTCTGCTAGTCGGTGCCCGTGTGTATCTCTCCCGGTGGTCTTGTTGTCCGCGTCCTTTCATCGGCTTTGGACGGCGTCTGAACGCGGCCACCTGACCTTTCTTGGACGGACTCAGTTTGGATTCGTCGAGTTGTGCTTTGGACACCGGTTCACGCTTTCTGGCGGATACACGCGCGAACCTCTCTTCGCGGTCCGTCTGTCCGTCCACGACTGTGGGCAGTGGCGCCGCCTGGACAGCACACAAAGCACAGCCAGTCTAAGCAACCGGCTATAGCAGAATGTTTTTCAAATGGAAAAACTCAGCATTGGAGAGATCCACCAAAGCACTGGTTAAAAATGGTTAAATGGTATAGTCAGGCTCAAAAATGTTCGTCAAAAATGCTAATTTCACGTCAAAAATTTTGCCAAAAATCCCAAATTCTGCCATTTTTGCCATCCGAAAATAAAGCCTTTTAACTGCTGTTAACTTACTTTATGCTGTTAACTTACATTACGAAGTTTTGCCAAAGCAGTTTCGAGGCTTTTGGCTTCCACTTTTTTCGTTTGTCAAAAAGTGCAAACTTTTTGAAAAATTTTGCCAAGAATCTCGAATTTCGCCATTTTTTCGCCATCCAAAATTGCGTTCTTGTTACGATATATAGGCTACAAATAATTCTGCAGCCATAAATGGCATTTTTAGTTTGTGGAAAAAAATGAAAATTTAGCAGATTTTGTCAAATTTCGTCAAAAATCAATATTTTCGTCACGACTACCAGTTTTCGTCATTTCGTCAGTTTTTCGTCAAAAATGAAATCCTTTGGAGCCTAGGTAGAGCTCTTTATGGGAAACCCATCTCGGAGCAACGGAGCGTCGCCTGCCATATAAGGTCACAGCCACCAGACAAATGAACGCAGCCCATCATAACCCCAGCCAGACAGGCCGGTAATCGATTTACTCAAAAATGTAAAAAACATTTCAATGTTTTTTATAACAGTTTAAAGACATGTTTTTCATTTTTTTTATTTTTAAATGTTTTTTTAAATTTTTTATGTTTTTATATTTTTTGAATGTTTTTTGTGCTTTTTAATATCGTGTTTTTTGTTCTTGTTAAAACATAAACGTACAAAATTACAAATAAGATTTATTTCTCATGGCAAATTGCGTTCAGATGTTTTTGATCTGTACATTCAGTACATTTCAATTTTTAGTCTTACAAATGGTAGGTTTTTCTTTGAGTAGACTCACAGGTTGAAAGGTAACTTAATAAGTTGACAGATTATTTTAATTATCATAAAGACGTAATATACTTCGGCGCGCAGCGGCATCGGCTGGACCTGTGGCTCTACCATCGCCTCCGGGCTGACGACGTCATTGTTCTCCTTGCTAATCACAGTGTCGATCTTGCGCAGAATATTGTCAAACGAGTCGACTCCGAGGTAGTCGATCTGACCTCGCTCCCAGTTCATCTGATGCTGATGATCTTCCAACATTTCCTTCGTGAACGTCACCAGATTCGCCGATTCGGCCGGCGCCCCAGCGTCCTAACAACATCAAGCGTCATCGCTGCGTCCTTCAACTTATTAAACCGCCAGTTCGTTAGTACCGAGAGGCTTTATGTTTTCGCTTTGTTTTCTCTACTTTACTTATATTTTTTTTCATTTTCCATTTTTCCATAACTGGACAGCAGACCAGGACTAAAACTAGCGGAAGGATGACTTTTACCTGGAAAAAATTGAAGCCAAATTTCAGCGAGATCCGTTCAGGGATTTTGGAAGAAGGGGCAGAGGCACTTTACCACATTTTTAACCGACGGCTGGGCTTTGTGGTATTTCCTAAATTTGTACGAGACGTGCTGTCTAATACGATTGCGTTGGGGCCACGTGACGTTGCTACGAGTGGAAGCCTGAACAGAAAGTCCAATGACAAAAGTCGTCGCTGAAATTTTCTACGAAAATCTTTTTCTACGAAATCTTCTGTCACGTGACATATTATGGATCTAAGGACTAAGGTATAAGCCACAATTAGCTAAACAAACATCCAGTGATGTTAAATGAGGCCACAGCCAAAACCATAAGGCCAATTGTTCACGCCTAAAGCCAAGACCGAGGCAAAATATAAAACTACAAGAGTGACACTGAAAACACAAGCTAGTCAGTTTTTACGCGCAACAGCAGCTACTGCTGTAGCACGTCTTAGCCATCGCAATTCTGTCTGTCCGTCTGTCTGTATGTCACATGGGTGATCAGTCAAAAACGATGCAAGCTAGGATCACCAAATCTTCACCATCAGCTGCCTGGAAGACTCTAGTTTCAGGAACCGTAAAGCTTTCCCACAAATTCGAAGGTCACCCCAAACGAGGGCGTTAAATGAGAAGGGGTAGGCAAAATTTGCTATATCCAGCCGATACGATGTTTGCAGAGCGATAGGTGGTGACCTCTGGTGAGTACGAGTAAATAAAACACTATAGACACTATAGCTGCGGGTCGTCTGGCGCCTGGCGCCCTCTGGTGAATAACTTAGACTTTGTTTTACTGTATTTCAAACATGCACCGCAGCTGTTGCGCGTTTGTTTGCAAGAACAAGGCACTAAGACCGAGGCCAGGCCATAAGCGGATTTAGGGATGGGCAAAGAGGCCATGCTCCCCCCAAGATGCCAAAGTCGCCTTTTTTGCATAGCATATGCAGTGCATTTCTGCAGTAAAACTAATAAAATTTATACTCAACGTATGCATTTTAGAAGGTTTTCATGCCCAAAAAACCGTCTGCTTCCGGGGCTGTGCCCCGGCGACCGGCCAAGAAGTTGACCTTTGTTTTCGGCTTTCGGCCTCAATTTTTGGCCCTTGGGGGCTAGATTGCCTTTTGTAACTCCAATTTCTGGCTATGCCTAGTTGCCTACATAACAGTAAGTAACAAAAAACAATAAATAACGCCAGGGGAGTTTAAACCATACAAACCTAATTGGGAAAATTAGGGGGGAGTTGAATATTATTATTATTTTGCATTTTCATAATATTTACGATATCTTGCAACCAGAAGGGTTCCGTGACGCGTGCACCAAATTCGTTTTTCGCCTGGGGGAGCTCATGGCACTCCCCAGAGTCCTTAGTCGGCAGGAGAGAGAGACACTCTATTTCCCCATTCTCCTCCCCATCGACGCGTGCGGCGCCTTACCTTGAGTTTGGGGGATTGCCCCAAGGACTTAGAAGGATTGACGCCCTTGAATAACGCTTTTTATTGCATGCAAGTCAGTCTCCATGGCAGTCTTTGTATTACTGCTGTATTTTTATACTGTGTTACGGGCATAGAAAAAAATCGAAATTTAGCACAGAGACCACGAAAATAAGCCATTTTGACCTTAAAATATAAAAAAAAATTCTGGAAAGAGGGCACTGGCCCCTCCCCAGATCCCTTCTCCCTGTGGGGATGGAGACACCCCATACCCACACTCCATCCCCCTTGAGGCCGAGACCGAGGCCATGGTTTCAAGACCGAGAGCAATGCCGAGGTCTAAATTTCAGCCTCAAGACCACTTTGGCGTGAAAGACTTAATATCTATGGAAGTGTTAAGCTGACCGTTTTGCTGATGGGTTCTTCCACGGCTGGTGGTGCTGGCGGCAACTGTTCTACGGCCTGTGCTCTCTGAGCGCGTTCCAACGGTTCTTCCACGACTGGAGACGGGGCCTGTGGCTTGGGCGCCATGGCAGTCAGTGTCTGGACGGTCTCCCGGGCTCCGTACGCCACGTCAGGCTGCGGATAGACGTCTCCGTGCGTCATTGGCGGTTCCGAGTAGAAGCTTTCCATGTGTCCGTAGGCTCGCGCCTCGGCTGTCGCTATGTCCACGGGTACGACGGGAGGCTGGGCCGGTCTGGCCGGCTCATAGTAGACCTGGACGTCGGGTGGTGTGTAGGGGAACTGTGTCTCGTAGTGGATGGCGTCAGGGGGCGGCGTTTCTTCCACGGGTTCAGACGGCGGGGGCGGCGGAGGTGCTGGATATCGCTCGAATACATCCACCAGCGACGCCTGACATATATACAAGACAGCACACTCAAGGGTCACACTACTAGCTAGCAGAATGTTTCTCGAGCGAGCAGGGAATTTTTGCAAACTTCCACCAGCGTTATGTCGGTAGAAAAAGGTGGCGATATAGCTCTTTATGGGAAGCCCATCTGAGAGCTACGGAGCGTCACCTGCCGTATGGGATTACACAGTGTTACCTGCCACCCAACAACAGGTGAACGTGCCCCGCCGTAACCCCAGCCAGATAAGCTGGTACTCTATTTACCTACCCCGGAAGAATGGAAGGAAGTAAAGTAAGGTAAAGCAGGCCGTGTCTTTCCGATTGCTCATCTCCCTGTCGTGGCTGTACAGTCTGTGATGCATGGCCAGTGCGACGCCAGACCTACGGTTACCTTCCCAGCCGCTGAGCGTCACCGCCCTTTGACCGGTACGAAATTATACTGCTTGGTAAACAGAGGCACATGACTGTGTGTGAACAACTTGCCCAAGATTGTCAGCTGGCAGTGCTCCAGCCGAGAGTCGAACCAGCGACCTCGCGATCACTAGTTCGATAGGCTACCGTTAGTAAGTAAGTAAGTAAAGTGTAATTTTATTTAGTGCATACTCAAGAAGAAGATCTCTAATGCGGTCTAATATGTTACTCCAGAAGCCGCACACTATCTGTCAATGGTAAAAAAAATCTTTCAATTCTAGCCTGGATCCAGACGCTGATCCGGACCACCCGCAAAATATATAAATCAACCACCTCTAAGCCGGGCATAGTCTAACCTTCCCTGAAAATTTCAGCCAAATCTACCAGTAGCCTAATTTTTCACGTAATCCTGCTAACAAACAAACAAACCAAGAGATGAGTATCACCTTCTTGTAGGTGCCAATGGTGTTCTCATCAAAACAATAGTGTTCAGTACGCACGGGCATATACCCTTACTGATGGACAAACTAAAAACATAACGCGTCGCCTTCAACTGAACGCCGCCTAACAATGAAAAACGGAGGCAAACAAGTAATTTGAGCAAAGCTCATGAGACGCGCGACAGCGTAGCAGTTCCTGTTCGCAGGTTTTCTTGGTCTATCTCCATCCATTTTGTCGCAATTCACTCTTGAAATCTGCGCCGCAGTCAAAAATTGCAAAAAAAAACGCTAAAACCCCCAATGTTGGCAGTTCAAGATCATTCAAGGTCATCACTGTTGACACCTTTAAAAAGCTTGTCACCAGTGATAAGCAGCATGTCTGTGCCTATCTGCAACCGTTTTCACGCTACACGAGCCAATAGCGGCAAAATAACGTGTTTTTAGGGGCTACCCCTCTTTGACGCCCTCGTTCGAGGGCAACCCCTTCACCCAGGGGCACGAAATTTTGTCGTGAAAAACTAGAGTCCTTAAGGCAGCCCACAGTGAAGATTTCATGATCCTAGCTTGCATCGTTTTGACACAATACCGCAGTGTGACAGAAAGCAGTGACAGACGAACGGACGGACGGACGCCCAGACGATGGCTAAGACGCGCGAAGCATTGCATGCTGTCGCGCGTAAAAATGATGATCTCGGAAAAGTGTACTTGCCAGGTCGTCGAAGAGTCGGTAGTGAACATCTTCCATGAATATCTGCCACCAGGTGTGAACAAAGTCGACGACATGTGGGTGTTCTTCAGCTTTGGTCTCAACGCTGCGTGTCGCTCGGTTATAGCTCAGCGTCCACGGCTTCACGGCACCGATGAAATGCGCCACTTTTGTCGCGCTACCAAACCTTTAACACACCCAAACACACACGCACACACTTAGCTCAACTGGGGTTAGATGGAATAGCTTTTCATGGGAAAACATCTCAGACCTACGGAGCGTCACCTGCAGTATGGGATCGAACAGTTTTTACCTGCCACTCGACACAGGTAAACGCGCCCCACCGCAGCCCCAGCAAGTAAAATATTCATTTATTTATTTGTTCATTTACTACACGGTTTATACACAGGTTAAGACATTTTATAAGAGTGATAATGGCAACAGGATAAACTGACTTGGCGAATGCCGGCAGGTAGCTGTAGAAGGAATGGCCGACGACGTTGTAGACGAAAGGCAGACGTTTTGATATGTCTTTTGTGGCCCAGTCACTGAAATACAGGTTTAGTAGACCCTGATCTCCACCTACACGCATATACACGCATCACAAGCACTCGCACGCCAATCAATCAAGCAATCAATAGATCAATAGATCTACTCGTATCAGTGGAGTAGGCCTCAAGGAAGCCGGACATTTTCCCCCTGGGCCTGTCAACCGCGGGCGTTTCCTCGTCGAACATTTCCCCCGCCCGAAAGTTTTCTTCCTGCTTTTCGAGTGCCTAGGACGTTTCCTCCCTCTAGGCCAATAACAATTAACAACATATCATCAGAGTCAGCGGCAAGCCCTTTGTTTGACGTATTATTTAGGCCTATTAATGATAACACAAGAGTATTTGATGTTTGCTGCATTCTTTCACCATGCTAACACTGAAAATTATACCAATATCCAGCGCTCGATCGATTCTCATGTAACAGTATAAGGATGGGGAAACGTCCGGATATTGCAAAAGCCGGGAGGGGGAAACATCCGGGGTGCCACCGACGTCCAAGGGGAAACATGTCGAGGGGGAATGTCCTACACATGGCCTCGAAACCCAAGGTCTTGGTTTCAAAGCGTCTCGATGACAAAAAAATAATGTCACAGTCTTGGTCTTAAAACAGTCAAAAGTCTTGACAAAAAAATCTTGCAAAACTTCAACCCTTTTGCTATTTACTACTATTGAATATTTCAATATAAAATTTTGCACGAACAGGCATCTCAACAGCCTCCAGGATCTTG